>Ga0070741_10013395_pt1 | contig 14495 bp, 11 predicted proteins | sample Coa_R1_4_FD_66440 | JGI IMG/M metagenome (GOLD analysis project Ga0070741, IMG submission 66440) | Surface soil microbial communities from Centralia Pennsylvania, which are recovering from an underground coalmine fire - Coalmine... | ecosystem: Environmental > Terrestrial > Soil > Unclassified ...
GGTATCACACCCCGTTTCCCCGCGTGTTCCGCATGATTTCGACGCACGTAGCAGAACTGGCCGGCCAGATCAGTCAGTTGCTCATAGCTCGCGCAATGACGGAGGTTCCACACTTTTCGGAACAGATACCGCTATTGCGGAGGTATTGCATGTCCATACGCCGGCCAGCCCTGGCCGCGATAGCGCTTGCCGCCGTAACCGGCCTCGCCGCTGGCTGCGGCGGCGGCACGGTGCCGGCCGGCAGCGGGACACCGGCCAGCTCCGGCCCCGCGCATCGCGGCGGCACACTGACGCTCCTCGGGCAGAGCGACATCTTCAACCTCGATCCGGTCAGCGCCTATTACACGGTCAGCACGATGCTGGAGCGGATGTTCGCACGGCAGCTGTTTACCTATCCGTCGGTGGCGTCGTGGAATGGCCAGATCACCGTCGTGCCGGATATCGCGACGGAAATTCCCACCGCCGCTAACGGCGGCATCACCGGCAACGGCACTACTTATACGATTCACCTGAAGCAGGGCGTCGACTGGAATACCACGCCCGCCCGCCGGCAAGCAGGCGACCCAGCAGACGGTCGCGCTGGTCACCGCCCGGCTCGGGCTGGACCGGCCGGTCCTCGACCAGTACGGCAGCTTCCTGTGGCGGCTGCTGCACGGGGACCTCGGCTATTCCTATTACAGCAACGAGCCGGTCACCTCGCTGCTGGCCAGCCGGGTCCCGGTGAGCGTCTCGCTGGCGGTCGGCGCGGCGGTGATCTGGCTGGCGATCGGTGTCGCGACCGGCGTGCTGGCGGCGACCAGGCCACGTTCGCTGGCCGACCGGTCCGCGACCGTGGTCGCGCTCGGCTTTTTACTCGATGCCGCCGTTCCTGATCGGCATCGGCGCGCTGTACCTGCTGTTCTTCCGGTTGCACCTGGCCGGCATCGGCTGGTTCCCCGGCAGCGGCTACGTGTCGCTGGCCGCGAACCCGCTGTCCTGGGGGCAGCACCTGATCCTGCCCTGGATCAGCCTGGCGCTCACCGCCGCCGCGGCGTACACGCGGCTGACCCGGGCGGCGATGCTCGACGTGCTCGGCGAGGACTACATCAGGACCGCGACCGCGAAGGGCCTGACCCGGCGCCGGATCATCGTCCGGCACGCGCTGCGGGCCGCGCTGACGCCGGTGACCACGCAGTTCGGCATCGACCTCGGGGTTCTGCTCGGCGGCGCGGTGGTGGTGGAGCAGATCTTCGGCCTGCCCGGCCTCGGCCAGCTTGCCGTGCAGTCGATCACCACCCAGGACCTGCCGGTCATCGTCGCGATCGTGACGCTCGCCTCGGCGTTCGTCGTGGTCGCGAACATCGCCGTCGACATGCTCTACGCCGTGCTCGATCCCCGGGTCCGGCTCAGGTAACGCCAGGAGGGCAGCACAGATGAGCTTCGCGGGTGTCTACGCCGCGACCACCACGCCGTTCCGCGCGGACGGATCACTCGACGTCGAGCGCTACGAGGAGCACTGCGCCTGGCTGACGGCCGAAGGCGTGGACGGCATCATCCCCAACGGTTCACTCGGCGAGTACGAGGCGCTCACCGACGCCGAGCGGGCCGGAGTGGTGACCGCCGCGCTCGCCGGGGCCGGCGGGCGGATCCCGGTGGTCCCCGGCGTATCCGGCAAGAGCGGCGCGGAGGCTCGGCGCTGGGCCGAGCACGCGGCGCAGGCGGGGGCGCCGGCCGTGATGGCGCTGCCGCCGACCTCGCACAAGCCGACTGACGCTGAGGTCGTCGCGCACTACGCCGAGGTCGCCAAGGCCGGGCTGCCCATCATCGCGTACAACAACCCGTTCTCCACCCGCGTCGACCTGACCCCCGAGCTGCTCGCCCTGATCGCGGCGGAGGTGGAGCTCGTCGTCGCGGTGAAGGAGTTCTCCCAGGACGTGCGACGGATCTGGCGGATCCGCGAGGAGGCGCCGCGGCTCGAGCCGATCTGCGGCTGCGACGACACGTTCGTCGAATCCATGCTGGCCGGGGCGACCGGGTGGATCGCCGGATTCGTCAACGCGTTCCCTGCCCAGTCGGTGCGGCTGCACCGGCTGTGCGCGGCCGGGGACTACGCCACCGCCGCAAAGCTGTACCGCGCGATGCTGCCGATCCTGCGCTGGGACGCGGACCCGCGGTTCGTCCAGGCGATCAAGCTCGGCCAGGAGGAAGCGGGCAGGTACGGCGGTCCGGTCCGGCTGCCCAGGCTGCCGCTCACGCCGGACGACGAGGCGCGGGTGCGCGCCGCCGCGCGTGCCGCGCTGGAAGCGGGCTGCTGAGTGAAATCACGCAAGGTGTACTCGTCGGTCGACAGCCACACCGAGGGGATGCCCACCCGGGTGATCACCGGCGGCGTCGGCGTGCTGCCCGGCAGGTCCATGGCGGACCGGCGCCGGTACCTGATGAGCGAGCGCGATGACCTGCGCACGCTGCTGATGTACGAGCCGCGCGGGCACGCGTCGATGTCCGGCGCCATCCTCCAGCCGCCGACCCGGCCGGACGCGGACGCCGGGGTGGTGTTCATCGAGGTGTCCGGCTGCCTGCCGATGTGCGGGCACGGCACGATCGGGGTGGCCACCGTGCTGGTGGAGACCGGCATGGTCGAGGTCAAGGAGCCGGTGACGCAGATCCGGCTGGACACGCCGGCCGGCCTGGTCGAGGCGGCCGTGGAGGTTTTGGACGGGCGGGCGGCCGCGGTGACGATCCGGAACGTGCCGTCCTACCTGCACCTGCGTGACGCGCGGATCACCGTACCCGGGTTCGGCGAGCTGACCGTGGACCTGGCGTGGGGCGGGAACTTCTACGCCGTGCTGCCGGCCGCCGCCGTCGGCCAGGACGTCGCGCCACCTCGGCATGACGACCTGGTGCGGATCGGTCAGCTGGTGATGACCGCCGTCAACGAGCAGCTCACGTTCGCCCACCCGGAACACCCGGACATCGACGTGTGCCACCACGTGATCTTCACCGCGCCCGGCGACGACGAGGTGTCGGCCCGCGGCGCCACGTCGATCCACCCCGGCTGGATCGACCGGTCGCCGTGCGGGACCGGGACGTCGGCGCGGATGGCCCAGTTGTTTACCCGCGGCGATCTGGCGCTCGGCGAGGACTTCGTGCACGAGTCGCTGATCGGGTCGCGGTTCACCGGCCGGCTGGTATCGGAGACTCACGTCGGGGACTTCCCGGCGGTGGTGCCGACCGTGCGCGGCCGGGCCTGGGTGACCGGGCTGTCCAGCTACCTGCTGGATCCGGACGACCCGTTCCCGGCGGGGTTCCTGATCAGGTGAATCTGTCCCCAGACGTCCTGGTGATCGGCGCCGGGCTGGTCGGCGCGGCGTGCGCGTTCGCGCTCGCGTCGGCCGGGCTGTCGGTGTGCGTCGTAGACCGCACCGGCCCGGCGGCAGGCACCACGGCCGGCGGCGAGGGCAACATCCTGGTGTCCGACAAGCTGCCCGGCCCGGAGGCGCGGCTGGCGCTGCGCAGCGTGGCGCTGTGGCAATCCCTCGCCGGACCCGGCACGCTGGAGTTCGAACCGAAAGGCGGCCTGGTCGTCGCCTGGGATCGCGGCCAGCTAGACGCCCTGCTGGACCTGGCCGCCGCGCAGCGCGCGGACGGGGTTCTCGCGGAGCCGCTCTCGGTTGACGAGGTGCGCGCGTGTGAGCCCGCCTTGTCTTGTGACCTGGCCGGGGGAGTGTGGTATCCGCAGGACTGCCAGGTCCAGCCGGTGCAGGCGGCCGCCTGGCTGCTGGGTGAGGCGATGCGGCTGGGTGCACGTATGTCGTTCGGGCATGATGTTCTGTCGGGGGACCGGCGCGGCGGCGTGATCACCAGCAGGGGCCGGCTGGCCGCGGGCGCCGTGGTGAACGCGGCCGGGCCGTGGAGTGGCGAGGTGGCCGCGCGGCTCGGTGGCTGGCTGCCGGTCCGGCCGCGCCGGGGGCATGTGCTGGTCACCGAGCCGCTGCCGCCGATGGTCCGGCACAAGGTCTACGAGGCGGACTACGTCGGCACGGTCGTCAGCGACGAGGCCGCCGCGCAGTGCTCCAGCGTCGTTGAGGCGACGCGGGCCGGCACCGTGCTCATCGGGTCAAGCCGCGAGTTCGCCGGCTGGGACCGCACCCCGTCGATCCGCACGATGGCCGAGATGGCCCGCCGCGCGGTCCGCTTGTTCCCCGCGCTCGGCTTGGTGCGGGCCATGCGCTGCTACGTCGGCTTCCGGCCGGCCAGCCCCGACCACCTGCCGCTGATCGGGCCGGACGCGGCGATCCCCGGCCTGTACCACGCCAGCGGCCACGAAGGTGCCGGCATCGGCCTCGCGCCCGCCACCGCCGAGCTGATCACCGCGCTGATCACCGGCTCGCCGTCTTCGCTCGCGTCCGCGTTCGCGCCGGCGTTTGCGCCGGCCCGGCTGACCCGGGAGGCCGCGTGATCACGTTCCGGTTCGACGGCCGCGAGCTGACCGCGCCGGACGGCGCCACGGTCGCCAGCGCGCTGCTCGGCAACGGCGTCGTATCGTGGCGCGAGACGCGCCGCGGCGGCGCGCCGCGCGGCCTGTTCTGCGGCATCGGCCACTGCCACGACTGCCTGGTGACCGTCAACGCGGGAATGCCCGTCCGCGCCTGCCAGACCCAGCTGCGCGACGCCGACGACATCCGCTCGGGCGCCGCATCGCGTGGTTCCGCTCCCGCCACCCCAGCTCCCGCGCGCGTGCACGCGGACGTCGCGGTGGTGGGGGCGGGGCCGGGCGGCATGGCAGCGGCGCTCGCCGCCGCCGACGTGGGCTGCCGCGTCGCGCTGATCGACAGCGCCCCATCGCCCGGCGGCCAGATCTACCGCCAGCCGGTGACCGCGCCCGCCCTCCCGGACAGGTTCCGCCGCCTCACCACTCATCCGCGCATCACCCTGCTGCCCGATGCCACCGTCTGGCAGGCCGGCCGCGACGCCGGCACCTTCACCCTCCGCTGCACCGGCTCGCGGCCCCAAACGGTCACCGCCCGGGCCGTGGTTCTCGCCACCGGCGCCGCCGAACTCGTCCTGCCGTTCGACGGCTGGACGCTGCCCGGCGTGATCACGGCCGGCGCCGCGCAGGCGCTCATGAAATCGACCGGCACGCTCCCCGGCAGCCGGATCCTGGTGGCGGGGACCGGCCCGCTGCTGCTCCGGGCCGCCGCCGACCTCGTGCGGCACGGCGCCACGGTTGTCGCCGTATGCGACACCGCTCGCCCGGCGGCGCAGCCGCGACACGCGATCGCGGCCCTCCGCCACCCCGCCAAGCTGGCCGAAGCCGCCCGTTACGCGACAACCCTCGCCCGCGCGAACCCGCGGCCGCGCATCCTCCAGGGCTGGGCGGTACTGGGTGCCTACGGCGACGGCCGCGTCCGCCAGGCCCGCGTCACGAACGGTCGCCACACGAGGATGCTGGCGGTGGATACCGTCGCGGTCAGCCACGGCCTGGTCCCCGCGCTCGAGCTGTCCCGCGCCCTCGGCTGCCACGACGAGCAGCTCGACGGCTTCCCGGCCGCCGTCGTCAGCGTCGACGCTAGCCAGCAGACCACCACCCCGGGCGTGTTCGCCGCCGGGGAACTGACCGGCATCGGCGGCGCCGCCAAGGCCGAGCCCGAAGGCACCCTGGCCGGCCTGTCCGCCGCTCGTCACGCCGGCGCCACCGTCACGACGCGGACAAGAGATCTGACCAGGAAGATCGCCCAGGCCCGCCACTTCGCCGCCCTGCTGGCCCGCCTCTACCCGCTCCCGGAGCACTGGCTGGACAACCTCACCCCGAGCACCACGATCTGCCGCTGCGAGGAAACCACCCTTGCCGACCTGACCACGGCCATCGGCACCGCGCAAGCGCACGACCTCCGCACGATCAAAGGGCTGACCCGCTGCGGCATGGGCTACTGCCAGGGCCGCATCTGCGGTCCCGTCGCCCAGGCCATCACCGCCAGCCTGACCGGCGGGAACCTCGCGACCACCGGCGACCTGCACACAAGGCACATCGCCACCCCGGTGCCCCTCAGCGAGCTCCGCGCCGCGACCTGAGCAGTCGCCGACGCCAGTTCCGCGCCGCGCCGGTTTCGTGGCGGGAAAGGCGCCAGGCGGGCGTTTCAGGCGGGCGCTCGCGGCGTGCCGTGCGGTCTCAGCGCTACCGCGTCCGCCCACCTCTACCGGAAAACGGACTTAAGCCACATTTCTGGCGCGCCGACAGGGGCGCCAGATTATTGCGGACACTTACCCCCCCGATCTGGGAGGGTAACTGTCCGCAATAAGTTCGTAGCCAATCTCGGGCCGGGAGCTAACGTCGAACCTACCGGACATAAGCGGACATTGCGGGCAACTCGCATAGCGAGCGCGCGACACGTCGGGGCGCCAACGCCGGCCCGGGCTCACGAGGACGGGTAGCGCTCGATCAGCCGCGCGAGCTTGAAGCTCAGGTGCAGCGCGAGCCGGTCGTTGCCGTCCCGCAGGTTCGCGCCGGTGAGCTGCTGCGCCTTGTTCAGCCGGTAGTAGAGCGTCGCGCGGTGCACGTTGAGCTGCTCCGCGGTCCGCCCCGCGTCCCCGCCCAGGTCCAGGTACGTCTCCACGGTCGCGGCCAGGTCCCCGTCCGCGTGCAGCAGCTTGTCCAGCCGAGGGTCCAGGCACGAGTCGCAGCGTTCCCCCGGCGGCAGCTGCACCAGCGCACGGAACGCGCCCAGCCCCTCCCACGCCGCCACGTCGCCGACCGAAGCCACCGACACTGCCACCCGCGCGGCCAGCAGCGCCTGCCGGTAGGACACCACGGCGGAGGTCAGGTGCCGCTGCGGGTCGCCGATCCCGGCGATCACCCGCGCCCCGCCCAGCCGCACGGACAGCATGTCCCGCGCCTCGCACGCGACCAGCCGCGCCGCCCGGTCGGTTGTCAACCGGAGGGAGCCGTCCCCCCGGACCCCCGCGGGCATGTCGGCCACCCGGACCAGCAGCACGCCGTGGTCCTGCCGGGCCACCCGCAGCAGCTCGCCGTGGCCACGCCGCCGGCCGAGCTCCCACAACACCTCGCCGATCAGCTCGGGCAGGGCGTGCAGCGCCAGGTCGGCCGGCCGCAGGTAGACGACCGAATGCGGCGCGTCCTCGGTGGCCAGGCCCTGCTCGAGCAGCTGCTGCGCCGCGTTCTCGCGCAGCTCCGCCGACGGCCCGAGCAGGCTGGACATGATGCTCGCGCTGAGCCGCTGCGCCAGTTCCTCCTCGTACAGGAGCACCCCGGCATGCTCTTCGGCCTGGGTCACGACGGCCTCGTCCGTCGAGCCGAGCCGCTGCTCGTCGTCGATCAGGAACAGGTAGCCCATCAGCCGCCCGCGGAACCGCACCGGCGCGCACAGCCGCCCGAGAATGCCCAGCTCGGGATGGCTGGGGATGCGCAGCGGCTCCTTCGCCCGGAAGATACCGAACCCCTGGAACCACTCCCGCACCTCACGGCTCGCCTGCCGCCGGAGAATGGAGTCGCGCCGCACGTCATCGATCGGCCCGCCGTTGTGCGAAGAGTACACAACCACGCGCTGATCGTGATCCTCCAGTACCGTAGGCGCATTCAGCCGTGCCGCGAGGTCATCGACCAGCATCTGCAGTTCACTGAGCGCCACGGTTCGCCTCCAGTTGGGGCCAATTTAATACAATTCGCGCTCAACGGATGTCGAAAACCCCAGGTCAGTGCTCCGACATTTTTCTCATAACGACAGTGGTGCTTCCGCTGAGTCCGCGCTCCAGTCCGGGTCGGCGGCCAGCCGGGCGGCGATCCGGTCATGGAAGCTCCGACGGGCCAGCGCGGCCTTCATGTCGGTGACGACCCGGCTCAGCGGATACGGGATCTCCGCGTCGATCTCGGCCATCGCCGCCTCGGTGGCCCGCCACTCGGCGGCCAGCCGCCGGATGATCCGCGCGGCCTTCGGGGTCAGCGTCACCTTCTTGCTGCGCGCGTCCGGTCCCGGGGTGGTGCTCACCCAGCCGGCCTCCCGCATCGCGGCCACCTTCTGGCTCAGCGCGGAGTGCGTGCGTTCGACCGACTCGGCCAGCTCGGTGATCGTCATCGGCCCGCGGAAGTGCAGCCGCAACAGCTCCATCACCCAGGTCGGCTTCAGCCCGTAGATCTGGTCCTCGACGTAGATCCGCTCGATCTCCGCGTCCATCGCGGCCTGCAGCAGCCGCAGCTCACGCCAGCTGCTGATCTGTGTGGGATCCTCAAGCGGATCCCCGGTCCCGGCCACGTCGCTCACCTTACCTCCGGACTTACTATAACAGTACTTATATAAGTGCTGTTATAGTAGCTGCATGCAGCGTCTGCTCCCCGATTTCGGCCCGGCCCGCGAGCATCCGGCGTTCCGCCGGCTGCTGGTCGGCGGTCTGCTGTCCGGCCTTGGCGGCTCGATGACCTCGTTCGCGGTGACCTTGCAGGTCTGGGACCTGTCGCATTCGTCGTTCGCGGTCGGCGCGATCGGCTTCACGTTCATTCCGGTGCTGTTCCTCGGCCTGCTCGGCGGGTCCATCGCCGACTCGGTCGACCGCCGCAAGCTGGTGCTGACCTGCACCGTCGTGCTGTCGGTGATTTCCGGCCTGTTCGCTGTCCAGGCATACGCCGGGTTCGGCGGGCTCTGGCTGATGTACCTGCTCGTCATGGTGCAGGCGATGCTCCAGGCCATCAGCGCCCCCGCCCGTCAGACGTTCGTGCCCAAGCTGCTGCCGCCCGCCCAGCTGCGCGCCGGGATCGCGCTGAATACGCTGGCCGGCCGCGTCGTCATGCTGTCCGGCCCGGCTCTGGCTGGCGTGATCGCCGGCGTGTGGGGCCTGAAGACCTGCTACGCGCTGGACGTGGTGAGCTTCGCGGCCGCGCTGTACTCGACGGCCCGCCTGCCGGTGATGCGCCCGGACGCCAGGCCGGGCCTCGCCCGTGGGCGCAACCTGCACGCCATCGGCCAGGGACTGCGCTACATCCGCCGCACTCCCGTGATCGCCGCCTCGTTCCTCACCGACCTGGACGCGATGCTGCTCGGCCTCCCGCTGGCGCTGTTCCCCGCGCTGAACGCCGAGCATTTCGGCGGCAGGCCGCAGACCCTCGGCCTGCTGACCGCGGCCGTCGGAGTGGGCGGCTTGTGCACCGCCACCCTTGCCGGGCCGGCCTCCCGGATATCCCGGCTCGGTGTCGGCATGCTGTCCGGCACGATGACCTGGGGCGCCGCGATCGCCGCGTTCTCGCTGGCCCGCAGCCTGCCGCTGGCGCTGTTCTGCCTCGCGGTGGCCGGCGCGGCGGACACGCTGACCGTGACGTTCCGCGCCAGCATGGTGCAGACGCTCACGCCGGACGAGCTGCGCGGCCGGGTGTCCAGCGTGGAGTACATCATCGGCGTCGGCGGCGGCCCGCTCGGCAACGTAGAGGCGGGCTCGGTCGCCGCCGTGACCGGCCCCGCCGTCAGCGCCTTCGCGGGCGGCGTCGGCTGCGTCGTCGCCGCCGCCCTGATCGCCGTCGCCTTTCCCGCGTTCACCCGCCACCGCGCCCACCCGTCCCCGCCGCTCGCCGAGTCCCCGCCCGCGCCGCTCGCCCCGCCCCCGCCGCTCGCCCCGTCCTCGCCCGCGCCCCAACGTCCAAAGGGGTGCGTGGCCCCCGGAACCCCCTAGAGGGGGGCTCGTGGGCCACGCACCCCTTGCGGTCGACCGTAGGAGGGGGGCTCGTGGGCCACGCACCCCCCTGTCGTCCGCTAGTTGTTGGCGCAGATGTTGCCGTTGAGGTGGAAGGCCGCGGGAGCCGTGGTCAGGCCGGTGTCGCTGCCGGTGAAGCCGAAGTTCACGTTTCCGCCGCTGGCGCCGATCGTGCCGTTGTAGCTCGCGTTCGTGACGGTCACGTTGTTCCCTGACTGGGTCTCCGAGCCGTTCCACAACTGGGTGATGGCCTCACCGGAAACCGGCCAGGTCCAGGTCAGCGTCCAGCCGTTGATCGCGGCGGAGCCGTTGTTCGTGATCGTGACGCTGGACTGGAAGCCGCCCGGCCAGGACCCGGTCACCGCGTAATGCACGGCGCAGCTCGCGTTCGACGGCGGCGGCACGGTGAACGTCACCGGCGGCGAGGGCAGCGAGCTATTGCCCTTGCTGTCCACCGCCACCACGTCGTAGGTGTACGTGGTGCCGATGGTCAGGCCGGTCAGCGAGACGCTGGTGCCGGTGGTCGACGTGACCAGCGTGCCGCTGCTGTCGAACAGGTTGTATTTGGCGATCGGGTTGGTCCCTGGGGTCGCGGCGGGCCAGCTGATCGTCGCGGTTCCTGAGGTATTGCTGGAGGTGCTGGACGACAGGCCCGATGCGGTCGGCTGACCGGGCGCGCCGGGGGCGGTCACGCCCGTGCCGCCGCTGCCCGGGATGTGCACGACGGTCAGCGAGTACGGGCTGACGGTCACCGAACTCGCCGAGCCAGACGCGCTGGTGATCGAGGTCCCGTTGTTGGCCAGCGTGTAGACAGTGGGCGTGCCGTTGGGCGTGAAACCGCTGGTCGTTAGGCCGACGGTGTAGGAGTTAGACGGGTCCTCATTGTCGATCAGCACGTTGAGGTTGCCGCTCGCGTCGCGGACAGCGTGGACCCTGAGCAGAGCCTGCGACGAGGTCGAGGTGACCATGGTCGATCCCGCGGGAGCGAGCTTGGACAGCATCTCGACGCCGTAATAGGACGAGAACGGCGTGTCCACGGCGGGCTCGGTGACGCCGCTCCCGTTGGTGGCGTTCGAGAACATGCCCTGGTCGCCGTAGTCCTGCGCGCCGTTCACCGTGCTCGGCGTGCCGACGCCGTTGTGCTCGTCCCACCAGTCGACGTTGGTGACGCCGTTCTCCAGCCAGGTCATGTACATGTCGGCGGCGAACAGCGCGGCTGGCTGGGTGTCCAGGTCGATGGTCGTGTTCGTCTCGGTGACGATGATCGGGACGCTGGCCGGGTTGCTGATGCCGGCGAACTGGCTGATCTCGCTGTGCAGGGTGGACACGATGCCGGCGATGTCGGTCGGGTCGGTCAGCATGCCGGCCGCGGTGGACCCGCCGGGGTAGTAGTGCACGATCACGCACTGGGTGTTTGCCTTGAGCGTGGTCAGCACGGTCTGGTTCCAGGACTGCGGGTATTCGGAGTTCGTCACGTTGTCCGGCCAGAAGCCCGGCGTGGTCAGCACGGCGCACACCTTGGCGTTCGCGTTCGCGCCGTGAATCGCGGACTGGGTGGCGAGGAAGTTCGTCGCGTACTCGGCCGGGCCGCAGTTGAAGGTCTGCGACGGCTCGCTGCCGATCGTCACCGCGGGCCCGTTCAGGCTTGTCTTGCAGTGCGAGTCGGCCTCCCAGTTGGCGCCGTAGGTGCCGTTGCCGTAGACCTCGTTGCCGACCTCCCAGTACTGGACGTTGTCGCCGGCCGCCGTCTGCGCCCACGAGGCCGCCAGGGATGGCGTTCCGGTGCCGTAGTTCACCGTGATGATGGGCGCCGCGCCGGCCGAGTTCGCGGTGCTCATGAAGTTGCTGAACCCCGTGTTCGGCGCGACGAAACCGCCCTCCACCGCGGTCTGGGTCTGGAAGTTGTAGATGTCGGAGTAAGAGCCGCCCGGGTAGCGAAGCGCGTCGACACCGGCTGCCTTGAGCAGTGCCGGGATCGCGGCGTCGTTCATGTCGCCGTCATAGACGGCGGTGTTCAGGCCGATCGCGTGGGCAGGTACGGTACCCAGCCCGGCCGTGGCATTGACGGTTACCGACGCGGCCGTAGCCGCCGCGGCCGGTACCGCTGTCACTACGGCCACCGGCAACAAGACAGCCGCGCCGATCAGCGCCGCTCGCACCGCTCGCGGCATTCGGCGGCGTTCCTCTGCGCCCATTCCGACCTCCCTATCGAAGCGCTTCGATAGGTACTTACGCCGACAGCGGTTGAGCCGTCCAGGCCGACCGGGCACCGGCCGCCCGTGGCGGGCTGAGTCCCAGCTCAGGGCGGCGGGCGCGGGTCCGTGAAATGAAACGAACACGGCGGCGCCCGCTGCCCGGCCCGGGCTACGCGGAGTCGCGCAGGACCAGCTGAGTCTCCAGGATCGAGTGGGTGGGCTCCCGGCTCGGATCGGAGATCCTCGCCAGCAGCTCCTGGATCATGCGTTCGGCCATCGCGTCGACCGGCTGCCGCACGGTGGACAGCCGCGGATCGGTGTGCTGGGCCAGCACCGAGTCATCGAAGCCGATCACCGCGACGTCGTCGGGGACGCGCCTGCCCAGGCGGCGCAGTGCGCGCAGCGCGCCGACCGCCATCAGGTCGGATGCGACGAACACCGCGTCGAGCCCGGGGCGATGGTCGATGAGCCGGGCCAGGGCGTGCTCGCCGGCCGAGCGGCTGAAGTCGCCGTATGCGATCATGCCGGGATCGCTGATGTCGGCGGCCGTCATGGCCTTGCGGTAGCCGAGCAGCCGGTCGACACCGGGAGACATGTCCGGCGGCCCCGCGATGGTCGCGATGTGTTTGCGGCCGCTGGCGAGCAGGTAACTGACCGCCTTCCTGGCGCCGCCGACGTTGTCGGCGTCCACGTACGACAGGTTGTCTCCGGCGCTTACCGGGCGGCCGCAGAGCACCAGCGGCAGCCCGAGGCTCGCGTAGTCGAAATCCGGCCTGTTGTGCATGGACACGAACACCGAGCCGTCCACGTGCCCGCTGCGCAGGTACCGCGACACCGTGTGGTAGTCCTGGGACGAATGCAGGGTGAGCAGGACGAGTTGCAGGTCCGCGGACGCCAGCGCCTTGCCGACGGCCCAGAGCACCCGGGCGAAGAACGGGTCGGCGAAGACCTTCACGTTGTCCTCGCACACCACGAGGGCGATCGATCCTGCCCTTCGGGGCTGCGCGGACCGGGCGGCCCGGTTCCTGACGTAACCGAGCCGGGTCATCGCCTCGTGCACCCTGTCCCGGGTCTGCGGGGCAACGCGCGCGGAGCCAGTGAGGACGCGTGACGCCGTGGCGGATGAGACGCCAGCCAGCCGTGCGACATCGGCCAGCGTCGGCGGCATCCCGGCCAGGCCCGGCGGTTCGTCCACCGCGGAAGCCATCACAAACGATCCGGGAATTGCCAAATGGGGCGTCGCGAGTGATTCTGTGACCGTCACCGCCTTCTCCTTGGCCAGTACGTGGGGCCTTCCAGGGATCTCCCGCTCCCCAACCGGCCATTCGGCTGACCGTCCCGCCCGCCCAGGTGCCCGTATGGATTTTGACTAATTGTGTAACTCTCCCGGAACGCTGCGCAACAGTATGAAACTTTTCGTTTATTGTCGATTACACTCCGTCTTTGCGGCGCTGTTTTGGTTTCGCCCGTACCACCGATGCGCAGCATCGATCCGGACGGGGGCGCGTCCCGCTGTGACCCTGCGTCACCGGGTCTCTGTGCGTCCGAGGTGTAATTTTCATCTCACGGCGGCGGGCCGCTGTCTTCGGGCCGCGTTCCTTACGCGCGTCGCAGACATCCGGCGCTTGGCGGATCAAAGCGGAAAACCAGTGCTACGAAGCGATTTGAGGCATGAATCCGGCGCGAGGCGGTGAAACTTTCATCTGCCCTTCCCCCGAACGTACTGCTGAACACCGCGTGCGCCGCGCTGGCACTGGGCAGGGTCTCGGCCCACGCTTAGCGTTGTCGGTCATGAGACGTCGCGCCGCTGCCCCCGCCATCGCGCTGGTGCTGGCCGGCAGCGTGGCCGTCGGCGGCTGCGCCGCCGCCACGGCGGGAACCGCCGGGACCGCGTCCGGCGGCCATGCCGCGACCACCGCTCCGCCGGCGGCTCCGGCGGCGCCTGCGTCCACCCGGACGGGCGCGCCCGTCTACGGCCCGCCCGGGCCGGATCCGGCCTGTGCCGCCGCCCTGAAGGCCGAGCAGACCCTGCGGACGCGGCAGGGTAAGGACCAGGCCGACGAGTCCGCGCTCGACCAGGACTTCACGAACTTCGCCAGCGCACTCAGCGCCGCCGCCCAGCACGAGGCGCATCCCGCGGCGGCCAAGGCGATGAACGCCCTGGCAGGCGACTACACCGATCTGGTCGCATCACAGAGCGGCGCGGCGCAGCTTCCCGACATGAACACGGTCGAGAACGACGGCACCGCCTTCGACAAAGCCTGCGCCTAACGCGCCGACCCCACCGTGCGAACAAACCGGAAATATCCTGGTTTGTCATGACATGGCGTTGCTGTTCCGCGGCTCGCGCCGGGCTCGGCCGGCGGTCCGGAAATGATTGCGGACACTTACCCCCCCGAACTGGTGGGGTAAGTGTCCGCAATCATCTGGCGCGCCTGAGGGCGCGCCCGGAATAAGCGCAAATATCCGATAGAGCCGGGGCCCTGCGGCAGCAGGGCGGGGCCGAGCGGCACGCTGTGAGCGCGCGTTGCCTGGGATGTCCGCTCTGCACGCAGTCGCTGGACGTAACGGGCGGAGCAGGCGTAAGCCGGCCGGTTACGCCGGACATTGAACCCCGGAAGGGCCCGC
>Ga0070741_10013396_pt1 | contig 14494 bp, 12 predicted proteins | sample Coa_R1_4_FD_66440 | JGI IMG/M metagenome (GOLD analysis project Ga0070741, IMG submission 66440) | Surface soil microbial communities from Centralia Pennsylvania, which are recovering from an underground coalmine fire - Coalmine... | ecosystem: Environmental > Terrestrial > Soil > Unclassified ...
GAGAAGGCGTTCGGCGGCTTCACGCGCAGCTACACGTTCGGCGATGACCCGCTCACCTACTCCTCGTCCGGCTTCCTCTGGGACAACGTGCTGGCGCACGGCCTCTCGGTGCGCAACTACGGCGAGATGGACTATGCCGAGCCGGTTCCCCAGAGCGACTACTTTGCCATCTATCGGGACTATGTCGAGAAGACGGGCAAGATCAGGTTCTCGCAGAACATCGGGGTCGAGAACCTGCGCCGCTATAGCTGCCGCGACTATCCAGGCTGGAACATGAACATCCCGGACGTGCTGCGCGCCGACCGTTTTCTGAAGGAGTTGCGGGAGTATGAGGCGCAGGGAAGCTGGCCCAATCTGGTCATCGTCTACCTGCCGAGCGATCATACCTCCGGCTCGACGCCGGGCAGTCCGACCCCCCGCGCGCAGGTCGCCGATAACGATCTGGCGCTGGGGCGCGTCGTGGAAGGCATCAGCAAGAGCAAGTTCTGGCCGAAGACCTGCATCTTCGTGATAGAAGATGATCCGCAGGACGGCTTCGACCACGTGGACGGGCATCGTTCGCTCTGCCTGGTCATCAGCCCCTACACGAAGCGCGGCGCGGTCGTCAGCCGGTTCTACAACCAGACCTCAGTGCTGCACACGATGCAGCGGATGCTCGGCCTGACTGCCATGAACCAGATGGATTCCGCCGCCCCTCTGATGCGTGAATGCTTCACAGATAGGCCCGATCTGCGCCCTTATGTCAGCCTGCCCAACCGTATCCCACTGGACGAGAAGAATCCGCCTCTGAAGGCGCTGCGCGGCCCGGCCCGGCAGTGGGCGCAAAAGAGCCGCGCGCTGCGTTTGGATGGCCCGGATCGGATCGAGGAGAAGACGCTGAATCGCGTTCTCTGGTACGCCGTGAAGGGAAGCCATGCGCCCTATCCGGTCTCTCTGGAAGGCGCGCATGGCAAGGGCTTGAAGGCGCTCGGTCTCCAGTTGATACTCGACCGGGATGACGATTAACGACCATGTACCTGACCCTCACCCCGGAATGTGTCGAACTGGCGTACCGGCACGGCATCTTCCCGATGTACGATGACCGGAGCGGGCGCGTCCTCTGGTTCCAGCCCGACCCGCGCACGATCCTGCCGCTCGACACATTTCACATTTCCCGTTCGCTGGCAAAGACCATCCGGCGCGGCATGTTCGAGGTACGGATCAATACGGATTTCGAGGGCGTCATGCGGGGCTGCGCCGACCGGGAGGAGGGAACCTGGATCTCGGAGGAGTTCCTTCAAGTCTATGGCGCGCTGCACCGGGCGGGCAAGGCGCATAGCGTCGAGACGTGGCGCCATGGGCGGCTGGTCGGGGGAACCTATGGCCTGGCGCTCGGCGGGGCGTTCATGGCGGAGAGCATGTTCCACTATGAGACGGACGCCTCGAAGGTCGCGCTGGCGGCGCTGGTGGCGCGGCTGCGGGAACGCGGCTTTACCCTGCTCGACGTTCAGTATCTCACGCCGCATCTGGCGCGCTTCGGAGCCGTCGAGATACCGCATCACGCTTACTACCGCCGCCTGCAACGCGCCCTGTCTCTTCCCTGCCGCTTCGCCTGAATCCCCGGCTGCCTTTAGAATCCCTGCCTCTGCGTCGGCTCGAAGAGCGGGCGGACGTGCGGTCTTTGATCAGACCTCCCACCCCGACTTGGTTTTGCTGGAAGGGCGGAGGCGGCTGGCGCGGCGTGCGCCGATGTTGGCGTCCGCGACCGCGTAGATATAGAGCGCGCCGCCGAGGAAGAGGGGGATTAGCGCGTTCGTGTTGATGGGCTGGCTGCGCCGAGAGTGTTTCGCGATGGAGGAGCCTGCAGGAGTGGGAGTCGGGCTGCTTGCGCTGCCAAAGAACGCGCCGACGAAGATGAGGAGCGCCATTCCGATCATGATGAGCGCGCCCTTGAGCGGTTCGCCGTTATGAATCTGGCCTGCGCCGGGCAGCAGCATGGAGAGCAGCACAGAGACACGCGGGTTCTTCGGCACGGCTTCCAGGTCAATGCCGGCCCAGTTCTCCTGGCGCATCAGCAGGTCGCCGTATTTGCGTTCGGCGGAACTGCGTTTCGGGTCGGCCCGCGTCGCGCGGCGGTAGGCGGCCAGCGCCTCATCTACCTTCGCCACGCCTTGCAGCAAGTCTCCCAGCATCTCCAGCGCAACGGCATCTTTCGGAACCAGCGCCAATGCCGCCCGGCACTTCTCTTCGGCCAGGCGGTAGTTCTCGCGGCGGCGGGCCAGGTGCGCCTCGCGCAACAGTTGCTCGGCCTGCTGCACCTCCTGCGGCGTGGATTCGCGGAACTCCGGCAGATTCAGGTCGAGGCTTTCGGCGGCTTTGGCATGGGCGGCGACGGCAGCGGCGGCCAGATCGGCGGCAAGCGCCTCCGGGGTATCAGCAGAAGAGGCGGGCGGGGCGGCCGGAGAGTGTGCGGCCTCAGAAGATGGCGGGGGCTGGCTGGCTGCCGTCTCCCTTGCGCGCGTTTTTTCGACGTTTTCCATCCTACAAGCCTCCGAAGGCGACCGACGCATTTGTGCCGGGCCGTGCGACCATTCTCTCTTGCTTGTATAGACGTGATCAGGAGCGCGCGGAGTTGCCAGCCTTACCCGTTATCGGGGCGACTGTGCGGACGGCTCTGCACGACGCTTTCGGGCGAGAGGTCGAGTTCGAGGCGCGGCGCATCGGCCCAGAAGCCTTCCAGATTATAGAAGGCGCGCTGTTCCGCCGCCATGACGTGCGCCACGACATCGCCGTAGTCCAGCAGAATCCAGGTGGCTTCCTGATAGCCCTCGATCCGCAGCTTACGAATGCCGCGCTCGCGCAGTTTCTCCTCGATGCGGTCGGCGATAGCGCGAATCTGGATGCTGGAGTTTCCGGTGCAGATGAGGAAGAAATCGCTGATGATGGTCAGGCGGCGCAGGTCCAGGGCCACAATATCGGTGGCGCGCAGGGAGTCGGCTGCCGCCGCCATGAAGCGCACCTTCGCCTCCGAGTCCATCTCCTCGGCGATGGGCGAGGAGACCGCCGCGCCCTCTTCCGGTGTTTCGCGTTCTTCTATTCGCTCACGCGCTTGTATCTCGTTGGTCAATCTGTCGTCTCCCTCCCTTTCCCGGCCTCCTCTGCTGGCGGCGGCGGAGAATAGAGAGCGTGCTTGAGAATGTAGTCCAGCACTCCGTCCGGCGTCAGATAGCGCACCGGCAGATTCTGACGCAGCCGCTCGCGTATCTCCGTGGAGGAGATGCCCAGGGCCGTCGAACCCAGCAGCAGGATACGCTCCAGATAGGCGTGCGGCAGGCGGTCTTTGAGTATCGCCGGATCGAAGCCGGGCCGGATCGCCGCGATGAAGGTCGCCATCTGGATGACCTCTTCGTGCCGCCGCCAGGTCAGAATGTCCGCTATCGCGTCTACGCCGGTGATATAGAAAAGTTCCGTATCCGGGTTCTGCTCCCGGAGCAGCGTCAGCGTATCCACCGTATAGGAGGGGCCGGAACGCTCCAACTCGATGGGCGAGCAGCCGAAACCCCGATTGGAGTGCGTGGCGATGAGCGTCATGGCGTAGCGATGGCGCGCGGGCGTGATCTCATAGTCTTTTTTGTGCGGCGGCTGTCCGTTCGGAACGAACAGGACATGGCCGAGACGGAACCGCACGCGCGCCTCTTCCGCGACAAACAGATGCCCATAGTGTATCGGGTCGAACGTGCCGCCCATGATGCCCAAGCGCATAAAAGCCTTCACCCCCTGGCCCCCTCTCCCAACGCTGTAGGAGCAGGGGAAACTGCCGGACTGGGCGCTGCTTGCTGCGCCCCTACAGGTTCAGGAAGCGCACGCCGGTTTTATCTACGCGGACGCCTGCCAGGAGGGTATCCGCGCTCACGGCCAGCGTCGCGACCGGATGCCCGCTCAATCCCTGCGTCAGGTTGTTCCAGGGAATCGCGACCTCGATGCTGCGTCCGCTGGCGGCGATGCGCAGTCGGTCGGCGATTCTGGCGCCGGAGTCGCCGGCGCGGACGGAGACCGTGTAGGCCGCCGTCGGCGTCTCGTTCTCCGCATCGAAGGGACGCAACGCAAGCAGGTAGGTGATGCGGCTGCTGACCGGCTGGCGCATATCCAGGCGCAGATAGAGGTTGTGGCTGTCCCGGCAGGCGTAGAGCGCGCGGATGTCGCCGCCGCCCTGAAGGTCGCGCAGCACGTTATCGCGCACCGGGTCGAGCAGCGCGGGCGGCAGGCTCTCCCAGTCCTGAGCGTCGGCATCCACGTGCATCGTATGATCCGGCACGACGGGCAGGCGGGTCGGCGCGAGTTCGCCATAGAGTTCGCTGCGGCGGGCGAACGAGACCAGGAAGCGGCGCATCAGCGCCATCTGGCTGGCGTAGAGGCCGATGCTTTGCGCCTTCTGCTGCGTCTCGGCGGGCGTGAGCGGCAGCGACATCCAGCGCGTATCCAGGCGGGCCATCTCCGCAGGAGGAACCAGTGCCTTATCCGGGCGCCGGCCCTGCGGCGTGGGCCAGTCGCCCCGATGGACAAGGTAGTACTTCAGGCGCGTCTCTGCGGCCCAGGTTTTCTCCTTCGGATCGGCCTGCAACTCCTGCAGGGCGCGGGCGACGAACGCGGCGGCGGCGGCATGGTCGGGGTGGTCTTCCGCCGGGTGCGTCACCGTCACCAGCGTCGGACGGAAGGCGCGCAGGGCCGTTTTGATGTCGTCCACGACATCGCGCCCGCAGTAGAGTGCGTTCGGATCGAAGGTGATCTTGTAGGGCGAGCGGCTGCAGTTCGTGTAGCTGGAGGTGTAGGGCCGGTCGGGAGTCCAGTAGCTGTTCCAGAGCGGCATCAAGCCCTGGTCAGGATAGCCAAGGAACAGCACGTCCTCCTGCGGCACGCCGAGCGCGGCCAGCGCGCGATAGGACTCCTGCTGGCGCAGCGCGGCGAACTGAATGTAGTCGCCCGGCTCGACGCGCAGATCGCGCACCTGGTGTTCGACGGCCTGCCGGAACCCATCGCCGTTGGTCAGAATGACCGTGCGGACGGCCCCGCCCGCCTGAAGCGTCTGCTGCATCAGCCCGGCGCAGCCGAGCGTCTCATCGTCACAGTGGGGCGCAAACACCATCAGCCGCGTGGCGCGGGTCGGCGGATTGATGCGCGGCAGGCGGTTCAGGTCCGGGTCGGCGTTCAGAGCTTGATGGCGGTAGAAGAAGGCGGCTCCCGCGCCGCCGAAATAGACGCAGGGGAGGGCCAGGGCAAGCAGGAGAAAGCGCAGTAGAGAGCGTAGTCGCAGCGAACGGCGGAGACGCGGTAGCAAAAAGTTTCCTCCGACAGAAAGCGAAAGGAACGGATGCCTGCTCACCGGCACGATGCCATGAGGCCGGCAGAGGCCGAAGGAGAGCGCGCACGATGCCGTGCGCTTCTCGGCGGCCCGTTTTATGGATCGGAATACAGCCTGTGAGAGTACGGAGTGAGAGGGATTCGAACCCTCGAGCAAGCTTTCGCCCGCTACACGATTTCCAGTCGTGCTCCTTAGACCAACTCGGACATCACTCCGTGTGGATTCGGACAGAATTATATCATGTCAGGCTTATCCTGTCAATGCAAAAGGCCGAGTCCCCCTCTTCACCGGTTGACACCGGGGCGCGATTGTGTTAGAGTGAGACGGATTTCGACCGGAGAATGCGTTCGCGGCTGGCCCTCATCCCCGACCCCTCTCCCACAGCGTTGGGAGAGGGGAGAGGTAGGGGCGTAACAAGTTACGCCTTGGGCCGGGGGGTAGGTCCGTCCGCGCCGCCTGTTCCGTACCTGCCTATGGATGAAGCGACTGTGGATGCCCCTGCGGTAAGCGGTTCCACACCGCCCGCGCCGCGCAAGATCGAACGCCTGCGCGACCTGACGCCGATGCCGTGGAAGTCGGGCCTTGCCGCCTGGCTCGGCTGGCTCTTCGACGGGCTGGACGGCTACCTCTCTGGAGTTCCGGGGCGCACTTCTTCGTGCAGGGCGTCTTCGGCCTGTTCCCGCTCTACGTGCCGCCCCTCTTCCCGACCCTGCTGCGCACGACCGGCGCGGGCTTCTGCTACAACATCGGCAGGCTGGCGGCGGCCTTCGGCACGCTGGCCTTCGGGCTGTTCACGCCGGTCAAGGATTTCCGCATCGCCCTGCTCTGGGTCGGTCTGCTCTCCTTTCCGGCCATCGGGATCGCGCTGCTCATCCCGGAGCCGCCGGATACCGAACGGACGGTTCCACTCGGCGGCAGCGTGCCGGAGACCTGATTCCCGCGTTCTTTTCCCTGCGAGAAGGGCTGGAAAAGCGAGAAACACGCGCATGAGATCGGTTCGCGAGGCGAAGAGTCCTAAAGTGGCCCCCCACCCCCGTCCTCTCTCCCCAAGAACAGGGGGAGGGGAGCAAATTTGGAGGCGTCTACCCTCACCCCCAGCCCCTCTCCCTACAAGGGAGAGGGGAGCAAGAATGCCAGCCAGTGCCTCCTTCTGTCACTCTGAGCGCAGTCAAGGGTCTGGCTTCCTTGTCGCGCTGAGCGTAGCAAAGGGTCTGTTGAGATTCTTCGCTCTGCTCAGAATGACAAATCAACGCACTCGTGGTTGTCTTGCTCCCTTCTCCCTTCCAGGGAGAAGGGTTGGGGATGAGGGTGCAAGCTTGCGTATTGACCGTTCCCTCCCCCTGTTCTTGGGGGTCGCGCAGGCTGTCCCGGCTCGTGCCGGAATAGACAGCCTGTGCAGTGGGCTAGGGAGGGGGGCCTTGCTCCTGCTGCTCCTGCTGCTGGCGCTGCCCGGCTGCCAGCGCGCGGGAGCCGAGCGCCCCGGCGTGGTCGAGTTGACCATCTGGACGGGATGGACCGGCACGGAGGAGATCGGCTTTCAGCGCGTCCTGCGCCGCTACGAGCAGTTGCATCCCAACATCCGCTTCCACAGCCTGGGCGGAGTCAACGACGACACGAAGACGGTGCGCGCCATCGTCGCCGGGGTTCCGCCCGACGTGTTCGCCATCTGGGATGTCTCCTATCTCGGCCCCTACGCCCATAATCGCGCCATCCGCCCGCTCGACGATCTGTTCCGGCAGTCGGGGCTGCGTGAGTCGGATTTCTTGCCCGCCTCGCTCGGCATGTGCCGCTATCGCGGACGGCTCTACGCCATGCCCTTCCTGGTGGATGTCAGCGCGCTCTACTGGAACAAACAGGCGTTTGCGGAGGCGGGCCTCGACCCGGAACGCCCGCCGCGTACCCTGGAAGAACTGACCGAGTACGCCGTCAAGCTGACCCAACGGGACGCGAGCGGCAAGATCACGCGCCTGGGGCTGGCCCGGCCCGCCACCGCCTTCGACGGCTTTCTCCTCAGTTCGCTCTTCGGCGGCAAGGTGTTCGACCCGAAGACCGGGCGCGTCACCGGCAACGACGCGGGCTGTCTGGCGGCGGCGCGCTGGTACAAAGACCTGATAGACCGCATGGGCGGCATCGAGCAGGTCAACGCCTTCACGTCCGGGTTGGGGCAGGCGCAGGGAGCCAACAATCCCTTCTACATCGGCAAGGTCGCTATGATGTTCAGCGGGGAGTGGAATCCCTACTGGATATCCCGCTATGCGCCGCAGTTGGAGTATGGCATCTCTTTCGTGCCGCCGCCGGCCTCGCACCCGGAAAATGCGCCGATGACCGTGTTCGGCAGCAACGATTTCTGTATCTCGGCAGAGAGCAAGCATCCGAAAGAGGCATGGGATTTCCTGGTCTGGCTGCAATCCTACGAAGCGCAGGTGATGTTCGCGAAGGCCATCAACAATATTCCCAATATGCGCGCGGCGACCCTTGCGCCCGAACTGCGCGAGGGCGCGGCCTACCGCCGTCGCTTCGCCTTCATGCTCGATCTGGCCCGCAACGCGCAGGGCGTCTATTTCCCGGCGACCCCCGTCACCAGCCTCTATATGAACCAGCGGACGACCGCTCTGGATATGATCCTCTACGGCCAGAAAACGCCCGAAGAGGCGCTCAATGCCGTGCGAATTCGCGTTCAGAAGGAACTGGATCAGCAATGAAAGCCGCTTAATCTTTCGATTCCGGCGCAAAACGCGGCAAAACAGGGAGAAGTCTTGGCACAAAAAGCCTTGACAGGCTTGCCACTCTCCGTTATAATGGGGAAAATGGCTGAAAATCCTTTCAGAATCGTGCTTCTGCGCGTGTCCTGGTTCGCATAGGGACAAAGGTGATTGCGGCTGCTTCTACTTTCCAGTCCACGCCGAAATCGCAAATCTCCGTCTGGCAGCTTGTCTCGACCCATTGATTTTACGCATCGGAAATCTTCGGACATCCGAACGAAAGGGGGTGAGATACCCATGAAAAAGGAGCTTAGCGGCGGTGTCGTTGTCGGCATCCTGGTCGTCGTCGGCCTGATTGTCGCCGTGCTGGCGTGGAGGGTCTTAGCGCCGCCCGCTCCATCGGGACTCATACCAATGACGAAACAAGAACGCGAAGAAGCGATGAAGAAGCATGGAGAGTCTGCTGACGCAATTGCGAAGAAACAGCAGGAAGCTTTCCAGAAGTCGCGTGGGGGCGGCCCATAAGACGGCTCCGGCCCCGGTACCGGTCATCTTATGGCATCGAATACATTAATGGAGACACAGAATGCGGACACAACTTCGTAACAAGGGTTTTACTCTGATCGAACTGCTCGTAGTCATTGCTATTATCGCTATCCTGGCGGCGATCCTGTTCCCGGTCTTTGCCCAGGCACGCGAGAAGGCCCGCGCCATCTCCTGCGTGAGTAACGAAAAACAGATCGCGCTCGGCATCCTGATGTATGTTCAGGACTACGACGAGACGTTCCCCATCTATTTTTACGATACGGCAGCGACTCCGAGTGATCCTCCTTTCACTCCCAGTGCGCCGGATAGTATCGTAGGATGGAATGAGGCCGTCTATCCCTACATCAAGAATGTCCAGCTTTTCCGTTGCCCCTCCTCGCCACGCGCCGCGACGCTGACGACAGGAGCCGATGGTTCGACCTTCGGCAATAGCGACACCGCTCCGACGGGCGCGAGCGGCTATTCTATCAACGCTCGCCTGTCGGGAAACAATGCAACGCTGGACCATACGAATAGGCCGTTCTCATCTGGCGCAGGCCAGGGCGCGCTGGAGTTCCCTGCCAATACTATCCTGATCACGGAAGCCTCCAGCAACTGCAGCGATGGCTGCTCCTCCTCCGATGAGAACGAGTGGGGTTGGGAAGGCCGCCACGTGGACAAGCTGTACGGCGATGGCTGGGACTATGACCTGTCGCCAAACGCCAAGTACATCAGCACCGGCAAGCCCCCGCTGACCCGCCATAGCGGCGGCTCGAACTACGCCTTCTCCGACGGCCATGTCAAGTTCTTCCAGGCAGGCGCGATGGGCCTGGTTCAGGGCGTGACCGACAACACGACCGCTGAAAACGCCTGCCAGTCGGCGCTGGGCTTCAACGCGGATAACACGGCCAACACCGGCCAGAAGCCGACCTACTGCCTCGGCACGGGCTGCCAGTACAACGTGCCTTCCGAGGCGAACCGGTAACGGTCTGTTTCGGCAACAGTCCTGTGCGGCAGCCTTCCATCCGGAAATCGCCGCCGCACTTCTTTCTGACGGTCCCGCGCGGTTGGGTGGGGCCGTCAGTTTTTGACCGTACCCTAGCCCTCACGCCATCCCCCAAAGATCGCAAGGAGGATCGAAGGCATCCGCATTGGATGTGATGGGAATATAGAGTACATAGGGTACGATGGAATGAATTCCTTCGCTGAGTGGCCTGCGGCCCAGTGTCCTGCGGACACGGTGGAGAGCGCAAGATGGGGCAGAATAAGCTGAGGGCGTTTCTCCATTTCATATGGGCTACGCATGACCGATTGCCTCTGATAACCGAAGAGATCGAGCGCGATCTGTATCGCTATATCTCGGCTGTATGCCGGGATGACCAATGTGAGGTGCTGGCAATCGGCGGGATGCCGGATCATGTCCATCTGCTGGTGGGATTGTCGAACACCATTTCACTGGCTGACCTGATGAAGCATGTCAAAGGCGGCTCGTCGCGTTTTGTGACGCAGAAACTGAAGCCCGGCGAATGGTTTGCCTGGCAGAGCAGTTATGCGGTTTTCGCGGTCAGTCCGCGTGATAAGAAAATGGTCATCGGCTACATTCAAAATCAGAAGCGGCATCATGCCGAGAATACGCTCTGGCCGGAGGCCGAGACGACTGAAGAGGACGCAGAAACGAACAATTAGACGTGACGTGTCCGCAGGACACTGGGCCGTAGGCCACTCAGCGAAGGAATTCATTCCATCGTCACCTTCGTCACCCGTTACGGGCAATTGCCACCGACCAGCGCCTGTATCATGCATCTGCGGCCTACGATTCATTCCGTCGTCACCCGTTATGGGCAATTGCTACCTGTCCACGCCGGAATCCTTACAGAGAGGGGCCGGAGGGCTGAGGGCCTCAAGGGGCCGAGTAAGAGAGGGAGCCAGAAGATCGAACAGGCAACACAGATAAATCGCACGCGCCTCGGTCTCCTGATTGCGGGGGCTATCCTGATAGGGGGCGCCTGGATCGTGCGCCAGAAAGTGCTGACGACACGGGCGCAGAAAGCGCAATCGAGCCAGTCCCAGGCCGACGCGGCGGCGACCGCCAAAATCGAGACGGGAATAGCCGATCTGGAGAAGCGAGTCGCCGCTGACCCCAAGAAGGTGTCGCTCCGTCAGGCGCTGCTGCTGCTCTACCAGCAGACGGGCCGACCCGACAAGGCGACCGACCAACTGGCCGAGATCGTCCGGCTTCAGCCCAAAGACCCGAACGCGCTGCTGGCGCTGGCGAACGCGCGCCTGGCGCTGAAGCAGTGGCCCCAGGCCGAGAGCGCCTATCGCGATTTCACCCGGCGCTGGCCGAAATCGCCTTCCGGCTGGCAGGGCCTCGCCGCGACACTGTTCCACGAGGGGCGCTATCGCGAGGCCGCGCTGACCGCCCGCGAAGCCCTGAAACGGAAGCCGGAGGACATGAGCAGCCGCTATATCATGGCCGCTTCCTTACTGGAAGACGTGCTGCAATACTCCGAGCCGATGCTGCATTCCGAAGAGCTGACCCTGGCAAAAGCGGAGTTTGAAAAACTGATCAAAGCCTCGCCCAATACCGGCGACTTCTATTACCGGCTAGGCCGCGTCTGCATGACGCTCAAGGATTCCAGCAACGCCATCAAGAATATGGAGCAGGCCGCGCGGCTCTTGCCGGATCGCGCCGATGTCGCGCTCTACCTGGCGCGGGCCTATACCTCCGCCCGCAACAGCCAGGCCGCGCGCACAGTCCTCGAAGCGGCGGTGGCGAAGCATCCCGATTCCGCCGAACTCAACGATGCGCTGGGGCAGTTGATCCAGGCCAGCGGCGAGCCGGGCGCGGACCAGAAGGCGCTGGCGCTCTTTCAGAAAGCCGTCCAGCTCGATCCGCGCGCGGCGCGGTTTGCGGAACGGCTCGGCACGGCCTACCTGCGCACCAACGATCTCCAGCACGCGCGGGAAGCGTTCGAGACGGCGGCCCGGCTCAGTCCCAATCGCGCCTTCCCGTACCAGCAGCTGGCTGCCATCTATACCCGGCAGGGCGATCCGAAGCGCGCGACAGCGGCGGCGCGCGAGGCGGAGATGCTGGATTTCAATGCCCAGCAGTTCAATACGCTCCAGGCCGTCGCCAAAAGACACCCGGAGAACGTGAAGCTGCGCCTGGCCCTGGCCGACCGCTATCTCTATCTCGGTATGCGCGGCCCCGCGCGGGACGAATATACGGCCATATTACAACTGGATAAGAACAATCCACGCGCGCGCGCCGGGCTGGCAGCTCTGGACAAGCAGGCGGCGGCTCCTCAGACCGCCTCGACCGGCGCGCCGACGCCGACTGCCCCCATTGCCAGGCCGTGAACGACCTGTCTGAAGGGGCGGCACTGCGGAATGCGCATTTCCGTTCGCAGGACGGTTGGCCGAAGGCCTGCCAGACGGGTATTTCAATGCCCGGCAGGATCATAACAAACTGCAATGCGATTTAACCGAATCCTTACACGCCGCCGTTTTCTGGCGGAAGCGGCGGCGGGCGCGCTGGCGCTGGCAGGCTGCAAGCACAAACCGACGCCGGTCATCCCGGCGGCTGCCAAAATCCCCGTCTCTCCCGTCCGGTTTACGGACATCACGACGGCGGCGGGCCTCGCCTTCGATCAACTGCGCGGCGGCTGCGAGATGTACTATTTCGTCGAGCAGGAAGCCGCCGGCGCCGCCCTCTTCGATGCCGATGGAGACGGCTACCTCGATATCTACTTCCCGCAGCCCAAGCCGCTGGGCGTCTGCAAGCCGAAGTTCAAAGCACCGCTGCGGCATCGCCTCTATCTTAACAACCGGGACGGCACGTTTCGGCTCGCTCCCGACGCCTTTCGCGGGGCCGATACCGACTACGGCATCGCGGCGGCCGTCGGCGATTACGACAACGACGGACATCCCGATCTCTATGTCTGCTGCTATGGCCGCAATACGCTCTTCCGCAATCGCGGCGACGGCACGTTCGAGGACGTGACCGAGAAGGCGGGCGTCGGCGTGCAGGGCTATTCGACAGGGGCCGTCTGGTTCGACTACGACGGCGACGGCCTGCTCGATCTCTACGTGCTGCGCTATGCCGAATGGACGGTCGCGCTCGATGTCCCCTGCCGGGGGCCGGACGGCAAGCGGGACGTGTGCAATCCCATGATGTATCCGCCCGCCGCCGACGTCCTCTTGCACAATAACGGGGACGGCACGTTCACCGATGTGACACAGAAAGCCGGGGTCGGCCAGGTCAAGCAGCGCAGCCAGGGCGTCGCGGCGGCGGACTTTCACGGGCATGGGCGGCTCGATCTCTTCGTCGCCAACGACATGGGGCCGAACTTTCTCTTCCGCAACGAGGGGAACGGGACGTTCAAAAACGTCGGGATGCAGGAGAACGTGGCCTTCGGTCTGGCGGGCCAGTCGCAGGCCAATATGGGCATCGCCGTCGGCGACTACGATATGGACGGCGACCTGGATGTCGTCGTCACGACTTTCTCCAATGAGCCGTACACGCTCTATCGCAACGAGGGCGGCTATTTTACGGATCAGAGCGCCCCGGCGGGAATCGCGCAGCCCACGCGCCCCTATCTCTCCTTCGGAACCGGGTTCATAGACACGCGCAATCAAGGGCTGCTCGATCTCTTCTTCGCCAACGGCCACGTCTTTCATCTGGTGCATCGCGAAGACCCGCACCTGACCTACAAGCAGCACAACCAGTTGCTCCTCAACGATGGCAACGGCCACTTCACCGAGGTCCTGGATGCGCTGCCTGCCGACGATGTGCGCGTGCATCGGGGAGCCTGCTTCGGCGACATCAATAACGATGGGCGCATAGACATCCTGGTGACGGCCAACGACGACCGCCCGACCCTGCTGCGCAACGACACGGCCTCGCCGGGGAACTGGCTGCTGCTCCAACTGACCAACAAGCACGGCTGCTGCACGCCCATCGGCACGCGCTGCATCGCGACGGTGAACGGGCGGAAGCTGCTGCGCGTGGTGCTGGGCGGCGGAAGCTGGGGCGGAGAGAGCGACCATCGGGTACACTTTGGCCTCGGCAGCGCGACCAGAGTGGAGCATCTGGAGATACAGTGGCTCTCCGGCCAGAAGCAGGTCTTGACCGATGTACCCGCAAATCAGATACTGCCCGTCCGGGAGACGTGATCGCCACCGCATTGCCAGGCCGTGAACGGCCTGTCTGAAGGGCGGCTGCGCCGCCAGCCGGTCTGCGACCGGAAAAACCGATCCCGGTCGCAGACCGGTTAGCCGCAGGCTCCCCAGGCGGGTCGTTTACGGCCCGACACCCTGGAAACGCAATCCCGAAGGTTGCCTGGCGAAGGAATTCATTCCCTCGTGACCGAATAGATGAACTATCCGTCGCGGAAGCGTTTGCACAGGTTCAGGAAGGGGCAAGGTTTCTGAGGAATCACGATGATCGCTACGCAATCCCAACCGCTCGCCGATTCGATCCAGAGCGTCGAGGAGCTGGAGGAGAGGCTCAGCGAACCGACAGAGGGCGTCATCGAGACGCTGGCCCGGCTGGAGGGCGATATTCTTCTGCTCGGCGTGGGCGGAAAGATGGGGCCGAGTCTGGCCCGCATGATCCGGCGCGCGTCCGAGGCGGCAGGCGTCTCCCGGCAGGTACTTGGCGTCTCCCGGTTCTCCTCCGGCCCGCTCGAAGGCCAGTTGCAGGCTCTCGGCATCCAGACGATCCGCTGCGACCTGCTCGACCAGAGCCAGTTGGACCGCCTGCCCGACGCGCCCAACGTCGTCTTCATGGCGGGCATGAAGTTCGGCGCGACCGGCAACGAGTCGCTCACCTGGGCGATGAACAGCTACCTGCCGGGCATGGTCAGCCAGAAGTACCGACATAGCCGCATCGTCGCCTTCTCCACCGGCAACGTCTACGGCCTGA
>Ga0070741_10013397_pt1 | contig 14493 bp, 21 predicted proteins | sample Coa_R1_4_FD_66440 | JGI IMG/M metagenome (GOLD analysis project Ga0070741, IMG submission 66440) | Surface soil microbial communities from Centralia Pennsylvania, which are recovering from an underground coalmine fire - Coalmine... | ecosystem: Environmental > Terrestrial > Soil > Unclassified ...
AAGAAGCTGGTTCCGGCCAGCGTATAGAGCCGGTTGCAGCTGACGAATTTACACTCCGCTGCCACTTCGGAAAAAGGAGAATGTCCGTGGCGCAATTGTCTGAACACCCAAGCGTGAAGCGCTTTTATCAGGAGAGGGCGAACTGGGATGATGTCCCTAAGAAGGATGAGGTCCTCGATGCGGCTTGGCTGCGGCGGGTATGCCTGGGTGCGGGCGCAGATGATGTGGGTTTTGTTGAACGCGACCGACCGGAAATTGCCGATCAGAAGGCTGACATTGAGAACGTCTTTCCCAGAGCCAGAACGCTCATCAGTATTGTCTGCCGTATGAACCGGGAGAACATCCGCACGCCAGCCCGTTCCATCTCCAACCTCGAATTCCATCACACGACAGACGAAACCAACGAAGTGGCTCGCCGAATTGTCTCGGCACTGGAAGAGGTTGGTATTGGCGCGATCAACGGCGGAGCCGTTGGGTTCCCGATGGAGGCTGATCGTTGGGGATCAAAAATGTGGGTGATCTCCCACAAGCCTGTAGCGGTGGCGGCGGGCCTCGGTCAGATGGGGATTCATCGCAACGTGATTCATCCCAAGTTCGGGAATTTCATCCTGCTTGGAACGGTACTGGTGGATGCAGAAATCTCCGAATATTCACACCCGGTCGTCTATAACCCCTGCCTCGAATGCAAGCTATGCGTTGCCGCCTGCCCGACAGGTGCGATCAGCCCAGACGGTCAGTTTAACTTCTCCGCTTGCTACACCCACAACTACCGCGAGTTCATGGGCGGGTTCAACGACTGGGTGGAGAAGATCGCGGAAAGCAAAAGCGCACACGACTACCGTAAGAATGTCTCAGGGGCCGAGACGGTCTCGATGTGGCAGAGCTTGTCGTTCGGCGCCAACTACAAGGCCGCTTATTGCATGGCGGTATGCCCTGCGGGTGAGGACGTAATCGCCCCCTTCCTCACGAACCGCAAGCAATTCTTAGACGATGTCGTTCGGCCCCTGCAGAACAAACCTGAGACGGTTTACGTTGTCCCCAATTCTGACGCCGAAGAGTTCGTTGGGCGTCGCTTTCCGCACAAGAAGATTAAGCGTGTATCGAACGGCCTTGCGGGGCAAGGAACAATTCGTGCCTTCCTGCGAGGTTTGAACTTCGTTTTTCAGAAAGGGCAGTCAAAGGGGCTTAACGCTGTCTATCACTTCACGTTCACCGGTGACGATGAAGTGAAAGCAACAGTCACGATTCGAGACGAAAAGTTGCAGGTTTCCGAAGGCCACAATGGACAACCCGATCTGCGACTTACTGCCGATACCGAGACCTGGCTGCGCTTTCTGCGCAGGGAGGCCAATCTCGTATGGGCGCTGGTCCGGCGGAAGATTCGCATTCAAGGATCGCCCAAGTTGCTGCTTGCATTCGGGCGCTGCTTTCCATCGTAAATGTACACAGATGTTCGTTGCGCATAGCGCGGGTTGAGCGGGTGGTTAGTAGCCATTCCTTTGTCTCACCCTAAATCCGGGGTGCTGATCCGGGCGAGATGAAAATGGATACCGTTGTTAAGAGCCGCGAGAGCAGTCGCGTCTTAGACTGCTCCAGCCAATCAACCGGGTTCGGGCAACTCCAGTTCCGTGTGCCTGACGACGGGCAACCCGGAAGTTGAGGTGCGCCTTCGTCTGACCGTAGTGACCTCACATGACAGCGTCGACTGCAAGGTCAGGTCTCGGCGATCACATCGGTGATCAGCGGCGAATTTAGAACGCTCAGTTGCTACGCGAAGCCGCTGCTTCAAGAGCAGTAACAATCTCCTGCAACATCTTGAGATTGTCCGCCTGATCGAGTGAACTCAGTTGCAGTGATCCAAGGACCCTCGCGAAGGTCGCCAGCCCCACCTTCTCTCGCGCAGCCTCGGCTCGCCGCAATCCTCGTTCCGCCGCCTGCATGTGCGCCAGGACTCTTTCTTGGATTGGCTTGTCGTGAATGTCTTTCGGATTCCATACTCTGGCGACGGTCTTCAAGATCCCGCGATACATCCGTTTGCCGATTACCTTCTCCATCCCTTCAATTTCGCGAAGGACTTTTTCTGCAACGGCAGAGCCCTGTCCACTGTGGTCGCCACTACCAGCGTTTACGGCCGTGGATTGAGATTTCACTTCTGCTACACATCGCGGCCGAAGGCCTTCTCGCCAGCCGGCGGGTGTCGCCCAGCCGGCAAGCTGCGGCACGGATTTCGGGCGCTTCCGCTCGTCAAGATCAACCCACGTTCCTGTGAAGTAATACAGATACCTTCCCAAGCCGAAACAACTCGCGCTCCGCTTGAAAGCCTGGGCTTCGGCCGAAGTTCCGGCATTCGGGTCATCCGCCCACTCTTCTCCGGTGGCTGAATGCGAACCCAAGCCGAAGATCGTCAGCTCACAGGTGACCAGCACCTTGGCCACGATCTTCTGATCGCTGGTCCGTTCGAAGTTTGCGCTGGTGTGGATCGTGTATCTGCGCGTCCAGCCCGCCGGCGTGAATAGCGCATTCAAACGATCGGTGTAAGCTCGCTGGTCGGCGTATGGGACCACCTGGCCACGTAATGGCTGGCTTTTCGTGGTGTTCATCACCCGCCAGTCGATCTGGGAGGGGTCGAATGGCATTTCCAACGCCGCGACCAACTCTTTGATCTGCTCGGCAGAAAAGCGGGCACCTCCCGTCGCAGTTATCCCTGGCGGCAGGATCGGTTCGGTTCCACTCTGTGCATGGCCATTCGCGCCGCTCATACTCTCTCCTTCTTGGTTGATTCCTCTTTCTCCAAAGTCTGGCCGTACATCCAGCGTTGAGGACGAATCTGCAGCAGCCAATCCTGTGCTGTGGGAATGCGGCCGAGATCCTCCCGGACATGCTGCTCTCCCAGATACCGAACAGGAATCCGCGTTCCATTGCTGTTCACGATGGCAACACCAAACAATTGTTCGGCCAGGAAAATGCCTTCTGCATGATGCCGCAACGCTCGGTGACGGAAGTCGGGGAAGAATGCTTTCGACTCATCAAACCAGTTGTGAATTGGAAGGTAGTCTTCCGCTTTTCCGCCGAACTTTGTCGCGCTGTTTTCCGCGTGCCTCAGTGGATGGGCCATAGAGTTACACCTCGTATGTGCTGGTCGTGTAATCCTCAAAGCGGTCATTGCGCTCGACAGTAAACTTGCGCGCGCGCACGTCGAGAACGACATCTCCGAATCCGCCACAATCGTTTTCATATCCGAAGGGCACAAGAGCTTCGAAGTGTTCTTGCAGGCGGGAGGCGTCACATTGGACTGGTTCATGTTCGTCAGACCCAAACCAGTCGCCGGCATAGCACTTCACGTCCTCAGTCGTTCCGTCATCGCCGTAACCATCGAAATGAACTGCGACAAACGTGATGCCAGCGGCCAAGAGCTTCTCGCATTCGGCGAGAATTGTGGCCTTGGCTGCCACTTGTTCTGCGTCGATCGGTTCTTTATGGTTCTGCTGTGGTTGCTCCATTCGATTCGTCCTTCCCGTTGTGTTTCTTGAAAGCCTGGAAATTCGTTTTCCTCAACCGTTGCCAGCACTTCGGATCCACGCGCAGCGCCTGCACTCCGCCGATACATGAGAGATTCACAAAGGCTCCGTGATACGACACTGTCCCGTAGCGAAACAGCCGCGCGAGCAGGGCCAGGGCGTGGTTGGCCAATGTTGGATTGACGAACGGTTCCTGCCGGTCGAGTGCTTCCGCCGCACTGCAGCTAGGGAGACCATCTCCGTCGGATTCAGGCTGGATGACTTCAGGGAAGAGTTCGGCAACGGTACGCAATCGGAATCGATGCCGTCGGTTCCTTCGATTCAGCGGCTCTCCGAGCACAAACTGGCCGCTGTCAGAGTTGTTGCCGAGGTCCAGCCAGTAATCCACTTCACTCCAATCCTCGGCACATTTCGCGATCGCTGCCCGCGCTTTCTGCGTGTCTACGCAGCCGATGACGACGTCCACTCCGTCGAACCTGCGTTTCGGGTCTAACCGTTCTGGAATGCCTTGCCAGTCCAGGCCCCAGAACATGTTGAGCCGGTTGGCCAGAACCACAGATTTATAGAGACCAATCTCAGATTGACTGAACGGCTGGCGGACGCAGTTGCTGGGAGAGATCACATCGGGATCGAGCAAGGTGACATGAAGCCCCTCTGGATGCCCATACGCCAGCAATGCCTGGTGCAGATACGGCAGTCCCGCGGTAATCGCGCTCCCGTTGCCGCCGCAGCCCACAACCAGCACGCGGACTCTCTGCCTCAGCAATTCGGGATGAATCTGGTGCGTTTCCATGACTTCATCCTTCGCCTCTTCTTTCCACGAACTCCTGAAGCGTCTGTTTGCTCTCCGCGAGGAACTTCACAGGGAAGGCGAGCTTTCGCCCAGCCAGTGAGGACCATAAGCCGAGGAAACCGTCAGGATGAGTGGTCAACCGGACTGCGCCGCTTGGGTGCGTGAATTCACTGGCGAAATATGCGTTCTCCCATCCTGCCAGAGAAGCTACGCCTGTCTCATCCGGAACCCTCATACTGCCAAGACAAACCCGGCCGTGCGCATCGGTGTTCCAGTAGGGAGCATTGCAGAGCCGCGTATTGGCGCTCGGTCGGCGATTCTCGGCGAGCGCACGCACAAACAGTTCGCGTCCTTGGATCATGAAGACCAGGGCAGGATGGGGATACATCTTGCCGTTCAGTTGTTTCGTTTCGGCATCTCCGTCGCCGAAGAACATCAACCGCGGTCGTGCCTGGGTCCACCAGGCAATCAGATCCGGTGCTCTTGCCAGCACATATTCCGGCAGGACTTCTGCTGCCATGCTTGCCCCCAAGCCTTTGGCGAGCGTTTCGAGAAACCCTGTTGTCACAGACTGCCCGGCGCACAAATAGGGAGCTCCATTCGGTCGGTGCTTCACTTCGTGCAAGGTCGCAAAGGCCCGGCTGCCATCCTGGTACAGCAGAACTGCCTGCTTGAGGGCGAAAGTCCGGTTATCTCCGATCCTTATATATGTATTCATCACTGCCCCTCGCGGGTAATCACGCCGTCATCATTCCCGGGCATCAGGTCAATGAGACGGCTTGCTGCGGCCAGGGTTTCGCACGCGACTCCCAGAATCCGGAAGCCCCGGCGCACGCTCGCCGGATTGGAAAGCTGGAGGGGAATGATCAGGTTCGGATGTGGCGTCGTCTCCATTGCGGTCTGAGCCTCATCATCAAAGCACCCAACCACGGCATCTCCTTGGGTGAATGCGGCAAGCAGACATGGAAGTGGCGGATTGGCATCCATCAACTGCTCTCCCATATCTTCGGAAAAGTCCGGACGCTTGGCCCGACTTGAGACCGAGTACAACTCGAGTAGACCTCGGATCAAAGCCTGCACAGCCGGGTCGTGGGTGCTTCGGGCTAATTCCTTGAGCCTACGAACACTCAATGCAGGTTCTTTCAAACACTCTGGCGTACATCCTTCAATGTCCGGGACCTCATACTGCTCGCGATCCTCTTCACCCTCGTACCACTCGCGCAGCATGTCTACGCGCTCTTCCGCATCGCGATGGTCGTAGACGCGCACCCATCGGTTGAGTGATCCTGCAAAGTACATAAGGAAGGTTGATGGAAGGCGCGGATGCGCCGTTTCCAGCAATTCAAGGGTTGGTTTCAGAAGCACAAACGCAGCGCCGTCTGGATCGAGGATCAGGTAGAGCATCCCCTCCGGCCCTCTCTCGTCTGAGTAGTCCACCAACCGGTCGCTGAGAGTGAGATCAAGGTCAAATCGCCGATCAATTGCCGCCGCACCATGTTCGCGCATCCACCGCTGAAGACTCACAGACAGATACTTGGTCGCATCTCTGCCACTTTTCTCCCAGTCCTCCGCGGCTGCGACGTTGGATTGCACCAAAATCTCAGCCAACGTCAGCAGTTCACGGTCATCCGACAAGAAACGGTGTTCGACAGGAATCGTCTCCAAGCTTGGCAAAACAAGTTCGCAAGGCGGGGCAATCAGCAGGTTGGTGGCAGGACTCCTCCGGGTGTTGGAAGGCGTTTCCCAGCGTGCCAGCGAGAGCACTGATCGACTGCCCTCGCGAACAGCGCCGAGGCGATTTGCAATTCCCGGCATTCGATAAACCTCCCCAGTACATTTTGCGTGCGCAGCCGACTGTCATGCACAAGACTCGCAAGATCCTGAAGAATTTTCGTCTTGTACTCGGAGGTGCACCGCCGTTGTTTTCGTAAACGCTTCATGTTCTTGTTGCCTCCCGACGGCGGTGCCTAATTGACCGTGACTTCCTGGCCGCGTTTTCCACAGGATGGTAGGGACAGGCAATTCACATCTACGACAAGTTCTCATAAAGGGTAGAATTCTACGGAGAGTTGCCATGATGACAGACCAAGCCACTGCTATCAGACGCGAAGTGAACCAACTCGTCGAACTTCAAATCGAAGCCTTCAAGCAAGAATCGTCATTGACGCTTTCCCAACTGAGCGATTACCACAGCCGTTCTCATAAGATTACGAGGCTGTACCGAGAGCTCGACACGATAGCAAGAATGCAATTGGATCTCGTTTCAGTCAGGGCATCCTAGGACCCGCCCTGGCTGATTTGAGGGGGCCAAGCCGCCGTTCGCGACCCGACAAGGTTCCGCTTGAGCGGCGGCTTGCTAGAGCGCGTTCACACTACGTCAACAATAAGTGAGTGAGATGCAGGGCATGGAGATCACGGCCGAGCAGAGGAACTCAATCCGTCTGTATCGAACGGACCTTGGTCGAAGAAGCGGGACAAGATTCTCGAACACAGTGCTTTGAACCTCAACCGGCCATTCAAAGGCCATTCTGTTTGGGACGAAGACTTGATCGAGGAACGGTCCAAAACCCTCTTTAATGTGGCTGTCAAAATCTGGCCGCGACCCTAGTCTCCCGGCCAGGGCTTGTGAGCAACGGTGGGTATCAGGCCAAGAGCTGCTGTTTGACGCCCGGCGCGTGACGACGATAGGCTTCAGTGAAAGTCTAGCAACCCACAACAGTTGGCGGAGTGTCGCTATGAATGACCTAACGACAAGAGAGCCGGCCAACGATCCCCAGGATTTGGAGCGATTGTTGGTAGCGAGAGAGAACGCGGGAGATGTTGCTGGCATGACGGCGTTGTTCGAGCCAGACGCGGTAGTCGACATTGGCGGTGGAACGTTCCTGCGTGGCAAAGCGGCCATTCACGAGTTTTTTACTAAACTCCAGGTTACCGGGTTTGGACCGGAAAAACGAAAGTTCGAGTTCGGAGAACAGCGACCAGCGCTCATTTGCGGTGATCTGGCCCTCACCTCGACGCGCAGCCGTAATGGTAGCGTGACCACGGAAGTTGCGCGGCGCCAGAAGGATGGAACGTGGTTATGGGTGATTGACAGGTATTCCGTCTCTTGGTGATTGGCAGGTATGCCGTCACCTAAGCTGCTCTCTTACGCGGGCGCTTACGACTCAGCCGACGACGCAGACTAGTTGATACCTCATCTCCAGGGTTGTGAACTCCCCTAGCCCTTGGTTCCAATCGCTCGTACAAAGCTGTATTCGAGGCGATTTCCAGCGGCTTCCGGACCGGTGATAGCAGCGGTTGCGAGTTCGGGATACTGATGACTGTAGACGGCTTTAACTTCTTCGGGCGTCATTCTCGGATCCGGGTCCGGAAGCTTCACGCCGTTGTATGTAAAGCTGCGGTCCAACACTTTGGCGTCAATCATGGCGTCGTTTTTCCTCCTCCTTCTATCGTCGTGGAAGCTGGTTCCGTGCTTTGTGGCTGCGCTGCAAAAAGACTGGGCGTTGCCTCATTGTCGACCCGATTCGGCGGTACAGGTTCTTCATGCTTAGAAGGCGGAACGGATTTCGGCGGGGTCTGCGTCGCCTTCGCTCTCTGGCGAGCGGCTTTCGCTGCCGCGTCCATCTCTGCCTTTGCCTCCTCAAGTGTGTTGCGCAACTCTAGGTGCGAGTGCACATAACTGGTGAAATGGCTACCGAGTTCCGCATCCAAGTCCTCGGCGGAGCCGGTAAAGCTAAGAGGCGTGGTCAAAGCCTCTTGTTCTCCTTCTTTCGTTTTCGTGGGTATGAGGTTTATCTTCAGCATCCCGTCGATGCTGGCGACGGTGATGAGCAAGGTTCGATCTTTCAACAATGGAACGAGTTCAACAAACACGTATCCTCCTTACTTGAGTTTGTGTGTGATGTTGCAGAATGGATTCAATACTGGACCTTGGAGCAAGCGCAGGGCGAGCTCTCAACGATGTTCAATACGAACCTGGAACGCCGTGCGCCCGCCCCTATCTATGGCTCTCGTGCAAGGAAGAGGTTTCCACAGATCTCTTCGAGGATGACGGCGTCTCGACCTTACATGTTGCGCTGTCCGATCGCCGTGATCCGCTCCGAGTAAGCGCTACTCGAGAACGATCTTTCAGGCTCCACGTCGCGCTCGTGCTTCGGCGTTGCATAAAGGGTCCGTTGCTAGCCTGGACGACACCTTGTAGATTGGACACATGGCGCTCAAACGGATGGACAACGTAGGAATCGTCGTCGATGACCTCGGAGGGACGATCGATTTCTTTCGCGAAGTCGGCCTCGAACTCGAAGGGCGGGCCACGATCGAAAGGGACTCCCTCGCCGACGCTAAAGCCACCTGACTGTGCGGAACCGGATTGTTTTGCACCAATCCCAATGAACAGGAGGGAGCAACCCAACGCCTTCAGTTTAGGCTTTCAGGCGAGTCACGATCAGAGGTTCGATACGCGGCCATAGCAAGCCCAGCATCAAAATGACCGTTGCAATTATCATCACATAGAGCGTGGTCCGCGCAGGTTTAGCTTTGGCGAGGATACTTTGCAACCCAACCCATCCCCAAGCGGCGGCCACGACGAAAGCAGCCATCATGGTCACCCACCCTTGAGCGCCGCCGAGCCAAGCGATTACGCTTCCAGCCCCCGCCAAAGTAATAGCTGGGATCGCTATTGGGAGCACGCAGCACACCCCACAGACCAGCACTCCGGATGCGGTCACTACGGCTGCGGCACGCGCCGCTTTTTCTGTAGTGAATTCTTGCCTTTCACCGAGGGGCTTTTTCATTGACTGACGCTCCTTCCCGCGCGGCAATGGGGCTGGACGTCTGTTCAACGGAGCCGAGGAAGTGCTCAAACAAAAAGTCAGCCGCATCTCTCGCCTCTTCCGGCGCCGTGATCGTGAGGCGTACTTCTTGCTCAACTTCGCGCAGATCGAAGTTCAGAAAGCCGCAGCAGTCCTTTTCCTTGCGGACCATCTCCCGCACGCGCTCTGCAGCCGAGCCGGCAAAGCTAAGATCGAGCACGAGGCCACGTCGCTCGAAGCCCTGAAGAGCATCGTGGGTCAACGCAAGGATTGCAGCCAAGCGGTCTCGCAAGTTCTTCCCAGTCAACGTACAGCTAATTGGCGGTGTTGGGGAGTTTTGCTCTGTCATACCTACCTCCATGCTGGTTCCGATTTCGTAGGTGCCGTTGCCTGAACGACGGTATTACGGTAAAACTTGAAGTCAGCTTTAAGTCAAGGGATTTTTCGAATGACAATTGGCGATCTCGCATCCAAGAGCGGTGTTCCTGCCTCCACGATCAGATACTGGGAGCGGATCGGAGTGCTGCCTGTGGCTGCGCGTATCGGGGGGCAGCGCCGGTATTCGAAGGAAGACATTCATCGTCTCGCAGTTCTTCAACTCGCACGAGCTTGTGGTTTCCGTTTGGATGAAATGCTGTACCTCATACATGGGTTTAGCCCTAAGATACCGGCATCCCGCCGGTGGCAGCTGTTGGCGAGCAAGAAAAGGACAGAGTTGAATTTGCAAATCGCCCAACTGAAGGCAATGCGCCGTATTGTGAATCGCCTTTCCGCCTGCAAGTGTGTGGAATTATCAAATTGCGGCCAGCTTGCTGCATCCGTTATTAGGAGTTCCGCCAGATGAATTCCTTCCTTTGGTACTTTCTCGCAGCCGTGGGCGAAATTGCTGGATGCTTTTCGTTTTGGGCCTGGCTGCGAATGCACAAGAGTCCGGTGTGGACGCTTCCGGGGACAGCCTCACTGGTGCTCTTCGCGATGGCTCTGACGCGTATTGAGGCAACCTATGCCGGGAGAGCGTATGCCGCGTACGGTGGCATCTACATCCTCTCGTCTTTGTTCTGGCTCTGGGCGGTCGAGAACACACGTCCCGACCGGTGGGATACCTTAGGAGCTGGTGTCTGTTTCATCGGCACGACGATCATTTTGTTTGGACCGCGTTCAGCTTAGACCGCAACAACTTCGGAATCGTGCAGTGTAGCGTTGCCATCAGAATGGGCTTAAGTACCGACGAGGCTCTTGTCATCTCTAAATTCCTGGATTGTCGCAAGGCGGAAGTTGAGATTTGCCCAGGATGCGACCGCCATGCGGAGGCGCTTGGAGCAAAGTAGGGAGTGGATTGATTACGTCCCCAGATTCGCGCTCCCCCTATCTCCCTCTCACTTTTAGAACGGGATGTCGTCGTCTGCTGGGGCCGGGACAGAGTCTGGGGTCGATCCTTCGCCAAGTGTGGCTTGTTTGTTTTCCGGGCCATTCGCTCGTGAACTGAGCAAAACGATCTCCCAGGCAACAATCTCGGTTCGATATCTCTTTTCCCCGGTCTGCTTGTCCTCCCAGGTCGACGTTTGCAGCTTGCCTTCCACGTAGAGCTTCGACCCCTTGCGGACGTACTCTCCAACGATCTCCGCCAATCGTTGCCAGGCCACAATGCTGTGCCATTCCGTTCTGTCTTGCCACTGCTTGTTTCTGTCCTTGAATCGTTCGTTTGTGGCGAGGCTCACTTTCGCTACCGGGACTCCACTGGCCGTGTACTTCACTTCTGGATCCTGGCCGACGTTTCCCACCAGAATTACCTTGTTCACGCTTTTTGCCATACTGCACTCCACTTTGTTTTTCGTCATGAGCAGCCGCTCGTGCTGCCACACTCAAGACACCGATAGCAGGATCCGTTTCTTACCATGAGAGCGCCGCAGAATTGACACGCTGGCGCATCTCCCAAGCTGACAATCTGCCCCAACTGGTCGACCGTACTGCTCGGTTCCGTCTTCACGGGGATCACCTTTGGCAACTCAAACAGGATTCCTTGCTCGCCTTTGAGGAAACGCAATTCAAGCCACCTGAACAAGTAATCCATGAGTGACTTGGCGTAGCCGATTCTTGGATTCCCTGACCATCCACTCGGTTCAAACCGCGTGTGGCTGAACTTGTCGCACAGCACCTGCAGAGGCACCCCATATTGCAAAGCCAGAGAAACCGCGGTCGCGAAGGAATCCATCAGCCCGGATACGGTCGAGCCCTCTTTGGACATCCGAATGAACATCTCGCCGGGAAGCCCATCCTCGTACAAACCGATGGTGACGTATCCTTCCTGGCCGCCTACTGAGAAGTGATGGGTAAGGCTGTGCCGCTCGTCGGGCAGGCGGCGCCTCATTGCCGGTGTTGCGCGTTCCGATGAGCCATTCCCGCCTTGGTTGCGGGCGACAGGGCTCTCTTCGTTCGTCACCGTCCTTGTCTCTCCCATAACAACCTCCCCGTGTTGCCACGAAGCGTGGCTTGCTCTTGTCAGTCCTCTCGAACAGCACCGAAAGTCGGTCCTGATAAACGGGCCTCCAATCTGGCCGCTCGCGCAGCACAGTTGCGAGTGCCGAATCGACCGGAAGCAGCGCGGCGTTCACGTGGTACTCTGCCAGAATCGTGCTCCAGTTCGAGTGTGCGTCCCACACATCAAGCCCGTCCCGAACAAACGCCGGACCGTAGAAATCTGTCCGTCCGTCATCGAATACTTTGAAAGATGGCCAGAGGCGATAGATCAAATAGCCTCCCCACTGCCAGCTCGTGTACAGGCGAATGGATTCTGTCGCGGTCTGTTGAGAAAGAACGGTGGCAGCCATGACCGGAAAACGGTTGGGATCGAACTCGGCGTGCAACGCTTTGAAGTGGCCGGGAAATGCCAGAAGGACACCTAGCGTCAACACGGCCACACACGGTATGCAATGCAATCGGTCGCGTTTGCTATGGGACGCGATGAGTTGCAACCCACTTTCGAGTTCCGAAACGCTGCTGCTGAACTGCGGTAGCAATTTCAGTGAACTGCTTGAGCGTGCGTATTCCAACCATTCGCGTAGTGCCGAGGCGATGCTTGGTGCGGCAACCACCGCGAAGATGGGAATGTTCCGCACCGAGTACAGGGCCAGGTGTGCCCAACTCAGCAGCAACATCGCTTGGGTCGGCCTTCCCGAGGCGAAATGCCAGAACGCCGCCGCGATGGCGAGCACGAGGAGCGTCTCGAAGTAGGCCGCTGAAAATGAATGAAAGTCCGATGACTGAAACTCACTGATGCGCTGGATGTAGAAGGACGCGCCCAGATATTGTGCAACATGAATGTGGAGCCTGTACCCATAAGGATTGGTGAGGCTGGCAGCCAGACACACCACGGCGGTCAGAGCATATTGTTTCGCTCGCGTCCGTACACGAAACATATCTTCTTGGATGAAGCCTTCGACAACTGACCCCAGGGCATAGGTAATCAGCAAGACGATGCCTACGAAGAAGCCTCCATGCAAATTGACCCAAAGGATGGTGAGTAGCGGCAGAACCAGCAGCAAGCGCGACTTCCCATCTCTTTGTACTCGGGCGAGGATCCCCGAGAATACCGCTGCCAGTAACGGAGTAACGAGGTGAGGTCGGGCAAGCCAGTGAATCATGCTCGCCGACATCGCCAATCCCGTCACGACCATTGCAATCAGTCGATGACCGGACTCTGCAACCGAATTCCTGTAGGTGCAAGTGGAAGTCAGTCCAAGAAGGACGAGACTCAAGAGGACAATTGCTTGCAGGCCCGCCACATGGTGAACGGCGACCATCAATACATCCGATAGCCACTCCCATGCGAACCATGGCGAGCCCGGTTTTGTGAACGAAAAGATGTCAACAGCAGGAGCGCGGCCGTTCCGCAAAATCCATTCCCCGGTGCGGATGTGCCATCCTGTGTCTGAGTCAGTCAGGAGCCAACCGACACCCGTCGTGCACCAGAACAACACAAGGATCGGGATTAGGAACGCAACGTCCGATAGAGGCGGCACCCACGAGGGGCGTGTCGCGAAGAAGACCGCGGCTGGATCCGTCGTGTCCACTCGATCACTGATACGGGTGGTAGGCATCGCTTCATCACGTTGCGAAGACACTCACACCTCGAAGCGGATTACTGTCTGCTGACGGATTCATTCTCCCAACCAACAGAGCGATCACCCCGATCTCCTTCTATGCCATCGTCTCGAACTGGAACTTCTGAGATCTGAGTGTGTCGTCGTATCGCACTCATTTCGGCCGTGCGTTGATTGAACACGTAGATCAGCAACGGGGTGCCTGTGACGGCAGCAAGAAATGCCCCTGCCGGATTGAGGTGCAACGCGTTTCCTATCACCACGAACAAGAAAAGAAACAGGCACGCCGCCAGGGAGATCCGTTTGACCTTCATTCGCATCTTCTGCCTCCGATCTCAGAACTCAAGTTAGGAAATCATGCGCGAGAGAGGACTCTAGGCTTCGCTCGACTGTGCGATCGCGAGGCTGGCATCGCCCACGGCAGCCTCGGTTGTCGGACCGGCTCCGGCGTTCATGGACCGGGACACACGCTTGCGCGAGTAGTGCGTGTGAGAGCAATTCTTGCAATTCACCGCTTTGGTTACGGCACGCAGCACGGGCAGGAACTTCTCAGGAATAGAAACGGGTTCTCCGGCCAACGAATAAAACGTAGGCACAACGCTGCCGGCCTGAGCCTTGTCCTTTCCGCGGAGATCAAGTTCAAGCCGTCCATGGATACCGCGAAACAATACTTCGGTTTCCATAGTCGGTCGCTGACCGTTGTCAACTGCCCTCAGCCAGTGCCGCGTCAGCAGGGCTTCGTACGTCGCACCTTTTCGAAGCATGTCCAATCGAACGAGCGCTTGGGAAATGACTACGGCATGCAAGCCGTTGACCCCGATTGCCTCGACCGGATGCAGGTATTCGAGCGCTCGCCCTTCTTCGTGGGCAAATGTCACATACCGCCCTATTTCTCCCACAGACCCGCCGGACTCCAAGCCGCGCAACACGTAACGCTGAGCTAGTTGTTGGTGCTCCACGCTGACGATAGGGTGCGCGAAGATGCCGCGTTCCTTGAGGACTCTCACTGCCCTCCGCGGCAATGCCAGCCCGACGGCGCCTGTGAACCGTTGTCCCGCCATGGAAATGCTCCTTCCTTTTGCCTTCAAGCAGTCTGACGAACAGGGATTGGGTGCCCTATGGCCGCGCGGATCATATCTTTGCTGCAACCCGCCCAGCACAAATAAAAGCGGGGATCGGACACCAGGATTGCGAGGTTGTCGCCGCCACGGTCGTGTCCGGCTTGGGCGCACGAGGGACACCGGGTGACGTAGTTCTTGCCGACGATTCTT
>Ga0070741_10013398_pt1 | contig 14491 bp, 12 predicted proteins | sample Coa_R1_4_FD_66440 | JGI IMG/M metagenome (GOLD analysis project Ga0070741, IMG submission 66440) | Surface soil microbial communities from Centralia Pennsylvania, which are recovering from an underground coalmine fire - Coalmine... | ecosystem: Environmental > Terrestrial > Soil > Unclassified ...
TCGCACGGCGGGAGCCTTCGCCAAAGACCGTCTGGGTGGCGTTTTGCCACAGCGGGCAGGCGCGGCAGTCGCGCGCGGCAATCTGGAGTTTGGAGATGCTGGCGCGAGGCGGAATAGGCGGCGCGGGCGCAACCGGGCGCGAGGTGTTTCGAGCCCTGGTGTTAGAGGAAGCAACGTCTGACAGAGGCGATTTCATAATCCCTGCGTTGAAGATAGCACAAGTTGGGGCGGTTCGATTCAGTCGTTGAACTGCGGGTGGGCCTGGAGGGATTCCCAAGTGGCTGGCGCGAGCGGAGCCTGACGATAACAGGGTTCCCACATCGGTTCGGCGCTGCGGGAGCGGCGGGCGCGGACAAGCCAGGACCGGGGCAGCGGCTCGGCAAGAAGGGAAAGGTCGTTGGCGGCAATAGTGGTCTCTTCTTTCTCGCCCGTGGCGTGGCCCACGCCGACGAAGAAGCCAGCCAGAAGCAGCGTGACGCGAAGCATCGTGCTGCGCGAGTAAGTGGGCATCGCGCAGGGACGGGCTGGGTCCAGGCGGCGATAAAGGGCGGCAAAGAGCGGGGCAGTCCACATGGCGGGATTTTTGGCGGGAGAAAAGGCGTCAAATAGAATAACATGGGGCGCGGGCAGGGAAAGGTCGAGGTCGGCTATCAGCGTGGGAAAATCGCCGAGGCGGAGGTCCCATTGCGCGCGTTGCGGGCCGTCCGAGAAGGCAACCGATTGGTTTTCGAGGAGGCGCCCGGCGTGTTGTGCATAGCCGGAGAGGAACGGCAGTTTGTCGCCGTGGGCGAGAGCGAATTGGAGCGGCTCAAGAGTTTTGTCAAAGCTAAGGATCCGCAGGGAGCAGGCGACATCCCGGGTGGCGCGGAGAAGAGTAAGGACGTTGGCCGCGGCGCCGAGGCCGACGTCCCAAATGACAAATTCGCCGCCGCGCTGAAGGAGTCGCTGGCGGAGATTGAGTTGGCCGACATACAGCGCTTCCGCTTCGGCGACGGGGCCAACGACAGGATGGAAGGTCTCGGCTTCGGCTATAGAGTGGATGCTGTGCGCGCCGCCGGCCAGGCGCACCAGACGGTAGCGAGGGGCGTCTGCGGGCGAATCGTGCATCGACGCAAGATGACATGGCGCGGCGGTGTTTGCCCTTCTTTTTTGGCGCTGGGTTCTTCATGCTGGCGCGGTGGACGAGGAGCCGATCCGCGTGGCGCGAGCGCCGTCGAAACCGTTGCTGATCTACGACGGAGACTGCGGGTTTTGCAAGCGATGGATTCAGCGGTGGCAGTCGATGACGGGCGAGGCGGTGGATTATTTGCCGTTCCAGGACGAGTCGATTCCGGCGCGTTTTCCGGAGATCCCGCGGGAGGACTTCGAGCAAGCGGTGCAATTGGTCACGCCGGCGGGAACGGTTTACAGCGGGGCCTCCGGGGTGTTGCGGGCGCTGGCGGTGGCGAGACGGGAGCGATGGTTGTTATGGCTTTATTTGCGGCTGCCGATTTTTACGTTCGCAGCCGACTTGATTTATCATGAGGCGGCCATGCACCGGGCGTTTTTGTCCCGCGTGGATCGGGCAGTTTACGGCGGGCGGGCGGAATGGCCGGAATACCGGATCGTCAGATATATTTTTTTGCGGGGCCTGGCGTTGATTTATCTGGCGGCGTTTGCGTCGCTGGCGATGCAAGTGCATGGGTTGATCGGACATGAGGGCATTGCGCCGGCGGACCGGTTGATCGCGGCTGGGCAACAGTACGTCAAAGAGCACCACGTTGGAGTCGTGGCGCGGGTGTGGGACATGCCAACGGTGGCGTGGCTGGGAGCAGGGGACCGCGCGCTGACTTGGATGTGCGGGTCCGGCATGGCTTTGTCGGTGACGCTGCTTTTCGGGATCGCGCCGGCGCCAGTGTTGTTTCTGCTGTGGCTGGAGTATTTATCGCTTTGCACCATTGGGGCGCCGTTTCTGGATTTTCAATGGGATCTGCTGCTGTTGGAAACGGGGTTCTTGGCGATTTTCCTGGCGCCGCTGCAATGGTTTGAAAAACCGCGGCGGCAACCGGGGCCTTCGCGGGCGGCGATCTGGCTTTTACGGTGGCTGATCTTCCGGCTGATGCTGGAGTCCGGCTGCGTGAAGTTGATGAGCGGAGACACGGCGTGGTGGGACTTGAGCGCGCTGAAGTATCATTTCCAAACTCAGCCCTTGCCCACGTGGCTGGCGTGGCATGCGAGCCACCTCTCAGCAGGCTGGTTGCGGGCGGCGAAGGCTGGAATGTTTCTGATCGAACTGGCAGGTCCGGCGCTGATTTTCGCCGGCCGCCGTTTCCGCTTGATGGCGGCGGGGTTGTTCGCGTTCCTGCAGGCGGTGATTCTCTTGACGGGAAACTATACGTTCTTCAACTGGTTGACGATTCTGCTCTGCGTGCCGTTGTTGGATGATGAAGCGGCGCTGTGGCTGGCGCGGCGGAAAAGAAGAACGCCGCGGGAGGATGAAGGGCGAGCGGTTGCGCCCGTCGGCGCGGCGCGGTGGCCCAGTTTTATCACGGCGCCGATGTTCGTGTTTGTCGTCTTGATGACGTCGGTTCCTTTGTTTGCTGATCTTGGTGTGGGATCGATTTGGCCGCGCCTCGTGACGGAGTTTTACTTGTTCGCGCGGCCGTTGCGGAGTTTCAACGGGTATGGGTTGTTTGCGGTGATGACGCGGACGCGGGCGGAAATCGTTTTGCAAGGGAGCGATGACGGCGTGTCGTGGCGGGATTATGAGTTCAAATACAAGCCGGGCGCGTTGAATGCCCGGCCGGAGTTTGTCGCGCCGTTTCAGCCGCGGCTGGACTGGCAGATGTGGTTTGCAGTGTTTTATCCGGCGCAAGATCCGCGCAACCGATGGTTCCTGGAATTCATGTTGCGTCTGTTGCAAAATTCAAAGCCAGTGAGAGCGCTGCTGAAAACGGACCCTTTCGCCCCCAATGCGCCCAAATTTATTCGCGCCCAGATCTATAATTACCGTTTTACGACGGAAGCCGAACGGAAGGCAACGGGCGACTGGTGGGCGCGAACGCCTCTGGGGCTGTACTTGCCGCCGGTGTCGTTGCGGAGTTTTCAGGCGAGCCAGCCAGATTAGGCCGCCTTTTCCGCGGGGATGTCTTCGAGGCGGGAAATGGGAAGAATGGAACAGTTGGCGGTCTGCACGGCGGACCCTTCGGTGTTTAGCTTGATGCCGACTTCGATCACGCCTTCCTTGACCCAAGCCATGTCAATGTTGGTAACTTCCATCGCTGGACACAAACAGCGCCGGCCAGGCCGGCCCGGCTGAAAGGATAGGCAAACAGTTTTTCTTCGCGTATCGTGGTCTTGTGCAATCGATAGCCGAACAATTGGACCAGGCTCCCTCCTTGCATCGGGTGACCATTCCGGATTTGTGGCAGCAGGAGGCGGTGGCGGCCTTGCGCGCAGGCAAGGACGTCGTCGTGCAGGCTCCAACCGGGGCGGGCAAGACGCTGATTTTCGAGCTCTGGTCCAACCAAGGCCGCAATCGCGGACAGGCCATCTACACGGTGCCGACGCGCGCTCTGGCGAATGATAAGCTGGCGGAGTGGCGCGCCCGGGGATGGGATGTGGGCATCGCGACGGGTGATTTGGCGGAAAACCTTTCGGCGCCGGCGCTGGTGGCGACCCTGGAAACGCAGAAGAACCGATTGATCGCGGGGGACGGCCCGGCGCTGCTGGTGGTCGATGAATACCAGATGATCGGGGACATGGACCGGGGGTTGAATTACGAACTGGCCCTGGCGCTGGCGCCGCCGGAAACGCAGTTGCTATTGTTGAGCGGGAGCGTGGCGAATCCGCAACAGATTGTGGCGTGGCTGGGAAAGTTGGGCCGCAAGGCAGTTTTGATCCGACATGAGCAACGGCCAGTGCCATTGGAAGAAGTCAACGCGAACAACCTGAATTTCCATGTGCCGCCAGAAATCAAGGGTTATTGGCCGAGGTTGGTGGCCAAGGCGCTGGCGGAGGATTTGGGGCCGATTCTGATTTTCGCGCCGCGCCGGCAGGCGGCGGAACAATTGGCGGGCGAACTGTCCAGAATGTTGCCGACGCCGAATCCGCTTTCGCTGAGCGCGGAGCAAAAGGCGCTCGTGGGCGAGGCGATGGCGCGGATGCTAAAGGCGCGGGTGACGTATCACCACAGCGGATTGAGCTACGCGGCGCGGGCGGGAGTGGTCGAACCGCTGGCCAAGGCCGGGCAGTTGCGCGTCGTCGTGGCGACGATGGGTCTGGCGGCGGGCATCAATTTTTCGCTGCGGAGCGTGGCGCTGGCCGGTGAATCATACCGGCGCGACAACCAGGAGCAATTGCTGCGGGCGGACGAGATTTTGCAAATGTTCGGGCGGGCAGGGCGGCGTGGCTTGGACGAGATGGGCTTTATACTTGTCACCGCGAATCAAATCCGGCTGCTGGATGCGCGGCCCTGCCATCTGGCGCGCGGCGGCCTGGTGGATTGGAGCGCGTTGCTCGGATTGATGAACGCGGCGGCGGAACAGGGCAAGGATCCGTTCGTGCAGGCCGTGCGCGTGCAGGAGCGCCTTTTCACCACAAAACCAATCGCCCTCGGCATCGAGGAATGCGTCAAACAGCCAGTGACGCCGTGCGGGTTGAAGACAGACGCCGAGCGGGCGCGCCACGTGCGGAAGCGGTTTCGCGAAATGCTCAACAGCCGTGGCGAATGGGAGCCGACGCCGCCCGCGCAGGAGCGCCCGTGGCGCGAGGTTGTGGCTGTGGCGCCGGCGCCGGTCACTCCGGGAGAGGCCCCGCAGTTTCAACCGGCGTTGCGCGAGCGGGCGGCGATGGAAAAAGTCGGGCTGGGCGAACTGCGCCTCGTGGACGAAGAAGCGAAATTCTTCGGGCGCGCGGCGACGGTGGCGGATTTGCTGCACGACAACCGCGTGTTGCTGGCCAAATGGGTGCGGCGGCTGGTGAATTGGAATGGACGCCAGATGGAAATGGCGGTGTGGGAGAACGAAGTGGCTCCATTGCTGAAGAAGCGGCTGGCCGAACAGCGGACGCCGGTGATTCGTTTGGCGCAGGAAGGCCAGCGCGTCCTGGCGCTGGTGAGCATCGCGGATTTGACGGCGCGCGTTCCCGTTGACAGCTACGGCGTGGCGATCTGGCATCCGATTGAACGCGATGTGCTCCCGCCGGATTGCGCGCGGTGCGAACTTGTGCCGGTCTGCCAGGGGCTGCCAACCACCACGGGCGTGGCGCTGCTTTGGCGGCGGTTGGAGTTGATCGACGCCGCGGGTGCTCCGACGCGGCGCGGCCAGATTGTAAGCTTCTTTTCACAGGGCGACGGGCTGGCCATCGCCGCCGCGCTGGAAGCGGAGAAGTACGCGCTGGAGGAGGTGATTTACGATTTGGCGAATCTCGACGCGAGTTTTCGCTTCTGCGGCGAGGACCATCGCTGGTCGGGGCGCTTGGCGCAGGTGTGCCAGCAGAAGTACGGCACGCAAAGCATTCCGGGTTATTTGGAAAATGGCGTTCCGCCAAAATATGGCGCCGGGGCCGAGCAGGTCGTCGCGGCGGTGCATCGCGATCCCTTATCGAAGCATGGTTGGGTCAACGAGATTTTGGGCGCGGGCGACATCGACCGTGTGATCATCGAATGGCGGAGCATCTTGCGGCAAGTCGCGCACGCGCCGGAGTTGGATTGGCCGCCCTGGACGGAATTGCAGAGGCGGGCGCGCGAGATTCTGAACGAGACGGAATCGCCCACGATCACGGAACTACCGCCGCTGGAGTTTCATCAAACGCGGCGCGTGGAGCACCGCTTGATTTTGCGCCGCCACTGACATGCCGCGCGAAACCGTCGCACAGAAGAAGGAGCGGGCGGCGCGGGTGATCGCCGGGCTGGAGGCGACGTATCCGGATGCGCACTGCGAGTTGAATTTTCGCAACCCGCTGGAGTTGCTCATCGCCACCATTCTCTCGGCGCAATGCAGCGACCGCCAGGTCAACATCGTGACCGAAACCCTCTTCAAGAAATACCGCTCCGCGGCTGACTTCGCGGCGGCCGCGCCGGAGGAATTGGAAAATGACATCAAACGCATCGGACTGTATCGAAACAAAGCTCGCAGCATCCGATCGGCGTGCCAATCAATTATTGACAAGCACGCAGGCAGCGTTCCGCGGACGATGGAGGAGTTGATGGAACTGGGCGGCGTGGGACGCAAGACGGCGAATGTCGTCCTGGGCAATGCCTTTGGCATGAACGAGGGCGTGGTTGTTGACACGCACGTGGCGCGATTATCGCGGCGGCTTGGCTTCACAACGCATGAGGCGCCGGAAAAAATCGAGACTGATTTGCAGGAACTGGCCCCGCGCGAAAAGTGGGCGCTGCTGAGCCATTTGTTGATCTGGCACGGGCGGCGCCGCTGCATGGCGCGCCATCCGGAATGCCCGCATTGCGAGGTCCTCCAGCTTTGTCCGCGAAAAGGCTTATGAGCGAGGCAGGTGAGCTATGGCGGGTCATCGACCTCGAAGCCGGCGCGCCGGACTTCAACATGGCGCTGGACGAGGCGTTGCTGCAACTGGCGCCCACACTGGGCGCGCCCGTCGTGCGGTTTTACGGTTGGACGGAACCGGCGGCGACCTTCGGTTACTCGCAACATTACGCCGGCGTGGCGGCCTTAACGTCGTTGCGCCCGCTCATCCGGCGCCCGACCGGCGGCGGATTGGTGCCGCACGACTCGGATTGGACTTACAGCATGGTTTTTCCGGCGGGCAGCGCATGGCATCAATCCAAAGCGGTGGAGAGCTATGCGCGCGTCCATGCGTGGATTCGCGACGCCTTCGCTACGATTGGAGTCCCCGCGACCTTGGCCGCGGAAAAGCGCAAAGAAGCGCCGGGGCAATGTTTTGTCGGCGCTGAGAAAGACGACGTGCTGTGGCACGGGCGGAAGATCGCGGGCGCGGCGCAACGTCGCACCAAGGCGGGCTTGCTCATTCAAGGGTCGGTCCAACCGCCGCCCTTAAAACTGAACCGCCAGCAATGGCAGAAAGCGATGATCTCCCGCGTGGCGCATGAGCCCTTGCATATTGGCGGACCCGTGGCGGAGCTTGCCGAGACGTTGCGCGCCGAAAAATACTCGCGCCGGGAATACAACGAGAAAAGGTAAGGCGCCGCGAAATCTTACAAATCCGTGACATTTGAGCCGAGGCGGGGGTTAGATTCTGAAGGAATGCGCGCGGATAAGTCAGGGGCGGGGTTTTGGCGGAGGGGTTTGCTGATTGTGCTGCCGCTGGGATTGCTGGCGGGCGTCGGGCTTGACTCGTTGCGACAGGACCGGGCCTCGGCCGACGCGGCGGCACGCCAGCGTTGTCAGGAATTCGCCTCACGCATGGCCTTTGACCTGTCGAACCGGTTTGCGCAATGGCCTTCCGAAGCCACGATTTTTTCTGCGATCAGCGTCAACGCGCAAGGGGAATTGCTTGCCATTGATAACTCAACGAACCGCGCGCAATTGGATTGGCCGCCGCAGCCATCGCAGGCTTCGCCCGCGCAGGCATTGTACGACCGCGCCTTGGAAGAGACCAACGCGCAGAGGCGCGAAGAACTTCTGGCGCAACTGGCGGCGGACCGCGCGGCGCGGAGCGATGCGGGTTTGCCGCTGTGGCTGCTGGCGGAGTTTCAGCAGTACAAATTGCATCCCACCGCGGCGGCCTCCGAGATGATTTGCTCAAATGCCGTCAATGCGCCGTCGTTTGTATCGGGTGAAATGCTGGAGCGAGCGGCGAGGGGCAACCCCGCCGCGGGGCGGTGGTTGCGCCAACGGTGGCGCGACGAGGCGGCGCGGGAATTCTACCGGGCGGCGCAAAAGTCGCTCACAAATGCGGGCGAGGGCGCCGGATTCTGGGTTGATTGGCGTGGAGAGCGCTGGTGGGCGCAAGTCAGGGGCGGTCAATTGGTGGTGTGGCCCAAGTACCATGTGATGCGCGTCATCGCCCAGGAAGAAGAGGGGCGCCCGCCTTACGCAGGAGTCGAATTGAATATGGGCGAAGAGCGATTTGTGACGCCTGGAGGAATGGAGGGAGTTGAACTGGCCCGCAGCGAAGCAAGCGGAGTGCGGGTGTTGGTTTTTCTGCGCGACGCCCGGCTGCTTTATGCCGAGGCGCGGCGAAGGACGTATTGGTTTGCGGCGATTATCGTGGTTTCGGCCTCGGCAGTCGGCCTTGGTTTCGTGAGCGCCTGGCGCGCTCACCGGGAGCAACTCCGCCTGGGTGAAATGAAAACCAACTTTGTTTCGAGCGTCTCACATGAGTTGCGGGCTCCGATTGCGTCCGTGCGCCTGCTGGCCGAGGGGCTGGAGCGGGGCAAAGTGACAGAGCCGGCGAAGCAGCAGGAGTACTATCAATTGTTGTCGCAAGAGGCGCGGCGGCTTTCGACGTTGATCGAAAACATACTGGATTACTCGCGCATCGAGCAAGGACGCAAGTCTTATGAAATGGAACCGGCGAACCTTGCGGCGCTGGTGGCGCAAACACTGGCGTTGCTGGAGCCGGCGGGAAATGAACGCCAGGTGATGCTGCAATGGCTGGATCGAGACCGCTGGCGGGAAACCGGACTGTGTGCGACCTGCGATGGCCTGGCCATCCAACAGGCATTGATCAACTTGATTGACAACGCCGTCAAACATTCGCCTGCCGGCGCGACGGTGAGTGTGGGCATGGACGAGACGCCGGAGCGCGCATCGCTCTGGGTGGAGGATCGCGGACAGGGCATCCCGGCCGTGGAGCACGCGAAAATCTTCGAGCGTTTTTACCGTCGCGGCAGCGAATTGCGGCGCGAAACGCAGGGCATCGGGATCGGGCTAACCATTGTCAAACATATCGCGGAGGCGCATGGCGGGCGCGTGACGGTGCGAAGCGAGCCGGGAATGGGAAGCCGGTTCACGCTGGAGATTCCAAAATGAAACGGGTGTTGATCATCGAAGACGAACGGGCCATGCGGCGCGGCTTGCAGGATTGTCTGGAGGCGGAAGGCTATCGCGTGATGACGGCGGACAACGGCGAAACCGCGCTGGAGTTGGCGCTGCGCGAGAAACCGGATTTGGTTTTGCTCGACATCATGATGCCGCGCCTGGACGGATTTGCCCTTTGCGCCGAGTTGCGTCGGCGCGGCCAGCCGGCGCCCGTGCTGATGCTCACCGCCAAAGGATTGATCGAGGACCGCGTCCGCGGGCTGGACGCCGGCGCGGACGATTATCTCGTCAAGCCGTTCAGCACGGAAGAATTGCTGGCGCGGGCGCGGGCGTTGCTGCGGCGCGCCGAAAAACCCGGCGAAGCGCCGCCGCGCCTGAGGTTGGGAGCGGTCGTCGTCGATTTTGCCCGGCACGAGGCGCGCCGTGACGGAAAACTCGTGCGTCTGACAGCCAAGGAATTTGCCGTGCTCCGACTGCTGGCGCAAACGCCCGGCGAACCGGTCAGCCGCGAGCGCTTCCTCGATTTGGTTTGGGGCTACGGCGCCTTTCCCACCACGCGCACGGTGGACAATCACATTGCCAGCCTGCGCGCCAAGATCGAGGCGGACCCGGACATGCCACGCCACATTCTGACTGTGCATGGCGTCGGCTACAAATTGGCGGTCGCGGATTTTGCAAAAGCATGACAACCGACCCGCCCGCTTCAAAGAGAATGCGACCATGAAAACAGGAACTTGGGCCACCATGGCCATCGCGCTCCTGACGGCAATCGCCGCCGCCGCCGCGACAAATGATTTGACCACTCTCGTGCAAAAGGGGCTCTTCGAGGAGGAGGCCAATCGCAACCTCGACGCGGCCGTCGCATCCTACCAATCGGCGATCAACAGCTACGACAGCGACCGGCAGTTGGCGGCGACGGCGGTTTTCCGTTTGGGCGAATGTTACCGCAAGCTCGGCCGCACCAACGAGGCCACCGCCGAATACGAGCGCCTGATTCGTGATTTTGGCGATCAGACGAACCTCGTCGAGTTGGCCCGTGGTTACGTGCCGAATGCGCGAGAGCCGGAGAGGTCGGATTTCGCGAGCATCCCGACGCCGGAAGAACAAAAACAATTGGCCGCCACCGAACAAATGATCAAGACCAGCCCGGATTTGGTCAACTCCAGCCGGGCGCCCTTGGTCGCGGCGGCGAGGGCTGGCTGGATTTCGGTCGCCCGTTTGTTGCTCGACAACGGCGCCAATCCCAACGTTATGGAGGGCGGCGCGTTGCCCCTTTCCGCCGCGGCCATGGAGGGCCACAAGGAAATGGTGAGGTTGTTGCTGGAGCATGGAGCCGAGGTCGATGGGCGCGACCATAATAAAAAATCGGCGTTGGATTACGCGGCGGAAAATGGCTTTGAAGCAGTGGCTGAAGTCCTCTTAGGTCATCACGCGGATCCGAATTCCGCCCTTGCTGCCGCATTTGTGTCCGGCCAGGACAACATGGCGAAATTTCTCCTGGCGCATGGCGCGGCCATCAACGGGACCAACCAGGCGGGGGAAACGCCGATGATCGCCGCGATCAACGCCAACCGTCCCGCTGTGGTCACTTTTCTGCTCAAGTCAGGCGCAAACCCAAACGCGCCCCAGGCGGACGGATGCACCCCTCTCGGCGCCGCCATTCTGCATCACGAGCCGTCGATCGCCGACCTGCTTTTGACCAATGGCGCCGATCCAAACACTCCTTTTGCGGCGGAGATTCGGCGCGACGACACGATCAAAGTGCGTCGAGTCACCCCCTTGCTCATGGCCGTCGTTTCTTTGACACCCGCGCGTGGGACCTGGAGACCGGGCTTTGCTCCGCCCCTCAACGGGCGAGGAGAGGATCGAACCTCTATCCAGATAGTCACCAACTTGCTCGATCACGGGGCCAATCCAAATTTTGGGGACGAAGACGGCGTGACGCCGCTGGATTATGCAATTCTGCTTGGCAAAGGAACCAACGTCATCTGCGCCCTCCTACAGGGCGGGGCCAATGTCAACGCCTTGGACAACAACGGCCTGCCGCCGCTGGCCTTCGTGAACAGCCTGCCTTTTGGGAGCGTTCCGCGCGAAGAAATCCAGAGATTACTCCAGCAGGCTGGCGCCAGCGAAAACTACCTGCGCTTGAAGGGCATTTATTGGACCGTGAAAGGCACCGGCTCCATTGGCCAGGATATCCAAGCAAAATCCGAAGACAATCCGCCGCCGACCGTCTTGGAATTGATCGCCCGGGCTTATACAGAGCCCAACTTCGCCGTGGCCTTCCCTGATTTGGCGCACATCACTCTTGACCGGCTGCGCAACGGCACGAATGAGTCCACCAACCTTGATTTGACGCCCGCGTTGCAAGCGGGCGATTGCGCCGCGGCTCCGAAACTGGATTGGGGCGACGTCTTGGAAATTCCTGAAAAGGACCATCGGCTGGACGAGAATTGGGACGGCTTTTCCCAAGGCGAGTTAAGCAATCTGGTCCGTTGTGTGACGCGAAAAGTGCGGATGATTGTCAAGGGCCAGACCAACGAACTGCTTTTGCTGCCGCAGATTGCGCGGGAACACCTTCAGTACGCGGCCGGCGGGGGTTGGCCAATGGTCCGAACCGACCCGGAAAAGAGGTTCGATAAACCGACAAGTTCATTTTCTCAATTTCCGTCCAGACCCGTCCACCTGCGTCTTTGGCCGGAAAGCAATCTTTACACATTCGACCTTTCCAAAGTCGTTCACGACTCCGGCCTGCTCCTGCTCTCTTCCGATCTCACCCGTGTGCAAGTTCGCAGGGCTGATGGCAGCGTCCGAACCTTCAATCTCGAATCCTCGCCCCCGCCCGCCTTCACCTTGCGCGAAGGGGACGAAATCGACGTGCCGGAAAAGGGCTCGTAAGGCGTCCAACGGAGCGGATAGCAGGGAGCCCATTTGAGTCGCCTTCACGCACGGTGTGCGAAGCCGACGCTGGCCGGGCGAGCGAGCGCCTCGCGGAAGGTTGCCAATTGCCTTGGTATCGGTTAAGCTAGCAAAAAAGCATGAAACTCAAATTTCAGGCCGCGGCGCGCCCGGCGTTTACGCTGATTGAGCTGCTGGTCGTCATCTCCATCATTGGCATTCTGGCCGCCATGATTCTGCCAGCCATTGGGAAGGCCAAAGTCAACGCCATGAAGGCTACCGCCAAAGGCGAGGAAAAGAACTTGGTCGCCGCCATCAACCAGTATTACTCCACGTATAGCCGCCTGCCGGTGTCCAAAGAGGCCATGGCCAACGCCGGCACCAACGATTTCACCTACGGCACAGAGCAACAGATCACCGCCCCCGGCGCGAACGTGCCCAATAAGAGCGTGGCTCCCAAGGCTTTTCTGGCGGCGAATCCCACCGGCCTCTATAACAAGGACATCACGGGGTATGTCAATAACAACTCCGAGGTCATCGCCATTTTGAACGACTCGACCAACTATCCGGAAGGCCTCAATGGCGTCTCCACTCACATCTACAACCCCCAAAAGGAGTCGTTGTTCACTCCAGGCAAGATTGCCACCGACGCCAGTTCTCCCGGTTTGGGGACGGACGGTGTTCTGCGCGACCCCTTCGGCTTGCCTTATATCATCTCTCTGGATTTCAACGGAGACAACTACGTTCAGGATTACGAGCTTAACGCCATGTACAAGACGCAAACCCCCACTCCCGCCAATAGCTTCCGGGTGCCCGGCGAGGCGATTGTTTGGTCTTTCGGCACGGGGCCCGCGCTTAATCAATGCATTGATCTCACCAAGCCGCTCCAGAAAGCCCCCAATATGGGCGGCAACTTGACCTCCAGCTTCTAAGCAGGCAGGCTCGCCGGGATGACCGTCAAACTTTCGACGCTCTCCATCTGCCTGGGCGCAGTGGTGATGCTGATCAATCTTTACGGGCTGGCGCAACCGGCCAAATTCGCCGATCTCGCCCGTAAGTTTCCCCGCAATTTGGCGGCGGGGTATTTCTTCATGCTGCTGGGCGCCGGGTGGTTCATCCTGAATGTCCGCGCCGAATCGCTGGCCGATTTCGAACCCCTCAAGCCTTATCTCTACATCCTCTTCGCCGCGGTGGGCATCGGCTCTTGTTTTTTTGTGCAGGACTTTCTGGCTGTGCGCGGCCTGGCGGTCGTCATGCTGCTCCTGGCCAAACTGATGGTTGACAGCCAGCGGTGGGCTCCCAGTTCGTGGCGCATTGTCATCGCCTGCTGGGCCTACTTGCTGGTCGTGGCGGGGATTTGGCTGACCGTATCGCCGTGGCGCTTGCGCGATCTTGTCAATTGGGCCAACGCCAACGACACCCGCGTCCGCCTCGGCAGCGCCGTCCGGTGCGCCTGGGGTTTGTTCGTCCTTGTGCTGGGCGTGTCCGCCTTCAAAGGCTCCTGAGGCGCGCGTTCCGTGTCTGTCAAAAACTTTTTTCGCGAAACTTCTTCCTTTTTGACAGCGTTCGTGCTTAATTCGCCGCAATGAGCGGCAGCCACAGCAGCATTTGGGACAAATTGAGCCGTCTCGCGCTCACGCTGCTGGTGCTCGCGGCGCTCCTCGGCATCGGCCTCTGGTATGAGCCGGTCGTCCTGGAAAACCAGCGTCTCCGCGAAGACAAGCTCTCTCTCGACCGCAAAATCGCCGTCGAAACCGAAACCGCCCACCGGCTCGACGCCTCGCTCCACGCCATGGAAGACCCTATCACAGTCGAGCGCCTGGCCCGCGAACGCCTCAGCTACGCGCGTGCCGGAGAAGACGTCATCCACTTCGACGCGCCGGTCCCCACGCCGCCGGTCACTTCCCACTAACGCTGGGGGCTGGGGGAATTTGCGGCGGGTCTGGCGGGCAATGATGGCGCGAGCGAAGTCTGGAAAAAAGGTCGTTTCCAGTCACGGCGCCAACATACCGACGGCATTCCAAAGTAGGAGCGCCCCGTCTCCAGACTGCCACCGCTGCTTCATTGGACGCTTAAGAAAGCGCTATCCTGGCAATCGCCTCTGGCGCGCTGCGACTTTAAGGCGTGAATCCTATGACCTATGACTCAAACAATAGCTAAATGCCCTGCTTTTACCGACCGCTTTCGCAAGGCTGGCCCAGTTCTGTCTATCGCCGACAGCAGGCCGACGGCATGATATACTCAAGCCGAACAGTGTCATTTTGTCCGTGAAAAGGGACGGGGGCGTGGCAGACTGCGGCGACACGGAATATGGCGTTGAGATTTTTTAACACGTTGTCGCGGGCGATGGAGGAGTTTCAGCCGCTGGATCCTGACGGCAAGGAAGTGGGGCTTTATTGCTGCGGGCCGACGGTGCATGACTTCGCGCACATCGGGAATTTTCGGACGTTTGTGTTTGCGGATCTGGTGCGGCGCACGCTGGAGTTCAAGGGGCACAACGTCCGGCACGTGATGAATATCACCGACGTGGAGGACAAGATCATCAAACGCGTGGCGGAGGCGAAGACGTCGTTGCGCGAATACACGGGTAAGTTTGAGGCGGCGTTTTTCGAGGATTTTGCGGCGTTGGGCTG
>Ga0070741_10013399_pt1 | contig 14491 bp, 8 predicted proteins | sample Coa_R1_4_FD_66440 | JGI IMG/M metagenome (GOLD analysis project Ga0070741, IMG submission 66440) | Surface soil microbial communities from Centralia Pennsylvania, which are recovering from an underground coalmine fire - Coalmine... | ecosystem: Environmental > Terrestrial > Soil > Unclassified ...
GTGGGGACGGGCCAGTTCGAGTGGTGGCTTTTGACGCGTCTGGCGGCCCTGGCCCTTGCCATCAGCTTATGGTACGTCGTGCTGCCGCCAGGGGCATGGTCGGATGCGGCATTGCTTCTGCTGATTGCCTCAGCGCTCCTGCTCAAATATTTCGATCCGATTTACGCGCCGCCGGTGCGCGGGCTGGACGCCGAAATTCTGGGCCACCTGGCTTTAGTCCGAATATCCGTGCTTGTGCTGTTAATCGAGCGCGGCGTGAGAGGGACGGGCTTTGGATTTTTGCCGCGTGCGGTGGAGTGGCGAACTGGAATCTACAATTACCTTCTGTTTTTGCCGATCGGTGTGCCGCTCGCGCTCGTTTTGGGCGTGGCACGAATCGGAGCAGCCGTGGAAGCCTGGAAGATCGGCGCGACGTTTTTCGGGGTGCTGTGGGTGGTCGCTCTCTCGGAAGAATTTTTCTTTCGCGGCGTACTACAGCAGTGGATGGCCGAATGGACCGGAAATCGCAGCCTGGCGCTGTTGTTCACCGCCATACTGTTCGGCGCCGTCCATCTGCCGTTCCGCTCATTTCCGAACTGGCGCTTTGCTCTGGTGGCGGCGGTGGCCGGCTGGTTCTACGGCCGGGCATTCGAGCAGGCTCACAGCATCCGCGCCGGCATGGTGGCGCATGCTCTGGTTGTCACAACCTGGCGGGCGCTGCTCCACTGAAGTACTGTACAATTCCCTTTCGAGCCGCATCCGCGGCTGATACAGAAAAGGAGAGCGAATGGCAAAACTCGGATTTCTGGGTCTTGGAATCATGGGCTACCCAATGGCGCGCAATCTGTTGCGGGCCGGCCACGAAGTAGCGCTGTGGTCGAAGACGGCTGCGAAGGCCAAAGAACTGGCCGGTGCGGAGAAGGGCAAGTTCTGCGAGACGCCGAAGCAGGTGGCGCAAAGCGCGGAGTGCATTTTTCTCTGCGTAGGCGATACGGAGATGTCTGAGCAGGTGATTCTCGGCCCGAACGGAATTGCGGAGGGAGCGCGTGCCGGTACGGTGGTGGTGGATGCCAGCACCATCAGCCCAAGTGCAAGCCGCAGGATTGGGGCGGAACTGGCAAAGAAAAAGATCGAGTTTCTCGATGCGCCCTGCACCGGATCGAAACCGGGGGCCGAGGGCGGCACCCTGACCTTTATGATTGGCGGCGATCAGGCTGTGTTCGAGAAGGTCCGGCCGTATCTGGAGGCGATGGGCAAGCGGCTTTATTATTGTGGCGGTCCGGGCATGGGCCTGCACGCGAAGCTGAGCCAGAACCTGATTCTGTCTAATATCCTCCAGGCGTTCAACGAGGGTATGGTGCTAGCCACCAAAGCGGGTGTAGAGCCGGAGCTCATGCTGGACATTCTGGATAACAGCGCAGCGAAATCCGGATTGATCGCGTTTAAAGCGCCATACGTGTTCCGGCGGGATTTTGAGCCGCAGTTTTCCGTTAAGTGGATGCACAAGGACATCGGGCTAATGCTCGACTCGGCTAAGGAACTAAACGTCCCATTACCACTAACCGGATTGACTCGGCAGCTATTCCAGGCGGCGATTTCGACTGGCCATGGAGACGAGGATATCTGTTCCACAATCAAGATTTCGGAGCAGTGGGCCGGGGTGGAGGTGCGTGGAAAGAGCGCCGCAAAGGCGCCTGGAGACTAGAACTCCTGTAGCACGAATGAGTTAACACGCATCACAAAAAAATACAAAATTCTGTTGCTTTTGAATTCGGGGTATTCTAATATTGGAATCAAGCCGGGGAGGCAACTCCCACCAAAGCGAGACTAACCTCTAAATAAAGACCCCTGAAGCAATCCTCCCCGGCGCCCGCAAGGGTCAATTTCCCTCCTGAAAGATTCCAAAAATCGGATCCGGTCATGAGTCGCCCGAAAACGGCGTGTTATCATGACAAAAGTCGCGAAACGGATCAGATGAAGGCTCTCGCCATTCTGGGCTCGACCGGCTCAATTGGAACCAACACGCTCGACGTGGTACGGCAGAATGGCCACCATTATCAGGTGTATGCTCTCGCTGCCGGCCGCAACCTGCCCGTGCTTGCGGAGCAAATACGTGAATTTCGGCCAAAGGTCGCCGCGATTGCGGAGCCGTCCGGAGCCGCTAGATTGGCTGAATGTCTGGGCACCCTGGGGGTGCCGAGAGCGGAATGGCCGGTGATCACGGCCGGTGCCGAAGCCCTCTGTCATATAGCAACGGCCCCGGAAGCGGACATGGTGGTTTCGGCGATCGTCGGTGTGGCCGGCCTGGAAGCAACGTACGCCGCAATTCGCGCAGGGAAACGCGTGGGGCTGGCCAACAAGGAAGTGCTTGTTTCCGCTGGAAGCCTGGTGATGGCCGCGGCGCGGGAAAGCGGCGCGGAGCTGCTCCCAATCGATAGCGAACACAATGGCTTGCATCAATGCTTACGTGCCGGGAACCGGGATCAGGTTCGCCGTCTGATTCTGACTGCGTCCGGAGGTCCATTTCGCGACACTCCCGCCGAGGCACTGGCCTTTGTGACACCGAGCCAGGCCTTGCGGCATCCAACATGGAGGATGGGGAATCGCATTACAATCGATTCGGCCACCCTGATCAACAAAGGTTTTGAAGTCATTGAAGCGAAGTGGCTGTTCGATTTTGAACCTTCCCAGATCGAAGTCGTCATTCATCCGCAGTCCAGCGTACACGCAATGATCGAGTACACCGACGGCAGCGTGCTGGCGCAAATTTCAGCAACTGATATGCGGATGCCGATCCAGTATGCGCTAACCTTCCCGGAACGTGCCCAGGCGCCTGTTCCGAGAATCAACTGGAGTGCGCCACGGTCGTGGGACTTCTCTCCTCCGGACCTGAAAAAATTTCCGCTTTTGCAGCTTGCGTATGCGTGCCTGGAAGCGGGCGGCTCGTCAACTTGTACGTTGAACGCTGCGGATGAAGTCGCGGTAGAGGCGTTTCTCCAACATCGAATCGGATTTCCCGATATCCGCGCGGTCGTGGAGGAAACGTTATCTCGCGTTCCAAGCCGCCAGGCGCAATCGGTAGAAGACGTGCTGGAAATAGACCGGGAGTCCAGAACGCGCGCTCGGGAGATCGCTGCCGGCTTGGCTCTCTCGGCGGAGAGCGGTTCGCCAGGCTCGGTGTCGGCGAGGGCATAGATTTCTTTATGGTTTTTCTTCAAAATGCGTTGTGGTTCCTGGTTTTGATCGGGGTAATGATCCTGATCCACGAACTGGGCCACTTTTGGGCTGCCCGTTATTTCGACGTCAGAGTAGACGTTTTCAGCTTTGGCTTCGGGCCGCGCCTGTTCGGATTCCGTAAGGGCGAGACCGATTACCGGTTTTCTCTGATCCTATTCGGCGGCTACGTGAAAATGGCTGGCGAACAGCCCGGCGATGAAAATGCCGATGACCCCCGAGGGATTCTGGCGAAGCCGCGTTGGCAACGTTTGATTATCGCTTTCGCCGGACCCTTTATGAACGTGGTGCTCGCCGTGGTATTGCTCACCGGCCTGTACATGGTGGAGTTTCAGCGCGTCGTGGAGCCTAACGGCGGCAAGGCCATTATCGGCCATGTGTTGCCCAATTCGCCGGCCGCCAGGGCCGGTCTCAAAGACGGCGATCAGATCGTTGCGATCGACGGCAAGGAGAATCCGACCTGGGAAGACATTGGAATGAAAGAGGTCGCCGGTGTGGGCGTGCCGCTTCGGCTTCGAGTGGAGCGCAACGGAGCGCGATTCGAGACGACGGTCGTACCGGAACTGGACGAGAAGACCGGCGTGGGTTATTCGGGTTGGGCGGAGAGCGGCGAGATCCAATTGCGGGCGATCACGCCAGGAATGCCCGCCGGCAAAGCCGGGCTGGAGAAAGGCGACCTTATCCTGGCCGTCAACGGGCAGCCGATTCATTCAGTTGTCAAGATTCACGAAATCATTCGAAACAGCAAGGGGAAGCCGGTAGTCATCGACCTCCAGCGGAATGGGCAAAAACGGCAGATCACGGTACAGCCGGTTATGGCGAGCCTGGACGGGCCTCCACAACGATGGATGATCGGCGCCCTGTTTGAGCAGAAATTGAAGGTGGAGACTACACGGCTTTCCTTCCCTGAGGCGCTACAGGAATCGGTCAGCCGCAACATGAAGAGCGCTTCGCTCATTTATCAGTTTCTGTCCGGCATTGTTGAGCGGCGCATGTCCGCCAAGTCGCTGGACGGCCCGATCCGGATCGCCCAGCTCTCCGGCGAACTTGCTCGCGAAGGGCCTTCCGCTTTCATCAGCCTGATGTCGATGGTCAGCCTGAATCTGGCAATCTTTAACCTCCTGCCGATTCCGATTCTCGACGGGGGTGTAATATTGATGCTGCTGATCGAAATGCTGATGCGCCGCGATCTCAGTTTGCCGGTTAAGGAAGCGGTATTCAAAGTCGGCTTTGTCTTTATCATGATGATCGTGGTGTTTGTGCTGTACAACGACATCTCAAAGATCCTGCCGGCTGGTTAACGGATTCCTTGCGACTTTCGAGTAGCGGAACTCATCTGGTAACCTGACTGCTTGCATGGAATGTTCCTGCGTCCGCTACACCGAGCTGCCGCACACGTCGCGCCTGTTCTCCGATTTCCTGTATCATCCTGATCGACTGCTTTCTCTGTACCCGGTTTTACCCAGCGATGACTCGTCTTATAGCCGGGCTGCGGCGTTGATCAATTACCCGGAAGACCGCCGCGCCGCGCTAGTGAAAGCCTTGCGCCAGCAGAACGGATCGAGCGCCTCGCTTGACCGCCTGGCCCAGCCGGGAACGACGGCCGTTGTCACGGGTCAGCAGGTAGGCTTGTTTTCCGGGCCGGCGTACACACTTTACAAAGCGTTGACGGCTGTGCGCCTGGCGCGGCAGTTGAGTGATGCCGGCACGCCGGCAGTGCCGGTTTTCTGGCTTGCGACGGAAGACCACGATTTTGCAGAAGTGAATCACTGCTGGGTATTCAACGAGCAGCACACGCCCGTGAAGCTTGAGATGCCGCGCTCGCCCGGCTCCAACCAGCCGGTGGGACGCTTCGTGCTGCAATCCCCGCCCGTGGCGGAATTGCGATCAGCACTCCAAGGCTTTCCTTTCAGCCAGGAGGTGACTGCTTGGGTGGAGCAGGCCTATCAGCCAGGGCGGACGATGGGCGAGGCGTTCAGCGCACTGCTAAAGGAGCTCTTGGCTGCCTATGACCTGGTGCATGTGGATCCCATGTCGCCGGCGATTCGCGAGCTTGCCGCTCCTCTGGTGCGCTCCGCGCTTAGGGCGGCTCCGGACCTGTACGGCGCCCTGTCCGAGCGAAACCGTGAGCTCGCGGCGGCGGGCTATCACGCGCAAGTCCATGTCGAAAACGAAACCTCGTTTGTTTTTCTCCTCGAGAATGACCGCCGTCTCACGCTGCGCCGCAATGAGCGCGACTACTCGACCAACGGGCGGCGCTTTACCACCGAAGAGCTCATCGAGCGCGCGGCTGAGCTTTCGCCGAACGCGCTGCTGCGGCCGGTGGTGCAGGACTATATCCTGCCTACGGTCGCTTACGTGGGCGGTCCCGCCGAGCTCGCTTACCTGGCGCAATCCGAGGTAATCTACCGCGCGATTCTAGGCCGCATGCCAGTGCCGCTACACCGCGCCGGCTTTACACTCCTCGACCAGCGGAGCCGAAGGTTAATGCTTCGCTATGGACTGTCGCTCATGGACTGCTTTCACGGCGAACAGATTCTTCGGGAGCGCATCGCGCTCCGGCTGATCCCGCCGGCTGTCGGGTCCGCGATCAAGACAGCGCGCGACACCGTACACCGCGCCACGGAAACTCTTGCAGCGGAGATTGCGTCCTTCGATGCCGCGCTTGCGGCGTCGCTCGAAAAGAGCCGCCGAAAAATTAATTACCAGATCGACAAAATCGAGCGAAAGATCGGCCGCGAAACATTCCGGCGCGACGAACGCGCGGGCGAGGAAGCCCGCTATTTGCACAACCTGGTGTACCCCCAGCGGCACCTTCAGGAAAGGCTCTATTCGATCCTCCCCTTCTTCGCGCGGCACGGTCTTGATTTGGCTGAGCGTCTTTACGAGAATGTTCGATTAGACTGTCCCGACCATCAATTGCTGGTACTCTAAAGCAACATGCGCATAAATACCGTGAAGCAGGCCCTCGCGGAGGGCAAGGTCCAGCTTGGGACTGGATTCGGCCAGCTCCGTTCACCGGAGATTCCCAGAATGCTGGTGGCCGCCGGATTCCAGTGGGCTTTCATCGACACCGAACACGGTGGTTTCGACCTGGAAACGGTGCAGGACATCTGCCGCGTTTCGCTGATGGCCGGGCTGTGCCCGATCGTTCGGGTTGCCGATCTGCAATACTCGCTGGTAGCGCGCGCGCTCGACTGCGGTGCGCAGGGCGTGATTTTTCCGCGCGTGGAATCGCCGGAGCTGCTGGAGAAAGCGATCAGTTGGACGAAGTTTCCGCCGGTGGGCGTGCGCGGTTACGGCCTCACCCAGGTACAGACCGATTACGAAGCGCTGTCGTTCAGCCAGATCATTGAGCACGTGAACGCAAATACCATGGTCGTGCTGCAGATCGAGACCCGGAAGGCGCTTGAAGGACGCGAGGAGCTGCTGGCGGTAAGCGGCATCGATGCCGTGATGGTGGGCCCTGCGGACCTGTCGATTTCGCTGGGCGTGCCCGGAGATTTTCAGAATCCGAAGATGGTTGAGGCGATGGAATCCGTCCGCGATACATGCAATCGGCGGGGCATCGCCCCGGGCACGCAGACCCGCTCGCCGGCGCTCGCCCGATTCTGGAAAGACCGCGGGATGCGTTTTCTCGGGTGCAGCAACGATACAGGCATGCTCTACGAACGGGCCATTGAACTGGTCAGTCAAATCCAAACAGAGGCTGCTTAGCGCAGCGTTCCAGAAAAAGCGCCTAAAGCTGCTCATAATCGCACTCTGCACAGGCAATACGCGGAAAAATAGGCAGCAAATTACATTGATTTCATTCCGCCTTTCCTATATACTCCGCGTGAGCTAGAAGCTCCGGAGTTCTGGTGATATCTGTTCTGGAGGTGTGCCATGCCAAACCTTGCCTCCCTGATCCGGTTGTTAGCGCTCACCACGCTCCTTGCCGGAAGCGCTCTCAGCCAAACCGCGCAACTTACAGGAACAGTAACTGATCCTACGGGTTCAGTAATACCTGGCGCAGTAGTTACGGCAACCAATATCGAAACTGGCGTGCCGCGTAACTCAGTGGCAAACCAGTCCGGGAATTACTTAATTACTGCGCTCCTACCGGGCAAATATCGCGTAATCGCAGAGGCGGCGGGCTTTAAGCAGATGAAGCGCGAAGGGGTAACTCTGGAAGTCGACCAAGTGGCTCGCATGGACTTTGCAATGAACGTGGGGGAAACACGGGAGACCGTTACGGTGGAATCTACCGGCGTGATTCTTGACGCTGCCACCAGCACGGTCGGTGTGGTGGTGGAGAATCGCAGAATCAGTGAATTGCCCCTGAACGGTCGGGATCCTCTCGACCTCCTGGGTCTCTCCACCGGAATTCGAATTCAGGGCGGCTTCGGGGGCAAAACGGGATCCTGGGGTAACTTTTCGGCTAACGGAGGCCTGGCGAATGCGAATTCGGTCCTCGTGGAAGGACTTGCTCTGGATCTGGCACAAATGAACTCGCCTGCGTTCGTGCCGCCAGTCGATGCCACGCAGGAGTTTCGCGTGCAGACCAACAAGTTCTCGGCCGAATTCGGACGCACGTCCGGTGCAATCGTGAACTTCAGCATCAAATCCGGCACGAATCAACTGCACGGTTCTGTGTATGAGTTTTTGCGCAACAGAAAGCTTGATGCCAACAACTTCTTCCAAAACCGGGCGGGGAACCCGAGACCTAATTTAATTCAGAACCAGTTCGGCGGCTCAGCGGGCGGACCAATCCGCAAGGACAAGACGTTCTTCTTCGCAAATTGGGAAGAGTACCGCAACCGAACGGGTGCGCCAAGCATCACGACCGTGCCCACTGTTTTGGAGCGCGCCGGCGACTTTTCGCAAACGTTCAATGCCGCCGGCAGAATGATTCTTGTAGCCGACCCGCTCACAACCCGGCAGCTTCCCGACGGCAGCTATACTCGCGATGTGTTTCCGAACAATAAAATTCCCAGCTCCCGGATCAGCAGAGTCGCCGGCAATGTCGCCTCCATTTGGCCGCTTCCCAACACTGCCGGCAATCCTCTGACGCATGTGAACAACTACTCCACGGTCGGAGGAAGCGGGAACAATGAACATCAAATCGTCACAAAGATCGATCACAACCTGAGCTCCCGATGGAAGTTCTTTGGCACTTATTCCCGGATCTGGGCCAAGACCTTCAACCTCGATCCGCTAGGCTACAAGGTCAATCTGACGCGCCAGGCAAGCTACACGCGCACGCATGCAACGGTCTCAGCGACCGCGGTGTTGAGCCCCGGCCTGATCGGCGAATTTCACAGCGGTTTCGCCCGATACGATTCACCCAGCGTGCCCTACGCTCTGGGATTCGACATCACTACGCTGGGTTTTCCGAAAGCGCTTGCCGATGCGACACAGATCAAGTCGTTCCCCGCTTTCAATGTGGCGGGGCTGGTATCGGTAGGTAGCTCGGCTTCCGCCGGATTGACATTAGTGGATCTCAACAGCTGGGGACAGCGTGCATCGATGACGTGGGTCAAAAGCGCGCATAGTGTAAAGTTCGGTGTGGACTATCGCGTCCAGCAGTTGAATCAATTCCAGCAGAACTCCTTCGAGCCCGCCTTCCAATTTAACAATCAGATGAGCGCAATGAATCCGCAGGCGCTTGATACAAACAGCGGGGTTCCGATGGCGTCATTTCTTATGGGATATATGGCGAGCGCTTCGGTGGCGAAAAGCCAGCGCCTCGCGAATCAGCGCAAGTACCTCGCATTCTTCGTGCAGGATGACTGGAAGGTTACGCGCAAACTAACGTTGAATCTCGGCATGGATTACAGCCTCGAATTCCCCATTACCGAGCGGTATAACCGCAAGATGTGGTTTGATCCTACGGCCGAGCTGCCGATTAGCCAGGCGGTAGGGCTGCCTCTCCGCGGCGGATTCCGTTTCGCCGACAGCAATACGCGCTCGCCTTACGACCTTTTTACCCGGCAGTTCGGACCGCGACTCGGGTTCGCCTATCAACTGCTTCCACGCACCGTGATCCGTAGCGGTTATGGATTATTTTGGATTCCCGCAGCTATCACGGAAGTAACAGGGGACAACCGCGCGCCTGCCTGGGCTATCAACACGCTTGCCATCGCTTCTTTAGACGGCGGCCTTACTCCCTATAACACACTGGATGATCCTTATCCGAATGGAATCCTGAACCCGCCTGGAAGCTCGGCGGGGCTGAATACGCTGATTGGCCAAAACGCTGCCGCGAATCAGCGCCGTTTCCGCACCGGGTATATGCAGCAATGGAATTTCGATATCCAACAGGAATTGGGACGCGAGATGGTGCTCGAAGTCCTATATGCAGGCAGCGTGGGCACAGGCTTGCCTGCGCAGTGGGCCAGCCAAATGAACCAACTGCGGGATGAATATCTGAGCCTTGGCCCCGCGTTGCAACAGCTTGTTCGCAACCCGTTCTTTGGCATTGTGCAGACCGGTCCGCTGGCGCAGCCTATGGTGCAGCGGGGACAACTGCTCCGTCCATATCCGCAGTTTCAGACGCTATACGTCGAAGGCATGCCGCTCGGGCACTCGAACTATCACTCATTCCAATTGCAGTTTAATAAGCGCTTCGGAGGCTCCATCATAGGCGTGGCCTACACGATCAGCAAAGCCATGGGTAACACGGAGAGCAGAAGCGATTGGCTCGAAGGCGGCGCGCAGAGCACCAGCATGGGATTTATGGACAATAACAATCGCCGTCTCGACCGATCCCTTGCTGTGGCCGATGTGCCGCAGCGCCTCGTCGTAAGCTATACACTCGACCTGCCCTTCGGTAAGGGACGGCGGCTCCTGAACCATCTTGGGCCTGCGGACCGGTTAGTTGCCGGATGGCAATTTACGGGTCTGTATACCGCGCAGAGTGGTACGCCGGTGGCCGTCGGCACTCCGACGAATCTCACGGGTGCTTACAACGATGTGACGGATGTTTACGGTTCATACAGCAGTAACTCGCGGCCGAATAACAATGGGCAAAGCGCGCAACTGAGCGGCTCGGCCAAGGACCGGCTGAATCAATGGTTCAATACGGGCGTCTTCAGCCAGCCGGCGCCATTTACCTACGGCACGGCCCCACGAACCCTGCCTGATGTTCGCTGGCATGGGACCAACAACCTGGACTTCGGCCTTTTCAAAAATAACAGGTTCGGGCGAGACGGCCGCTTTAATTTGCAGTTTCGAAGCGAGTTCTTCAATGTCGCCAATCATGTGCGCTTCGGCATCGCAGGCATGTCGTTCGGGACGGCCAATTTCGGAGTGGTCAGTAGCCAGGCGAATAATCCACGCCAGATACAACTTGCGCTGAAGCTGCTGTATTAGACCGCTGCCGTCGAAATCTGCCCAGAACGGCGAACTACCTCGAGGATGTGCGCCACATCGTAACAACGGCCCGAGCAGGAGAGAGGAACATATGGAAAAAGACAAAGCCTTACGCGAGCATCTGCTGTATCTGCTGAAAGGCGGAGGAGCGCATGTGGATTTTGAGGCGGCGGTGAAGGATGTACCTGCCGCTGCGCGTGGCGAAAGGCCGCGTGGAGCCCCTCACTCTCTTTGGGAGCTTGTGGAGCATATGCGTATCGCACAGTGGGACATCTTAGAGTTCAGCCGAAACCCCCAGCATGTCTCGCCCGATTTTCCCCGCGGATATTGGCCCAACAGTGCTGCTCCGCCGAAGGACGGCGCCTGGTCCCGGAGCATCCAGGCGTTTCGTTCGGATCTCGAGGCTATGTGCAACCTGGTGGCAGACAGCGCCACTGACTTGTTCGCTCGCATTCCACACGGCGAAGGGCAAACAATTCTGCGGGAGGCGCTGCTGGTGGCGGATCACAATGCATACCATATAGGGCAGATGCTGCTGGTACGAAGGCTGCTGGGCGTATGGCAGTGATGCCCGTCGTCATGCTTGCACATGATTAACAGACTGCTGCGGGTTTCCCAATACCTCCTGAATTTTGCTGATAAGTCCCGTAGCCGTAAAGGGCTTACTTAGAAAATCGATCCCCAAATCCTCGCCATTTTGATTGGCAATAGCATTTTCGGTGTAGCCTGACATAAAGAGAAGCCTTAAGTGGGGATGCCGACGGCGGATTTCAGCAGCCAACTGCTGGCCGCTAATGTTCGGCATCACCATGTCACTCAAGACTAAGTCGATATTGTCACTTTGGCGGCCGCAGATTTCCAGCGCTTCCACGCCACCGCGAGCAGATATAACCTCGAAACCATTTCTTTGTAAGATGGTGCCGGTAAGTTTACGTAAGCTTTCGTCATCTTCCACCAGCAGAATCGTTGCCCCGCCTGTCCGCACGGCTTCGATAGCCGGCGCGCCTTCAGAAGATAATCGGCCGCCCTTGGCGGTCGACCGGGGCAGGTAGATCTTGAAGGTGGTGCCGCGGCCAAGTTCGCTATAGACCGAAACAGATCCGCCGCTCTGCTGGAGAATTCCATAGACGGTCGAAAGCCCGAGTCCGGTTCCTTTGCCGGGCTCTTTGGTCGTGAAAAAGGGCTCGAAAATATGAGCCTGGGTTTCGCGATCAATCCCTATGCCCGTATCACTGACGGCGACCAGTACATACTGCCCGGGTTGAACACCAAGGTGTTCCCGAGCGTAGGCCTCATCGAGTTCGGCATTGGCAGTCTCAATGGTGAGCGTGCCACCGTCGGGCATAGCGTCGCGCGCGTTCACGGCGAGGTTCATGATGACCTGCTCCAACTGGCTGCGGTCGGCACTGACGCTCCACAGGTCCGGCGTGAGCATCGTAGCAATGTGGATATCTTCGCGAATGAGACGGCGCAGCATCTTTTCCATGCTTTTGATCACGCCGTTGAGGTCCAGGACGCTGCGCTGCACCAACTGACGGCGGCTGAAAGCCAGCAGGCCGCCCGTCACTTCTGCGGCGCGCTTGGCAGCCAGCGCGATCTCCATCACCGTTTCGCGGAGCGCGGAATCCGGCGGCAGTTCCGAGAACGTCATATCGGCGTAGCCGCTGATCACAGTCAAAAGATTGTTGAAGTCGTGGGCAATTCCTCCCGCTAGCCGTCCCACCGCCTCCATTTTTTGTGCCTGTTGCAGCTGGTCCGCGAGCCGCATCCGTTCCGTAACATCTCGCAGGAACAGTGCCAGACCATCTTTGGTCGGATATGCGCTGGCGTCAAACCACCTCTTAAAAGGCTCATAAAAGAACTCGGACCGCACTGGAACGCTCTGATTGAGAGCGCGCAGAAACTCCTTGTACGGTGGTCCTCCGATCATGTTGGGCAGCGCATCCCAGAGAATCCGGCCTAGCAGTTGGTCAGCGGGCTGGCGAAGCATCTCCGCCGCTCGCGGATTGATGTAAGTATGGCGCCAATCCCGGTCGACGGCAATGAACCCGTCACTAATGTTTTCGAGAATACTGGTCAGACGTTCACTGGTTTCGCGTACTTTCTCTTCAGCTTCCTTGTACGCCGACATGTCCTGAAAATAACCGGCCCACAAGCAAGTCTCGTCGTGCTCGTCACGGAGCGCGGTAATATCGTTTAAAGACGGGAAACGCGTTCCATTCCTGCGAATATGCGTCAGCTCAAAGGCATAATGGCCTTTTTGGCGCAGTCTGCCGGCCTGTAGTGCGAGATCGGAGTGCTCCTCGGGTGCGAAGAAATCGGCTAGCCTCCTGCCCTTCAGCTCTTCCGCCTCAAATCCGTGCATGCGGGCGAATGCGGGGTTGGCGGCCTCCAGGATCTCCGTCTGCGGATTCACGATTGCTACACCGAACCCAGCGTGCTGAATCACTTGATGCCACTGCCTGGCGGCATGCTCGGCCAGCTTGCGGTCGGTGATGTCGCCAATCGTGCCGAGCATGCGAACAGGCTTCCCGGAGTCATCCCGCCGTATTTTGCCCCGCAGCCAAATCCAACGAATGGTTCCGTCCTGCCGCTTGATGGGACATTCAAACTCGCAGAGGCGACCTTGCTCCAGCGCTGATCGGAATGTCTCGGCGACAGCGGAGCGATGGCTGGGGAGCACGTGCTCGAGGAACATCTCATACGTCCAGTCGGGCACAATCGCTTCGTAGCCGAAAATCTGGTCATGACGGAGTGTGCGGTCCGACCGGAAAGTGGCCATGTCGAGGTCCCAGCGGCCCAGTCCGGCGGCATCGAGCGCAAAATCCACGCGCGCTTCGCTTTCCCGGAGATCCTGCTCGATCTTCTTCCGCTCAACGATCTCGGCTTCCAGAGTCGTGACGGCTTGGGCGAGTTCTTGCGTCCGTTGTTGAACGCGCCTGTCCAGCTCCTCGTTGGCGTAACGCAGGATCTTCTGTGCGCGCTCCTGGCTGCGCGCGACCCAACTGATCAGAAGCGAAACGGCCAGGAGTAGAGTCAGACGAGGCAGGTCAATGCTGCTCAAGCGAAAACTCGGAGTGGATAAGTAAGGAAGGCCGACCAAGGTTAGTAGGCACGCCAAAATCCCAGGTGTGTATCCGCACCACCATGCCGCCACAAAGACGGCGATCAGATAAAAGAATGCGTACGGAAAGTCGGTACCTGGCGCCAGCACGCGCATGAGAGCTGCCTGCGTGAACAGCGCCGTCAAAACAGCGATGAAGGGCAGCAGGTAGCGGATCAGCAGCGAGCGCGGTTGCTTCAACATACGATCAATAACTAGTGGGGAGGAGCGCTTCGCTGAAACATCAAGAGCTCTTTGACGGCGGACAGGAAGATTTCACGAGGGAATACAACGGTTTTCATTTGGGCGAGGTCGACCCGATAAAACGGGTATCCATGTCCATTGGCGTGCCTTCGTTCGCGCAAGAGATGACCGTTCAGCTTTCGCAATAAATTTGCGAACATGCCACCCTGGTGGGAGCCGCCGTTAGGGATGAGCTCGTCATTCTCGGCCCAAAACAGTACCAGGGGAACAGAGGCAATCGCCGGGGCATAGAGTGTGGCGCTTCGCAGGTAGTATTCGGTCCGCGCCGTATCGGGCGTGCCGCCGAAATCGGCGTTCATAACATTCAACAGCGCCGTCCACTGAGCCAGCCGCAGCTTTGTGACAGGATCTGGCGGCATTTGTTCGTGCCGCGAGAGAAAGGCGGCGAGGTCTTCATAGAACGCAAGGCAGTCGACTACCGGATTCATCGCCAGCACGCCGCCAACGGTTGTTGCGTTTCGCCCCGCGTACAGAAGACTTTCTACCGCGCCTTGGCTCAGCCCTGCAATGTACAGACGCCCGGAATCCACGGGGTAGCGGCGTTTGGTTTCTGCGACG
>Ga0070741_10013400_pt1 | contig 14490 bp, 2 predicted proteins | sample Coa_R1_4_FD_66440 | JGI IMG/M metagenome (GOLD analysis project Ga0070741, IMG submission 66440) | Surface soil microbial communities from Centralia Pennsylvania, which are recovering from an underground coalmine fire - Coalmine... | ecosystem: Environmental > Terrestrial > Soil > Unclassified ...
CAACTTCATTGCTCAGGCGGCGGCGGACGAGGCGGCCACCTACTGCCAGGATTGTGCGATCGGATAGACGTCGGGCGTACACCGCGAAAGCGGCACGGTGCAGGGGATCGGCCGAGAGGGGCTCGCGCGAGCCGGCGAGCAGGGAGGTGTGGCGATGGCAACGGCGACTGGGCGTCCGAAGACCCTGGAGGAGTCGAAGGAGTACCTGCGACGGCGACTGGCCGAGCAGCAGAACCCGATGGTGTTCCACGATCGCCAGGCGGCGAGCGAGGGCATCGAGCGGCTGCAGAGCCTGGACCCGGACCACTGGGCCACGGTGTGGGCGGAGATCGGCGCCCGCTTCGAAGAGACGGCCAGGGCCGCTGAAGCCCGCGGTGACGCCTCCGCCGCGGACACGGCCTACTTCCAGGCGTACGCCTTCTACTTCCTCGGCCGCTTCCCGTGCCCGAACACCCCTCTCAAGCGCGACAACGCGGCCAAGGCCCGCGCGCTGTACCTGCGTGCCACGCGCGACCTCGACCCGCCGCTCACTCGCGTGGCGATCCCCTTCCAGGGCCGCCCGGACGAGGGCCGCGAGGTCGTCGTCTACGTCCGCAAGCCGAAGGGCGTCGCGCGCCCACCGGTGGTAGTGCAGACGGGTGGGGTGGACAGCTTCAAGGAGGAGCGCCACGGGCACGCCGAGCGCTTCCTGGAGGCCGGCTTCGCCACCGTGTCGATGGACATGCCCGGCACGGGCGAGTCGCCCGTGCTCGGCTCGGTCGACGCCGAGCGCCAGTACACGCCGGTGTTCGAGTGGGTGCGCGCCCAGCCCGACCTGGACGGCCAGCGGATCGTGTACGTCGGCGGGTCGTTCGGCGGCTACTGGGCGAATAAGCTAGCTCACACGCACCGCGAGTACCTCACCGCCGTCTGCTGCTGGGGCGGGGGCGCGCACCTGGTCTTCCAGCCCGAGTGGACGGCCCGCTCCCGCTACGCCGACAGCTACCTGAGCGACCTGACCGAATCGCGCGGCAACAGCATGGGCATCCACAACTACGACGAGTACGTGGCGTTCGTGCCGCGCCTGTCGCTGCTCGAGCAGGGTCTGGTCGACGGCCCGTCGGCGCCGCTGCTGCTGGTCAACGGCAAGAACGACACGCAGACGCCGATCGAGGACTTCTACTTCCTGATGGAGCACGGCGAGCCGAAGACGGCGCGGGTCTTCCCCGGCGGCCACATGGGCAACACGCCGGAGACGCTGCCGACGATTATCCGCTGGCTGCGCTCCCGCGTAGACGCCCGCGCCTAGGATAAGTTGGCGGCGCGAAGTCGAGGCCATCACTGGATCCGCGCGAGTCTGGCCGCGAGCAAGCTGGCCAGCTCGTCTTCCGACAGGTCATCGGAGGGTACGCCCGGCGCGGGACTCTCGCCTTGCTGGACATGGTACCCGTTCGGAGAGTCGTGGCCGTTCGGCGCGGAAGGGGCAGGGCCGGCAGCTCGCTGCGCCAGCACCTCGCTGGTCAGGTAGCCGGCCAGCGCCGCGATCGTGGGGTAGTTGAAGGTAAGCGTCGACGGGAGGGTTTGTCCCACCGCGGCCTGCAGGCGTCCCTTGAGATCGACGGACATGAGCGAGTCCATCCCCAGCTCGAACAGTCCCTGCTGGACGTCGAGCGGATAGGTCGGCTCGAGGCCGAGCGCCCGGCGGACTTCCTCGCGCACGAACGTCACGACGACCCCGTCGCGCTCATCCGGCGGCGCGCTCTCCCAGGCGCGCACGAGGCGCAGGCTGTCTTCAGCGCGCGGTCGCGCCCGAGCCCGCGTGGGCTTTGCCTCGGGTGACGGCCCGACCTCCGCCAGGAACGGCCGCGGGCGCTTCGCCTCGTAGGCCGGCTTGAGTACCGACCAATCGACGGCTGCGACGGTGATCTGGGCGAGCTCACGGTGGCCGAGCAGCCCGCCCAGCACGTCCAGGGCCTGATCAGATGGGAGAGGGTTGAGGCCGAACTGGGCGACCTTCGCCCGTTCCTGGCTCGACGCCACGCGCATCTCGTCCCAGGTGCCCCAGTTGATCGCCAGCGCTTGTAGCCCGCGGGCCCGCCGATAGTGGGCGAACGCGTCGAGGAAGGCGTTCGCCGCCGCGTAGTGGCCGAGGTCGCGCGAACCCCAGAGCGCGGTCGTCGACGAGAAGAGCACGAAGAAGTCCAGGACCAGGGTTTCGCTCAGCTCGTGGAGTACCCAGGTGCCCTGGACTTTGGGGCGGAGCATGGCGGCCAGCGTCTCGGGCGGCATGTCGCGGAGTAGCTGGCCGCCCAGCGCTGCTGCCGCGTGGACGATGCCGCGCAGCGGAGGCAGGGCGCCCCCGAAGCGGGCGAACAGCGCGCCCATCTGCGCGCGGTCCGCCACGTCGGCGGCGACGATCGTGACCTCGGTGCCCTGCGCCTCGATCGCGCGAACGGCGGCCGCCTGCCGTGCCGCCCGACTGTCACTCGGCAGCGAGGCCCAGCTCTGACGAGCCGGCAGCCCGCCGCGCCCCACCAGCACCAGGTGGCCGGCGCCCTGGTCGGCCAGCCACCGAGCGACCTTCAGCCCGAGCCCACCCAGGCCGCCGGTGATCAGGTAGCTCCCCGCGCGGTCCACGGGTAGCGGCTGAGGCTGGCGGGTGGGCCGGCGGATGAGCCGAGGCCTGTAGCGGCCGTCAGGCCGCAGGGCAAGCTGGTCTTCGCCGGCCGCCGAGACGATTGCCGTGAACAACGCTTCGGCATCTTCGACCGGGGCACGACCGAGCGGTAGGTCCACCAGGCCGCCCCAGACCTCGGCGTGCTCGAGGGCGATGACCCGTCCCAACCCCCAGAGCGGCGCCTGGGCGAGTCCCACCACCGCGCCGTCATCCCCGGCCGGCTGCGCCCCGCGGGTCACCAGCCAGAGCGCAGCCCGGCGCGACGATTCGTCAGCGGCCAGGGCTTGCAAGAGGTACAGGGCGCTCCCGCAGGTAGCGGTAGCGCTGGCTTCCAGTAGCTCCGGCTCGAGCCCGACCCCGGCGGAGGGCGCATCCAGGCCCCAGAGATGAACGATGCGGCACGGCCCAGCGCCGGCAGGTACCGCTTCGCGGAGCAGCCGCTGGTAGTCCGCCGGGCGGGTCGGATCGATCTGCCAGTGCGCCGCGGCGACCATCCCGTAGGCGCCGGACGACACGAGCGCACAAGGCATGCCGGCGGCGCGCACCCGCTCGGCGAGCTGCGCGCCGATGCCCCCGCCATCGGCCAGAATGAGCCAACGGCCGCTTGCCTCCGTGGCGACAGGCGCTCGCGAGGCGTGGGCGGCGCGAGCCAGCAGGACGGCTTGCGTCGCCCCCTTGCTCGCCCGATCGCCGTCGGCCGGGACCGCGACCGCATCGACGAAGCCAGCCTCGGTGAGCAGCGCGGTCCAGCAGCTCGCCGACAGCAACGGATAGGACGGCCGCAGGTCGCGATCGCGGAACCGCCACCAGCCTTCAGTCAAGCCGAACGTGAGGTCGACCCAGCGCTGGCGCACGGTGCCCTCGAGCAGCAGCAGCAGGCCCCCGGGCGCGAGGAGCCGGGCGACGTGCTGGAGCGTGCGCCGCAGGTCGGCCGTGGCGTGCAGGACGTTGGACGCGAGGACCAGGTCGAACTGCCCGGCCGCGAATCCCTGCTCGGCCGGGTCCCGCTCCACGTCCAACAGCCGACCCGTCAGGAACGGATAGGCGGCGAACTTTTCCGCGGCGCGCGTGGTGAACAGCGGCGAGACGTCGGTGAAGACGTACTCGGTCCGCTCGGGCGGGAGCACCGGCAGGACCGCCGCGGTCGTCGCGCCCGTTCCTGCCCCGATCTCCAGGACGCGGAGCTTTCCCTGAGCGGGTACGCGCGCGACTGCCGTTCTCACGGCCTCTCGTATCAGCGTGTTGTAGACCCGCGCGAACGGCGAGTCGGCGTACAACCGCTCGGTGGTCTCCAGCGAGCCGTTCGGGAACAGGAGCTGGAGCGGGTCGCAGTCGCCCCGCAGGACGTCCGCGAGCTGTTCGCCGCAGCGTGAAGTCAGCTCGATCTCCGCTCGGTGCCCGGGATACTGCGCCAGGAGCCGCGCCGCCCGATCGACGACGCCGTTCGCAAAATCTGGTGGGCGCACGACCTCCCAGCCGTCGCCCACCGAGCGCAAGATCCCCTCTTCCTCCAGGATCGCCAGCAACCGCTCGAACAGCCGTCGGTGCTGGTCGACGACGCCAAGCTCCGCGACGAGCGCGGCGGTGGAGGTCGACACCCCGATGGGGAACTGCCAGCCCAGCCGGCGGAGGGCCTGAACCACGTAAGCCGCGCTCAGCGCCTCGAGCTGGGGGAGCAGCTCACGGTACCCGGCCAGGCCGTGCTCCGCGCTCAATGCCGCGAACTGGGGCGCCACCTGGGCGGCGATCGCCGTCGGCTCCGGGGGGCGCTTAGCGCGAGCCTCCCCCGCTTCGGCGTCCGCGGGAGCCGCGAGCTGCCACTCCACTTCGTACAGCCAGTCGGCAGTGTGCTGGCGCGTGGCCCGCAGCAGCGCCTGCTGGTCCGCCCGCTTGAGGTGCAGACCTTCCACCTCGGCCACGAGCTGGCCGGACTCTCCGTACAGCTTGACGTCGCCGGCAAACGTCTCCTGGCCCAGAGCGTAGCCCTCTCGGAGAACGGTGTGGTTCCAGACCCGCCCGCCCGGCGAGGTGTGAAATCGAACTCGGTCGATGCCGACGAGCAGGTAGGTCGACTGCGTGCCGTCGTCCGGCAAGGGCGCGCCGAGCAGGTGGAAGCAAGCGTCCAGGAAGGCCGGGTGCATCCGGTAGAGGGCTGCTTCGTCCGCCAGCGCCTCCGGCAGGTCGACCTGCCCTAGCGCCTCCCCGTCTCGCCGCCAGAGCGTTGTGATGCCCCGGAACTGCGAGCCGAATTCGAGTCCCATCGTGTGCAGCTTGTCGTAGTAGGCCTCGCCGTCAAGCTGCTCCGGACACCGCGTGCGCACGTCGTCGAAGGCGAGGGTCGCGTCAGACGACGGCTCGGCGCCCGCCGGCTCTTGCCGCAGCCGGCCGCGGGCATGGAGCGTCCAGCTCTCTGCGTTCTCCGCGCGGCTGTGGACCTGGAACGTCGTTCCGCCATCATCTTCGTCGGCCAGGATCGTCTGAATAACGCGCGCGCCGTCCTCCGGGATCAGGAGCGGCTCCTCGATTGCCAGCTCCTCGAGCAGGTGGCCTCCCGGTCCCCAGCGGGCCCTGGCCGCGGCCAGCGCCATCTCGATGTACGCCGGCGACGGCATGACTATCATCCCGTAGATGCGATGGTGGTCGAGGAAGGCCGGCCAGTCGTGGCTGACGCGCGACTCGAAGACGGTATCGGTGACGCACGGCGATAGCAGCCGGTCGCCAAGCAACGGGTGTGCGGCTGGATCGCCAGGAGACACCCGCCCGGCGCCAGAGACCGGTCGGCTAGGGGCCATCCAGTAGCGCTCACGCTGGAAGGGGTAGGTCGGCAAGGCGAGCCGGCGGCGTGGATAGTCCCGATCGAACCCTGCCCAGTCGAGTCCCGCGCCGTTGACGTACAGCGCGGCGGCGCTCTCCAGCAGTTGCTGCCACTCCTCGGTGCCTGATCGGAGGGATGGCACCACGACGGCCTCGTCGTCGACCAAGCAGTGGCGCGCCATGCTCGTGAGCGTGGTAGACGGGCCGACCTCGAGCAGCAGCCGGTAGCCCTGCTCCCGCAACGTCTGGATGGCTGGTCCGAAGCGCACCGGCTCGCGCAGGTGCCGGCGCCAGTACGCTGGGCTGGTGATCTCGGCGCCGCTGACCGGTGAGCCGGTGAGTCCCGAAACGACGTCGAGCAGCGGTGGCAAGTAGCGCACTTCGCTCGCCGTGCGCTCGAACTGGTCCAGGATAGGGTCCACCAGCGGACAGTGGGCCGCGATGGAGATGGCCAGCCGTCGAGTCTCGATCCCCTCGGCGTCGAGGTCGCGGATCACGGCTTCGACTGCAGTCGCCACGCCGGAGACAACCACGCTCTCCGGTCCGTTCAGCGCTGCGATCGCCACCTGATCGGCATAGGGAGCGATAGCCGCGGCCACGTGCGCCTCCGACGCACGGACCGAGGCCATCGCGCCATTGGCCGGCAGCGAGCCCATCAGCCGGCCGCGCGCCGCGATCAGCTTCAGCGCATCGTCGAGGGAGAACACGCCAGCGATGCAGGCGGCGACGTATTCGCCGGCGCTATGCCCGAGCACCGCCGCCGGCTCGATGCCCCACGACCGCCACAGCTCGGCCAGCGCGTACTCGACGGCGAAGATCGCTGGCTGCGTGTAGACGGTGTTGTCGAGCAGCGCGGAGGCGATCAGGTCCTCGCCAGCAGCGGCTGGCCAGAGCAGCGACAGGAGTGGTCGGTCGAGGTGCGGGCGCAATAGCTCGGCGCAGCGGTCGATGGCGGCGCGGAAAGTGGGCTGCGTCTCGTAGAGCTGCCGGCCCATGCCGGCGTACTGGCAGCCCTGGCCCGGGAACATGAAGACCACCTCGGGTACGCGCCCGGCGGGCAGTTGGCCGCGGAACACGCCGCGCGGCTCTCGATCCGCCAGCCAGTCGGCGAGTGCCCCGCGGAGCGCGGCAGCATCGGCGGCGACGACGGCCAGCCGCTGCGCGAAGTGGGAGCGCCCGCTATTCGCCGTGTACGCCACGTCGGCCAGCGACGCGTCAGGGCGCTCCGCCAGGTAGCGCTCGAAGCGCTCGGCCAGCTCGTGCAAAGCGCCGTCGGACTTGGCCGACAGGGTCAGCAGGTGTACGGGGCGCTCGACGGCCGTTTCCCGGGGCCTTGGCGGTGGGGCCTCCTCGACGATGACGTGCGCGTTGGTCCCGCTGAAGCCAAAGGAGCTGACACCCGCCACGCGACGCTCGCCACCGGTCGGCCAGGCGGTGCGCTCCGTCGGCACGGTCAGGGGCAGCTCGTCCCAGGGGATGTGCGGGCTCAATTGCCTGAGGTGCAGGTGCGGCGGGATCTCCTCGTTGGCTAGCGCCAGGACGACCTTGATCAGGCCGGCAATGCCGGCCGCCGCCTCCAGGTGGCCCAGGTTGGTCTTCACCGAGCCGATCATCAGCGGCTTGTCGGTCGGTCGGTCAGGCCCCAGGGCGGCTCCGAGCGCTCGCGCCTCGATCGGATCGCCGAGCGCCGTGCCCGTACCGTGCGTCTCGACGTAGCCGACATCCGCCGCGGCGATCCCCGCATCGGCCAGCGCCGCCCGGATGACGGCGACCTGCGACGCGCCGTTGGGCGCCGTCAGGCCGTTGCTCCGACCGTCCTGGTTGATCGCCGTGCCGCGCAGCAGCGCCAGCACGCGGTCCCCGTCGGCCAGCGCGTCCGACAACCGCTTCAGCACGACCACGCCGCAGCCCTCGGAGCGAACGAAGCCATCGGCGCTCGCGTCGAACGCCTTGCAGCGACCGTCGGAGGCCATCATCCTGGCTCTCGATAGCGTCAGCGTGGTGTTCGGCGACAGGACGGCGTTCACGCCGCCGGCCAGCGCCGTGCGGCACTCGCCCTGGCGCAAGCTCTGACAGGCGAGGTGGACCGCGACGAGCGACGACGAGCAGGCCGTGTCGACCGACAGGCTCGGCCCCTGCAGGCCGAGCAGGTAGGAGATGCGGCCGGAGCAGACGCTGTGCGCGTTGCCGGTGGCCAGGTAGGCATCGACGTTTTGCGGATCGCCGGCCATGAGCATCTGGTAGTAGTCCCCATTGCAGATGCCGACGAACACGCCCGTCGCGCTGCCGCCCAGACCTTCCGGCGCGTACCCCGCGTGTTCGAGCGCCTCCCAGGCCACCTCCAGCAGCAGGCGCTGCTGGGGGTCCATGCTCATGGCCTCACGGGGCGCGATGCCAAAGAAGTGGGCGTCGAAACGGTCGATCCCCTCCAGGAACCCGCCCCAGCGGGTCGCGATCTTGCCGGGCGCGTCGGGATCGGGGTCGTAGAGCGCGTCGACGTCCCAGCGGGCGGCCGGGATCTCGGTGATGGCGTCGACCCCGTCCCGCAGCAGGCGCCAGTAGGCCTCCGGACTGTCGGCGCCGCCCGGGAAGCGGCAGCCCATCCCGATGACGGCGATCGGCTCGGTCTCGGCCCGCGCCGTCGCGTCGAGCTTCGATTGCAGCTCCAGCGCCAGCAAGGCCAGCCGCTTGGGCGATAGCGGACTGACTCGCTCCAGGAACGCACGCGCATCGGTCATCTCAATGCCCACCCTGCAATTGTTCCGCGAACAGGCGATCTACTTCCTCATCTGTTAGTTCTTCGATGGACTCGAGAGCGGCAGCAGCCCCATTCCCCATGTGCGCCGCGTCGTCCAGACCCGGCACCGGCCCCGTCGGCTGACGGCCATTCGCCTCCTCCGTCGCGGGCACAAGGGCCAGCACCTCGTCGGCGAGATAGTCGGCGATCCGCTGGATCGTCGGGAACTCGAAGACGAGGGTGGTGGGTAACGGCCGCTCGAGGCCGAGTCCCGCGCCGAGCAGGTTGCGTAGCTCGACGGCCATCAGCGAGTCGAGCCCCATCTCGTTCAGGGGAACCCGCGCGTCGACAGCGTCCGGGGCCACACCGAGCACCCGCGCTGCTCGCTCCTGGACGTAGGCAACCAGGAGGGCCCGCTGCTTGCGCGGCAGGGCCGCCGCCAGACGCGAGCGCAGGTCGGGCTCGGCGGCTGGCGCGGCGGTGATGGTGGACGGCGGCGGTGCGTCCTGGGCGAACGCGGCCAGGAAGACGGCCGTCTTGCCCGGCGCCGAGCGGCGCAGATACGTGGGCCAGTCGATGGGAGCGACCCCCACTTGCACCGAGGAGCCGCGCAGGAGCCTGCCGAGCAGCTCGAGGCCTTCGTCGGGAGAGATCGTCCCCATCCCTTGCCCGGCGATCCGCTCGCCGACGCCGCGCTCCGCGGCGGCACCGGTCTCCGCCCAGGCGCCCCAGTTGATGCTCAAGGCCGGCAGTCCCTGCGCCCGACGGAAGTGCGCCAGGGCGTCGAGGAAAGCGTTGGCCGCCGCGTGGTTCGCCTGGCCCGCCGAGCCGAGGAGCGAAGCCAGCGACGAGAACAGCACGAAGCAGTCGAGCGGCAGGTGGCTGGTCGCCGCGTGCAGGTGCCAGGCACCGGCGACCTTCGGAGCGAGCACAGCCTTGAACCGTGCCCAGTCCTGCTGCAGCAGCACCCCGTCGTCCAGCACGCCCGCCGAATGGATGATCCCGCGCAGCGGCGGCATGTCCTGCGCGATCTCGCGCAGCACCCGGTCCACGTCGTCGCGGGACGCGACGTCGCCCTGCGCGACCAGGATGCGCGCGCCGGCTTGCTCCAGGCGCTCCACAACCGCCCGGGCGTGGTCCGAGGGAGCGGCGCGACCCATCAGCGCCAGATGGCGGGCGCCCTGCTGGACCAGCCATTCGGCGACGAGCAAGCCGAGCCCGCGGAGGCCGCCGGTGATCAGGTAAGTGCCGTCGGCGCGGATCGCCGTGCCGAACGGCTCGGTAGCGCCCTCCGACGGCTGGGAGACGACCACCTTGCCGACGTGCTTCGCCTGGGCCATGTAGCGGAACGCCGCGGCGGCCTCGGACGCCGGGAACACACGGTAGGGCAGGGGCTGGAGGAGGCCTGCCTCGACGCTCGCGACCTGCTCGACGAGCATGGAGCGAATGAGCGCCGGGTCCTCCCGCGCCGTCTCCCCCCAGTCGATGACGAAGTAGCCGATGCTGCGTCCCAGCGCGTTGACTTGCTCCGCAGTCAAGTGGTCCCGCTTGCCCAGCTCCAGGAACCTGCCGTTCTCCCGCAACAGCGACAGGCTGCGGGGGATGAACTCGCCCGCCAGGGAGTTGAGGACGATATCCACACCCTCGCCGGCCGTGCAGGCCAGGATCTCGTCCGAGAAGGCGAGGGACCGCGAGTCGAAGACGTGGCGGACGCCGAGCAACTCGAGGAAGGCCCGCTTCTCCGGGCTCCCGGCCGTGGCGAACACCTCGGCGCCGGCTCGTTGCGCTAGCTGCACCGCCGCCAGTCCGACCCCGCCGGCCGCCGCGTGGATCAGCACCCGCTCGCCGGGCGCCATCCGCGCCAGATGGTGCAGCGCGAAGTGGGCGGTGACGAACGCGATCGGGATGGTGACTGCCTGCTCGAGGCTCAGGCGCTTGGGCTTGGGCACCACGAAGGCCGCGGCGGTGGTAACGAACGTACCGAAGCTGCCGGGGGCCAGCGCCACGACCTCGTCTCCCACCGCTAGCCCCTGCACGTCGCTGCCGACCGCGACGATCCGGCCGGCGCACTCGCCCCCCAGCGGTCCAGGGTCGCCGGGGTACATGCCGAGCGTGTTCAACACGTCCTTGAAGTTGAGGCCGGTGGCCTGGACCCGGATCTCCACCTCGTGAGGGCCAGGCGCCCGGCGTGTCGCCGGTTGAAGCGCCAGGCTATCCAGCGTGCCCCGCTCGCCAACCTCCAGGCGAACCGGCTGCTCGTCGGTTGGCGCCGCGCGCGTCGGCGGCTCAGGCGCGACTGTCGCGCGTGCCAGGCGCGCGACGTAGCGGGTCCCAGCGCGGATGGCCACCTGGTCCTCGTCGTCGGGCGCCAGCAGCTCGTCGAGGATGGGCTGGGCGTCGCTCGCGGCAGCGGCCGGATCCAGGTCGAGGCGCACGCAGCGCAGCTCGGGATGCTCCAGGGCGATCACCTTGCCCAGGCCCCACAGCGGAGCCTGAGCGGGCGCAAGCCCCTGCGGGGAGGCGACCGGCTGAGCCCCGCGAGTCACCAGCCACAGGCGAGGCGGCGCCGTCCCGGCGTCTCCGGCCACCGCCTGCACCAGGCTGAGAACGCTCCCGCAAGCCTGCTCCTGCGCTTGCTCGAGGGCGTCTGCCGTCAGCAGGTCGGGCGGCACGTCGAGGCTCCACAGGTGCACGATGCCGTTGCAGGCCCGGCCGGACGCGGCCCGGAGATCGTCCCATAGCTGCCGGAAGTGGCTGGGTTGGCTCGGGTCGAGCTGCCAGCAAGCCGGTCCCAACCTGGCGTACTCGGGCCCGGCGTACGCTACCGAGCATTCCGCTCCCTGCTGCCGCAGGCTCTTCACCAGCGCCTCACCCTGGCCGCCCCGGTCGGCGAAGATCAGCCAGTGGCCGCTCTCGCCTCGGCTCTTCGGGACGCCCGAAGCAGGCAGTGGGGACGGGGCGCGCGCCAGGACGATCGTCTGCTCGCTCCGCGCCGGCTCGGGGCCGATGGTGCAAACTGGTCCGTCGAGCGCGACCGGCGCGTCGAAGCCAACGGCGGACAGGAAGGCCAGCCAGGCGTCCCTGGACAGCAGGGGGTAGGATGGACGGAGATCCCGATCGCGGAACTTCCACCAGCCTTCGGTCAGGCCAAAGGAGAGGTCGACCCAGCGCTGGCGCCCGGTCATCTCCTGCAGGAACAGGATGCCGCCGGGCGCGAGCAGCGACGCCACGCGGCCGAACGTCTCACGCAGGTCGTCGGTCGCGTGCAGGACGTTCGCGGCCACGACCAGATCGAATTGCCGGGGCGGGAACCCTTGCTCGACGGGGTCCTGCTCGACGTCGAGCAGGCGGTACTCCATGAACGAGACGTCGGCGAACTTCTCTCTGGCTCGGGCGAGGAACAGGGCCGACACGTCCGTGAAGACATACTCGGTCCGGTCCGCGGGAAGATGGGGCAGGACGTACGACGTGGTTCCGCCCGTCCCGCCCCCGATCTCCAGGATCCGTAGCGGGCGCCCGGGGGGCAGGTGGGCCACTGCTGCGGCCACGGCCTCGCCCACGAGCCCGTTGTAGGCCCGGGCAACCGGCGACTCCCGGTACAGTTGCTCCGCGACCTCCACGGAGCCGCCCGGGAACAGCAGTTGCAGGGGGTCTTGCGCACCCTGCAGGACCGCTGCGAGATGCTCCCCACAGCGCTCGGCCAGGGTCAGCTCGCTGCATAGCATCGGATAGGCGGCGGCCAGCGCTCGCTGCTCGGCCGCCAGGTCGGCACAGCCCGGCCGCCGAAGCACGGTCCAGCCCGCCGGCGACGGCTCGAGGAGCCCGTCTTCCGCGAGGATCTCCAGGAAGCGCGCGAGTAGATCGCGATAGCGTCCCGCGATGGCCAGTCGGGCGCAGAGCGTGTCGGCCGAGACGCGCTCGTTCGGCTCGGGGTCCCAGCCGAGCTGCTGCAGCGCCTGGACGATGTAGCCGGCGCTCAGCGTGTCGAGGCGGCGCAGCCCCTCCTCCGCCGCTGCCAGGTCGGAGGAGTCGTCCCGGCCGGCACCGCGATTCCGGATCGCCGCGACGATCTGCTCGGGCTGCGCCAGGTCCCCGACAGCGCAGGCTCCGGCCGCCCGGGGCTTGGGCTGCCAGCCCACCTCGTACAGCCAGTCGGCGAGGCGATCCCGGCCGCGACCGTCCAGGCTGGCCGGGTCGACCAGCTTCAGGCCCAGGCCGTCGACCTCCGCGACCATCTGCCCCTGGTCGTCGACGATCTGCACGTCGGCCGTGAGCGTCGCTCGGGAGCCGTCGGCCCCGTCAGCGGCAGGGCGAAGGGACACGTGGCTCCAGACTTCGGTCGCCGCTCGAGCGTGCAGGCGGCAGCGCTCGATGCCGATCGGGAGATAGGTCCCGCTGACCTGCGGCAGCGCCGCGGCCAGTATCTGCAGGCAGGCGTCGAGCAGCGCCGGGTGGAGCTGGTACGTCGCGGCCTCCGCCGCCTGGGCCTCCGGCAGATGGACCTGGCCAAGCGCTTCGCCGTCACGACGCCAGATCTCGCCAACGCCGCGCAGGCTGGGACCAAAGGCCAGGCCGCGCGCCTGCAGGCCGGCGTAGTGCGCGTCGGCGCTGATCCGCTCGGAGCAGCGAGCGCGCACCGCGTCTAGCGGCTCGGGCGACCGCACGCGCTCGTCACTGGACAGCCGACCGATCGAGCCAGACACGTGCGTCACCCAGGTCTCTTCGTCGTCACCAAGGCTGGACACCTGGAAGCGGGCGGCCCCATCGCTCTCCGGCTCGACCACGAGCTGGACGGTCCGGGGCGCGCCGTCGCGGAAGGCGAGCGCCTGCCCGATCACGAGGTCGCGCAGCACGCGCTCGTCCGAGCCGAAGACCTTCGCCGCCGCGGCCAGCCCCATCTCCACGAATGCCGCCGCGGGCATGATCGCCGTCCCAAAGACCTGATGGTCCGCCAGGAAGGCCAGCCCGCTCGGGCTCACCTCGGACTCGAACTGCACCGCCGCGAGCGGCGAGCGCAGGCGCCGGCCCAGCAGCGGGTGCTCGCCGGGCGCCGGGCGCGCTGGACGGGCGGGACGGAGGGAGGGTGCGTCGGTGAACCAGTAGCGCTGGCGCTGGAAGGGGTAGGTGGGCAGGGCGACTCGACGCCGCGGGTAGTCCCGGTCGAACCCCGCCCAGTCGATCGGCACCCCCCGCGCGTACAGCGCCCCCACCGTCTCCAATAGCTGCTCCCAGTCGTCCCGCCCCGGCCGCAGCGACGCCAGCCACGTCCCCGCTCCCGCCGGCACACAGGCCGCCCCCAGCCCCACCAGCGTCGGCCGCGGCCCCACCTCCACGTACACCTCGTACCCCTGCTCCCACAGCGTCCCGATCCCCGCTCCGAACTGCACCGCCTCCCGCGCCTGCCGCCGCCAGTACCCCGCGTCGGGCGCCTCGCCCGCCGGCCACGCCGTCCCGCTCAGGTTCGTGATCCAGCGCAGCCGCGGCGGCGCCCACGGCACCGTTGCTGCCGCCGCCTCCAGCGCGTCGAGCATCGGCTCCATCAGCGGGGAGTGGAAGGCGTGCGAGACCACCAGCGGCTGGGTGCTCAGGCCGGCCGCCGCCAGCGCCGCTTCCGCCGCCGCCACGGCCTCCCCGGCCCCGGCGATCACCACGCTGGCCGGCCCGTTGACCGCCGCCAGGCTCACCGGCGCCCGCAGCCCCGCCAGCACCGCCGCCACTTCGGCGGCGCCGGCCCGCACGGCGGTCATCCGGCCGCCGTGCGGCAGCGCCCCCATCAGGCGGCCCCGCTCGGCGACCAGGCGCAGGGCGTCGGCCAGCGGCAGCACGCCGGCCACGCAGGCCGCGACGTACTCGCCGAGGCTGTGGCCGAGCACCGCGCCGGGCACCACCCCCCAGCTCTGCCACAGCTCGGCCAGGGCGTACTCCACGGCGAACAGGGCCGGCTGGGTGTAGGCGGTGTGCGCCAGCAGCGTCGGCGCGGCGTCCGGCGCGAGCAGGGCGGCGAGGGGGCGGTCGAGGTGGGGGGCGAGCAGGGCGGCGCAGCGGTCGAGGGCGGCGCGGAAGGTGGGCTGGGTCTGAGCGAGCTGGTGGGCCATGCCGACGGCCTGAGCGCCCTGACCCGAGAAGAGGAAGGCGACCCGGGGGCCGCTGCGCCCGCCCCTCGGCGGGAGGGGAGGCGGCGGCTCGGCGGTGGCGGCAGCGGTGAGCTGGGCGTGGAGGGAAGCGGGGTCGGCGGCGGGGAAGGCGAGGCGGTAGGGGAAGTGGGCGCGGCCGGTGTTGGCGG
>Ga0070741_10013401_pt1 | contig 14490 bp, 11 predicted proteins | sample Coa_R1_4_FD_66440 | JGI IMG/M metagenome (GOLD analysis project Ga0070741, IMG submission 66440) | Surface soil microbial communities from Centralia Pennsylvania, which are recovering from an underground coalmine fire - Coalmine... | ecosystem: Environmental > Terrestrial > Soil > Unclassified ...
CGTCACCTTCGTCGACGTGCCGGGGTTCCTGCCCGGAACTGCGCAGGAGTGGGGCGGCATCATCAGGCACGGCGCGAAGCTCCTCTACGCCTATGCGGAGGCGACCGTGCCGAAGCTGACGGTGATCACGCGCAAGGCCTACGGCGGCGCCTACGACGTCATGAGCTCGAAGCACATCCGCGCCGACTTCAACTTCGCGTGGCCGACCGCGGAGGTCGCGGTGATGGGACCGGAAGGCGCGGTGAACATCGTCTACCGCGACCGGTCGCCCGAGGAGCGCGCCGAGCTGATCGCCGACTACAAGGAGCGCTTCGCGAATCCCTACACGGCCGCCGAGCGCGGCTACGTCGACGACGTGATCGAGCCGCGCCGCACGCGTCCGGTGCTGATCGACGCGCTCGAGACCGCGCTCACGAAGGCCGAGCCGCGGCCGCGGCGCAAGCACGGGAACATCCCGCTCTGAGCGTCAGACGACGACGACGTCGACGAAGTAGTTCGACGTTCGGTAGGAGCCGGTCGGGAACGTGCCCGCCGCAGCGCCGAAGACGCCGTTCGCGCCGTCGGCCACGCTGCGCAGCGGCGCATCGACGATCGCGGTCGCGAGGGCGTCCGGCGTGTCGACGAAGAACGCGTTCGCGTTCACGGAGACGACGTAGACGCTTCCGGCCTGCAGGGTCGGCGGGCTCGCGAGCGACTGCTGCTGCCAGCCGGATGCCGACTCCCCGGTGAAGGCGACCTGCGTCAGCAGCGTGCCGTCCGCGCTCCACACGCGCCCGACGTGGGCGCCGGTCTCGCCGGTGTCCTTGTAGAAGCGCAGAGCGGTGAGCTGCACGGCCGTGTCGACCTCGATCTTCACGCCGAGCTCGTAGCTGAAGGGGCCCGAGCCGGAGCGGCCGTCCTGCACGGCGAGCCCCGTGAGCGAGGGCGTGAGGACGGACGAGAAGAGCGAGGCGCCGGTCGTCGTCGTGAAGGTCCAGGAGAACGGCGCGCCGAGCTGCGTGCCCGAGGGCGTTCGCACGCTCGCGGCGACGGTCGCCGTGTACGTCGTCCCGGGCTGCAGGGGTGCCGCGGGACTGAGGAGCGCGGTGTTGCTTCCCGCGTCGTACGACACGGTCGCGGCCACCGGGCCGCTCGGCCCGCCGAGGGCGAACGACTGCGCGTCGACGGAGCTCGGGTCGACGGCCTCCGAGAACGTGGCGCCGACCGTCACAGCCGAGCCGACGCCCGCTGCGCTCGCCGTCGGCGTGGTCGACGTGACGCTCAGCGACGCCGGCGACGACGTGCTGCCGGCGACGACCACGTCGACGAAGTAGTTCGTCGAGCTGAAGCTCTGCTGGGGGAACGTCGCCGCCGCGGTCGCGAAGACGCCGTTCTGACCGTCCTCGACGCTCTGCAGAGGGCCGACGACGATCTGCTCCGACAGTCCCGAGCGGGTGCTCACGAACGCCGTGTTCAGGCCGACCGAGACGACGTACACCGTGTCCGCGTCGAGGGCGAGCGGCGACGCGAGCTCCTGCTGCTGCCAGCCCGACGACGTCTCGTTCGCGAACGGCACCTCGGCGAGCAGCTCGCCTGTGGCACTCCAGATCCGGCCGACATGGCTTCCGGTCTCGCCCGGGTCCTTGTAGAAGCGAACGGCCGTGAGCGGCTGTGCGCTCGAGACCTCGATCTTCACGCCGAGCTCGTAGCTCCAGGGCCCGGACCCGGAGCGGCCGTCCTGGACCGAGGTTCCGGTCACCGCCGGCACCAGGCTCGCGGGGAAGAGCGAGAACGGCCCGTTGCCGAGCGTGAAGGTCCAGCTGACGGCCTCGGCGAGCGCCGACTCGTCGACCGCCTCGATGCCGGTCGTGAGCGTCGCGGTGTACGTCGTTCCTGCATCGAGCGGCGTCGGAGTGAGCGTCGCCGTCTGCGTCGCGCCGTCGTAGGAGACCGCTGCCTCGACGGCCCCCGCCGGCCCCGTCAGCGTGAACGTCGCGGCGGTGACCGTCTCCGGATCGAGGTCGCGATCGAACCGCGCGGTGATCGCTCCGGCCGACGGGACGGTCGTCGCCGCCGCCGGAACCGTCGCGACGACGCTCGGCGGCCCGAGCTCGTCCAGCACGAGCCCGTCACTCGGCGTCGTCGCTCGGGCGCCCATGTCGGCGAGCGCGTTCAGCGTCGCCTGCTGCACGAGCAGGCTCGGCTCGCCGGCGCCGCCGATGTCGAGGCCGAGCCCGCGACTCCAGTTGTTCGTCCCGGTCGCGAAGACCCAGCCGCCGCGCTCGGTCGGATAGACGGTCGCCGACGAGACCGCGCTGCCGCTCGGGTTGTACGTGTGGCCGGCGTCGGTCAGGAGCTCTCCGGTGACGGGCGACGCGGCGACGGTGACGACGCCGGGCGGCTCCAGGCCGTTCGAGACCCTCGCGTCCCATTCCCAGCCGACGAGGTTCTCGCCGATCGTCGCGCTCGCGTCCGGGTCGAGCGTCTGCAGGCTCGTGTGCCGCCAGACGCGGTTCTGCGCCTGCTCGCCCGTGACGACGAGCGGATAGAACTCGTCGTCGTCGTCCCCGATGTACATCTGCCCGATCAGCGCGTTCTCGGGTTCGCCGACGGTGGGATCGCGCCACGTCGTCGTCGGGATTCCGCTCGGATCGGGACCGCCGCTCTCGATCGTCTTGTAACAGACCTGGATCCGGTTGGCTGCGCCGTCGAACGGATTCGTCTCGAAGCGGATCTTCCAGTACGCGCCGTTCGCGCCGAGGAAGACGAGCGAGCCTCCGTTGTCTCTCGCCGCAGTCACCGCGTCACGCATCTCGGCCGACCAGTACTCGTCGTGAGCCGGGGAGACCAGCACGCGAAAGCGAGAGAGCGAGAGGCCTTCGTGCACGTCGACGCCGGTCAGGTAGCCGATGTCGTAGCCCTGCTGCTCGAGCCACGACACGTTCTGGATGTCGCACTGCGTGAAGAAGTTGACCTCCTGATCGAGGCTCTGGTTGTACGGGCGGTCGAACGAGACCTTGACGGCGCGCGGGGTGCCGGCAACCGTGTTGTCGCCGCTGCTGTTGAAGGTGTAGAGCGACCGGCCGCCCCAGTCGTTGTACGCCTGGTAGGTCGTCACCGAGAGCGCGTAGCCGATCTCCGCCGTTGCTGTGTCGTTGCGCACGACGAGCAGGATGTGGTTGTCGGCGCCGTTGTCCTCGCGGGCAAGCCGCAGCAGGTAGATGCCGGTCGGCCAGTCGGGAGTCGTCGTGAGCGTCGCCGTCACGCTCCAGTTCGAGCAGTCGATGAGCCCCGTCGTGTAGTCGTGCTGCGGGAACGGCTGGACGACGCCGGAGAGACCCGGCAGGACGGAGACGAGCCGTCCCTGTGCGCCGCCGTAGTAGCCCATGCGGTAGATCTCGATCCGGTACGGCGCGGCGTTCCCGGTCGTCACCTTGAGGTCGACCGAGTCGCCGGCGTCGATGCTCGCCGCGGCGGCGAAGCCTTCGAGGCCGGTCGGGGCCTGCGCCCGGCCGCCGAGCTTCCACGCCTCGGTTCCCGGATAGCCGTTCTCGCGCGCGATGGCGTTGCCCGTGCCGACGGCGCAGGCGAGGGGCGTTGCCTGCGCGAGATTCGAGTCGCCCGACTCCGCGCCGCCGACCGTCGCGTGCACCGCGTAGACGTAGGTCGATCCGTTCGAGACGGCCGTGTCCGAGAACGTCGCGGAGGTGAGCCCCGACGCGAGGAGCTCGCCGTCCGGCTGCGTCGGCGTTCCGCGGAAGACCGTGTAGCTCGCGCCGGTCACCGGCAGCCAGCTCAGCACGACGCGTCCGTCGAGCGCGAGCGCCGTCAGCCCTGCGGGCGGCGTCGGCCCGGTTGCCGCGCGTGCGTCGTCGCCGAGCGCGCCGCCGAGCGCAAGTCCGGCGAGCACGCCCGCGCCGCGCCGCACGAACTGCCCGCGGGTGATCGCAGCCAGTCTGAGAAAGGCTCTTCCGCCCGCCTCCTCCGCGTATCCGGACAAGAGGCTCCGCTCCGTCGATTGTCACTGCGGTGCGAGCGACGTACCAACGGGCGACGTCTCTTTCACCAACGTCGCTGCACCTGAGCTGAATATAGGTCGGTGCGGGCTGGCCGAACGCGTAGTTTCGCGTGAGAAAATGCTAAGAGACGTCGGCGAGTGCGCGGCCGCCCCGGTCACCTCGACGGCGCCGAACGGCTTGTCTCGCGGGGAACGGGCGAGCGCGGAGCCCGAGCTAGGACGCGAGCTCGACCGCGCGCGACCGGACGCCCAGCTCCTCGCTGAAGGCGTCGACGATCGCGGGGTCGAACTGGCTGCCGCTGCAGCGCTCGAGCTCCTCGAGCGCCTCGCGTGAGCTGAGCGGCTTGCGGTACACGCGCTCGGAGGTCATCGCGTCGTACGCGTCGGCGACGAAGATGATGCGGGCGCCGAGCGGGATCTCGTCGGCGCGCAGGCGGTCGGGGTAGCCGTCGCCGTCCCAGCGCTCGTGGTGGTGCAGCACCCATTCGGCGATCGGCTCGACGCCGAGGCTCTCGAGCATCCGGTAGCCGATCTGCGGGTGCCGCTGGAGGACGAGCTGCTCGGACTCGTTCAGCGCGCCCGGCTTGCGCAGGATCTCCTCCGGGATCGCGAGCTTGCCGAGGTCGTGGAGGCTCGCCGCGAGGCGGGTGAGCTCGATCTGCGCGTCGTCGAGCCCGAGTCGGCGGGCGATGCGCGCGGCGAGCTCGCCGACGCGCTCGGAGTGGCTGCCCGTGTAGGCGTCGCGCGCGTCGACCGCCTTCGCGAGGCTCGCCGCGGCGCGGTAGCGGGCGGCGCGATCGCCGGTCTCCGCGAGCTGCTGCAGCTGCTTGAGCTCGACGTACGCAGGCTCGTACGCGCGTGCGCGGTTCTTGCCGTCCTCCTTCGCCCAGTAGAGCGCGCTGTCGGCGAGGCGGATCAGCTCGTCGCGGCCGACGCCCTGGATGGGGAACGTCGCGACGCCTGCGCTCACCGTCAGCTCGCCGACCTGCTCGAGCTGCGCCGCGCCGACGCGCTCGACGATCGAGCGCGCGACGGCAACGGCGTCGCGCGCGTCGAGACCGGGCAGGAGCACCGCGAACTCGTCGCCGCCGAGCCGGAAGCTCTCGCCGCCCTGGCGCAGCCGCGAGGCGACCTGGCCGAGGATGCGGTCGCCGACCGGGTGCCCGTAGCTGTCGTTGATGTGCTTGAAGTCGTCGATGTCCACGAGGCAGAGGCTCAGCGTGCGGTTCTCCTGCTCGGCCTGCGCGAGCTCGCGCTGCAGGCGCTCGTGGAAGTGGCGGTGGTTGCCGAGGCCGGTCAGCGGATCGGTGAGCGCGAGCTGCATCGCCTTCAGCGCCGCGAACGTCGAGCGCTGGTACAGCGCGATCGCGAGCAGCGGCCCGACGAGCGCCATCGAGAGCCACGGCGAGCGCTGCCACAGGACGACGAGCATCAGCGCCGCCGACGACATGAGCGCGAAGGGCGACGTCGTCTGCTTCACGTTGTCCCAGATCAGCTTGAAGAAGGGCTTGCCCGCGCTCGCCGCGAGGACGGCGCTGATCAGGATCAGGTTGACGACCCAGTTGTAGAGAAACGCGCAGACCGCGACGCGCAGGATCAGCGCGCCGACCGAGGTCTCGCGGATGTGCTCGATCACGAGCCCGCTCGCGAGCGCCGACAGCGCGAACATCGCGCCGTTGTAGGCGACCCGAAGCGGCGGTCGATGCCCGACGAGCTGCACCACCGTCGGCCCCCCGGCCGCGACGAGGACGCCGGCCTGCCACCCGAAGAGCACGATCGCCGCGACCGCGAAGACGAAGCCGAGCGTCACGCCGCCCGCGTCCATGCCCTCGACCGGCACGGGGAAGTGGTCGGCGAGCACGATGCCGAGGAAGAGCGCCGCGACCGCGATCGCGTCCTCCGCCGAGTGCGGAGTCTGCGCGTACGAGACGGCGGCCCATACGACCGCCGCGACCCCCGCCGCACAGACGGGGGCCACGATCGCGAGAACTCTGGGAGGTACGGAGCTCGGGGCCCTCACCGCTCCGCCACGGTCGTCAGGGACCGGGGGTCAGAAGCGGCGGCGCACCTCGGAGAGATGCGATGGCGATGAATTCGGTTCACCCTTTTCTCCCCGAGCCAGGTGGAACCGTGCTGCTACGCCCAACCCCAGACGTAGTTGATCGGCAGGAAGATCACGTTCCCGAACGCGACGGCCACGAGCATCAGGCCGAGCACGAGGGCGATCAGACGGGGCTTCCACTCCAACATCGCACTTCCCTCCCAAGAGCACTAGGACGCCAGACGTGCCGAATCTTCGTGCCTGGGGGCCCTGTGAGGAATCACCCGAAGGGGTGATCGTGCGAGAAGAGGCGATTATCGCTCGAAAAGGGGACTGGTCCGGCCTGGCCGGCCGGACGGGTCAGGCCTACTCGAGCCCGGCCTCGGCGAGCGGCCGCCGGCCCCACGCGAACTCGTGCTCGTACCAGCCCTGGAGCTGCGCGAGCGCGACGCCGTAGCTCGAGGAGTTGATGAACCAGCCGTTGCCGACGTAGATGCCCATGTGCCCGACCTGGGCGGGCTGCGAGCGCGGGCCCTTGTCGCCGAAGAAGACGACGTCCGCCGGCTGGAGCTTCGCGAGCGGGATCCGCTTCGACTTCGGCACCTCGCCGCTCATCACGTACGTGGTGCGGCCCTGCAGCACCGAGGCGAGGTCGCCCTCGTTCGGGAACGGGGTCTCCTTGTAGACCCGCCAGACGAAGCCCGAGCAGTCGTAGCCGCCGCGGGAGGTGACGCCGAACTCGGTCTCGGTGCCGTCGCTCGTGCCGCCCCAGATGTAGGGCATGCCGATGTGCGAGAAGGCCGCGGTCAGGATCTGCTTCTGCCAGTCGGTGAGCGCCGGCAGCGAGAAGGCATCGGCGAGCGCCTGCACCTGCGGCACCTCCCAGCCCCGGAAGCCGAGGATGTCCGCCGCCGAGAAGGCCGCCTCGGCGCGCGTCGCCGTGTCCTGCGGGCGCAGCTCGAGCGAGTCGTCCGAGGCCGGGTGGTTGTAGCGCAGGCCGATCAGGCGGGCGACGACCTCGGTGCCGAAGCGTCCGGGCACCTTGAGGCCGGCCGCGCGGGCGCCGGCCGCGAACTCGTTCGCCGCCTTGCCGAGGCCGAGCATCTGCACGAGGCGGAGGTCGAGCTGCGTCATCGTGACGGGCTTGTCCGGGTCCGGCACCTGCTTCGGCGCCCCCGGCGTCGTCGTCGTGGGCGCGGTCGTCGTCGTCGGCTGCGTCGTCGTGGTCGGGGCCGTGGTCGTGGTCGTCGCCGGCACGGTGGTCGTCGTCGGGTCGGTCGTCGTGGGCGTCGTGGTGGTCGTCGGCCCGGTGTCGACGGGCGGAACGAGCGGCTCCGGCTCGGTCTCGGCGAGCCGCGCCTTCAGGTCGAAGGCGAGGTCCTCGAGCTCCTGCGCCGTCAGGGGGTCGGCGCCCCGGAACGACGCGACGCTCCTCGCGTCCATCATCCCCGCGGCGACGACCGTGCGGATCTGGGCGGTGTCCCAGGTCGCTGCCGAGGGCGCCGCGGAGGCGGCGCCCGCGCCGGTTGCGGCGGCGGCGGCGACGAGGGCAGCGAAAAGAAGGCTCGTGAGGAGGCGGCGACCCACTGGGGGTTCCCATCGACGAGGTGGCCGCCCGACTTTAGCCTGTGGGGGAGTGGAGTTCGAGATCACGCCGAAGCCGTCGGAGGAGGAGCGGGCCGCCCTCGAGGCGGCGCTCGCGGAGGAGGCCGAGGAGACGCCTTCGCCGTGGCTTCGGCGCGTCCTGCCAGGCCGGGAAGAGCCGCAGGAGCCGTAACTCGAGGGGACGCCGGGCCGTTTCCCTCACATGTTCGAGGATTGCATCCGCTGCGGCGAGGCCCCCGCGGTCGACGAGCTCGGCTACTGCGGGCACTGCCACTGGGCGGTCCGCGCGGAGATCGAGGAGGGCTTCTACCAGCTGCGCGAGTACCTCCGCTCCTGGGCGCGCTTCACCGACTGGTGCGACGCCCACGGCCTCGCTGCGGCCTAGCTCCTAGACGGCTCCCGCGCTCCGTCTCCGGAAGAGGGACGGCGCTGCGCGCGCGTAGTCGAGCCCCGAGATACAGGTCAGCGCGACGGCGACGAGCATCGCCCACCACGCGACCCGGTGCGGCCACGCGCCCGCGGCGGCGAAGCCGCCGAGCGCCGCCGCGATCGCCTGGGCCCAGGTCTTCAGCTTGCCGAGGTCGCGCGCGGCGATGACGATGCCGCGCTCGATCGCGGCCTGCCTGAGCCCGCCGATCAGCAGCTCGCGGACGACGATCGCCGCGATCATCCACGCAGGCACCACGCCGAGGCCGACGAGCATCACCATCGTCGCGAGCACGAGCACCTTGTCGGCGATCGGATCGAGGAGCGAGCCGAGAGGCGACGTCCGGCCGTGCCGGCGCGCGAGCCTCCCGTCGAAGAAGTCCGTCGTCATCGCGAGGCAGAAGACGGCCGTCGCCCAGTACGCGTGCCCGTGGAAGTGCCACGTGTAGAGCACGACGACGACGGGCACGGACAGGGCCCGCGCTGCGGTCAACTGGTCGGCGGGCGCCATCGAGTGGGGAGAATACGGCCGATGTTCGACAAGGTCCTCGTGGCGAACCGCGGCGAGATCGCGATCCGCGTCTGCCGGACGCTGCGCGAGCTCGGTCTCGGCTCGGTCGCCGTCTACTCGGAGGCCGACCGCGACTCGCTCCACGTCGCCTATGCGGACGAGGCGTTCCTGATCGGCCCGGCGGCGCCCGCCGAGAGCTACCTGCGGATCGACACGCTCGTCGAGACCGCGCTCCGCGCGGGCGCCGGCGCCGTCCATCCCGGCTACGGCTTCCTCGCCGAGAACGCGGGCTTCGCGCGGGCCGTCGCGGCTGCCGGCCTCGTCTGGATCGGGCCGCCGCCCGAGGCGATCGAGCTGATGGGCTCGAAGACCGCCGCGCGGACGGCGATGCAGGCGGCGGGCGTGCCGATCATTCCCGGCACGACGGATCCCGTCGACTCGGTCGAGGAGCTCCTCGCGCTCGGGGACGAGCTCGGCTACCCGCTCCTGATCAAGGCGGCGGCGGGAGGCGGCGGCAAGGGCATGGAGGAGGTGCACTCGCCGGACGCGGCCGGGCGCGCGTTCGAGACCGCGCGCCGCCAGGGTCAGTCGTACTTCGCCGACCCGGAGGTCTACGTCGAGAAGCTCATCGTCGACCCGCGCCACGTCGAGGTGCAGGTGCTCGCGGACGCGCACGGCAACGTCATCCATCTCGGCGAGCGCGACTGCACGATCCAGCGCCGCCACCAGAAGCTCGTCGAGGAGACGCCCTCGCCGGCCGTCGACGACGAGCTGCGCGCGCGGATCGGCGCGATCGGCGTCGACGCCGCGCGTGCGGCCGGCTACCGGTCGGCGGGAACGATCGAGGGGCTGCTCACCGCGGACGGCTCCTATTACTTCATGGAGATGAACACACGGATCCAGGTCGAGCACACGGTCACCGAGGAGGTGACGGGCGTCGACCTCGTGCGCGAGCAGGTGCGGATCGCGCTCGGGGAGCCGCTCTCGCTGACGCAGGAGCAGGTCGAGCTGCGCGGCCACGCGATCGAGTGCCGGATCAACGCCGAGGACGTGGCCGCCGGGTTCCTGCCCGCGCCCGGGCTCGTGACCGCGTACCGCGAGCCGAGCGGGCCCGGCGTGCGCGTCGACTCCGGCGTCGCCGCGGGCAACGAGATCTCCGGCACGTACGACCCGATGATCGCGAAGCTCATCGTCCACGGCATGGACCGCGAGCACGCACGGCGCCGCATGCTGCGCGCGCTCGACGAGTTCGTGGTCGAGGGGCCGAAGACGCTCCTCGGGTTCCACAAGGCGCTGCTCGAGCACGAGTGCTTCATCCGCGGCGAGACCTGCCACGGCCTCGTCGAGTCGGAAGAGCTCGCTGCGCGCGCCGCGGAGCGCGACGGCGCGCCGACGGGCGGCGCCGTCGGCATCGGCCGCACGGTCGAGTCGTTGCGGCGCGTCGAGATCGACGGCCGGCGCTTCGACGTGCGCGTGCTCGAGCCGGAGCCGCCGTGGCGCGAGCTCGCGCGCCGCCGGCGGGAGCGTGTGCGCGCGGGCGGCGCGCACGGGACGAATGCCGTCGTCTCGCCGATGCAGGGGACGGTGCTGTCCGTCGCGGTCGCGGAGGGCGACGAGGTCGAGGCGGGTCAGGTGCTCTGCATCGTCGAGGCGATGAAGATGGAGAACGAGGTGCGTGCGCCGCAGCCCGGGACGGTCGAGCAGCTGTCGGTCGCGGCCGGCGAGCCGGTCGCCGCCGGTCAGGCCATCTGCGTGCTCAGCTAGGAATGCGGCGGCACGTGTGTCCTCGCGCTGCGGGGTGACCGGCGGCCACGGCTAGGCTCGAGGCGGCAGGCAACCAGGAAGGGGTATCCGATGTATCGCTCGGCTCTCGTTGCTGCGCTCGCGGGCGCAGCGGTCAGCTCGGCGTCCGCGCTTGCGAGCGCTCCACCGGTCGGTCCGCTCCCCGCGGGCCCGACGACGACGATCACCGCCGCGAAGGGGACGCTCGTCTCGGTCGCGCTGCCGCAGCGCAGCGGCAAGTCGTGGCGCCTCGCGCGGCGTGTCAGCTCTCGCGTGCTCGTCGAGACCGGCGAGGCCGACGTCGGCAGCTCCGTGGTCGTCGTCTATCGAGCGGTCGGACGGGGCACGGTGCGTGTCGCGTATGGGCTGACGCGCGGCGAGACCGCGCACGCGTACGCGTCCGCGACCTTCATCGTGCGGATCCGATAGCACGGACCGCGCGCTCGACGTCCTGCGCGCGGAACGGGAAGATGAAGAGCGCACGCACGAATCCGCTCCTGTCGACGAGATACGCCTCCTCGTCGTGGACGACGTTGCGCACGGACACTCCGGCGAGCTTCGTCTGCTGCACCTCGACCGAGACGCCGTAGCTCTGCCAGACGCGCGCCAGCACGGGCGTCGAGCCGACGGCCCACCGCCACGACGGCGGTAGTCGCCACTCGCGCGCGTCCGTGCGGAAGTTCGCCGGCGTGTCCGCGGGCGGGTCGACGCTGACCGAGACGACCTGCGGCGCGAGCGGCCCGAGCTCGCGGACGGCGGAGGCGAGGATGCGCGCCTCGACGGGGCAGAGGCTCCGGCAGACCGGGTCGAGGAACGTCACGACGGTCGGGCTGCCGCGCGCAGGCACCGAGATCGGCGCTCCGCGGTCGTCGCGGAGCGTGAAGCTCCGGGCCCGGCGGGCCCCCGGCGCCCACGTCTCGTAGGCCCCCGCCGTCGCTCCGGTCGCCGGCTGCGGCTCGCTCGGGTTGCGCGTCAGCGCGATCACGAGACCGGCCGTCGCTCCGACGGCGATCGCGGCGACGAGCGGCCACCACCTTGGCACACGGACAGGTTTGCATCGCGAGGCGATCTCGTCCATGATCTCCCGTCCCCTCTGGACGAATGCGGAGGCGAAGTTGAGGAGCGGCTCGACAAGGCTCGCGGCGGGCGCGGTCCTGATCGGCATCGCCTGCACTGCAGCCCTGATCGTCTACTACGTCGTCGGCTACCTCGCGGTGCGGCCGCCGGCGATGGCGAAGCGCACGTCGCTGACGCTGCAGACGGTCGCGTCGCTCGGCTTCGGCCCGCATCCCGACTGGGTCTCGTATCTCGTCAAGGACGCGAACGGGCGGTGGCAGCACAGCACGGTCCTCACCGTGCCCGCGAACTCGCTCGTGCACGTCACCGTGCTGCAGTACGACACCGCGACCGGCCTTCGCAACCCGTTCTGGGGCGGGCCGCGCGGGCTCGTGGGGGAGATGAAGGTCGACGGGAAGCCGACGGCGACCCTCGATCCCGACCTCGCGTCGCACACGTTCGCGATTCCGGATCTCGGTGTGAGCGTGCCGCTGAAGGGCGTCGCCGACAACGCGAAGAACCAGTGCAGCGTCGCGCCCTGCACGCTCGCCGAGGCGCACACGACGATCACGTTCACCTTCCGGACCGGCAAGGCCGGGACGTACCGCTGGCAGTGCTTCGTCCCCTGCGCGGCCGGCTTCATCCTCGGCTTCGGCGGCCCGATGCAGAGCGTCGGGTACATGGACGGCTACCTCCACGTCGCGTGAGCCGCCTGACGCGTGAGGCGCGGCTGATCTTCGGGCTCTGGCTCGTCCTGAGCGCGATCGCGCTGCCGCTCGTCGTGCTCGTGCTCGGGCCGCATCTGCCGCCCGGCCGGATGAGCTCCGAGGCCGGCGCGCAGACGGACGCGAACGTCGTGCTCACGGCGGTCTGCACGCCGATCGTGATCCTGCTCGCAGTGCAGTTCGGCTACTCGCTCGTCGCCTTCCGCGCGCGTCCGGGCGACCTCGAGGACGGTCCGCCGATCCAGGGGCACGGTCCGACGCAGGTCGTCTGGCTCGTCGTGACGAGCGCGGTCGTCGTCGCGCTGGCCGTGTGGGGCAGCTACACGCTGATCGTGAGCTCGCACGGAGCCGGCGGCGGACAGGGGCCGAATCCCGACGCGATCCCGAAGGACGCGGCGCAGGCGCTGCAGGTGCAGGTGATCGGGCAGCAGTGGAACTGGACGTACCGCTTCCCGGCCTACCGCGGCGTGGAGACGAAGGACCTCGAGCTGCCCACCGGGCGCGCGGTCGAGCTGCACGTCACCTCGCTCGACGTCGCGCACTCCTTCTGGGCGTACCAGCTCGGCGTGAAGGCCGACGCGATCCCGGGCGTCGACAACATCGCGTATGTGCATCCCCGCAAGCGCGGCAGCTTCATGATCCGGTGCGCCGAGCTGTGCGGTCTCTGGCACGGCCACATGTACCAGACCGGGCACGTCGTGACGCCCGCGCAGTTCGCGAGCTGGATCCGCGGCGAGATGAAGCAGGAGGCGCTCAACCTGCGCTACCTGCCGGCGTACTCGCGCGACTACTTCCCCGAGCCGCTCCGGCGGGCCGGCTGATGGACACCTCGACGCACTACCCGGCGCTCGCCGGCCGCGACTACCGGGGGTTCTTCGGCGGCAACCTCTTCACGGCGATCGCGCTCGGAATCGGCGGCTTCTTCCTCGGCGCGTTCATCGGCGGCCAGATCGCGGCCGGCAAGGACTACCTGATCGGCACCGACCAGAACGACGTCGGCGTGCTGCTCGGCTTCGTCTTCGCGACGATCGGCTGGCTCGCCGGGCTCGGGTTCTTCAACTACCCGGTCGGCCGCATGCTCGGCCGTCCGGCCACGCTTCCGCACGAGGAGGCGGGCGGCATCTCGCGCTTCTTCCGGCTCTCGACAGATCACAAGGTGATCGGCATCCAGTACTTCTTCGGCGTCGGCGTCTTCTTCTTCATCGGTGGGCTGAACGCGATGCTCATCCGCACCGAGCTGCTGACGCCGAACGAGAAGGCGTGGCCCGCCGGCCAGTACATCTCCCTCGTCGGCCTGCACGGAACGATGATGATCATGATGACGTCGGCCTTCATCCTGGGGCCGTTCGCCAACTACCTCGTCCCGTTGATGATCGGCGCGCGGCGCATGGCGTTCCCGCGTATCGAGGCGCTGACGTTCTGGCTGACGCCGCTCGCCGGGCTCGTGCTGATGTCTGCGATCGCGTGGAACGGCTTCCCGACCGGCTGGACCGGCTACGCGCCGCTCTCCGACCAGGCACGCGCGGGGATGGACTCGTATCTCTTCGCGTTCCTGCTCATCGGCATCTCGATGTGCTTCAACGGGCTCAACCTGATGGCGACCGTGATCACGCAGCGCGCTCCGGGCATGACGTGGGGGCGGCTGCCCATCTTCGTGTGGGGCGTGATGTCGACGTCGATCCTGATGGTGCTCGCGTCGCCGGTGCTCGCCGGCGCGCTCCTCATGGGGATGCTCGACCGCGCCGCCAACACGTCGTACTACATCGCGAGCGGCGGCGGCAGCCCGTATCTCTACGACAACCTCTTCTGGTTCTTCGGGCACCCGGAGGTGTACATCCTCGCCCTGCCGGGCTTCGGGATCGTGCTCGAGATCCTGCCGGTGTTCACGCGCAAGCCGCTGTGGGGCTACCGGCTCGCCGTCTCCGGGATGTTCGGCGTCGCGCTCCTCAGCTTCTTCGTGTGGCAGCACCATCTGTTCGTGAGCGGGCTGAACGCCGGGCTGCGGCCCTTCTACATGTTCACGACCGAGCTGATCTCGATCCCGACCGGGCTCATCTTCCTGAACGCGATGGGCACGCTCTGGCGCGGGCGTATCCGCTACACGGTGCCGATGCTCTTCGCGCTCGCGTTCTTCTTCAACTTCCTGATCGGCGGGCTCTCTGGGATCTTCCTGTCCGACGTCCCGAGCGACGTGACCACGCACGGCTCGTACTTCGTGATGGCGCACTTCCACTACACGATCATGGGCGGCCTCGTCTTCGCGTTCTTCGCGGCGACGTACTACTGGCTGCCGAAGATGACGGGCGTCCAGCTCGACGAGCGGCTCGGGAAGATCCACTTCTGGACG
>Ga0070741_10013402_pt1 | contig 14490 bp, 13 predicted proteins | sample Coa_R1_4_FD_66440 | JGI IMG/M metagenome (GOLD analysis project Ga0070741, IMG submission 66440) | Surface soil microbial communities from Centralia Pennsylvania, which are recovering from an underground coalmine fire - Coalmine... | ecosystem: Environmental > Terrestrial > Soil > Unclassified ...
CGATGTCGCGCTGCTTGGGCGGGATGTGGACCGGGTTGTGCGGGGTGTGGCGTTCGTCCTGAAACATCATGGCCACGTCGCGCTGCTTCGGCGGGACGTCGTTGACCACGCGATCGCCGATGGTGATCGAGCCGCCGGTCACCGTCTCCAGTCCGGCGATCATCCGCAGCAGCGTGCTTTTGCCGCAGCCGGAGGGGCCGACGAGAACCATGAGCTCGCCATCGGCGATTTCGAAGGTTGCGTTCTCGACGGCTACGTAACCGTTGTCATAGACTTTGCGAACGCCAGCGAGCGCCACCCGCGCCATCGCAAATCCTCTCGGGCGCGCGAGTATGACACACGACGAACTCTTTCCGGCGGGGTTCCTGTGGGGAGCGGCGACGGCCGCCTATCAGGTGGAAGGCTCGCCGCTGGCCGACGGCGCGGGCCCGAGCATCTGGCATCGCTTCAGCCACACGCCGGGCCGCGTGCTCAACGGCGACACCGGGGACGTGGCCTGCGATCACTATCGCCGCTGGCGGTCGGATGTCGCCCTGATGCGCGAGCTGGGACTCAATGCCTACCGCTTCAGCATTTCCTGGAGCCGCATCTTCCCGGCCGGGAAAGGGAGCCTGAATGAGAAAGGGCTCGACTTCTATCGCCGCCTCACCGACGCGCTCCGCGAAAACGGCATCCAGCCGCTGATCACGCTCTATCACTGGGACCTTCCCGCCGCGCTCGACGACCTCGGCGGGTGGCTCAATCGCGACATCGCCGCGTGGTTCGCCGATTACGCCACGGCCGTCTTCCGCGCGCTCGACGATCGCCAGCCGATGTGGGCCACGCTCAACGAGCCGTGGGTGGTCACCGACGGTGGCTATCTGCATGGACCGCTCGCGCCGGGACACCGCAATCTGTTCGAGACTCCGATCGCCGCGCACAACCTGCTGCGCGCGCACGGCGCCGCCGTCGCGGCGTATCGCGCGATGTCGAAAGGGCAGATCGGGATCGTGCTCAATCTCGAGCCGAAGACGCCCGCCTCCGGTAGCGAGGAGGATCGCCTGGCCACCGAGCGTGCCGACGCCTACATGAACCGCCAGTACCTCGATCCGATCTGCCTCGGTGTCTATCCAGCGGAGATGCCGATGCTTTACGGGGAAGCGTGGCCTAAATTTCGGGAGAGCGATCTTCGCGACATCCGTCAGCCGATCGATTTTATCGGCGTCAATTATTACAAGCGCGGAATCACTCGGAACGCGCCGGACGTCCTGCTCGAACGCGCCGACCGCGTGGTCAATCCGCGTGCCGTCTACACCGAGACCGGATGGGAGGTCTACGCGCCGGGACTCACGGACATCCTCCTGTGGGTCCGCGAGCGGTACGGAAACATGCCGATCATCATCACCGAGAACGGCGCCGCGTTCTACGATCCGCCGGTGACCGACTCCGCGACGCTCGAGGATCCGCTCCGCGTCGATTACCTCCGCCAGCACATCCGCGCGGCGCGCGAAGCGATGCGCCGCGGCGTCGATCTGCGCGGCTACTGCGTCTGGTCGCTGCTCGACAACTTCGAGTGGGCCCTGGGCTACTCGAAGCGCTTCGGCATCGTGCACGTCGACTTCGAAACGCAGAAGCGGACCATCAAGGCGAGCGGCCGCTTCTATGCGGAGGTCATTCGCACACGCGGCGCGAGTCTGGGCTGACATCATGCCGAAGCCTTCACTCGAATCTCTTCAGCCGCGGCCAGATCGATTGCAGTGTCCAGCCGCGCGGCTTCCGGGCCAGGAAGAGCGTGAAGTGTTCCTGCGCCATCGCGTACGGGTGGCCGATCTCGGCCATGGGCCGGACGATTTCGAACTCGCGTTCGAGCGTCTCTCGATTGTCGCCGAGGACCAGGATCGACTCGCCGGTGTAGTTGCGCGGCCCCCAGTACCAGTTGCTGAGGTGATTTCCAATCGACTTTGGCAGGCCGTAGCGCGGTCCGTAATAGTCGATTGCTCCTGACTGTCCGAAGTCGTTGCCGAAGATCGCGGTCCTGGCGCGCAGATCGGGAGGAAGGCTGTAGTACGCGCGCGCCACGGTAGCCACCATCTCCGGCCAGCCGAAGCGATCGGCGAAGAACTGCGGCATCGAGGTCGTACGTCGGTGTTCAAATCGCGGCTGATCGATGTGCATGCTCCGCGTGTAGCGGAAGTACGCGTTGGGCGGCAGGACGGGCACCGCGGTGGGCGCGATCACGAATCCGACCGCGACGATCAGTGACACGGCGGCGGTGCGGATCCAGCGCCTCGACTCGGTCGTCCTCTCCGTTGCCACCGCACCCGCGGCGATGACCATGACGAACGCCGGCAGCAGGTAGTAGAAGCGGCCGTGCGCGGCGAGGAGAGCCAGCAGGGCGATGATCCACGTCAGACCGATGACCCGGTAGCGCTTCAGCGATCCGGCGATCAGCGAGACGATTCCGGCGATCCACACCGGTGCGGCCGCCGGATTCGCGAGCAGTACGTCCCACAGCAAAAAGACGACCGGATTCATCTGCACATCGCGGCCGTTGCGACGGATATTTCGCAGCAGCTCGATGTGTGGAAATCCGTGGCGGATCTCCCAGATGAGATTTGGCAGGAAAATCGCCAGGGCGATCGCGCCCGCGAGAACGAACCATCGATTCCACATCAGTTCGCGGTCGCGCGTCATCAGCAGTGCCACGACCATGGCGAAGCCGAAGACGAGCATGGTGTGCTTGTTCAGCAGGCCGATCCCCGCGAGGAGGCCGAACCATGGCCAGAGCCGCGGATCGTGGCACTGAACGATGCGGATCACGATCAGTGCGCACCCGCCCCACAGCAGGGGCTCGAGCGCGTTCATGCTGAGGTAGCTGCAGAACGCGAGGTAACCCGGTGCCAGGAACGCGATGAGGGCCGCGAGAATCTGCGCGAAGGATCCGCCTCCGAGCTGGCGGGCGATCGCCACGGCGAGCAGCACAATGCCGGCCGCGGCAAGCGCGGGAAACAGCCGGATGGAATACGGCGAATCGCCGAACAGATGCCGCGTCAGCCAGGCCTGAAAGGCGGTCAGCGGCGGCATGTCGACATATCCCCATGCCAGGTGCTGCCCGCAGGCGAGGAAATAGATCTCGTCGATGAAGAAGCCGTAGAGCTTTGCGGTGGCCATGTGAAAGGCGAAGTTCATCGCGGCGATGGCGGCAACGATTCTGTTCATGGGGCGATGATCGTGCCCACACGGTACCGCCGCCACGGTTTTGTGATCGGCGGAGGAGCGGCGGGATAAGAGGTCCGTGATTGGGGGAGGACCGCTGATCACGCCGGTGCTCCGCTGGTCACCTTTTGGAAACCGTTTTCGATGCTTCGCGTTACCGTGATGCCGTGCGCAAGTTCGCTCTGTACGCGTTTTGCGGAGTTACCCTCATCGGCTTGCTGAATTTCAGCATTTCCATGACCGCGTGGCGCGCGGAGTCGAATTTCAGTTCGGCGAAATATCCCTTCGTCTGGGAGATGACGGGGGCGTACACATTCCTGCTGCTGCTCCCCCTTCTGGTCTACGAAATGCGGCGATACCCGATCGGCTGGGACAATCTCGCCACACGCGTTCCCCTGCACGCCGCGTTCTTCGCGGTCTTCGGCGCGACGCACACCTTGATGATGTGGGGCTCGCGCGCGTTGATTTACAGGCTCCTCGGCTGGGGTCGATACGACTACGGCGACATGCGATATCGCTTCTTCATGGAGGGAGGCAAGCAGCTTGTCATCTACGTCCTGCTCTACACGCTCGTTCAGTTCGTCTCCTATGCGCGGGCCAATCGGGAGCGGGACATCGCCGCGGCGCGGCTGGAGCGCGAACTGACCGAGGCGCGGCTGGCGTCGCTGAAGATGCAGTTGCAACCGCATTTCCTCTTCAACACGCTCAACATGATCGCCTCGCACGTGCACGAGAACCCGAAGCTCTCGGAGGCCATGCTGCAGCACCTGTCCACTTTTCTCCGCGCCACGCTGGAGCACCCCGGCGCGCACGAGGTGCGCCTGCGCGAGGAGGTCGCATTTCTCGACAGCTACCTGGAGATCATGAGAGCGCGATTCGAGCAGCGTCTGCGCGTCGATGTCTCGCTGCCGCTCGAGACGCAGGAAACACTCGTGCCGCACCTGCTGCTGCAGCCGCTGGTGGAGAACTCGATTGCCCACACGTTGCGCGATCACGCGCGCCGCGCGGAGATCCGCGTCGCCGCGCAGCGGGAAGGTGCCAATTTGCGGGTCACCATCGAGGACAACGGCCCGGGGATCAACGGAGATACCACGCCGGGCGGAGGCATCGGGCTGGCGAATACCATCGCGCGGCTGCGGGCCCTCTATGGCGAGCGGCAGCAGCTCCAACTCGCGAATCGAAGCGAGGGCGGCGTGCGGCTGACGATCGAACTGCCGTGGCACACGGAGCCGGCATGACCGTGCGCGTCCTGATTGCCGACGATGAAGCTCCCGCACGCCGAATCGTCCGTTCGTATCTCGGCGGGCGCTCCGACGTCGATGTGGTCGCCGAAGCGGAAAACGGCCTGGAAGTGGTCGAAGCCTTCCGATCGTTCGATCCGCAACTGATCATCCTCGACATTCAAATGCCGGGGATGAGCGGCTTCGAAGCGCTCGAGGCCATCGGCACCGCATCGATGCCGGCAGTCATCTTTGCCACGGCGTACGACGAATTCGCGCTGAAAGCGTTCGAGGTCGCGGCGGTCGATTACCTGCTGAAGCCTTTTTCACGTGAGCGATTCGATCGTGCATTCGATCGGGCTCTGGCACGCGGCGAAACGCGAAAAATCAACGCGCTGCTCGCTTCCCTCCCGCATGCCGCACACTATCTCCAGCGAATCGTGGTGCGCGACGGCGACAGTCTGTTCTTCGTTCGGACCATCGATGTCGTCCATCTCGGGGCGGAAGGCAACTATGTCCGCGTGCACACCGCGCGCGGGTCGCATCTGATCCGCGGCACGCTCACTCAGTTCGAATCGCGGCTCGATCCACGGCGATTCGCCCGCGTTCACCGCTCGGAAATCGTGAACATCGATGCCATCAGGGAAGTGCGGCCCCACGTTCACGGCGATTCCATCGTCACACTCATCAGCGGGGAAACCGTCCGACTCTCGCGTCGCTACCGCGATCGCCTGCTCGGCGGCGGGCCGGAGTGATGAGATGCTGCTACGATCGCGTCAGGGGAGGAGCCCTCGATGAAACCCACCTGCATCGCACTCGCGATTCTGCTCGCCGGAAGCACGCTGCTCCTCGGCGCGGAGATCGGTCCCGGTGGTTACGAGATGACAACCTACTACCTCGCGCTGCTGCATCGCGGACCGAACTGGACGGCGGCGGTGACCCCTGAAGCCGAGGCCATCCAGCGCGCGCACCTGGCCAATATCCGGCAGATGGCCGAGAGCGGGAAGCTCGTGCTTGCCGGTCCGTTTACCGATGAGAGCGATCTGCTCGGGATCTTCGTCTTTCAGGGCGTGACGCGCGAAGAGGCGGCTCGCCTTTGCGCGAACGATCCGGCGGTCAAAGCCGGACGGCTGCGTGTCGAGCTGCACCCGTGGTACGCGGCAAAGGGGATCCGCGTCGACCCGCCTACACACCCGCCGGCGAAGTGATGGCGCGTGTCGACCGGATCGCGGCCGATGCGGTCCTGCTGCTGCATTTCTCCTTCGTGATCTTCGCCGTCTTCGGGGGCTTTCTGCTTCTGGCCGATTGGAAGTGGGCGTGGGTTCACGTGCCGGTCGTCGTCTGGTCCTCCCTGGTCAATCTCGCGAGCTGGACCTGTCCGTTGACACCGCTGGAGAAATACTTTCGCGCGCGTTGCGGCACTGCATACGCCGGTGGTTTCGTGGAGCACTACATCGGCTCGGTGGTCTATCCCGGCGGCATGCCGCGGCGGCTGGAGCTTGTTGCAGGGGTTTCGATCGTCGCCTGGAACGCCGTTCTCTACGCGGTGATCCTCGCCGTGCGATGATGGAGCATGGCCGGCCCGTTCAGCTTCGATCCAACCGGCATGCCGCGCGGCTACGTTCGGTTTGTCGGAACTACGACGGCCTTCGGAGCCGTGTTGTTCGGCGGCCTCGCCGTCTGGGGGTTCATCCAGACTGGCCGGACGCTAAGCGCGCACGGTCAGGACATCATGGCCGTGCTGCAGTTGATGAAGGCCGCATTCCTGTTCGTTATCACCGGCGTATCGGGGGCAATGGCAGCGGTGCTGGCGTGGGTCACGCTGCGCTGCTGGCTGTCATCGGCATGAGCAGAAAAACGACGCGACCGCTGAAACGGCAAAAGGAACGGCAGCATCCCTCGATCTGGTTTTTCATCGCCCTGGCCGTCGGCGTCGTTCTGCTGATCTGGCTGTTTTCGAAGAGCATCCACCAGCCGCCGCGGAAGCTGGGCGAGATCTACTTCGGAAGGCGAACCTCGATCGGTACGCGATGGACGACGACTTCTTTGCCGTTCCGCGGCGATCGAATGACGATGCCGCGGCGCGCGTCGAGGTTTCCGGAAATCGAGACCCGATCGCCAAGCATCGTGTAATTCAGCGTCCCTTCGTGAGTGCGCAGCCCTCGCACGACGACGCCCGGCGCCTGGCGAATCCATTCCGGATCGAGGCCGGCGCCGATGACCAGCATGCCGTCGTCGCGATCGTAGGCGAACATGTCGAGCACGGAGCGGAGGTAGTCGGATCCGACCCACCCATGCGGCATGTCGCCGATGAACTTCGGAGTCCTCGGATCGCGCCACACGACCTCGGCCCATTCGTGCCACTCCGGCGGGCGCTGTCCGCGGAAAAAGAAGTCGAGCAGCTCGTGCGCGCGTGCCGGCTGGCCGAGGCGGATGAACGTGCCGACGGTGCGCAGCTCGTAGGGCGTGTAGCTTTCCCATGGCCTCGCGCCACTTGCACGGGCGTGAGACTCGGCGAAATAGCGATCGAATGTCGCGGCGACGGCGGAGGACGGCAGTCTTCCGAGCTGGCCGCCCGGCGAAATGGCAATGGTGGTCGAGGTCGGGTCGTAGTCGCCGAGCTCCACCGAGCCGGGGATGGAGTCGATGTGATGTGCCTCCATCGCACGCCCGACCGCCGCGAGCAGATCACGCTCGAACTCGTCGTGAATCGCGGAGAACCGCCTTGCCTCGCCGGCGTGACCGAGAGCCGTTGCGAGGTACACCGCATCAGCCAGTCCCTTGGCGGCGAAAAAATCATCCCAGAGTGAGTGTTGAGGCTTCGCCGAGTAGCCCTCGTGGCTGATCGACTCGGGAAGCAGCCCGAAAAACTCGGGAGCGGTCTGCGTGCGCCGCAGCGTGTCGATGTAGCCGACCGCGGAGACGACGTGCGGCCAGACGCGCTCGACCAGCGCGCGGTCGTGCGTATAGCGGAAGTACTCGGCGATCAGGTAGATCAGTTCGCCGTGGCTGTCATTTTCCGGAACGGGATCGGCGCCGCGCTCATCGACGCAGCAGGGGACCTTTCCGTCCGGATCCTGGAACTTCACGTACCAGTCGATGTACTCGCGCACGACCTCCGGCAGTCCGAGTCGCAGAAGGGCCTCGGACATCATCGAGCCGTCGCGGATCCAGGAACGCTCATACGCGCGCGAGCCCGGCTGCAGCGCGGGACCGTCGCGGTGGATGAGGATGTGAGCGAGATTCGCGCGGATCGAGTCGACGATGCGCCGCTCGGGAATTCGGATCACGACGCGATCGAGCTTGGCCGGCCAATCGGGCTCAATGGAATTCCAATCAGCATGCAGCGGCACGGTAATCATCGCCGTCTCATTGGGACGCAAATGAAAGGCGAGGATGCCCGTGGCCCATCCGTGCGGATCGGAGAGCGTCCTCGCTGGAGGCAACTTGCCGTTGCGCAACGAATCGATGACGTTTCCCTCGTCGAACGCCGCGGCTCTGCAATCGGCCTTTGCGATTACGTGATGCGCATCGACGCGAATTCCGTCATGACCACAGCGGAGTTCGCCGATCCGCGACACGCCGCCGGTGACGCCGAGAAACTGCCATGGGGGATTGACCTGAAATGGGCGGAGGGCGAGGAAGAGTGTCGCGGGCTTCTTCGTCTTCAGCGTGTAACGCACGCGGAGCGCGGAGCGCCCGCGAGTTCCGATGGCCGAGGCGGTGATCGCCAATTGGGGCCAGCGCACCGTGGGGATCGGCAGATAGCCGCGCGCGAGCGAGGGCTTCGATTGCACGTCGGCCCATGTGATGAGGCGGCCGTCGGTGTAGAGGAACGGCTCGATGGAGAAGCCGCCCTTGAACGGCTCGGCGGCACCGTCGGTGTTGAACAGCGCCTCGTTGGTGTCGCCGTCGATGCCGACCACGGTCCAGTACGACTGCTCGTTGTGGAACGCGCGCGGGAAGTCGCCGCGCGGCGACTCCGCGGCGATGTTGGTGAAGAAGGCGTTGGGCGACGCTGACCAGGCGACCGGCTCGACCACCACCTTCCTCGCCGCGGGGACGGTTCGGATCTGCCGGGCCTCGCTTTCCGGCGTGTAGAGGTATTGCCGCTTCGATCTCGCGCCGCGCACGGCGTAAAGGGTCTGCCACGACTGCCCGTCAAGCGATGTCTGGACATCGTAATCGGACGCGTCGCTGTCGACGATCAACCCGCCGAATTCACGCATCTCCGGGAAAGCGATCGCCGGCGAGGTGAAGACCAGAGCCTGCTCGACCGCGGTGACGTGATGCTCCTGAAGATCGAGGTCGTCGATCCACACGCTCCCGCGGCCGCCGCTGCCGGCGGTGACGACGATCTCGATGGCCGCGATGTGCCGCGGCTCGCCCCCGCCCAGTGGTCCCCAGGCGAACTGGAAATGCCGCTTCTTGAGAACGAGGCGCGTCCAGTCGCGCGGAAACTCAAAATTGCGCTGATTGATCCACCACACGTTGTCCCCCGTGGCGTCGATCAGCTTGAATTCGAGGTTGTTGGGCCGCGCGTTTCCGCGGATCCAGAACGAGAACTGGTAATCGGACGGAAGATCAATCGACACGTTCTTGTGTGCGATTGCGTATCCCCCGTGACCGTGAAAATCGAAATCGAGCCGCATCGCGGCGCCCGCGTGTCCGGCCGGATCGCTCACGATCGAAAGCGAGACGCCGTCGGAAGGGCGGGGGCTCCAATCGAGTGCCTTGAAATCGTCGATGACTCGTGCGACGGCGGACAAAGCAGAAAGCAGAAAGCAGAAAGCAGAAATGATCACTGCCATTTCTGCTTTCTGCTTTCTGCTTTCTGCTCTCATCCCTTCACGCTTCCCACCATGATCCCGGCGATGTAGTGGCGCTGCAGGGCCAGGAAGAGGATCAGCACCGGAAGAACGGTCAGCACGGAGCTGGCCATCATCAACTCGATGTCCTGCACGTGCTCGCCCACGAGATTGGCCACGGCCACGGGAAGGGTGTACTTGCTGTTGTCGGTCAGCACGATCAGCGGCCACATGAAATCGTTCCAGCTCGACATGAAGGTGAAAATGGCCAGCGTGACCAGGACCGGCCGCGCCAGCGGCAAAACGATCTTCCAGTAGATGCGGAACTCGCCGGCGCCGTCGATGCGCGCCGCGTCGAGAAGATCGTCGGGGATGGAGAGCATGAACTGGCGGATGAGAAAAATCCCGAAGATCGTCGCCGCGCTGGGGAAGATCACGCCCCAGTAGCTGTTGATCAGATGCACGCTCTTGAGCATCAGAAAGAGCGGCAGCATGCCGACCTGCGTGGGGATGACCAGCGCGGCCACGAGCGCGTTGAACAGCCGGTCGCGTCCGGCGAAGCGCAGTTTGGCGAAGGCGTAGCCGGCCATCGAGTTCAAAAGCAGCGAACAGAGCGTGATGGACACGGCGACGATCATGCTGTTGGCGAAGGTCCGCCCGAAGTTCATCCGCGTAAACAGCTCGTAGTAGTGCGCCAGCGTCGGCACGCTCGGAAGGAGCCGCGGCGGATAGATCGTCGCCTCGCCAGTGGGCATGAACGACGCGGAGATCATCCACAGCAGCGGGATGACCGTGAGCAGCGCGGTCACGATCAGCAGGACGTTGATGATCGCGCTCCTCATGCCCGCCTCCGCTGCACCCAGAGCTGCAGCAGCGTGGCCGCGCCGATGAACAGAAAGAGGATGAAGGCCACCGCGGCGGCGAAGCCCATGTTCCACCAGCGGAACCCCTGCTCGTACATCAGCATGACCACCGACAGCGTGCTGTTGACCGGCCCGCCGCGGGTCATCACGTACGGCTCGGGGAAGAGCTGCAGATAACCGATGGCGGTGATGATCCCCACGAACACGAACGTCGGACCTAACATCGGCAGCGTCACATGGCGGAATTGCTGCACGCCATTTGCCCCGTCGATCCTCGCCGCCTCGTACAGCTCCTCCGGGATGCCCTGCAGCGCGGCGACGAAGATGATCATGTTGTAGCCGAAGTTCTTCCACACCGCGAGCAGGATGATTGCCGGCATGGCCCACCGCGGGTCACCCAGCCAGTCGATCGGCGCAATGCCGAACAGTCCCAGCGCGCGATCGAGCAGGCCGTAGCGCGGGTGGTAGAGGTACTTCCACACCACGGCGACGGCCACGATCGTGGTAACCACCGGGGCGAAGTAGACGGTGCGAAAAAGCGGCTTGAAGCGGGCAGACTTCGCGTTGACCAGCAGGGCCGTCGCCAGCGACACGATCACCGTCAGCGGCCCGCCGATGACCGTGAAGTACATCGTGTTGCCGAGCGCCTTCCAGAAGAGCGGATTGCCGAGGAGATCGGAGTAATTGCGAAAAGCGATCAGCCGGATATTGTGAACGTCGGCGAGGGCGTAGAGATCGAAATCGGTGAGGCTCAGCAGAAGCGACGCGCCCACCGGAAGCAGAAAGAACAGCAGGATGACGGCGAGCGCCGGCGTCAGAAAGAGGATCGCGGCACGCCGTTCGTTCATCGCCGTCGCATCCGGGCCATCACCCATCGCCGCTTGGCGAGGATGCCGTCCGCCTTCCGATCGAGATCGGCGAGCGCCTGCGGGATCGTCATCTGCCCGCGCACGGTGGCCTCGCCGTCGTGATAGATCTCCGTGGCGATCTGCTCCCACTCCGGGACGCGTGGCAGCGGCGCGACGTGCTCGAGCTGCACGCGAAACGCCGCGAGCGGCGGATCATTGGCCACCGCGGGCGCGCGCCATGCCGCGCGGTGCGCCGGCAGGTCCCGCGTCAGTTCGTAGAAGCGGACCTGCTGCGCCGGCTCGGAGAGGAATTCGATCAGCTTCCACGCCGCCTCTTTCTTCCTCGACGCGCCGAACATCACCAGGCTCGAGCCTCCTGCCATGGACATCCCCGGCCAGTCGCTCGCCACCGGTGCCGGCATCGGCGCGGTCGCCCATTTGTCCTGCATGCCGGCGGGAAGGCGATGCCGGAACTCGCCGACATTCCACGGGCCGCTCAGGTACATGGCGAAATCACCCTGCGCGAATCCCTGATAGACGTTCGCCACCTGCGTGTTCGCGACAGGCGGCGCGAATCCGCGCCGGAAAATTTCGATGAAGAACCGGAACGCCTCCGCGAACCGCGGATCGCGGAAGGCCCCCTCGGTGCCGGCCGGGTTCAGCAGGGTGGCGTGATTCGCCAGCGCCATGATGGTGACTTCTTCCCATTGGTTCGTCGGCAGCAGGATGGCGTAGCTGTCCGGCCGCTGCTGTTTCAGCCGCTGCATGACATCGATCCACTCGCTCCAGGTCCGCGGCGGTTTGGCGATCAGATCGCTTCGATAAAAGAGAACGCGCGTGTCGACGTACCACGGGATGCCGTAGACGACGTTGTCGACTTCATTCGTTGCCCAGATGCCCGGAAAGTAGTCACGCTGCCGGATTGACGAGCGCGCCAGCCACGGCTGCAGGCTCTCCAGCGCGCCGATGGTTACGAACTCCGGGATCCATGTGTTTCCCATCTGCGCCAGGTCGGGCGTGGCATCGCCGACGAACGCGGTGAGCAGTTTCTCGTGCGCCGCGGTCCATGGGATCTGCTGCACGTCGACGCGGATGCCGGTGCGGCGGGTGAACTCGGGGAGCATCCGGGCGACGACTTCGCCCTCGTGGCCCAGACCCCAGAATTTCAAATGCTCTTGTTGGGCGGGGCGGGAGGTGCAGTTGAGAACAAAAGCAGAAAGCAGAAAGCAGAAAGCAGAAATGATTCCGGTGGACAGGTTTCTTTCTGCTTTCCGCTCTCTGCCTTCTGCTTTCATTGGTCGAGCCACCCTCCCGTAAACCCCGCCCGCCGCAATCCCTGCATCACGTGCGGGTTCTTCTTCATCACGTTCCAGATCAACCCGCTTCGATAGTTCTCGATCATCACGATGATCGGCCCCTGATCGATGCCCAGGTAGTCGACGTCGAACCATCCGTGATCGGGGTCGACGGTGCCGAATTGCGATGTGCCGCGGAAGGTCGGATTGAACGCGTCGGCGAAGCCGTACTGGCGATACAGAAGCGAACCGTAACGGCGCTGCATCTCCTCGATGGCGGCGACGGAGATCTCGGGTGTGAACGCAATCGACGACGCGGCGGCGGTCGGCGCGATGGTGCCGTCATCGCGGATGTCGCCCGCGGCGGCGCCGCGCGCGGTGTAGGTGTGATACGTACGGCCGTCGATGGTCGTGTCGGCGGGGCCATCGCACGCGGTCAGACCCCAGATGTTCGCGCCGTAGTCATTCCAATGGTTGGGATTCTCCATGGCGTAGGCGCGTTGGGTGATCGTCGCGCGCCGGGAGTTCTCGAAGTAATCGATTCCTCGCTCCCGCGTGTAGGCGTCCTGGATACCGCGGAAATCGATGAACATCTGCGTGTACTGGTGTCCGAACAGCGGCGCGAACTGGATGAACTGCTGCCCGTAGAACGTGTCCCAGCGATAGGTCGAGGTCCAGGCGTTCCATCCCGCGGGATCGGCTGGATGACTCGGCGATCCGAGGGCCAGGATGTAGACCATCATCCCCTCGTCGTAGCCGCGCCAGTCGTAGGTGTGGAACCCTTTTTCCGGATACCACCCCATCGAGATCAGCGGCGCGCGCGGGGAGGCCCAGTCCCACTCCGCGCGCGCGTAGAGGCGCTCGGCTGCGTCGCGGATCGCGGCCTCACGCGGATCGTCGCGGTCGAAATACGACTGGCACACGAGTGCGCCGGCGAAAAGCCACGTGCTGTCGATCGTCGACAGCTCGACATCTTTGTAGCGCGCACCGCTCTGCATGTCGAGGAAGTGATAGAAGAAACCGTGATAGGCAGACGCGCCGCCCGGCTGCGGCCCCTCGGGAAGTGCAAGCAGCGATTGCAGCGTCGACAGGACGCGATCGCGTGCCTGCTCGCGCGACACGTAGCCGCGTTCCGCGCCGATGCAATAGGCGGCCAGACCGAACCCCACCGCGGCGATGCTGGAGAACGATTTTGTCGGCCAGCGATCGGGGATCAGAAAGGTGTGCGGGTCCGCCGTGTCCCAGAACCAGCGGAACGTGCGGCGCTCCAGATCATCGAGCGTTGAGCGCGGGGCCACCGCTCGCCTCCTCGGCGCGTCTGCCGCTGAGTGGCAGGCCACGCCGAGGAGGAGCGACAGAACGGCGAACGCAGCGCACGTTCGTCGCACGTCGGGGCTAGAAGTTCACTTTCAGACCGAGCTGTTCGCGACGTCCGAGACTGACCACGCAATTCGGCTTGCCGAGGTTCGATCTTGGATCGCCCGGCCCCAGGAAACTGCTGAGACAGCCGTAGTTGGTGAAGTTGAAAGCGTTGAAGACTTCCGCGACCACGCCGACGCTCGTCCGGCCGAACGTGTTGAAGTCCTTCTGCAGGCGGAAGTCGACGTTGCGAAATCCGAAGCCGCCACTCTTCGGCGGATAGACGGCCCCGGGGATGACGCCGGTGGCCAGTCTGCCGGGAAGATCGAATCCCTTGGAGAAGTCGAAATAGGGCGTGGCCGGTCCGGTGCCCAGCGTGATGCTCGTGCTGAAGCGCATGTCCCACGGGATGCCGAAGATCCCGGTGGCGCTGAAGTGATTCGGCTCGGAGCCGGGAATGGGATGCTTCGCATAGTCGGACGCGCGCGGCAAGTCGAGGCTGAAGAGGTCATTTCCGTTCTGCTCGGCCTTGGCATGGGTGTAGACGAAGTGCGCGCCCCACTTGGTCTGGGCGGTGTAGGGCCGATCGATGACCAGGCTCTCTCCGTCGTACCAGAAACTCTTGCCGACGGGATCGTTGAGAATGACCGCTCCAAACCCGGGAGCGAACGCCCCGCAACACGTTCCTGAAGCGGCGACGTAGGTGATCCCACGCTTGCCGCGCACGGCGTTATAGCTGACCGAAGCGAGCCAGGTTCCGAACGCCTGGCGGTATCCGATGTTGTACTGCGTCGAATACGGAGGCTTGGTGTTGTTGCTGAGCAGGTAGATTTCCGGATGCGCGGCCCCCTGCGCGATCAGCCCCTGCAGTCCGGCAGCGCTCATGTATTTCGGATCCCACT
>Ga0070741_10013403_pt1 | contig 14489 bp, 16 predicted proteins | sample Coa_R1_4_FD_66440 | JGI IMG/M metagenome (GOLD analysis project Ga0070741, IMG submission 66440) | Surface soil microbial communities from Centralia Pennsylvania, which are recovering from an underground coalmine fire - Coalmine... | ecosystem: Environmental > Terrestrial > Soil > Unclassified ...
AGCAGGCGGTCGGTGCGGAGGTCGTACGCCCGCACGATGTAGTGCTGCAGGTCGTTCGAGTACGGATGCTCGATCAGGTAGAGCATGGAGCCGTCGGGCGACATCGCGTCGTAGGCGAACGATCCCTTCAGGAAGAACGCGTCCTTCATCCGGAACGTCTTCGTGTCGTAGACGAGGAAGTGGCTGTCGGCGAGCAGCTGCGTGTCGGCGAGGACGAGTGTCCGACCGTCGGTCGAGAGCCCGGCGTAGGTCTGCGGGCTGGCGGCGAGCAGCGGGATGCCGTACGACCCGTCGACGGGCGCGTCCTGCGTCACCTCGCCGTCTTTCGTGCTGATGGCGAGGAGCGACGTGTTCGACCCGTTCGGCGCCGCGATGTACCGCGTCCCGCCGTCGGGAGAGACGATGCCCGGCCCGAGCTGGGCCGCAGGCACGATGCCGCCGTCGGCGAGCGCGGCCGGAGCGGCGACGAGCGCCGCGAGCACGAGGAGAAGCGCGCGAATGGTCATGCGCCGGATACGGCGCGACGCGCGCGAGAGGTCCCGGAATCAGACCTCGAGCAGGAGCGCGTCGCCCTGGCCGCCGCCGGAGCAGATCGCCGCGAGGCCGAGCCCACCGCCGTTCCGGCGCAGCTCGTGCACCATCGTCCCGACGATCCGGCCGCCGCTCGCGCCGATCGGATGGCCGAGCGCGACGGCGCCTCCGTTCACGTTCGCGGTCTCCGGATCCGCGCCGAGCAGCTTCACCGAGTTGAGCGCGACCGACGAGAAGGCCTCGTTCACCTCGACGCGCGTGACGTCGCCGATCGAGCGGCCCGCCTTCTCGAGCGCCTGCGCCCCCGCGCTCGCGGGCGTGCGGGCGAGCCAGGCGAACTCGTCCGCGACGTAGCCCTGCGCCACGATCGTCGCGAGCGGCTCGAGGCCGCGGCGGCGCGCGAACTCCTCCGAGCAGACGACGACGCACGAGGCGCCGTCGTTCACGCCCGGCGCATTGCCGGCCGTGATCGTCCCCTCCGGATCCATGACGGGCTTCAGCGACGCGAGCTTCTCGAGCGACGTGTCGCGGCGCACGCTCTCGTCGGCGGCGACGTCGCCGACCGGCACGATCTCCTCGTCGAAGAAGCCGGAGTCCTGCGCGCGGGCGGCGCGCTCGTGCGAGCGCAGCGCCCACTCGTCCTGCTCCTCACGCGAGACGCCGAGCTCGCGCGCGACCTTCGCCGCCTGCTGCACCATGTGCAGCTCGTCGAACGTCGAGCGCAAGCCGTCCCAGATCATCAGGTCGACGAGCGTGGCGTCACCCAGGCGGTAGCCGAAACGCGCCTTCGGCAGCGCGTACGGCGCATTCGACATCGACTCCATCCCGCCGGTGACGACGACGTCGACGTCGCCCGCGCGGATCATCGAGTCCGCGATCTCGATCGCGCGGATCGACGAGGCGCACACCTTGTTCACCGTGTCCGCCGGGACCTCGATCGGCAGCCCTGCGCCGACCGCCGCCTGGCGCGCGGGAGCCTGGCCGGCTCCGCCCTGCAGCACCTGCCCCATGATCACGTACTCGACCTCGCGGCCCTCGAGGCCGACGCGCTCGAGCGCCGCGCGGATGACGATCGCGCCGAGCTCGGTCGCCGCGTGGTCTTTCAGGCCGCCGCCGAGGCGGCCGAACGGAGTGCGGACTGCGGAGACGATGACGCTGCGGCTCACCCGCCCGACTGTACCGGGCGCTGGTGCAGCAACAGCCTGCTGTGCGCGTAGTCGATCGTGACGACGTCGAACCGGCTCAGCATGTCGGAGCCGAGCAGACCCTGGATGCCGCCGTGCGCGTTCCCGAACGGGAGGTTCGTCTCGACGACGGTCGTCGGCGGCAGCTTCACGTTGCCGACTCGCCAGTCGGTGACGCGGATCGACGGCGCGTTCGAGACCGAGTCCACACCCGCGATTCGCTGACGCGCTCCCGTGCGCGGCACCGGCAGCTCCTTCGCCACCGAAGAGTCGACGAGCGACTGCGATGCGCCGGTGTCGAGCGCGAAGGCCCACGGTCCCTTGCCGTCGATCGTGACGGGCACGAGCGCGAGCACCTGCCTGCCGCGCTTCACGATCTTGATGCTGACGAGCAGCTGTCCGTGCGGGACGGGCGGCGCCGAGGACGACGCGCCCCCGCAGCCGGCGAGCGCGAAGACGGCGAGGACGATCGCGGCCCGCTTCACGCACTCTGAACGCGAGAGCGTCGAGAAGGGATACCTTCCCGCGGTCCGATGCAGCTGTACGTCCTCGACGAGCTCTACGCGATCGTCCGCTGCGATCCCGATGCGGAGCTGCCCGGCTGGGCGCGCGGCGGGCACTTCTGGTCGGTCACCCGGTCGGAGTCGGAGCTCTCGATCGTCTGCCGCGAGGAGGACGTTCCGCCCGATGCGAGCGCCGAGCGCGGCTGGGCGGCGCTCGAGCTCGCAGGCCCGCTCGACTTCTCGCTCACCGGCGTGGTCGCGGCGCTCGTGACGCCGCTGGCCGAGGCCGAGGTGCCGATCTTCGTGCTCTCGACCTTCGAATCGGACTACCTGCTCGTGCGCGAGCGCGACCTGCCGCGCTCGGTCGAGGCGCTCACGGCGGCAGGGCACACGGTCGACGGTTGACGTTCCCGCGGCGCGCGCCTACGCTCCAGGGCGATGACCTTCGCTTCCCGCACCTGGTGGGGCTGGCGCCTCGAGCGGTGCGGGAGCGTGCGCTGAGACCGGCGCGACGACAACCGCATCCGCTCCGACCGAGGCTCCGAGAGGAGCCTTTTCCATGTCCGTGACCCAAGAGCTGCCGACCGACCTCCTCACCCCGCTCGGGGCCTACCTCCGCCTGCGCGAGGGGGCGCGCGGCGCGTTCCTGCTCGAGTCGGTCGAGCGCGGCCGGCTCGGCCGGCACTCGTTCGTCGGACGCGGCTCGCGGCTCGTCGGCTTCGACGAGGCGGGGGCGCTCGGCGAGCGCGCCGTCGGCTACCTCGGCTATGACGTCGTCGCCCGGCTCGAGCCGACCGTGCCGCTCCCGGGCGAGGGTCCGGACCTGCCCGGGAGCAGCTTCGTCGTGCCGGAGCTGCTCGTCCGCTTCGACCATGCGCGCGGCGTCGCCGAGGTGCTCGTCGGCGACGCAGACGAGGCGGCACGCCTGCTCGACGCACCCGCCCCGCCCGTGCCGCGCTCGTCGTTCGCGCAGGGCGAGCTCCGCCGCTTCCCCGAGCGCGAGGAGCACCTGCGCCGCATCGAGCGCGCGAAGGAGCACATCCGCGAGGGAGACGTCTTCCAGGTCGTGATCTCCCAGCGGGCGGAGCGGCCGACGTCGGCGTCGGCGTTCGAGCTCTACCGCGCGCTCCGCCGCGTCAACCCCTCTCCGTATCTCTTCCTGCTCGAGCTCGACGACGTGGCGCTCGTCGGCAGCTCGCCGGAGACGGTCGTCAAGTGCAGCGGCCGCCGCGCGGCGCTCAACCCGATCGCGGGCACGATCGCACCTGGGGAGGGCGACGCAGAGGCACTGCTCGCGTCTGAGAAGGACCGTGCCGAGCACACGATGCTCGTCGACCTCGGCCGGAACGACCTCTCGCGCGTGTGCGTCCCGGGCAGCGTGCGTGTCGAGCGGTTCATGGAGGCCGAGCGCTACTCGCACGTCACCCATCTGGTGAGCGAGGTCGTCGGCGAGCTTCGCGAGGGCGTCACGCCGTACGACCTGTTGCGTGCGTGCTTTCCCGCAGGCACCGTGTCGGGCGCGCCGAAGGTGCGCGCGATGCAGATCATCTCCGAGCTCGAGCGGTATCGCCGCGGCGTCTACGCCGGCGCGGTCGGCTACGTGCTGCCGGGCGCGCAGGAGCTCGACACGTGCATCGCGATCCGCACGCTCGTCTTGCGCGGCGGCGTCGCGTATTTGCAGGCCGGCGGCGGCATCGTTGCCGACTCCGATCCGGCCGACGAGCACCAGGAGTGTCTGAACAAGCTGGCTGCGCTGGAGCGCGCGATCGAGCTCGCGGAGGAAGGCGCATGATGCTGCTCGTCGACAACTACGACTCGTTCACCTACAACCTCGCCCACCTCTTCGGCGCGCTCGGCGTCGAGGTGCGCGTGGTGCGGAACGACGAGCTTGACGCCGACGAGGCCGCGCGGCTCGCGCCCTCGCAACTCGTCGTCTCGCCCGGACCCGGCCGGCCCGCGGATGCGGGGGCGTCGATCGCGATCGTCGAGCGGCTCGCACCGACGACGCCGACGCTCGGCGTCTGCCTGGGCCACCAGGCGATCGTCGAGGCCTTCGGCGGCGAGGTCGGCTACGCGCGGGAGCTGCTGCACGGGAAGGCGAGCCCGGTGCGCCACGACGGCACCGGACTCTTCACGTCGCTGCCGGATCCGTTCGACGCCGGTCGCTACCACTCGCTCGCCGCGACGCGCCTGCCGGACGTGCTGGAGCCGACGGCGTACGCCGACGACGGCGAGGTGATGGCCGTGCGGCACCGCGACCTGCCGGTCGTCGGCGTGCAGTTCCATCCCGAGTCGGTGCTGACGCCCGACGGGCCGGCGCTCGCACGCAACTTCCTGGAGGGGAAGCTGTGATCCAGCAGACGATCGCCCGCGTCGTCGACGGCCACGACCTCTCGCGCGACGACGCGTACGCAGCGATGAGCGAGATCATGGCCGGCGAGGCGACGCAGGCGCAGATCGCCGGCTTCCTCGTCGCGCTGCGCGCGAAGGGCGAGACGGCGGACGAGATCGCCGGCTGCGCCGACGCGATGCGCGAGCACGTCCTGCACGTGCGGCCGAAGCGCACCGACCTCGTCGACATCGTCGGCACGGGCGGCGACGGCGCGAACACGTACAACATCTCGACGGCTGCCGCGCTCGTCGCCGCGGCGGCCGGGGCGGGCATCGCCAAGCACGGCAATCGCGCCGCCTCGTCGTCCACCGGCTCCGCGGACGTGCTGGAGGCGCTCGGATTCGAGCTCGCGCTCGCGCCCGAGCGGATCGAGCGCTCGATCGACGAGCTCGGGTTCGGGTTCCTCTTTGCGCAGGCGCACCATCCGGCGATGCGCCATGCCGCGCCCGTCCGCAAGGAGCTCGCGACGCGTACGGTGTTCAACGTGCTCGGACCGCTCACAAACCCGGCCGGCGCGCGGGCGCTGATGCTCGGCGTCTACTCGCCGGAGCTCGCGAGGACGCTCGCCGAGGCGCTCGTCCGGCTCGAGGCGACACGCGCCTTCGTCGTCCACGGGGCCGGCGGCATCGACGAGCTCTCGCCGTGCGGTCCGAACCTCGTGTGCGAGGTCGAGAGCGGCCGGGTGCGCGAGTACGAGCTCGACCCGCTCGACCTCGACGTCGAGCGCTGCGAGCAGAGCGAGCTGCGCGGCGGCGACCCGGCGAGAAACGCGCGGGCGCTGCGGGACGTGCTGGCCGGCGCCGACGGGGGTCACCGGTCGGCCGTCGTGCTGAACGCGGCGGGCGGCATCGCAGCGGCCGGTCGCGCGCAGGATTTGCGGGAGGGAATCGCGCTCGCGCGCGAGGCGATCGATTCCGGCGCCGCCGCGGAGCGGCTCGAGGCCCTCGTGGAGTTCTCCAACGCATGAGGCTCGCCGACGCACTCGGGCAGCCGGGCCTGCAGGCGATCGCCGAGTTCAAGCGGCGCTCGCCGTCGGCCGGCGACATCCGGCCCGGCGCGCGCGTGGACGAGATCGTCCCCGGCTACGCGCGAAACGGCGCGGCGGCGATCTCGGTGCTCGTCGACGAGCGCTTCGGCGGGTCGCTCGACGACCTGCGCGCGGCGCGCGCGGCGGTGGACGCGCCGCTCCTCGCCAAGGGCTTCTTTTCGACGGAGGAGCACCTGCGCGAGCTGCGCGAGGCCGGCGCGGACGCCGTGCTGCTGATCCTGCGCGACCTCGACGACGAGACGACGGCGCGCCTGCTCGCTTACGCGGCGTCGCTCGGCCTGGATGCGCTCGTCGAGGCGCACGACGCAGACGAGCTGCAACGCGCGATGGCCGTCGACGCACCGATCGTCGGCGTGAACGCGCGCGACCTCCAGACCTTCGCGATCGACCGCGACGCGCAGCTCGCGCTCGTCGCGCAGGCGCCGGGGGATCGCATCGTCGTCGCGGAGAGCGCGATCCACACGCGCGCGCAGGGCGCTGCGGCCGAGCTCGCGGGAGCGGACGCCATCCTCGTCGGGTCGTCGCTGATGCGTGCCGCCGACCCCGGCGCCAAGCTCCGCGAGCTCGTCTCGCGGCCGCTCGTCAAGGTGTGCGGGCTGACGCGCCAGGAGGACGTCGACGTCGCCGTCGAGTCCGGCGCCGATCTCGTCGGCTTCATCCATGCGCCCGCATCGCCCCGGTACGTCGACCGGGTGCTCGACGCGCCGGACACGGTGCTCGCCGTGTCGGTGTTCGTCGAGGAGACGACGGAGACGGAGGCCGACCTCGTGCAGTTCTATCCCGAGCGCGGCTCGGGTGTGCGCGGTCGCGAGGCATTGCTGCTCCGCGACGGCGTCGAGGTGGGGCGGCTGCTCGACCAGCCGTGGCAGGAGCACGATCCGGAGCACTGGCGGCGCGCGGCGAAGGCCGGCGGTCGCGTGATGCTCGCGGGCGGCCTCGGCCCGGAGAACGTGCGCGACGCGATCGCCGCCGTGCGTCCGTGGGCGGTCGACGCGACCTCCTCGCTCGAGCGCGAACCCGGTATCAAGGATCACGACAAGGTGCGTGCCTACGTGGAGGCTGCTCATGACACTGACTGACTACGGCGCCTACGGCGGACGCTACGTCCCGGAGACGCTGATCCCCGCGCTCGACGAGCTCGAGCGGGGCTGGCGCGAGGCGCTCGCCGACGACGCGTTCCACGCCGAGCTGCACGCGCTCGCGACGACCTACGCTGGCCGCCCGACGCCGCTCACGCTCGCGGAGCGCTTCGCGCCCGGCAAGCGGATCTACCTGAAGCGCGAGGACCTCCTGCACACCGGCGCGCACAAGCTGAACAACGCGCTCGGCCAGGCGGTGCTCGCCCGCCGCCTCGGCAAGCACCGGATCATCGCGGAAACGGGCGCCGGTCAGCACGGCGTCGCCACCGCCACCGTCTGCGCGCGCTTCGGCTTCGACTGCGTCGTCTACATGGGCGAGGAAGACATGCGCAGGCAGAAGCCGAACGTCGAGCGGATGCGCCTGCTCGGCGCGGAGGTGCGCAGCGTCGACTTCGGTACGAAGACGCTGAAGGAGGCGACGAGCGAGGCGATCCGTGACTGGATCACGAACGTCGAGACGACCCACTATCTGATCGGCTCGTGCGTCGGCCCGGCACCGTACCCGGAGCTCGTCGCCGAGCTGCAATCCGTGATCGGCCGCGAGGCGCGCGAGCAGCTGCTCGCCGCCGAGGGACGGCTCCCGGAGGCTGTCGTGGCGTGCGTCGGCGGCGGATCGAACGCGATCGGGCTCTTCCACGGCTTCCTCGACGACGACGACGTGCGGCTCGTCGGGGTCGAGGCGGCAGGCGCGGCGTCGCTCGGCACCGGGCGGCCCGGCGTGCTGCACGGCGCGCGCTCGTCGGTGCTCGCCGACGACGACGGCCAGATCGCCGATGCCCATTCGATCTCCGCCGGCCTCGACTACCCCGGCGTCGGCCCCGAGCACGCGTACCTTCGGGACATCGGCCGGGCGGAGTACGTCGGCGCCACGGACGACGAGGCGCTGGCCGCCTTCCGCGATCTCGCCCGCACGGAGGGGATCATTCCCGCGCTCGAGCCGGCGCACGCGCTCGCGCGTGCGCGCGAGCTCGACGCCGAGCTCGTCCTCGTCGGCCTCTCCGGCCGGGGCGACAAGGACCTCGCCGAGGCGCTCGCGCACCTGAAGCCGTGAAGCAGCTCGTCATCTATCTGATGGCCGAGCCGGAGACGCCGGAGCTCGCGCGCGCGGCGGTCGACGGCGGCGCGAGCATCGTCGAGCTCGGCTTCCCCTTCTCCGACCCGCTCGCCGACGGCCCCGTGGTCCGCCGGGCGGGAGAACGCGCCCTCGCACGCGGCATGCGCACGCAACAGTGCATCGAGGTGCTGGCGCGCACGCGCGAGCTCGTCGACGTCCCGCTCGTCCCGATGACGTATTCGTCGCTCCTCGAGGCGTGGGGCTGGGAGCGGTTCGCCGACGACATCGCGTCCGCGGGCGCGACGAGCATGATCGTCGCCGATCTCCCCGCCGGCGAGCACGGCGACGCGCGGCGTGTGCAGCTCGTCGCGCCGACCTCGACCGACGAGCGGATCGCGCTCGCCGGGGAGCAGACGGACGGCTGGCTGTACCTCGTCACGCTCACCGGCATCACCGGGGCGCGCGACGAGGTCTCCCCTGCGCTCGCCGGCCTCGTCGCGCGCGCGCGGCGGCTCGTCGACGTGCCGCTCTACGCGGGCTTCGGCATCTCGACGCCCGCGCAGGCGCGCACCGTGGCCGAGCTCGCGGACGGGATCGTCGTCGGCTCCCGGGCGGTCGAGGTCGCCGAGCAGGGGCCGGACGCGCTGCGCGACTACGTCGCGTCGCTGCGCGAGGCGCTCGAGACGGTCGCGGTCTAGCCGCGGCCGTCCGCGGACAGCGGCGGCGTGAGCGGCGGCAGCGCCGGGGCCGGCTGCGCGAGGCGAACGGTGGCGAGCGGAGGCGCGGCGGCGACGAGCGGCGACGCGGGCGGCTGGGGCGGCTGCACGGGCGGCTGCGGAGCGGACACCGGAACGGGCGGAGGCGCGGGCACCGGCGCGATCACGGGCGGCGCCGCGGGTGCCGGTGCGAGCGGCGGCGGCGCGGGGGCCGCGACGGGCGCCGGCGCCGGCTGCGCGAGCGGGACGGGAGCGGGTGCCGGTGCAGGGGCCGGCGTAGAGACGGGAGCGGGTGCGGGCGCGGCGACGAGCGGAGGCGCCGGCTGCGGCGCGGGCGCCGCCGGCACGGGAGCCGCCGGGGCGAGAGCCGCCGGGGCGGGCGCGGGCGCGGCGGTCGCGCTCACGAGCCGGTTCTCGATCGAAAGCTGGTGCATCGCCATCTGGGCCTGCAGGCGGAGGCCGATCGCGCGCTTCTCGCCGACCGTCCGGCCGATGAAGCCGCCGGCGACGGCGCCGAGCACGGCGGCGAGGTACCAGCCCCCGCTCGCGATGATGCTGTGGCCGACGAAGCTCGGAACGGCGCCGGCGACGGCGCCCGCGAGGGCGCCGAGGATCGTGTACGTCCGCACGAGCGAGCCCGCCTTCATCAGCAGGTGCTCGGCGTACTGCTGGACGATGCCCTCGGTTTCCGCCATTGCCGTACGGTTGTCATCGGCGCCCCGGGGCAGAGCCTTGAGAGCGACTTAACCGACGCTTCACCGACTCTCACGTTTCTCCTAAGCGGCACGGGCACATTGGCCTCACAGAACGCTTCCGATCCAGGAGATTGAGCCACGTGAGACATCCCATCCTCCGGCGCGCCCTCCCAGTCGGCGCCGCTCTCCTCATCGGGAGCGGGGCCGGGGCGGCCATCTACGCGGGCACGCAGGGCTCCCACAGGAGCGCTCCGACGGTCGTCGCCTCGGTCCCGGCCCAGCCGGCGGCGACGACGACGACCTCGCTCGTCCAGCTCTACAAGAACGTCTCGCCCGGCGTCGTCGACATCACGGTGCAGACGACCTCGTCCGGCGGCTTCGGCGGCTTCGGCGACCAGGGTGCAACGGCCGAGGGCTCGGGCTTCGAGATCGACTCGAACGGCGACATCGTCACGAACCAGCACGTCGTCGCCGGCGAGACGTCGATCACCGTCCGCTTCCAGGACGGGAGCACGGCGAAGGCGACGCTCGTCGGCACCGACCCGTCGACCGACATCGCGGTCGTGAAGGTGAACGTCGCGTCCTCGAAGCTCCACCCGCTCACCTTCGGCGACTCGTCGGCGCTCCAGGTCGGGCAGGCCGTCGCGGCGATCGGCAGCCCCTTCGGCCTGCCCGAGTCGCTCACCTCGGGCATCGTCAGCGCGCTCGGCCGCACGATCGAGGCCCCGAACAACTACTCGATCTCCGGCGCGATCCAGACCGACGCGGCGATCAACCACGGCAACTCCGGCGGGCCGCTGCTCAACTCGGCCGGCCAGGTGATCGGCGTCAACGCGCAGATCGAGAGCGACGGCGGCGGCAACGAAGGCGTCGGCTTCGCGATCCCGTCGAACGCCGTGAAGAACGTCGCGGACACGATCATCTCCGGCGGCAAGGTGCAGCACGCCTACCTCGGAGTGCAGATCGGCGACGCCTCGTCCGGTCAGGGTGCGGAGATCAGCGCCGTCACGAGCGGCACTCCGGCCGACAAGGCGGGGCTGCAGGCCGGCGACGTCGTCACCCAGCTCGACGGCACGCCGGTCGAGAACGCCGACGACCTGACGGCGAAGATCAACGCGCACGCCCCCGGCGACAAGGTCACGCTCACGATCGTGCGCAACGGCTCGACGAAGACCGTCGACGTCACGCTGGGAACGCGCCCCTCGTAGCTCCGGGTCCCCCTCCCCTTCCGGAGCTCGCTACAGGGCCCGCACCGATCACCGGCTGCGGGCCCTGTCCAGCTCTCGGGTCACGGCCTTCCAGCGCGGATAGTGGTAACGGGCCCAGTCCTCGCGCACGCTGCCGCGCACCATGCCGCGCAGCGAATGCCGCGTGGCGGGGTGGATGAGCGCGAGGTACAGGTGCCCGACGAGCAGGGCGAGCGCCGTGTAGAGGAGCCAGTCGTGCAGGAGCACCGTGCTCGCGAAGCGGAACGCGGTGTCCCGCTCGCCGAGCCAGAGCAGGAGCCCCGACGCGAGGAAGAGGATGACGAACGCGGCGTTCAGGATCGCGTTCACCTTCTGTCCCGTGTTGAGGCGCCCGGGTACGAGCGTCTCGAGCTCGCGCGCCGTCCGCAGCAGGCCGCGGCGGTCGCCGAGGAGCGCGACGAGCGCGAGCGCCGAGACCCAGCCGATGCCGCCCCAGAAGTGCAGATCCTTGATCAGCGGCCTCCGGCCGACGAGCACGGAGAGCCGCGGCAGATAGAGGACGAGCCCGGTCGCGAGCAGGAAGAGGAAGCCGGTCGCGTTCACCCAGTGCAGCGTCCGCTCGGTGCGCGAGAAACGTTTGACGTAACCCATGCTCAATAGCCGTTCGAGCGGCCGACCCAGGCGTCGCGGTCGTAGCCGAGCAGCTCCCAGTAGCCGTCCGCGGTCTGCGGGACGAGCGTGACGTGGTCGAGCCACTTCACGCCCTTGTAGCCGTACATGTCGGGAATGACGAGCCGCAGCGGCGAGCCGTGGTCGCGCGAGAGCGGCTTGCCGTTCATGTCGTAGGCGAGCATGACGTCGGGCAGGAGCGACTGCTTGCGGGTCAAGTAGTCGACGTACGGGATCTCGGCGGACGTGAACTGCAGCGCGTGCGCCTCGGGATAGGGCTGCACGTGGTCGAAGATCGTCTGCAGCCGCACCCCGTGCCAGTGCACGTTGTCGACCGTCCAGCCGGTGACGCAGTGGAACGTCGAGACCTGATGCGCACTGGGCAGCGAGCGCAGGTCGTCGTAGCTCAGGCTCACGGGGTTCGCGACGAGGCCGTCGATCGTCAGCCGCCAGGCCTTCGGATCGAAGGTCGGCATCGTGTCGGCGACGGAGTAGATCCGCCACCCGTGCGGGACGAGCGGGACGATCGCCTCGACGCCCGAGAGCGCGGCGCTGGCCCTGCTCCAGACGGGCCTGCCCCACAGGAGCGAGGTGAGGCCGCCCGCGACAGTTGCGAGGAAGAGCCCGCGGCCGTAGCGCTTCGGAGCCTGGTCCACGTCTAACTCCTTCGCCCGCCGTCGCGGTTCGGTTCACCCCTCAGTAGTGTGACTCGCGTGGCGGCCTCTACGCGTTCGACGCTCGCCGCCGCCGTCCTCGGGTCGTCGATGGTCTTCATCGACTCGACCGTGGTGAACGTCGCGCTGCCGGCGATCCAGCGCGATCTCGGCGGCGGGCTCGCGGCCCAGCAATGGATCGTCGACGCCTACCTGCTGACGCTCGGCTCGTTGATCCTCGTCGGCGGCTCCCTCGGCGACATCCTCGGCGAGGTGCGGATGTTCAGGCTCGGCGTCGCCTCGTTCGGGCTCGCGTCGGTGCTCTGCGCCGTCGCGCCGGACTCGAACACGCTCATCGTCTTCCGCGGGCTGCAGGGCATCGCCGGTGCGCTGCTCACGCCGGCGTCGCTCGCGATCATCACGTCGACGTTCGCCGGCGCCGAGCGCGGCGCCGCGATCGGCACCTGGACGGCGTTCACCGGGGTCTCGACGGTGGCGGGGCCGCTGCTCGGCGGCTGGCTGATCGGGCTCTGGAGCTGGCGCGTGATCTTCGTGCTCAACGTCCCGCTCGCCGTCGCGACGCTCGCGGTGACCGTGTCGATGGCGAAGCACGAGACGCGCCGCGAGGGCGTCCGCATCGACCTCGTCGGCGCGGCGCTCTGCGTCGCAGGGCTCGGCTCGCTCGTCTTCGGCTTCATCGAGCAGCCACGCCGAGGCTGGGACGCGGCGATCCTCGCGTGCCTGCTCGGCGGCGCCGCGCTGCTCGCCGCGTTCGTCGCGTGGGAGCTGCACGCACGCGACCCGATGCTCGAGCTGCGCCTGTTCCGCATGCGCAACTTCACCGTCACGAACATCGAGACCGTGGCCGTCTACGGCGGCCTGTCGACGTGGGGCTTCTTCCTCGTGGTCTTCCTGCAGCAGATCGCCGGCTACTCGCCGTTCCGCGCGGGACTCTCGACCCTGCCGGTGACGATCGTCATGTTCTCCGCGTCTCGCTGGGTCGGCCGCTGGGCGATGCGCGTCGGACCGCGCTGGTTCATGGGAGTCGGCCCGGTGCTCGCGGGCGCCGGCGTCGCCGTGCTCGCGCGGCTGCCGGAGCATCTCGACTACTGGCGCGACCTGCTGGCGCCGCTTCTCCTGTTCTCCGTCGGGCTCGCCCTGACGGTGGCGCCGCTGACGACCACCGTGCTCTCCGACGCGGGGCCGAGCGACGCAGGCATCGCCTCCGGTATCAACAACGCGGTCGCTCGTGTGGCGGGGCTCGTCGCGATCGCAGTGGTCGGCATCGCCGCCGCCGGCGGGACGGCTCGACTGACGGCGCACGGCTTCCACGTGTCGATGCTGATCACCGCGGCGCTGCTCGCGGCGGGCGGCGCGATCGGCGCGGTCCTCCTGCGCAACCCCTAGCGGCCGTTGGTCGAGAAGTGCTGGTAGTCGCCGAAGGAGGCGCCCCAGCCCCAGCCGACGCTCGCGAACGCCCGCACCAGGGTGCCGCCGGGCACCGCCATGCCCGGCCGGACGTCGCCGCGACTCTCGTACGCGCGGCCGGCCGGCGGGATCACGCGCCCGCCGAAGATGTACGGGTTCTCGACGTCGTTCACGTCGATCGCCTCGCCGTAGGCGTGCATCGACCACGACGGGGCGCCGGCTGCGACGGCCTTCCGGCAGTTGAAGCCCGACGTGTTGTCGGCGGCGGCCGACCGGTCGTCGTTTCCCTGGTACGCGTCGATCGGCTGCATGCGCCGGATCGGGAAGCGGGCGCGATAGAGCGTGCGGAAGACGGTCACGACCTGGGGGACGACGCTCGCGTTCACGACGAGCGCTCCGAGGTGCCGCTCGCCGTCGAAGCCGATGTAGGCGAGACGGATCCGGCGCAGGCCCGACGGAGCGACCGGACAGCCCGGGTGCCAGGAATACGGGAGGTCGGCGCGCGTGACGCGCGCGACGTGCGCGACGAACGGCGGCGGCGTCGCCGGGACCGCAACCATAGGATCGTGAGCCTAGCCGCCCTCATCGCCGCCGGCGCACTCATCTGCCCCGCGCCCGCGGGAGCGCAGCAGCTCGTGACGGTGCAGGCGCCGCCGGGCGCGACGAGCGCGTCGCTCGCGCTGTGGGCGCGGCGCGGCGCGTGCATGCGTCGCGTCGCCGGTCCGTGGCGGGCGGAGCTCGGCGCGGGCGGGCTCTCGTCGCACAAGCGCGAGGGCGACGGTGCGACGCCGACGGGCACCTATCGCTTCGGCCCGACGATGTACGGCGTCGACTCGAATCCCGGCGTGGCGTTCGCGTACCACCGCCTCGTCTGCGGCGACTGGTGGGACGAGGACCCGAGCTCGAGCCTCTACAACCGCTTCGTCCACGTCGCGTGCGGCGTGACGCCGTCGTTTCGCGGCGGCAGCGAAGCACTCTGGCGGATCGTGCCGCAGTACGACTGGTTCGCCGTGATCGAGTACAACGCGCATCCGGTCGTCGCCGGACGCGGCTCCGCGATCTTCCTGCACGTGAGCACCGGGCATCCGACCGCAGGCTGCGTCAGCCTGCCGCGCGCGCAGCTCCTGCGCGTCCTGCGCTGGCTGCGTCCCGGCGCGGAGATCCGGCTCGGCTAGCTGTAGTTCCTAGGCAGGTTGGTTCATCCGGGCCGCCTTGGAGGCTGAGCGCTGTCGAGGCAGCTCAGTCGAGAGGAGACCCGGATGAAGCTTCACCGTAATGCGGCGCTCAGCT
>Ga0070741_10013404_pt1 | contig 14489 bp, 13 predicted proteins | sample Coa_R1_4_FD_66440 | JGI IMG/M metagenome (GOLD analysis project Ga0070741, IMG submission 66440) | Surface soil microbial communities from Centralia Pennsylvania, which are recovering from an underground coalmine fire - Coalmine... | ecosystem: Environmental > Terrestrial > Soil > Unclassified ...
CCGCCTCTTGATACACGGCAAACCCGGACATCACATCTTGGACCGCAGTCCCGACTGATTTGAACAGCACCATCTGTTTGGCACTGGTCCGGCCTTGCGCCGTGCCGACCAATACCTCTTTGAGATCGACGACCTTAGCCCGGTCATACTTGCCTTCCCCAATTGCGGCCTTTGCGTCCCCGGACTCCTCTTCGATCTGTATCTTTGAGTCCACGACAATTGACTCCGCACGCTGAAAGGTGTCGGTATCGATCTCTCGTAAGAACGTGGACGTCGAGCCAATGGCGTCGACCAACACCCCAGGTTCCATCCATGCGCCGCGGTAGGCAATCGGGTCTGGCCGACCGAAGGAATTGGTCGCCACGATGACGACCTCCGCGCCACGGACGCATTCTTCCGCGCTGTTGGCCGTTCGCATCGCCACGCCAAGTTCGGGTTCCATACGCGCAACAAACTGCGCGCGTCGTTCGGGGTTGGGGCTAAACACGGCGACGTTTTTCACCGGACGCACAGCGCAGACCGCTTGCAGATTCGTCCGCGCCTCCAGGCCGGAGCCAATAACGGCAATTGTCTTCGCGCCAGGATTCGCCAGCAGCTTGGTGGCAATCCCCGTCGTTGCCCCGGTCCGAGCCGCCGTCAAATAGTGTGCATCCATCAACGCCAGCAGTCGTTCCCCTTCCCGGGCATAGATGGCAATCAGGTAGCGCACGCCATTTTTCATCGAGCCGTGGAACACCTTGTAGCCCATCAGACCGCTGTCATTCATCACCGCCGGCATCACCCGGAAGAACCCACCCCCACTCGGCAAGTTCATACGCGGAGGAACAACGGCTTTGCCAAGGGCTTCCTCGCGGAGCCCGCGCTCGATGACGTCGATCATCGCCGGCATGTTGCACAGCGGTTCGACGTCGTGGGCGTTCAAGATCAAGGTCATAACTTCACTCCCCGCAGACTCCGTAAACGCTGAGGCCCCTAGACTCCCAGACTCTGAGACGTTCTAAGCCGGATTCCTCCCGACAAAGAACTCCTTATCCGCACTTTTGGTGACTTCCAGTCCGGATGCCACCAGGCCCTGTCGCAACTGCTTCATCTGCCGGTCGACGAGGCGCATCGTCGGCTGACGCAACGGACCGCCATTAAAGCCGTTGAGCCAGCCCTGATATTTCCACAACATCCGGTGAAGGAAGTTCGATCCGGCGAACATGGCCATGGCTTGCATGTTGGTTTGCCGTGCCGGATGGATCTGCCAGTACAGCTCCATGGCTTTGTCGAAGTGACCGTCTTGGATCATGGCGAAGATTCTCGGGATCATCGGCCCGAAGTACTCGTAGTTGCTGGTGCCCATGAATTGCATCGGCACCAGTGACGCCAGCGGCAGTCCGTCACTCTCGAGTGGCATGGTCACAACCACTTTGTCACTCAATGTTTTATACGTCTGGACGAACCCAGCGATGGTCGGGTAGCCGCCCTCCGCCTTGACGGCAACCACGTTGGGCACATCGTCGACGAGGCGCTTCAGCAACTCCGGCGCAAACCCCGACGGGTGCAGCCGCTCGAAGTTCCAGGTCGGAATGGGGAATAACATGACCCCAAGATTCGTCTGCGCGCAGTACTCTTTCGTGTATTGATACACGTCATCGTTGCTCTCGGGGTAAAAATTCGGCGGATACGACATCAAGATCAGTTCCGCGCCAGCACGTTCGGCGGCCCGCACGGCCTCGATATTGTCCTCGAGTGTGTTAAAACTGGCGTGATGAATGAGATGCAGCTTGCCTTTGGCTTCGTCGGCCGCCCACTCCGCGAATTGGATGTATTCGGCAATCGTCGTCGCGGTCTCAGACACTAACAGAGTGCCCCAAAAGCCATATTCAATCTCTTTGCGCACGTCGTGCCGAATAGCGCGCTCGTTCAACTTCTGTAAATCTCGGGTGAACGTCGGGATGATAACATTGGCGACGCCGCGCATCCTGGCTTTGGCCCATTCTCGGGCTTCGTGTTTGCGATATTCAGCCATGGAAGAACCCTCCGTGTGATGGAAACGTGATACGTAAGAGGTAACAAGAGTACAGAAGTCAGAAGAAAAAGCCGTAGGTTGGCAAATCTGAGACTCTTTTTCTTCCGAATCCTGGCCCCCGTCTCCCGAAGTCTCGGCCCTCTTTTTTCGTTCTACTGCTTACCGGACTCCAACAGCCGTTGCGCCAACTCTTCGCACTGTTCGCGGCGGTCGGTACCCCAATACACCAGGCGGTTGTTGATCGGATCACCGGCGAAGAACCACTCATACATGAGCTGCCGACCGCCGAACTCTGTGCCGGTCGCGTCCCACGCGAGCTTCATCACCCGGACTCTCTCTTTCGCCGACATACGTGCGCCGCGTAAATGGCGTGGCAACAATTCTTGCAAATCAGGATGGGCGAAGTCCTCCTCGGTCGGGGTCATGATCATCCCGCTGCTGCCCATCATGCGCAGGATGTTGGCCGCCTGCGTCATCGCTTGGGGAAAGAAGAAGCGCACCGCCGTAATGCCGACCATCCCGCGACCGGCGACCCCGAACAGCATCCCGCGACCGGGGATAACTCCGCGCGAGGCTCCGGAGACGTCCGCCCGCGCCTCTTCTGATCCGAGAGGATGATTCGCGTTATACAACACGCCCTGGGCGGTTGCGGTGAGCAGCCCTTCGGCGAGCTCGACAGAGGCGATCAATTCTCCCAACATTTCCTGATAGCGGAGCATGTCGGCCCGTCCGTTGGCACGAGCGACCAAGCACGCCAGGCCGGTCAGAAAGCGCAATTTTACTGTCCCCCGTATCACTGCCTGTAAGATCAGATACCCGGGAAAGGCCGGGGCCATCAAGTTGTGGGTCTCGATGTCGCGCGCAGCAAACACGCGTTCCCACGGGACCAAGACATCATCAAAGATGGCGATTGCATCACTTTCATCAAACCGTCCGCTGAGCGGACGGTCGAAACGACTGCGGCCGCCGTCGTAGGGTTCGCGGCAAATAAACTTTAATCCCGGTATGGCCATGGGTACAGCAAAACTGAGCGCGTACTCTTCTTCCCCCGGTTTCCGCGGCATATACGGACCAACCCAGAGTTCATCACTCACCGCCGCTAAAGTTGACAGCATACGAGCGCCACGGACGACAACGCCGGCGTCCGTCTCGTCCACAATGCGTAAGGCCTCTTGTGCCTCTACCCCTTGAGAGCGGTCGATCTGCGGATCTACGAGTGTATGTGTTAAGCAGAGATCTTGCTCGCGGCACAGCTCGTAGTAATGCCAGGCGTTGTCACCATAACGCGGTGTGCGACGACCCAACAATCCGCGTATGGCCGCCGTATCAGCAACAAAGGCATTCATGTAATCCGGCAGCCGCCCCATCAACCCGTAGGTGAGTTCACAACGAGCACGTTCGCCGCGGATGCGTTGTTCCATCTCTTCGGGTGTGGCGGCTAACACGAACGAGGTACTTACCGGTTGTCCAGAAGTCGGCGACGGATACGTCATGAGCGACTGGTATGCCGGGTCGTATTGACGATCGTACAAATCCGCTAGCGTTTGGATCACTCCTTGAAATGGTTGATATTTAGTCACGTCGCGGATCAACTCGCCATTGACGTAGACATGACGGTCATCCCGCAGCCCTTCGACGTAGGCTTTTCCCGTACGTGCGCCCATGCTGCATCTCTCCTTCGGCGTCAGCGGTCAGCCATGTTACAGGCCCAAGATAAGCCCGCCATCGACGTACAATACTTGCCCGGTAATGTAGTTGGCCGCGGCGCTGGCAAAGAACCATACCGCTTGACCAATATCCTCCGGCTCGGCCCAGCGGCCAAGGGGAATGCGCTGCGCGAACGCCGCGTCTGCCGCCTCGACTGACCCTCCTCCGAGCTGGGTCCGCACTGCAAGTGATCCCGGCGTTTTCACCCCGCCGGGGGCAACGGCATTCACGGTGATGCCAAACGGTGCGTACTCTAACGCCGCCGATTTGGTCAGCGCATTGAGCCCGCCCTTGCTCGCGTCGTAGTGCGGCATCCCGACATAGGTGCGCGCGGTGTTCATCGTCGAGATGTTGATGATTCGTCCGGCGATGCGGTTCGCAATCATATGCTCTGCGGCAAGGCGGGTACAGAGAAACGCGCCACGCAGGTTCACTGCCAGGGTGCGATCCCAGGTCGCGGCGTCGAGTTCCCGCAGCGGCTTCATCGGAAAGATGCCGGCGTTGTTCACAATGATGTCAATGTGTGTGCACTGATCCGCCGTTCGTTGCACCAGGGTCTGCACTGAGGCTTCGTCGGCCACGTCCACTTCGAGGGCTGAGGCAGAGTGACCCTGACGACGGAGTGTTGCGGCCAACGCTTCTGCCCCGTCACGATTACGATCGGCGATAACCACCCGAGCGCCGGCGGCACTCAACGTCTCGACAATGCCACGCCCGATGCCTTGCGCGCCACCGGTGACGATTGCGACTTTTCCTCGAAGGTCGAGTAATTTTGCCAATGCTGATTCCATAGATAGTCCCTCGAATAGTAATCAGTAGTCAGCATTCAGTAGTCAGTAGGATAAACAGGAAAAGGGATAATTGGTAAAGGATAACGGAATGGGTAAAGAACAACCGCTGTCGTTTTCGCCGTTGTCCTTTCTCCCTTATCCTTTATCCGTTTCCCGTTCGTCCCGCAGTTAGAAAAACACCGTCACATTTTCAATCACGTCATGATCCAGCACGATCAGCCGTTCTTCCAATTTCCAGGTTCCATCGCAGCGCCGCCAACGATCCTCGCGGCAGCCGACAAACAGTGCCTCGTCACGGCCTGGTCGGCTTTTGAAGACGATAAAATTGGAGGTCACGTTCGCGAGCTGCCCGTCCCCATTCATCACGCGGACATTCGATACCAGATGCCGTACCCGCGCCGGGGGCTCGTCGGCATGCGCGGCGCCGGTGCGAATGCGTTGCACACGCATCGTCAAGCTGGTTTTGTCTTCATCAAAGTGCGCGAGTCCGCGTATGTTCGACCAGTCCTCAGTCCCGCGCGCGCCATTGCTGCGGATCGGCGCCCAGTAACGAATCTGCTCGGCGCACAGCGTCAGCCACTCTTCGAGTTTGTCATGGTCGAGTAACCACGCCTCGTGATAGAGGAGATCCTCGAACTCGTGCCGCAACGCCCCCGCGTTCATGGCCGTGCTCCGGTGTCGTTGCCCATCAGCGTCTGCCAGCGTTCGTGGAAAGCAAAGACGCTGATCTCCGTCGACGGCGGGTGGATGAGTCCTGGTTTTTCGGGGTCACGACGGCCATAGCCGGCCCCCATTTGGTAGTTGAGCGGAAACTGACGGCGGAACACACCGCCCATCGCCTCGACACACTGTCCCCACATCTCACCGTCATCCTGTTCAAAAATGCCGGACGGCGAAAATGTGAGAATTTGCATCTTGCGCGCCATCGCCACCACGGCTGCCGGCGCGTCACGCTCGACCAACCCCCATGACCACACTTCCATCCGCTTCGGGCCACGTGGGTGCCACAGCCGTATTGACGTCATGCCGTTGAAGGAGATCACCGAGCAGTGCGGAAAGATCGTGCCCACATGCGTACAGCCGATCAACGACGCCTGGGCAGGTTGCAAGCGCTGCTGTGCTTGGGCGCGCACTTGGGCAAGGTACGGCCCCAACACCTCCGCCACCTGCGGTGGGTCGGGAATCGCGAGATTGATCCAACCATGCCCCCTGTCGGTGACCGCCTCGAAGTCCCGTGTCCACGGTTCGTCACCGCTCGTTTTCCCGGCGGGAAAGAGCCCGAGGCGCGCCATGCTCTCGTGACCGGCCATGACATGGTAATTGTCGCCGCCGAACTGTTCGGCAGCTAACTTCCAGTTCCCTTTTAGGCTCCACTTATGCACCCCCGGAAGGACAACCCACCCGCCGGCACTACGGTTGAACAGCGCGTCAAGATACCATTTCATCTCGCCTAAATACGCATCGAGACTCTCCGCCGCGGTATCAAAACTGGCGAACACCAAGCCGCGGTACGCCTCCACGCGCGGGGCTTCTGGTAATCCCCAGTCCTCGCGTTTCAATTCACCATGATACGCCTCTTGCGCCTGCGGCACGCCGATTAATCGCCCCCGCACATCGTAGGTCCACCCATGATACGGGCACTGAAACGCGCGCGTGTTCCCGGCATCGGTGCGACAGATCCGCATGCCGCGATGGCGGCAGGAGTTGACGAATACGCGCACCTGTCCGGCGTTGTCGCGACACACGATCACCGGCTCCTCGCCCATATAATTGGTGACAAAATCACCCGGTTGCGGGATCTGTGACTCATGCGCCACATACAGCCAACAGCGCGCAAAGATGCGCTCCTGTTCCGCGCGATAGACCTCGGGATCGGTGAAGACACGCGGACTGACTGTCCGACGCTGTCGGTCTACTAACGCGCCCCATGTAGTCATGGCTGCCTCCGCGCGTAGCGAATGAAGTCCCATTCGTTCACACGTGTGTCGATGGCCACGCCGAACTGCATACGAGCCTCCGTGGATTATGAAAGGTTAGAATGGGTAGGCGCCAAGCGCTGGTATTCGCACATCATACATCTTGTGCTCGAAGTGCCGAGGATTCATTGTCGCCGAGTTCCCGGAAGTGCGGCATCACATACCTGGCAAACAGTTCCATGGAGCGAAAGACGGTCTGCTGCGGCATCCCGCCCCAATCAAACATCACCATCAGATGAGTGATGCCGGCGGCGTGATAGCGCCTGACCTTTTGCAAACACCGCTCGGGATCGCCGAAGATCGAGAGCGCGTCGAGCTGTTCGATCGTCGCGGTCGCTAAGAACTGCCCCACCTTGGCAAAGGCGTCATACTCACTGTTGGTACCCGGTTTAGCCCACACCTTCGTCGAGCTGCCGAGTTTGCGTTTCATGCCGGCCTCGGCTTCCTTAAGGGCCTCCTCGGTGCTGTCCGCCAGATGGGTCCAAAACACATGGGGCAGATCATCGGTCGGCCGGCCGAAACCGGCCCGCGCAAAAGAGCGCCGGTAGCTCACTAGTTGTTCGGTAATTTTCTCCGGCGAGGGGCTCGAAGCGAATGGCGCGGCGCAGAATGCGTATCCCCGCTGCGCGATCGCGTCCGCGGACCCGGGGGAGGCGGCCGCGACCCAGATGGGCGGGTGCGGCTTCTGCAACGGTTGCGGTAGCAAGGCGATGTCCCGGTAGTGATAAAACTTCCCCTCATAGGAAAAGCTCTCCTGCGTCCATGCCCGACGGATGATCTCCAGGCATTCCCAGAAGCGTTCCTTGGTAGACTCCATGGGGATATTAAACCCCGCATATTCGTGGGGCTGATAGCCCCTGCCGACGCCAAAGCACGCCCGCCCATGACTGAGCAGGTCCAACTGCGCCACGTCCTCAGCCAAACGGATAGGGTCGTTGACCGGCAACACACTCACGCCGGTGCCCAGGCGGAGTCGCGTGGTTCTCTGTGCGATCGCGGCCAGGATCATCTGCGGTGCCGCAAAGACCCGTTGGCTGGCCTGGAAATGGTGCTCCCCCACCCAGAACCCTTCGTACCCGAGCTCCTCGGCATATTGCGCCTCTTCGAGCACTTCGTGGTAGAACTGTTCATGCGACCGCAGGTGCTGGTAATTGTCTCCCAGCGTCAGAATCGAAAAACGCATACTCATGATGTCTCTCCCCTGGAGTCACGGGTTATACCCTCCAAATAATCACGGAGTCGAAACTCCTATGGTTCGACTCAGAGCATCGCGTCCCACCCTTTCCAATACAGCTCGGCGGCGCAGCGCGCCTCTTTGAGAAACTCCTGCCGATCCCGATCCGTGGTCAAGAGTTGTTCGACCAGCTTGCGACCAGTCTGCGCGTGCTCACGGTCGGCCTCGATATGACCGGAGAAGAAACGCAGCGCTTCCGGCTTCATGCCGTAATGCTTCTGCAATCCGGCCAACATCTTCTCGCACGCAACCGAAAACCCACCTTCGAGCACACCCAGCGCTCCCGAATACTTTACCTTGTGAGTCACGAGCAGCCAGAAATAGGCATTCATCGCCCGTGAGGCCGCTGAGGCGCTTGACTCCGCTAGTTCTTTTCTGGGGAGGCCCAGCCCTTTTTCCCAGAACTCGAACAACAAGGCCGCGTGGCCGCCGGTGTGCGTATGCAACCCCATGGCCTCCTCGGCGAAATTATCGGCCATCAGTTCCGCGCCTTCGGCGCTCAGTTTGCACATATTCACGTAGCCGTTAGCGATGTAGGGGCCGGAGTCTCGCACCGTCATCTCATAGTGCTCGATGGCAAACTGTTTGATCTGTTCTTTGGTCGCCTTGCCGTCGTGCACCAGTTGAGCCAAGGGGTGTTTGCCGATGTTGTACTCACTCGCGATCTGTTCGACTCCTTGCCAAAACGCTTGCGTATCCATCTGCGACCCTCCTTGTGAGTTTTACTTTTGCGAAGCGGGCAGTCTGCCACCTACAGACGCCCCTGGTGTCCCCACATGCTCCCGGCCGAGTGCACTTGCACCCGCCAGGTCGCGTCGTCGACCTCGCGCGCGCCCCAGCCGTACTCCACGGCAAAGCCCGAGGGTGTCTGCAAATAGAATGACACCATGTGGTCGTTCGTATGCTTGCCGAGATTCATCACAATCGGCACCTGCTGAGCCTGGCAGAGGTAGTACGTCGAGCCGACGTCGTCCAGCGAGTTCGCTTGTAACATGAAGTGATGCAGACGCTTGGCCGGCTGCGGCATTTGGATAAAAGCGACCGAGTGGTGGCGCGGGTTGCAGTGGAAAAATGCCACCCGCACGGTAACCCCCGGGGCCGGAGAGAAGTTGACGAAATCACTGATCCGCATCCCCAGCACTTCGCGATAAAAATGGAGACTCTGCTCGAAGTCGTCGACGAAGATGACGAAATGTCCGAGCCCTTGTCCCCCGGTCTTAAAGCCGGAGATCGGGCGCGGCGACTGGAAAGGTCGTTCGTACGTCACCAGCGGCCCGTAAAAGATCTCCGTCGCGATACCGCTCGGATCGGCGCACTTAATCAAACCTGCCACCCGCCGTGCCCCGGCCTCGGCGGAGGTGCCGGGCTGCACTGCCACCCCGGCGGCCGTGAGCTGCGTGGCTAACGTCTGCATTGCCTGCTCAGTCGGCACTTCCCAACCGAGATAAGCGACGTCGTCCTTCGCGGTCGGGTGAACAGTAAATCGATGGTGGTACTCATCCATGCGCAGAAAGAGCGAGCCGTCCGCGTCGCGACCGTTACTCTGCAGGCCGAGTACCTGCGTGGCAAAGCGTTCCCATTCATCGACGCCGCTAACGCTGAGGCCCAAATAGCCTAACTGTGTGACACCTGCCATAAAACCCTCCTTTGCTAGCGCCTCGGGACATGGTTGCGTAACGCGTGCTACGGACATTCAACACGGCGGATGACGTTTTACGCGTTCCGTGAACTATTCGCGACCTCTCCCTGTTCTTCTACCACTCCTCTGTCGACGGCGATCGGCTGCCGCCGCTTCTTGTTCGCCCCGTCGCTCACGGGCTCGGTTTCGAGCATGGCCAAAACGAGGGGGTGCAAAAACGCGATATAATCTTCGACGCTCTCCATCTCCCCGGCAAAGACCCAACGACGGATAGCCCACGCGTGGGCGAGCATCATGACGTTGTGGGCTTTCAGTTCGATATGATCGCGGGCGAAGCGGCCTCGCTCGGCGCCGTAGCGGATTGCCTCCGCGAGCAGCGCCTGCAGCCGCTGTTCGCGGGCGATCAATGCGCGTCGCGTTTCCGCGTTGAGAGATTTAGTTTCCTGGTACGCGAGGAGAATGAAGCGGCGCATCGCGTCGACCGAATGTAAAAAGGTGCGAAACGCGCTGACGAACACCTCCTCGGGGTCGGCGCCTGTGCGGGTCGCCTCGGCTATCTGACGGCTGAGGGCAGTCAAGAGTTGTTCGCCCGCGAGGTCTTGTTCTTGACTGACAATGTGGAAGAGGATGTCTTCTTTATCTTTGAAGTATGTAAACGGCGCGCCAGAACTGACCCCGGCTTTCCGCGCGATGTCACGGGTGGTGGTACGATGAAATCCCTCTTTGAGGAACAGTTCGAACGCGGCCTCGGCCACGGCTTCGCGCTTTTGCTGAAGCAGGTCTCGGTTACGGATGAGTGCACTGGTCTTTTTCGCCGGGCGAAGAATTTTACGCGCCATCGTTCCGATTCTCTTGATTGAGCGCTTGCTCAAAGTTCTTTACAATGGCAACCGTTGCATTGTCAAGGCCGCCGGCGCGGCGGTCGCCGGCGGCCTTCGCCAACCCCCGGGAGATTCGCATACTCCGTCACCACGGTGGACCGCTTACCCACTGGCCCGAGCCGGACGCAGCGCTCGGCATGAGCGCGGATGGTCGGCAGGGTGCCAATCTCCGGCGGTTCGCCCGCGTCTTTCCCTTGACTGTGAAAGGCCGATGAGAAAGTATAGGGGAAATCTTCTTTCTTGAGGTCGAGGGAATTATGGCTGTGAAAGTAGGCATCAACGGATTTGGCCGCATTGGCCGCAATGTGCTGCGCGCGAGCTTACAGCAACCCGAACTCGAGTTCGTTGCGATTAACGATATCACCGACGCAAAGACGCTTGCTCATTTGCTGCGGTACGATTCCGTACATGGTCGCCTCAAGGGGGAAGTCGAAGCCGAAAAGGACGCACTGATCGTCAACGGCAGACGCATCCAGATTCTACAAGAACGTGACCCGAACAAGCTCCCGTGGAAGTCGCTCGGGGTCGATCTCGTTCTCGAGTGCAGCGGGCTGTTCACCGACAAAGACAAAGCCGTTGCCCACCTTACCGGCGGGGCGAAAAAAGTGCTGGTCTCGGCCCCGTCTAAGGGGGCAGACATCACCCTCTGTTACGGTGTGAACCACACCCACTACGACCCGGCCAGGCACACCGTGGTCTCGAATGCCTCATGTACGACCAACTGCCTGGCGCCGATCGCCAAAGTCCTCAATGACACCTTCGGCATCAGACGGGGGCTCATGACCACGATTCATTCGTACACCAACGACCAACGCATTCTGGACCTTCCTCATTCTGACATCCGGCGCGCGCGCGCGGCGGCACTGTCGATGATTCCTACCAGTACCGGCGCCGCCCGCGCCGTGGGAGAGGTGCTGCCGCAACTCAAAGGCAAGCTTGATGGCATGGCCGTGCGCGTCCCGACTGCCAACGTCTCGGTGGTTGATCTTGTCGCCGAGTTAGAAAAACCGGCCACCGAAGCGGCGGTCAACGCCGCCGTTCGCGCCGCCGCCGACGGCCCACTGAAAGGTGTACTGCAGTATTGCGAAGAGGAACTCGTGTCCGTCGATTTTAACGGCAACCCCTCGTCGTCGATTTTTGACTCGGCTCTGACCAAAGTGATGGACAACAACTTCGTCAAGGTGCTGTCATGGTACGACAACGAGTGGGGCTTCTCTAATCGTATGCGCGACGTGGCCTTGTATATTGGCCGGAAACTGTAGGGTATGGCGATTCGACGTTCGCTCATCGCGGGCAACTGGAAGATGCACGGGACGCGGGTGGAAGCCGCACGCTTATTATCCGAGCTCAAAACTCACCTCGGCCGGCCGTCTGACCGTGAAGTTGTAGTCGCCCCTCCTTTCGGGGCGTTGGAGACAGCGAGTCGACTCCTCGCAGGAACCTCCATTCGTTTAGGCGCCCAGAATATGCATTGGGAGCCGCAAGGGGCGTTTACCGGCGAGGTTTCTGGGCCAATGTTGAAAGAGCTCGGGTGCAGCCACGTCATCGTCGGCCACTCCGAACGGCGACAGTATTTCGGTGAAACTGACGAGATCATTGCCAAGAAAGTCCAAGCCGCCCGTCGGGATGCCCTCATTCCCATCGTTTGTGTCGGCGAGACACTCGAAGAGCGTGAACGTGGAGAGACATTAGCAGTGATTGCCCGTCAGGTGCGCAGCGCACTCCTAGGACTCGACGCGAAAGCGATTTCTTCACTGATTGTCGCCTACGAACCGGTGTGGGCGATTGGCACAGGACAAACGGCAACACCAGCGCAAGCACAAGAGGTGCACGCCTTCATCCGATCGACTCTGGTAGAACTTGCCGACCACTCCGCCGCTGAGCTCGTCCGCATCCTCTACGGAGGGAGCGTGAAGGCAGATAATATTGATACCTTGATGGCGGAATCGGACATTGACGGCGCCTTGGTCGGTGGGGCAAGTTTGCAAGCCGAGGCCTTTGCCCGCATCGTCCAATTCCGCTAAGATTGCCCGACTATGTGGACCACGGCTGTTACTATTCTTCATATTTTGACGTGCATTTTCCTGGTTGTGGTGGTTTTGCTGCAGACGGGCAAAGGCGCTGATGCCGGCGCAGTCTTTGGCGGTTCGAGCCAAACTATTTTCGGCAGTTCCGGCGCCGGGAATTTCCTCACTCGGCTAACCTCAGTTACGGCTGCTATCTTTATGGCAACGTCACTCTTTTTGACCTACGGTGCGGCCAGGCAGACGAAGAAGAGTATCTTTGACGAGGCCCCTCCCGCCCCGGCGGCAACGACGCCGGCAATACCGGAACAAGCCCCCACAACGCCAAGCGGCACGAGCGGAACAACCAGTGATAAGCCGGCGGAAGCGCCGGTAGCTTCACAAACTGCGCCAACCTCACCCGCCCCGGCGCCTTCGCCTGCGCCATCTCCGAGTGCGAGCCCAGCGTCTCCATCAACTTCGTCTCCAACACCGTCTCAGGGGACTGCGACGGTGACCGTAATACCGACAACGCCTTCGTCCGCCGAACCGGCAAAGACACCGTCGGCACCGGCTCCCGCGGGACAGACGAAACCGAAGTAAGATTCTATCCGCTTACCCATCATTCTTCGTTCCACTCAGTAAGGCAGTATTGGCAGCAAACAAGCCGTCTGTGGCACCCGGCGCAGGCAGGGCAGGCTTTTGATTTTTGACTTTTTCGAGATAACTACAGGTTTCAACCCACGGCGGAATCACAGCAAGTGTTCCTCGGACAACTCGTCTGCCCGTGAGTCTCTTCCGACACTGGCGAGCAAGTCGCCAGTGGCACCGGCACTACACCCCACCTAAGCTACATCGTTAAGGCAACACAATCAAAGTATTATTTCCCTCTTCTCGTGACAGGACAGCGTTAAGGTAGTCTCTAGTCGCATTATTCGTTGCTGCAATACAACCTTTGGAGCACGTATTTGGATTGGAACAGCCGTGGGTCTGGAAATCACCGGTTCGGCCTGCATAGCTTTGATTTTGTATGAGGTTCCGCCTAGCTGAACCAGGATTCTGTGGGCTAATGGTATAAGAGCCCCTAGGAATAGGACCTGCATTGCCGATATCCGAGCGGGCTGGGTTGTTTTGACAATCGGGGCAAGTCGCATTGAAATTGTTGCCAGATACAAAGTCATTACTATAGAATCCCGGATTCCCTAGAGTATCGGGAGTGCATACCATCGTATGGGTGCTGGTATAATAGGAGCACGAATATAAGCCTGTAGGATCTTCGAGGTTCAGAGGATTATTAGAGACGTATCCATAAAGATTTTCATTGCTTCCATCGAATCTGATCGGATCCTTCGCCGTCCACCGCCCTGTCTCCGAATCATAGTCCCGTACACCAAAGCGCACTAACTTCGTGTTCTGATCGTACAGCCCACCCGCAAAACCAAACGGCTGGAAACCGGGATTGGTGTCACTCAGTACACGCCCGAATTCGTCATAGTCTATACGCTGGACAATGGCTCCAGTAGCACTGTCAATCACTAGTCGCGGGCTACCGAGGTGATCGGCAATGATACGATAGGTCACACCACCTTTGATCATGTAGTCAGGAATGTTTGTCCGGCTGCCGTATACGAAACGACTTACGATGTTGTTACTACCATCCAATTCTGCAATCGGTCTGAGTCCGTCCTGATAGAGGAATCCTTGGATCAGCGTACCACCCACTTTCTTCCCAATGCGGCGGTTCTGGCCGTCGATGACGTAGTCAATCTGTGATCCACTCGGCAGTATGACGCGGAGAAGATTGCCCAGTTCATCGTACGTGTACGTTGTCGTCGGTCCATCAGTACTCTTTGTGAGTAGTTCACCGTTGGCAGTGTAAGTATAAGTCGTGCCGCCGTACTGTGTTAGACGATCTTGGGCATCGTAGGTGGGAGGAGTGCTCAGGCTGGGGCCACTCAGCCGGTTGCCGTTGCTGTCATAGGTATACGTAGCAGTCGTCGTTCCATTCTGTTTCACCTGATCAAGGCGGCCGGCTTGGTCGTACTGGTAATTGAAGGTTGTGGTGATGCCACTAATGGTTTCGACCTTCTGGGTGATCCGGCCAAGCGCATCGCGGGTGTATTGCGTTTGGTACTGCGTGTTCCCGTTTGCTGTGGTGGTAAAACTGGCTAACTCCCCAAAGCCGTTGTAGGTGCGGGTATCAGTCGTGTTGCCCAGTGTCGTGCCGGTGATGAGGCCGTTGTT
>Ga0070741_10013405_pt1 | contig 14489 bp, 15 predicted proteins | sample Coa_R1_4_FD_66440 | JGI IMG/M metagenome (GOLD analysis project Ga0070741, IMG submission 66440) | Surface soil microbial communities from Centralia Pennsylvania, which are recovering from an underground coalmine fire - Coalmine... | ecosystem: Environmental > Terrestrial > Soil > Unclassified ...
CTCTTCCGCCGTCGAAAAGCTGGCAACGACGGACCCGGACGTATTGCTGATGGATCTGCGGCTGCCGGAATTGAAAGACGGGCTGACGCTGATCCGGCGGGCGCACGAGACGTCGGCGGCAAAGATCGTAGTGCTGTCGGGTTGGCCCGGCGATCTGAGCGCGCTGCCCGAACAGAAGTTTGTGGACCGGGTGCTGGCCAAGCCGGTGCGGCCGCAGACGTTACTGCGCCAGATCACGGAGCTGCTGGTGGCGGTTTCCGCGTGCTATTGCATCTTTCTGGCTTTGCTGTAGTCTTCTGACAGTTTCGAAGTAATCTTGTCGGCGACTTCGGCGCTGGCGCCGCGGTATTTGCCGCCTGTGCTCTCTTCGGTGGCCGACCAGATGACGTCGCCATCCTTATTTACCAGCCGGACAGAGGCCGACGCTTCGTGGCGGCGCTCGGTGGAATGCATCGACTCGTTTTCCCCGACGCCTACGCCTCCGTAAGGCCCGGCTCCGCTGCGTCCGCTGGAGCGTCCGGTGCCGGCATTGAGGTGGGCGTTGATGCCTTCCGAAGACGAGTGCTGCTCGGAGAAGACCAGGTCTTCGGCTGAGCCGCGAAAGACAGCATCGGCGCGGTCCTGATTCTCCGTGATCAAGAAGAGGCGGGAGTTCTGCAGACTGTTGATGATCATGTCACGCATCTGTTCGGCGGTCTCGCCGCCGTTGAGACGGTCTACGTAGACCCGGCGGACGGTGAGGAGTTGCCGGAGGCAGTCCCGTTCGATCGGGGACACGGGAGCAAGGCCGGCCAGTTGGACCAGCAGGGCTATAATTAGCATCGTATTCAGTTAAAGAAATCCGAAATTTCTTTATAGCATGCTGACGGCGATAGTTTGGTTGTCGAACCCGGCTTTGACGCCGACTGACGTAGCTTGCAACGGCGGCCTCTCATGTGTATCGTCGTCTAGATCGCGCCCATCGCATGGCGCCTGTTGTCCTCGGAGGCGTCACGCTCGCCAGCGTTGGGCTCCTGCTTGTGCTGGACGCGTTTCCGGCGTTGGGCGCCGGCAAGGCTCATGACCGGATGGGGCTTTTGCGCTGGCGATGATTGCGTTTCCCACCTGGTCTATCAGAGCGCGCATCGGCCGGCGTGGCGGGAGTTGCTGAAGGCAGTGTTACTCGCGATCACATTTCTGTTCTGGGCGACGAATCAGGTCTCGCTCGACGCGCGCGTGGCACGATTTTGAGTCCTGCGGCTCCGTGGGTACGACAACAACGAACTCGAAGGAATCCATCTTCCGCAAGTCCTTTTGACGCCGGCTCAGGAGGCTTCAAGAACGCCGCATGAGCGACTGCGCTGAAATTGGCGCCAACGTGGTACACTGAACTAGCACCAAAGAGCCGTTTTAGAAAAACCGCTAAGACCGGCTGGCTCCTCTTTCTTGCTGGAGAGGAGTCGATGTGGTCACGAGCAACACTTCCCCAAAATTAAAACCCCCATTGCAGGATCGCGTGCACCGGATCTCCCGTTGGCTACGACGTGCCGGTCATGGCTAACGTTATTTTGCTGTTGATCTTCGCCGGTCTTGTGATTGTGGTCATCGTTCGCAGCGATGGGCGCAAACCGAAATGGTGATCGCGCCGGTTTCGGCCTCTTCAGGCGCGCGCACGGTCTCCTGGCTTGGAAAAGACGTTCCTATGGATTATGTCCTGACCAGTGTTCATCACGAAAGCAATGTCCGCAAGTTTTCGTTCGACGGTATTGACGCCGATCGCGGCCGCACGTCATTCACGGTCTGCGTCGATCTGGGTGTGATTCGAAAATACGAGATCCCGCTCCAGGAACTGCCGCTTTTGTGCCGTTACCTTCTGGAGGGGCAAGCGTTCGACGCGCAAACCCGGGTCGTGACGTTTACCGAGGCGGACATGCAGGGTCATGCGGACCGCCGCGCCGCCGCGAAGCGTGCGGCTGTTGAGAGGAGGGGAGGACACCGCAAGCACTCGCGGGCGGACAGCCTGAATGATCACTCAGGCGAAGCGCACGCGAAACGCGGTGGTTCATAGGAAGTTCCGTAACTGCGCCAGTCAGGTGCTGGCGGGAGGAGAATTATATGCCATTTGTTAATCAACTTACGCTTGCTTTCACGGCCATGTCGGTTCGCAAGAACGCACCTGCAGTATCGGGCGTTTACGGGCTTTCCTGTGCGCGGGAGTGGATCTATGTGGGACATGCCGACAATATTCAGGAAGCATTGCTGCGGCATCTGATGGAGGGTCCTCCCAGCGGAGAGGATGCGCAGCCGACAGGCTTCACTTTCGAACTCTGTTCGTTGGAGGTGCGAGTTGCGCGGCAGGACCGACTGGTGCGGGAACTGGAACCCGTTCGCAATCGTGGACTGCATGCAATATTCGATCGAAGCGGCACATACCTGGGAATCCAGCAAAGGTTGCCCCCGGCTCGCCGGGAGCCTGTACCACCGCTGCCACCGACCCGGAGAAAGGCTGTTTGATGTTCATCACCGTGACTAAGGCTTTTACGTCCGCGGCGCTGCTGGCCTCGATTATCTTCGATCCCGCCGGCGCGAGCCGGCTACTGCTGTTACTGGTGGTCTTCGCCGGCGCGATTGTCGTTGCCGTGCAGGCCGTTCGTCTGCATGAATATATCTGGGGATTCGGGTTCGTGATGCTGGGGCTGCTTTTCAATCCTCTGCTCATGATTTCTTTTTCGAACCCCGTAGTGCGCTGGCTCGACCTGGTTTGTCTGATGACGTTCGTGGCTTCTCTCTTCGTTTTAAGAGCGACTCCGCTGCCGTCCTCTCCTTCCATCACGGCTCCGAACCGCGAAGGTCCACGTTTGCGATGAGAGGACGCATCGAGATATTGAATGCCGGAAACGCCGAAGGCGTGATCCAGGCCGACAACGGCGATCGCATTAGTTTCGAGTTCTCCGCGGTGCTGGCGTACGATGTCGCCCGTCTGGAAGTGGGCCGGTGGGTGAGCTTCAATCTCGAAGGGAGTGATGGCTCGAGCGTGGTGAACGTTTGTCTCCATCGGCTGCAGCCTGCTCCGCAGGGGGCGGCGCGGGGTGTTGCCAGCTTGCGTTACGTCGGATTCAAACAGGCGGGAAGAATTCGGTCGTATAAGTTTGAGCGCACCACGCCGGAAGAAGAGATGAAGACGGTGATTGTGACCACCGACGTAGCGCTATTCGCCCGGCATCGGGTGCTGCTTCAGGAGGGGCCCGGATTATGTTTGCGGCTGCTGGAGACCGAATCAGCTAAGGCTAAGGGCCGCGAGTCACCGTTCGCCCTTACCGAGGACGACTTGATTACTTTTTTGGCAGAGCGCCTGGGCGCGCTCAAGCCGCCTGCCCGGCACCCCTGGCGCCGCCCGCGCCACGCAGCAAGTGAGTTGTCTCTCCCGCCGGCGCATGAAACAGGCAGATGATCCGCCATTCAACTTGTTATGCAAAGCTTGCTCGTGCGAGCGTGAAAGTAATAGTTTGACAGTTCCGCTAATTCAGGCTTCGGGTATAGCTCGGCCTACTTCGCCTGTCCTGCTCCGTCCTAGATTCGCCGCTCTGCCATTCGGAAAGAAGGCTTTTAATGAAGAACATTTTCGTAGGCAACCTCAGCTTCGATGCTACTGAAGATGCGGTTCGCTCCTTGTTTGAAACATACGGCACTGTGGATAAGGTAAATATCGTCACCGATAGGGACACAGGGCGCGCCCGAGGATTTGGATTCGTCGAGATGAGCGTGAACGCGGAAGCGGATCGCGCCATTGCCGATTTGCAGGGCAGGCAACTCGACGGCAGGACGCTCAGCGTCAACGAGGCCCGGCCGAAGGAAAATCGTGGCGGCGGATTCCGGAGCAACAGCGAGGGTCCGCGCAAGCGCCGCTGGTAGACAACTCGCCCGTCAAGTGAGATATTGCGTCGTCAGCGGCGACGCGCCTATATAAATAGCGAACGGCTCGGCCTGATTCCAGCCGTACTCCCTGGGCTCGGGGCTCAACGACGCCGCGCAGCTCGCTGGACTATTTGGAGTCACCGGTGGATGCTCGCGTCCGCTCCTTTGATTCGAAGTCCCACAAGACAAACCGGTTCCCTATAGAAAATTTCCGCAAACATCCCGCCGGAACCCCGACCGTGCGGTTCCATACGAACGACCTACCGCCTGGGAATGGGCGGCGCGACCAAACAGTTATATAATCGTCCCACAACAGAAGCTAGGGGTAATTTCATGCGTTCATTTTGTGTCGTAGCGTTTCTTGTTGGGCTGGCTGCGTCGCCCGCCCTCTTCGCCCAGTCCGCGTCAGGCACCATCCTCGGCAGCGTCCACGATGCCAGTGGAGCCTCCATTCCCGGAGCGGCTGTCAGCATCGTAAATCAACAAACCGGCTTTCGTCGTGAAGTCCCTACCGATAGCAATGGCGATTACGAACTCCCCTACGTCCCCCTCGGTGATTACGTCGTCTCAGCCAAAGCCAAGGGTTTCAAAACGGTCGACCGCAGCGGCGTGACGCTTGTCGTCGATCAGAAGGCGCGCCTCGATTTCACCCTTACCGTTGGAGACGTGAACGAAACGGTCACCGTCACGGAAGCGGCGCCGCTCGTCAAGACCGACAGCTCCGAGATGGGCGAAGTAGTCCAGCAGAAGACGGTGCAGGACCTCCCGCTCAACGGCCGTAATTACGTCCAACTCGTCTTCCTGACCGCCGGCGTTACCACCGGACAGCAGGGCGGCAATATAGAAGGCACGGGCGCCTTCGTGCAACGCGGCACTGGCAGCTTCAACGCCAACGGCCAGCGCGGCCAGAACAACAACTTCATGGTAGACGGCATCGACAACAACGAAAGTTGGATTAACACCACCATCTTGCAGCCGTCCGTCGAAGCTACGCGCGAATTTAAGGTCTACACCGCCAACGCCCCCGCAGAGTTCGGCCGGGCCTCCGGCGGCATGGTGAACGTACAGACGCGTAGCGGCTCGAACGACTTCCACGGCTCGGCGTTCGAGTACCTCCGCAACGCCGCGCTCGACGCCCGCAACTTCTTCCAGCGCAAAACTCCGCAGGACCAACGCCGCATCCCGAACTTCGTCCAGAGCCAGTTCGGCGCTACCTTCGGCGGCCCGATCAAGAAGAACAACTGGTTCATCTTCGGCGATTATCAAGGCTTCCGCCAGGCGCTCGGCTTGGACGTCACCTCTACCGTCCCTAGTGTCGCGCAGAAGGCGGGCAATTTCGGCGCAACCAACATCTTCGACCCGATAACCACGCGGCTCGACCCCGCGAATCCTGCCAATTACATTCGCGACCCGTTCCCCGGCAACATCGTTCCGGCGAACCGAATTCCCAGCCAGGCTCGGGCGCTCGTGAATCTTTATCCGGATCCGAACGTGGCCGGCACCGCGGTGAACAATTACTTCTTCTCGCCGTCGAAATATCAGACCGACGACGCGTTCAACGTTCGCAGCGATAAAATCATCACCGAAAAGAACACGATGTTCACCCGCGTGAGCCGCGGCCGCGACATCACGAGCCTGCCGGGCGCGCTGCCGGCCCCGGCGAACGGCCCCAACGTCGGTCCTTACGCCGGCGCCGACAACGGTCAAAGCGCCGACAGCGCCGACTTCAATCTCGTCACCTGGGGCGGCGTGCTCTCCGATACTCACGTCTTCCGTCCCAACCTCGTGAACGAATTCCGCATCGGCTTTTCGCGTTTCGATCTCCACGCGCTGCCGAAGAACATGTTCATCAATGCCGCAGCCGCCATCGGCATCCCCGGCATTAACGACGCCCTCCCGCCTTACTCCGGAGGATTGATCGGCGTCAGGCCCACCGGCTATCAGATGTTGGGCAATATCACCCCTATCCCGTCGATCTCGCAGAACACCAACTACCAGCTCAGTGAGAATCTGACCCACATCATCGGCCGCCACTCCATGAAGTACGGCTTCCAGGTGATCCGCCGACACCTCAACTTCTTCGAATCGCAAGATCCGGCGCGCGGGTTCTTCAACTTCGACCCGACCTTTACCAATCTCCCCAGCACGGGGGCGGGCGGCAACACCATCGCCACCTTGGAACTCGGTTTTCCATACCAGATCACCCGCACAGCCCTGCAAGGCACGTTCGGCCTGCGCGCCTGGGAGTATTCGTTCTACGCGCAGGATGACTTCAAGGTGAGCAATCGCCTCACTCTTAACCTCGGGCTGCGCTACGAACTCTTCCCGCCGCTGACCGAGGTTGAAGGACGCATCGCAAACTACAACTTCAGCTCCACCGATCCTGCCCTCAGTAACATCGCAAACGTCACCGGCGACAAGTACGCCGGCCGCAAGATCGATCCGCACAACTTTGCCCCGCGGGTCGGTCTCGCCTACAGCCTGACTCCCAGCGGCCACACAGTAGTGCGGGCTTCGTATGGAATTCACTACGTCAGCGTCCACTACGCGGGACAGGGCGCCATCGGCAGAAATCCGCCCTTCATGCCGACCCAGGCCTTCATACCCGGAAGCCTCTTCGTAGGCCGGAACGTCGCCGACGGCTTACCGATTCCGGTACCGACTCCGCTCGATACCGCCGCCAAACTGAACGCGGCCGGAGGATCCATCTACGCCGTCCAACTCGATACCCACACGCCCCGCGCCCAACAGTGGAACTTCGATGTCGAGCATCAGCTCGCCGGCGGTATCCTGCTCGATGTCGGATACGTAGGCACTCACGGCTCGCACCTGTTCTCGACATACAACCTGAACCTGCCGTCGCCGGGACCGACTCCGCTGGCCGCTCGCCGCCCGATCCAACTGTTGAACAACCTGCCGACGATCAACTACTTCGGCTTCTTCGGCGACTCCAATTACCAGGGCCTGCAAACTAAAGTGGTGAAGCGGTTCTCGCATGGCCTGGAGTTCCTGGCTACCTACACGTGGGCCAAGTCGCTTGACGACGCGATCGCCGGCTCCAGCGGACAGAAGGGCCGTCCGAACCCCAACGCCCAATATCAGGACATCAACAACATCCGTTCCGCTCGAGGCCTTTCTTCGTTCGACCTGGCCCACCGATTCGTTTTCAGCGGCTACTACACACTTCCCTTCGGCCAGAACGGCAGCGGGCTGACCAAGCGAATCCTCGGGGGCTGGCAGTTTAACACCATCGTGACCTTGCAGACTGGGCCGCCGTTCACCCCCACCCTGGCCTCGAACGGTCTGAACAACGGCAACTTCCAGTTGCCCAACCGTATTGGCAACGGCGCGTTGCCCGATGACCAGCGCACGATCCAGCAGTGGTTCAACACCAGCATCAGTCCGACCGACCCGAACCGTGCCTTCTCGGTGCCGGGGGCATACGTCTTCGGAAATTCGGGATACAATATTCTCCGCGGGCCAGGCCTGCAGACGGTCGACCTGGCGCTGCACAAGAATATTCCGATCACGGAGAAACTCAAATTACAACTGCGCGGCGAAGCATTCAACATCATGAACAACGCGAATTTCGCGCTGCCCAACATCAACCTGGGCACGGCGGCCGCCGGGTCCATCGGCAGCACCATTACTACGTCCCGCCAGATCCAGGTAGTAGCGAAGGTGGAATTCTGAGTCGGACTCTGGTGATCGTGTGCGCGGCCGTCCTGGCCGCGGCCGCGCACGCCGCCGACGCTCCGAAGGTCCTGAAGCACGTCACCGTCTATTCCGTGCCGGGCCGCTACGGCGGATGGCCGGCGAACCATGGCATCTGGTCCTGGGATAACGAAATCCTGGTCGGCTTCAGCGCGGCGTATTTCCAGTGGATCGGCCCCGACCGCCATCCGTACGACCGCTCGAAACCCGAAGAGCCGTACCTGGCCCGGAGCCTGGATGGCGGTGAAACCTGGTCGATCGAGCCGGCCACCGGACTGGTCCCTCCCGAAGGTATGTACACGGCCTCGGGTCCCGGAGGCAAAGCAACCGACCTGACCCAGCCAATCGACTTCACGAATCCAAACTTCTGCATGACCCTGCGCATGACGCAAGGCCAGAAGGGTCACTCATGGTTCTTCTATTCCTATGACCGCGGCAAAACCTGGAAAGGTCCATTCAACCTCCCGATGTTAGGTCAGACATCGATTATGGCCCGCACGGACTACATCGTGAATGGCAAGCGCGACGCGACGGTCTTCCTCACGGCAGCGAAGCAAAGCGGCGGCGAAGGCCGGCCATTCGCCGCGCGCACAACGGATGGCGGCCTGAGCTGGAAATTTCTGGCCTGGATCGGCCCTGACCCCGGCAAGGGATTCTCGATCATGCCCTCCTCGGTGCGTCTGTCAAAGAACGATATCGTGACGGCTGTGCGCCACGAAGATTCGCTCCGTCACGGCCCGAACTGGATCGACGCCTACGCCACCAGCGACGACGGCGCGACCTGGCGGTATCTCAGCCGCCCCGCAACCGACACAGGCGATAAGAGTGGCAATCCGCCAAGCATGATCCGTCTGCGGGACGGCCGCCTGGCAATCACCTATGGTCACCGCTCGCCGCCGTTCGAAATCCGCGCCCGGCTGAGCAGCGATAACGGGAAAACCTGGTCCCCGGACATTCTCCTCCGCGGGGACGCCGGTGCGTGGGACATAGGCTACAGCCGCACGGTGCAACGCGCGGACGGGAAAATCGTGACAACCTACTACTGGGCGACAGCGCCGCAGAAGGAGCGGACCATAGAAGCCACAATCTGGGATCCGGGTGCGCGATAGCCTTTAACAGGGCCTCTCCTGCAACGTTTGCCGGTCGAGCCGTTCCATCTCCCGCGCGAACGTCACAGTAGCGGCGCGCCGCGACTTATACAGCGCCCGGCCCCGGCCTGCCAACCCGGTAGCTTCTTCTTTTCCAGTCACAGTTGATTAACCCTACCCTCGCAACTCCAATATCCGGAACCCGCAACTTGCGACTCGGCAGCGTCGTCCTGTGCCGTTACACCGTCTGAGTATACCGGTTATCCAGGTTTCGGGATCCTTTTCACATTGGTATTTGAGAAAACGGAAATGCGTTCCTGTTCAATAGCGGATTGCAAAGGCTTAGCGGTGGCAATCGAAGTGCTCTGAACTCCGCGGGGTTCGTAAAGAGGTTTTAGCTTTGGTGCGTTGCCTCCTTGGAGATATCGCCCCGCGCCGATCCACGGTCTGCGCGGGGCTTTTTTTTGATCCCTGCAAAATCCGCTAAACTGGTCTTTTCCAGTTCATGCCCGACCTCTTCTCCCGCTGGATCTCGCGTTGGGAACACCATTTGGCGACGCGCGATAGCAACCGCATAGTCCGCCCGTTCGATTGGGGCGAAGACTGGCTAGCCAGTGACCGCAACGGCGATACGCGTCGTCATATAGCCGACTATGTCGCGCAGGCGATCGCCCAGTCGGACCTCTTCTATGCGTATAATCGGCCGCAAGACTACCACTTCGATGGCCGCCTGCTGAAATTCACCAGCCCGCTGGAAACCCGTTACCCCGAAAATAATACCGTCTACGCCGACTTCTTCCCCGCCGCGCTAGACCGCCGCCGCGCGGTTCTGGTCCTCCCGCAATGGAATTCCGACACGAATGGCCACGTGGGACTCTGCAAGATGCTCAACTGGTTCGGAATCAATGCGCTACGCATGAGCATGGCTTACCACGACCGGCGCATGCCCCCGGAGCTGGAACGTGCCGACTACGCCGTCTCAAGCAATATCGGCCGTACGATCCATGCTTCCCGCCAGTCGGTAATCGACGCGCGCTCCTGCCTCGATTGGCTCGAACAACGCGGTTTTAGCCGTATCGCGATCCTGGGCACAAGCCTCGGTTCGTGCATCGCATTCATCACCGCCGCCCACGACCTCCGGGTCAAAACCGGCGTCTTCAATCACGTCTCCATGTATTTCTCCGACGTAGTCTGGACGGGACTGGCTACTCAGCACGTGCGGAAAGGTTTAGCGGCGGAAGTCACGCAGGAACAGTTGCGCGAGTACTGGAAAGTGATCAGCCCGGCAGCCTATCTGCACCGCCTCGAAGGCCGTGATATGAGGTCGCTCCTGATCTGGGCGACTCGCGACTCCAGTTTCCTCCCCGAATATTCGCGCCAGGTGATCGAGTTCTTCCGCAATCACAAGCTGGTCCACGAGGAAGTAATCCTCCCCTGCGGCCATTACACCACCGGACGTTTCCCGTTCAAGTTAATGGACGGCTTAGCCATGTGCCGCTTCCTCGATCACAACATGTAGTATTCAAATGCTGCCGTGCGTGTACATATCGCGTGATAGTTGAATCCTGTTGACAGAAAGTGCGGGCACATGGCAACATAAAGGTATCACTGGAAAAGGAGGTGGTCCAGAACAATGAATGATAGTAGACCGCGCGAGGTGGCCGACTGTTGAGCTGCCGTTCCTAAGCTGTTGACTCGGTCCAGTGACCGGGTCGCGTTCCTGTGGACCGGCTGCCTCTCGCGAGAAGCCAGCGCCTCAGGTTTTATCTTAGGCTACCTGCACCCCGTGGATCTCCGGATCCACGGGGTTTCGATTTTTCAAGGCGGAAAACTGCATCAGGCTCGTATTTTCCGCCGCTCACCTGTTTGGAAAGCGCCGATCGTCGTCGCGGAAAATAGGTTGTCCGACACCGGTTTTGCCGCCCTGGGCTAACCGATCCAGGCGCTATGCTATACTGAGGGTCTCGAAAGGAATTCTTCTCTTTTCCCATGAAAGCTGGAATTCACCCCGCCTACAATGAGGCGAACGTTATCTGCGCGTGCGGAAATACGTTTAAAACCCGCACCACACACAAGGGCGACATCCGCGTGGAAATCTGCTCCAATTGCCACCCGTTCTTCACGGGCCGCCAGAAGCTCATCGACACCGCCGGCCGTGTAGACCGTTTCGAGAAGAAGTACAAGGCAACGCGCGGAAAAAAGAATCAGCCGCAACCGACGGCTTAGTTGGATTGCTAAGGAAGGGCAGCGCGGTTATGAGCCGTGCTGCTTTTTCTGGGCTTCGTTCTTGCGTCTCTGCTGCCGTTCCAGCAGGTACTTCTCATACTCGGCCCTCTGCTCATCATTCAGAAAACCGCGGATAGTCTGATGCTGGTCCTCGACAATGGCTTTCCGCTCGGCCTTGGAGCGCTGATCGTATTCCGTAAAGCGCTGATGCGTAGTATCGAATGTGGACTCTAACTTCCCCACCTGCTCGGGATTGAGTTTCAGGCGCGTCTGCATCTCTTCCACGACGCGCTTCCGCCACTCTTCCGGCTTCATCTTCGGCTGCACGGTGGCGTTGACCGACCGGGCATTGTAAAGCCGGTACCCGACCGCTCCAACCATGACACCGCTCAGGAACACCAGCAAGACGTAGAGCGGAACCGTAAGAGAGCGCTTCATCAGATTTCGTCGCCCGCAGTCAGATCGTATCCGGCCGTCTCCATGAGGTCCGGATTATCCGTGTTATGGCTCGCGGCCAGCACTTCCACATAGGTGCTCGTATAGGTGCCGGAGGCGCGCGGAACCGTAAGGTAGAAGGCCATAGCCAGCGTGGCAGCGACCGCGGCGGTCACAAAGCCGCGCGCAACGCGTCCGAAAAAGAATGAAAACGTTTGGCGCGACTCGATCCGCTGCCAAAGCTGCGGGATGAAATTGGCGCTGGGCTCCGGCGCGACGCAAGCTTCGCCATAAGCCCGAAACAAAGCATTGAGACGTTCTTCCTGTTTACCCAAGTTTTCCGGAAACATACCGTCCTCAACCAATCCGCTAACCGGCTTTCGCCGAACCTTTTCCTTCCGGATGCCTGGCGCCTGCTCCGAAGGCCTTCAGCACCCTCTGCCGGGCCCGAAAGAGCCTCACCTTAAGAGCATTTTCGTTCACCCGGTATATCTTTTCAAGCTCCTTGAGGGAAAGTCCCTCAACCTCCTTCAGCGTCAGAAGAATCCGATCCTCTTCTGAAACCGACCCCAACAACGCATCCACAGTCTCACGAACCCGCTTCTGCTCCTGGCGCTCCTGGTCGACCTTTCCTCCCGCGGCGGCATCTGCCATCACCACCTGCTGCTCGGAAAGATCCGACATCCGCGACTCCATGCGCCGGCGCTGCTTCCGCAGATAATCATACGACGCATTCACCGTCAGCCGGTACAACCAGGGCTCGAAAACCTCGGCAGTCCGGAGCTGGTCCAGGGAAAAATACAACCTCAAAAAGACTTCCTGGGCCACATCTTCGACGTCTTCCGGGCGCGCGATTAAACGAGCTATGGTACCCAAAATCCGCTTCCGGTACACAAGCACAACTTCGTTGAAGGCTGCGCTGTCGCCGTTCTGGGCGCGCTTGATTACTTCGAATTCAACGAGCATGCCGCACCATACGAGGGCCGGCAATAGTCTAGGCGTACCGGCAAATACTCAGGTTACAAGGCATTACGGGAAAAGGCAAAACCCGGGAAATTGGCGCCAGACTCGATTTCCCGCCGCCCGTACACCTGTAGTGAATCCACACGCCTGAGGCGCCGAAAAATGACTGACCAACACCAATTTCCCACGTGGTACTACTTAGCCTCGCTGATAGAAGCTACCTTGATGTTCTTACCATCGACGGTACCGGTCACTGTAACCTTCTTACCGGCGAATTTCTCGGGAGTCTTCTGGTCGCTGAGCGAGTAGACCGTCGAACCCGAAAGCAAGGCGTACTTAGATCCCATCTTTACGCACTCGGTGACGCACTTCGAATCCGGCTTTACATTCATCATCTTATGATCGGCGCCGCACATCTCGTCGGTGATCACGCCGGTCAGCGTCTTCTTTTCTCCGGCAGCCATCAGCAAGGCCGCGCCTGCCAAAAACATCGAAATCTTCTTCATTACTCGTCCCCTTTCGTATCATTCAATTTACGCCAGAGTTCGTTGTACCGGGCCTGGCTCAGACCTTGTTTCAACTGGAACCGAAAACTCTTTTCACGCGTGGTAATCGTGAAATCGAATGGCCCCGCGGAACTGATATTCTCGATATCCGTGAACCGCCACGTGCGCGAGTCGTCCTTGCGGTCAGTTTTATACACGATACGGTCCTGCCCGATCTCCAGCACTCCTTCGGACCCGGTAAGCCTCCCTACGTGCTTGGCCGGAACGGTCCACCTGGCGCGCACCTCGCGGTCGGCGAGCTCGGCGACAAACCGCCCGTCGAGCCGATCCTTCCAGACCGTGTAAAGTTCGGATGGAATCCTGCCGCTAAAATCAAATTCGCGGTCCGCACCCAATTTCCACTTCTGGTCCCAATATGACACCAGATGTATATGATCGTCCGCCAGTTTCAACTCCTGAATGTCCTGAAACTCCCATGCCCAGACATGATCCTTAGGCCCATGGAAGTAGATCCCCTTCTCGTCGACAGTCATAGTTCCGCGACATCCCTTGCGCAAATGATCGTGCCGGACCGGAAACTTAATGTCGGCGCCATGAGCCGTACCGAGCACCAGAACAAAAATCAGCCCAATTGTCTTTTCACTTGTGAATGCCATTTCCAGACCTCGTATATTGCCGGATAGACCACCAATTCCAGAACGAAAGATGTAAAAATTCCACCGATCATGGGCGCCGCGATGCGCTTCATCACGTCGGCGCCGGTCCCGGCCGACCACATGATCGGAATCAGCCCCACGAACATAGTCGCGACCGTCATGAACTTCGGCCGGATCCGCTTCACGGCGCCGTGCGTGATCGCTTCCTGCAAATCCGCCAGGCTGCGCATTCGTCCCGAGTTCTTCCATTCGTCGAAAGCCAGGTCGAGGTACAGGAGCATGAAGACGCCGGTCTCAGCGTCCACGCCCATCAGCGCGATCAGCCCCACCCACACCCCGATGCTCATGTTGTACCCGAGCAAGTGCAGCAGCCAGATCGCGCCCACGGCGGAAAAGGGCACCGCCAGAAAAATCAGCAGTGTCTTGGCGGTCGACTTCGTATTCAGATAAAGCAAAACGAAGATCAGAAAGAGAGTCAGCGGCAGCACCACCTTCAGGCGCGCCCGCACGCGTTCCATAGCCTCGTACTGTCCGCTCCACACCAGCGAATATCCGGCCGGAAGCGCAACGTTTTCCCGTACCATCTTCTTGGCGTCGGCCACATACCCGCCCACATCGCGTCCGGCGACGTCGACGTACACGTACCCGTTTAACATCCCGTTCTCGTTGCGCAGCATAGAGGGACCGCTGGCCAGTTTGATGTCGGCGATCTGCGCCAGCGGAATCTGCTGATTCCCCATGGCCGGCACGAGCACGCGCCCCAACCGGTCCACGTCGCTGCGAAAATCGCGCAGATACCGGATGTTCACCGGATAGCGCTCGCGGCCCTCCACAGTGGTGGAAACGTTGTCGCCGCCGATCGCGCTCATCACCACCATGTTGGCGTCATCCACCGTGAGCCCGTAACGCGCAAGCTGATCGCGCTTGAGATCGAAATCGAGAAAGTACCCGCCGCCCACGCGCTCGGAAAAGACGCTGCGCGTCCCGGCCACGCGCGGTAGCAATGC
>Ga0070741_10013406_pt1 | contig 14487 bp, 12 predicted proteins | sample Coa_R1_4_FD_66440 | JGI IMG/M metagenome (GOLD analysis project Ga0070741, IMG submission 66440) | Surface soil microbial communities from Centralia Pennsylvania, which are recovering from an underground coalmine fire - Coalmine... | ecosystem: Environmental > Terrestrial > Soil > Unclassified ...
CTGCTGCGTGCCGAACCCGGACATTCCGGAGACGCACGAGGTGCTGCTCGCGCGCGCGCGCCGGCTCCATCCCGACGAGACGATCCCCGACGACGCGCCGTCGCGCTTCAAGAAGGAGGGAGCGGCGGTGCCGGCGGCAGGAGGCGGGGAGGGGGCGGCGGCCGCGAAGGCCGCGCCGCCGGCGAAGGCCGGGCCCGCGCCGGCACCCGCGGCGCCGCCGCCGGCGGCCACGGCGCCGGTCGAGACCGCGGGCATCGCGATCCCGGCGCCCGATGACTGGGAGATCCCGATCCGCTGCTTCCGCTGCTCGGGCGACTACAGCGTCCCCTTCCGCCACTTCCGCGCCGGCGTCGTCTTCTACTGCCCGCACTGCAACGGCTCGCTCGTCCCGACGCTCGGCATGGTCCGCCGCGTGGAGGACGCGCTCGCGCGCTTCCACGCGGCCTGGACCCGCGACTTCGAGGAGTTCCACGAGCGGCGCAAGCGCGAGCTCGAGCAGTTCGAGGCGCGCCAGCGCGCCGCGCTCGAACGGTTCGAGGAAGAGCTCCGGGCGACCGCGCTCCGCGAGAAGGCGCCGGGCGCCCCGGCGCGACGCAAGGGCTTCTTCTCCTTCTGACCGCGGCGAGCTGACCCGGCCGCATGCGGCAGCGGCTCTACGGCTACCTGGCCGACCGTCCCGCCGGGGCGTCGCCGGAGGAGCTGCTCGACCTCGTCTTCACCGCCCGCGGCCGCGACCCGGAGTTCGGGCCGCGCTTCCTCGCGACGCTCCTCGGCACCGACCCTCGCTTCCGCTTCGACGCCGACGCCGGCCGGTGGCGCGCGCGCGCCTTCGACGCGCTCGCGCGCCCGTGCGCGGAGGCCTCGTTCGTGGTCGTCGACCTCGAGACGACGGGCGGCCCGGCGGGCGGGACCGGCATCACCGAGATCGGGGCCGTGCGCGTCCGGCAGGGGCGGCTCGCCGAGACGTTCGCGACCCTGGTGAACCCCGAGCGGCCGATCCCGCCCTTCGTCAGCCGGCTGACGGGCATCACCGACGAGATGGTCGCCGAGGCGCCGCGCATCGACGCCGTGCTGCCGCGCTTCCTCGAGTTCGCGGGCGACGACGTCCTCGTCGCGCACAACGCCGCCTTCGATCTCGCGCACCTGAACGCCGCGGCCGAGCGGGTCGTCGGACGCCGGCTCGACCATCCGGGGCTCTGCACCCTCCGGCTCGCCCGCCGGCTCCTGCCCGAGCTCCGCCGCCGCGCGCTCGACGTCGTCGCGAGCCATCTCGGCATCGCGTGCTTCGGCCGCCACCGCGCGCTGCCCGACGCCCGCATCGCCGCGGAGATCCTCTGCGTCTTCCTCGAGCGCGCGGCCGGACGCGGGATCACCCGCGTCGACCAGCTGCTGGACTTCCAGCGCAGCGCCGCCGACGGCCGGCCGTTCGTCGTCCACGTACCGCGGCAGCGGCTCGACGGCGTGCCCGCGACGCCGGGCGTCTACCATCTCCTCGGCGAGGACGGGCGGCTCCTCTACGTCGGCAAGGCCGTGCGGCTCCGCGAGCGCCTCGCGAGCTACTTCACGAACGCGCGCGGCCACTCGCCGCGCGTCCTCGACCTCATCCGGCACGTGTACGACTTCCGCGTGACGGAAACGGGGAGCGAGCTCGCCGCGTCGCTGCTCGAAGCGCGTCAGATCCGGGACCTCAAGCCTCCCTACAACCGGCAGCGGAAGCACCTGCCGCGTGTCGGCTTCCTGAAGCTCGGCGTCCGCGGTACGTATCCCCGGCTCTGGGTCACGGAGCGGCTCGCCCCCGATCGCGCCCTCTACGTGGGGCCCTTCCGCAGCCGCGACGCCGCGGACCGGGCGCACGCCGTGCTCGGCCGGCTCTTCGGGCTCCGGACCTGTCCCGGCGCGCTCGCGCCGTCGCCCGCCGCGACGCCGTGCCTCTCGGGGCAGGTGGGGGCCTGCACCGCGCCGTGCGCGGCGCGCGTCGACGCCGCGGCGTATCGCGCGCAGGTCGACGCGCTCGTCGCCTTCCTCGCCGGCGAGAACGAGGCGCCGCTCGCCGCGCTCGTCGCCCGCCGTGATCGGCTCGCGGCGGGGGAGCGGTTCGAGGCGGCTGCGCGGGTGCAGCGCGACCTCGAGCTTCTGGAGACGCTCCGCGCGCGGCAGCGCGCGCTCGCGTGGGTGCTCGCGCGGCAGAACTTCGTCGTCCTCCTCCCGACCGTCGCCCGGGATGCGGCGCTCTTCTACGCGGTCCTCGGCGGGCGGCTCGCGTTCGAGCTCCGCATCGCCGCGATCGGCGACCTCGCGGCGGCCGTCGACCTCGTCCGCCAGCGCTTCGCGGCGTATCAGGACGTGCCGCTCGGGCGCGACGACGTGGACGCGACGACGATCATCGCCGCGTGGCTGCGCGACCGCCGGGCGAACGACGGCGTCCTCCTCCCGCTCGACGGCCCGGACGCGATCGTCGATCGGCTCGACGAGCTCGCGGTGACCGTCCGCGATCTCGGCCTTCCCGGACCGCTGCCCGCGATCGACGCGCTCACATGAGCCGGCGGCGGCTCATCGTGACGGGCGACGACTTCGGAGCCGCGCCGGAGGTGAACGCCGGCATCGTGCGCGCGCACCGGGAGGGGATCCTCACCAGCGCGAGCCTCATGGTGACGGGCGACGCGGCGGCCGAGGCGGCGGCGCTGGCGCGCGCGAACCCGCGGCTCGCCGTCGGCCTCCACCTCGTCCTCGCGCAGGGCCGCGCCGCGGCGCCCCGCGACGCCGTCCCGCACCTCGTCCGCGCCGATGGCACGTTCGGCGACGCGCCGATCCCGACCGCGCTCGGGTACGCGTGGCGCGCCGTCACCCGGCGCGGCCGCGCCGAGCTGCGCCGCGAGGTCGAGGCCCAGCTCGACGCGTTCGCCGCGACGGGCCTCCGCCTCGCGCACGTCGACGGGCATCTGAACATCCACCTCCATCCGATGATCCTCCCCCTGCTCCTCGAGCTCGCGCCCCGCTACGGCATCCGCGCCGTCCGCCTCTCGCGGGAGGACCTCGTGGCGGCGCTCCGGCACGATCGACGTCACCTCGTCCGCAAGGTGCTCGAAGGGTACGTCTTCCGCGGGCTCGCCGCGTGGGCGGCGCCGCGACTCCGAGCCGCCGGGATCGCGACCGCCGACCGGGTCTACGGGATGCACCAGACCGGGCACGTGGACGAGGCGTACGTCCGCGCGCTCGTGCGCGCGCTCCCGCCGGGGGCGAGCGAGCTCTACTGCCATCCGGCGACCGCGCAGGCGCCGTGCATGGCCGCGTACCAGCGCGGCTACGACCACGCGGTCGAGGTGGCCGCGCTCACGAGCGCCCGGGTCCGCGCGGAGCTCGACGCGGCCGGCGTCGAGCTCGTCTCGTACTCCGACCTCGCCGCGTAGCGCGGCGTCAGCTGCCCGACGCGCGCGCCGTCTCGGGCTCGTCCGCGACCAGCTCCGCCGGCACGGCGACGGGCGTCATCCGCCCGTCGCGGCCGACACGGAGCACTCGGCCGCTCCAGTGGACCTCGCGCCCGAGGAAGGCCGCGAGCCAGACGGCGGAGCTGACGAGGTCCTTCAGCGGGACGAGCCAGAGGTGCCGCGGCGTCTCGGGCTCGCGGAGCGCGCGCATGATGACGGCGAGCGAGCCGACGCGGACGGCGACGGCCGCGCCCGCGAGCGCCCAGGCGAGCGGGGTTCCGCGGAGCGCCACGAGCGTCGCGAGCGCCCACAGCGTCGCGTGGGTCAGGACCGAGAAGAACCAGCCCGCGGGCTGGCACACCCGATACGTCCGCGCCCAGCGGAGCTGGTGGCGCCAGACGTCGGAGAGCGTCACCGAGTCGAGCACGGTCTCGACCACGTACGGCACGAGGACGAGGCGGTAGCCGGCCTTGAAGATGCGCCCCCCGAGCTGGTTGTCGTCGGCGAGGTAGTCGGCGATCGCGGCGAACCCCCCGATCGCGTCGAGCGCTTCGCGGGTGAGCGCCATGGACGCCCCGTAGCCCCACCGGAGCGGGGCGACGGTCACGGCGAGCACCATCGGGATGAAGTCCGTATTGATGAAGAGCGCCTCGAGGAGCGACGGCAGCCCGAAGGGCCCGACGCCCCGGTAGAGGCAGGTCGTGAGGCCGACCGCCGGGTCGCCGAGCGGCGCGACCATCGCGCGGAGGTAGTCGGGTCGGACGCGGATGTCGCTGTCGCTCAGGACGAGGATCCGGTGCCGCGCGTGCCGCATCATCTGGCGCAGGTTTGCGACCTTGCGGTTCGTGCCCGCGGCGTCGCCGACGGCGAGCACGATGTCGACGTCGGGGAACTCGCGCTTCACGCGCTGCACGATCGCGACCGCCGGGTCCGTGGGATCCGTCACGCCGAAGACGATCTGGAAGCCGCCCGGGTAGTCCTGGCGGCAGAAGCTCACGAGGTTCGCGTAGAGGTCGACGCCCGGCCCCTTGAGCGGCTTCAGCACGGTGACGGGCGGCAGGGGGGCCGCCGGCGCCGGCGCGCGGCGCGCGCGGCGGAAGAAGAGCCAGGCGGCGGCCGCCTGGTAGAGCTGGTAGACGCTCGCGATCGCGAGGCAGCCGAGGACGAACGCGGTCGGGGCGTGCATCTACGCCGAGGCGTTCGACTCGGGACGCGCGCTCTGCGCCGCGATCTGCCGGCGCTTGTACATCGAGACGAGGAAGTCCTTCCCCTCGCCGAGGAGCCGCTTCGCCTCGTGCCGGTCGGTCGCCATCTTCTTGAGCGACTTCCAGATGTAGCGGCGGCTGAAGTAGTAGCGGCGGTAGAAGGTCTCGACGGCCTTGAAGATCTCCTCGGCCGAGACCTCGGGGTACGACACCGTGCACTTCTGGTAGCCCGTCTCGTCCACGAGGCTGTCGACGGTCAGGTACTTGTGCTCGCGGACCCAGTCGTACATCGCCGTCCCCGGATACGGCGACGCGAGCGAGCACTGGACGGTCTCGGGCTTCATCTCGAGCGCGAAGCGGATGGTCTCTTCGATCGTCTCCCTCGTCTCGCCGGGGAGGCCCATGATGAACGTGCCGTGGATCAGGATCCCGATGTCGTGGCAGTCCTTCGTGAAGCGGCGCGCGCGCTCGACGCTCACGCCCTTGCGGATGTTCTTCAGGATCCGCTCGTTGCCGGACTCGTAGCCGACGACGAAGAGGCGGAGCCCGTTGTCCTTCAGCGCCCGGAGCGTCTCGCGGTCGACGTTCGCGCGCGAGTTCGTGGACCACGTGATGCCGAGCCGTCCGAGCCCCTTCGCGATCGCGACGGCGCGCTTCGGGTCGGCGGTGAAGGTGTCGTCGTCGAAGAAGAGCTCCTTCATCTCGGGGAAGAGCCGCTTCACCCGGGAGCACTCCTCGAGGACGTTCTCGACCGAGCGCGTGCGGTAGGTGTGGCCCGTCGTCACCTGCGGCCAGAGGCAGAACGTGCACCGCGCGGGGCAGCCGCGGCCGGTGTAGAGCGAGACGTACGGGTACTGGCAGTAGGGGCTGTTGTACTTCCTGTAGTCGAGGTCGCGGGCGTAGACCTCGGTCGAGAAGGGGAGGGCGTCCAGCTGCTCCGTCGTGAGCGCGGGCGGCTCCGGATTGTGGACGTAGGCGCCGTCCCGGAGGAAGCTGATCCCCTCGATGTCGTCGTACGGACGGCCCTCCGCCACGGCGACGACCGCGAGGTCGAACTCCTTGCGCGCGACGTAGTCGATCGCCGAGTCGGCGAAGCGGAGCGACTCCTCCGGACGGGCCGTCACGTGCCCGCCGACGAAGCCGATCACGAGATCCGGCTTGGCGGTCTTCAAGGCCTGCGCCGTCCGCACGTCGGCGCGGAAGGAGGGCGTGCTCGTGTGGAGGACGACGTGGTCGTAGTCCCGCGCGATGCGGACCACCTCGTCGACGGACATGTGGAGTGGCGGGGCGTCCAGCAGGCGCGCGCCGGGCAGCATGCCGGCGGGATACGAGAGCCAGGTGGGGTACCAGAACGACCACACCTCGCGCTTCGCCTGGTAGCGCGCACCCGCGCCCCCGTCGAAGTCGTCGTACGAAGGTGGGTTCAGGAACAGCGTCCGCATCTCATCCCCTCCCTTGGGCGCGCGCGGGGACGTCGACGTGAGACGGTTCCGCCGCCGGCGACCGGTCTTGACCGAACGGTCAAGGCGGCGTGTATACCACGTGTTACCGATGTGCAACCGTCGTTCGACGGGAGGCGTGCGGTGACGCCGTCTCGCACAGGAGAACGTCCTTGCGCGTCCTCCGCTCCGTCGCTATAAGCGGCGCTTCCGAAGGACGCCATGGGTGAAGCGCTCTTGCCGCTCCTCACGCGGCCGGGCATCGTGCTCGCTGCGGGAGCGCACGATGCGCTCTCCGCGAAGCTCGCCGAGCAGGCGGGGTTCGGTGCGATCTGGGCGAGCGGCTTCGGGATCTCCGCCGTGCAGGCGGTCCCCGACGCGAACATCCTGACGCTCACCGAGACGCTCGACGCCGTGCGCCGGATCGTCGACGCGGTCGGCATCCCGGTCGTGGCCGACTGCGACAACGGCTACGGCAACGCGATCAACGTCATGCGCACGGTGACCGAGTTCGAGCGCGCGGGTGCCGCCGGGCTCTGCATCGAGGACAACGACTTTCCGAAGCGGTGCAGCTTCTACGCCGGCGTCCGGCGGGACCTCGTCCCGGTCGAGGAGCACGCGCGGAAGATCGAGGCCGCGACGACCGCACGCCGGAACCGCGGCTTCGTCGTGATCGCGCGGACCGAGGCGCTCATCGCCGGCCTCGGCATGGACGAAGCCTTCCGGCGGGCGCGCGCGTACGCCGCGGCCGGCGCCGACGCCGTCCTCGTCCACTCGAAGGCGCCCGACTTCTCCGAGCTGCGGGAGTTCGCGGCCCGCTGGGACGGCGGCGTCCCGCTCGTCGCCGTGCCGACGACCTATCCGACCGTCGCCGCCGAGGAGCTGGAGGCCGCGGGCTTCCGGATGGCGATCTTCGCGAACCAGGCGCTGCGGGCCGGGATCGTCGCGATGCGCGACGTTCTCGGGGAGATCCGGCGGAGCGGCAGGGCGGCGAGCGTCGAGGAGCGGATCGCGCGGCTCGAGGAGGTCTACGCGCTCGTCGGCGTCCCGGAGCTGAAGGCGAACGAGCAGCGCTTCCTCTTCGCCGGCGACCGCCCGCCGCGCGCCGTCATCCTCGCGGCCGGCTTCGACCCGCAGCTCCTCCCGCTCGTCCAGGACCGCCCGAAGACCATGCTCGACGTGAAGGGGCGGACGATCCTCGAGCGCCAGGTGCGCGCGCTCCGAGCCGCGGGCATCACCGACGTGACGGTCGTGCGCGGCTACAAGAAGGAGCAGGTGAAGGTGCCGGGGGTGCGGTTCGTCGACAACGACCGCTTTCGGGAGACGGGCGAGCTCTACTCGCTCTTCCGCGCCGAGGAGGTCCTCCGCGGCCCGTTCCTCCTCCTCTACGGGGACATCATCTTCGAGGCGGGCATCCTCGAGAAGCTGCTGCGCACCGAGGCCGACGTCGCGGTCGTCGTCGACCGGGCGTTCCACGACGCCCATCGGGCGGGCATCCCGCTGCCGCCCGGCCCGCTCGACCTGGTCGTCACGGAGACGCCGCCGAACGGCCGCCGCTTCGTGGCACCGGAGGGCGGGAGCCGCGTGCTGCGCATCGGCCCGGAGGTCGCGCCCGACGAGGCCCACGGCGAGTTCATCGGCATGGCGGCCTTCTCCGAGCGCGGCGCGGCCGCGCTCCGCGCCGTCCACGAGGAGCTCGCGCAGGGCCGGGCCGAGGGGCTCGACCGGGCGACGGTGCCCCAGATCCTCCAGGCGCTCGTCGACCGCGGCCACCCGATCACGGCCGTCGACATCCACAAGGGCTGGATGGAGATCGACAGCTTCGACGACTACCGGCGCGCCTGGATCGAGGCAGCACCCTAGGGATCGGCTCCCGGTCGGGGTCGCGCGCGAGCGACAGTGAGCGTCTTTCCCGCCGATCGCTTCGTCGACCGCCTTCTCGCGGCGGGGTTCGACTTCTTCACCGGCGTCCCGTGCTCGCTCGTCGGGCCCGTCATCGCGGAGCTCGAGCGGCGCCGGCTCTACTTCCCCGAGACGCGCGAGGACGCGGCGCTCGGCGTCGCCGCGGGCGCGTACCTGGGCGGGCGGTTCCCGCTCGTCGTGATGCAGAACTCGGGGCTCGGCGTGTCGCTCAACGCCCTCGCCTCGCTGCACCTCCTCTACCGCATCCCCGCGCTGCTCCTCGTCACGTGGCGCGGCTGGCGCGGCGAGGACGCGCCGGAGCACCTCGTCATGGGCCGGGTGCTGCCGGCGCTGCTCGACCTCTTCGGGATCGCCCACCGAGCCCCGGGTGTCGACGAGCTCGAGGGCGACCTCGCCTGGGCCGCCGCGACGCTGCGCCAGACGCGGACCCCGGTCGCGCTCGTCGCCCGGCCCGGCCTCTTCGTATGACGCTCACGGACGCGCTCGCGGTGCTCGCCCCCCTCGTCCCGGAGGAAACGGTCTGCGTGTACGCGAACGGCTTCCTGTCGCGCGCGGGCTGCGCCGCCCGCGACCGGGACGAGTGCTTCTACATGATCGGCTCGATGGGCCTCGCGTCGTCGATCGGCCTCGGGCTCGCGCTCGTGCGGCCCCACCGGCGCGTGCTCGTCCTGGACGGCGACGGCAACGTGCTCATGAACCCCGGCGCGCTCGCGTCGATCGCCGCGGCGCGGCCCGCGAACCTCGTCCACGTCTGCTTCGACAACGGCGTCCACGCCTCCACGGGCGGGCAGCGGACGATCGCCGACCGGGTGGCGCTCGACGCGCTCGCGCGCGCGGCCGGGTATCCGCTCGTCGAGCGGGTCGACACGGCGCCCGCCCTCCGCGAGGCGATCGGGCGGTTCCTCGCCGCGTCGGGCCCCGCGTTCCTCCACGTGAAGATCGCGCTCGGCCCGGCCGGCGCGCCCGGAAAGCGCGTGCCGTACGCGCCCGAGGCGATGACGGCGCGGATGCGGCGCGCGCTCGGGGTCGAGCCGTGATCCTCCTCAACCCCGGCCCGGTGAACGTCTCCGCGCGCGTCACCGCGGCGCTCGCGCGCGGTGACATGTGCCACCGCGAGCCCGAATGCGACGCGCTGCTCGCGTCGATCCGCGCGCGCCTCCTCGCCGCGTTCGCGCCGGCGGGCGGCTTCACGGCCGTCGTGCTCACCGGCTCGGGCACCGCGGCGCTCGAGGCCGCGGTGACGAGCGTCCTCTCGCCGCGCGGCCGCCTGGTCGTGGTCGCGAACGGCGTGTACGGCGAGCGGATCGCCGCGATGGCGGACGCCGCGCGGCTGCCGGCGACGGTCGTGCAGGGCAGGTGGACCGACGTGCCGGACGTGGCCGCGGTCGAGCGGGCGATCGCGGCGCCCGACGTCGAGGCCGTCGCCGTCGTGCACCACGAGACGACGACGGGGCTGCTCAACCCCGTCGCCACCGTGGGGCGCCTCGCGCGGTCGGCGGGAAAGCTCCTTCTCGTCGACTCGGTGAGCGGCCTCGGCGGCGAGCCGCTCGATCTCGACGCCGTCGGGGCCGACCTCGTCGTCGGCACGGCGGGGAAGTGCATCCAGGCGTTCCCGGGCATGAGCTTCGTCCTCGTCCGCGAGGCGGTGATGGAGCGTCTCGCCGCGTATCCCGCCCGCTCGCTGTATCTCTCGCTGCCGCTCTACGAAGCGTCGCGGCGCCGCGGCACCGTCCCCTACACGCCGGCCGTGCAGCTCGCGTACGCATTCGACGAGGCCCTCGCCGAGCTGCTCGAAGAGGGCGTGGCCGCGCGCGCCGCGCGATACGCGGCGGCGGCGGCGCTCCTCCGCGACGGCTTCGCGCGCCTCGGGCTCCGCTTCCTCCTTCCGCCCGAACGCCGCTCGAGCTCGATCACGTCGCTCTGGTTCCCGGCCGGCGTCGACTACGTCGCGCTGCACGACGGGCTCAAGGCCCGCGGCTTCGTCATCTACGAAGGGCAGGGCCGCCTCGCTCGCGAGATCTTCCGCGTCGCGAACATGGGGGCGCTCGCGCGGGCGGACTTCGAGCGCTTCCTCGAGGCCCTCGCAACGGTGCTCGGGCGGTGACGGCGATCCTGCTCGCCGCGGGCGTCGGCAAACGCCTTCTCGCGGCGTCCGGCGGCCGGCCGAAGTGTCTCGTGCCGATCGGCGGCCAGCCGCTCCTCGTCCGCCTGCTCGAGAGCCTCGCCGCGGTCGGTGTGGGCGAGGCGGCGGTCGTCACCGGCTTCGGTGCCGATGCCGTCCGCGCCGCGATCGGCGCCGGCCCGGCGGGCCTGGGCCTTCGCTGGCTCTTCAACCCGCGCTTCCACGAAGGCGCGATCCTCTCGCTCTGGACCGCGCGCGAGCTCCTCGACGGCCCCGCGCTCGTCATGGACGCCGACGTCCTCTGCGGGACGGCCATGCTCGCGCGACTCGTCGGCTCCGCGCACCCGAACTGCTTCCTCCTCGACGCGAGCGTCACGCCGACGGGCGAGGAGCAGATGCTCCTCGTGCGCGACGGCGTCGTGCGGAACATCGTCCGCGGAGGGGCGCCGGGCTACGAGCTCGCCGGCGAGTCGGTCGGGTTCCTGAAGCTCGACGCCGGCGCCGCCCGCCTCCTCCGCGCGCTCCTCGAGCGGCGCGTCGCGGCGGGCGAGACCGGGATCGAGCACGAGGACGTCTATCCCGAGCTGATGGCGGCGGTCCGGATCGGGTACGAACGCGTGGACGGGATGCCGTGGACGGAGATCGACTTCCCGGAGGACGTCGCGCGCGCCGAGCGCGACGTGCTGCCCCGGCTTCGATGAGCGCCGTGCGCGACGCGATCGTCGTCGCGGGGCCCGGCGACGCCGAGCGCCGGATCGCGGGCGTGCCGCTCCTCCTCCGCACCCTCCTCGTCCTCCAGCGGGCGGGCGTCGAGCGCTGCACGCTCGTCGGTGCCCGGGTGCCGGCCGATCCGCGCCTCCGGCTCGCCGTCGCACCGGCCGCGTCGCTCGCGCCGCTCCCCGACGACGCGCTCCGCATCGTCGTCGGTCCGAACGCCGTGGTCGACGGGACGCTCGTGGCGGCGCTCGCCCGGCGGGCGCGCGCCGGGACGGTCGTCGAGGTCGAGGCCGACGGCGTGCGCGTGCGCGTCGCGCCCGGGCCGCTCGTGGCGACGAACGGCGGCGCCGGGACGCCGCCGCCCGCCGGGACGCTCTGCGCGGCGTCGGCGCCGGCGGTCGAGCGCCGGCTCCTCCGCGGCCTCGAGAACGCGCGCGACGGGTATCTCGACCGCGCGCTCTTCCGGCGCGGCTCGCGCGCCGTGACGCCGCTCCTCCTGCGCACGCCGCTCTCCGCGAACGCCGTCACGCTCGTCGGGATCGCGGTCGGCATCCTGGGCGGGGTGCTCCTCGGCGCGGTGACCTGGTGGGGCGTACTCGCCGGCGTCGGGTGCCTCGCGGTCTCGGGGATCCTCGACTGCGCGGACGGCGAGCTCGCGCGCCTCCGCTTCACGGAGTCCGCGCTCGGGTACTGGCTCGACGTCGTCGGCGACACGGTCGTCCACCTGGCCGTCGTGGCCGGCATCGCCCTTCGTCTCGCGCGCGCGGGGACCGTCCCCCCGTGGCCCGTGTTCGCGCTCCTCGGCGCCGGCATCGTGGGCGCGTTCGTCGCGATGACGTGGAGCGAGCACGTCGAGGAGCGGCGCCGCCGCGCCGGCGGCTGGGAGAACGCCGTCCTCGACGGGGTCCTCTCGCCGCTCTCGACGCGCGACTGGCACGTGTTCGTCGTCGCCTTCGCGCTGGCCGGCCGGCTCGACCTCCTCGTCCTCGGCGGCGCGATCGGCGCGCACGCCTTCTGGCTCGTCGTCGCCGCGCTGCTCCTCCGGGTGCTCGCGCGCGCCCGTCAGCTCCAGGCGAGCGTGGCGCGCGTCCGCCAGTAGCGCTCCACCGGCTCCGCGAGCGCGTCGAGCCGCGCGGCGGTCGTCGCGTCGAGCGCGAGGTCGAGCGCGGCCACGTGCGACGCGAGCTGCGCCGTCGTCGCAGCACCCGAGAGCGCGACGTCGACCGCCGGCTCCGCGAGCACGAAGGCGAGCGCCAGCTGGTCGACGGCGCACCCGACGGCTGCGGCGACGGCGCCGAGCTCCGCGACGAGCGGCGTGTCCGCGGGGCGCCCGTTCGCGTCCGTCAGCCGGCCGTTCGCGAAGACCTCCTTCGCGATGACGCCGAGCCCGGCGTCCCGGGCGGCACGAAGCGCCGCGCGGCACGACGGCTCGAGGCAGTTGAACGTCGCCTGCACCGCGTCGAACACGCGCTCGCCGTCGACGCGGACGTCGAGCGCGCGGCGGATCGTGTCCGCGGACCGGGGGCCGGTGACGGTGAGGCCGACGGCACGACAGTCGCCCGCGCGCCGTGCGCCGACGAGCGCGCGGAGCAGCGGCTCGTTCTCGAACAGGCCCGACTCGAGCGTCGCGCTGTGCACCTGGTGGAGGTCGAGCCAGCCACCGAGCAGCGCGCGCGTCTCGGCGAGCTGGCCGGCGAAGCGCGCCAGCGTGAGCTCCTTCTCCTCGTGGACTCGCGCGTCGATTGCCCACCCGGCGGTGTAGCGGTAGCCCCACTTGCTCCCGACCGTGAGCGCGTCGCGGGGGACGGCCCGCTCGCGGAGCCAGCGCGCGAGGAATTCCTCCGCGCGGCCGTAGCTCCGCGCCACGTCGACGTAGCGGACGCCGGCGGCGCGCGCGGCGTCGAGGAGCGCCCTGCTCCGGGCCGAGAGCGCCTCGGGCGTCCGTTCGGGACCGAGGTCGCGCTCACGCCCGAGCGTGATGTAGCCGGGCCGGCCGACCGCCGCGAGCCCGACGCCGAGCCGGGACACGACGAGCCCGGTATTCCCGAGCGGCCGCCTCGACACGGCGCCTCAGCCCTGGCGGCGCCGGCGCGCCGATCGACGGGTGAGGTAGAGGAGCCCGAGCCCATCGAACGCGAGCTCCCGCCCGCGCTTCAGGAGCCAGAGCGTCGCGGCGTCCGACTCCGCCATGCCGAGGAACGTGCAGAGTGCCACGCCGCCCACTTCCTGGGTGCCGAGCCCGCCCGGCACGACGATGGCCGCCGCGCGGATCGGCTGCGAGAGCGCCTCGATGATGAGCGCGTCGAGCCACGTGACCGGGGCGCCGATGAGGCTCATGATGAGCGCCACCTCCGTCACGCCGAAGAGCCAGCCCGCGAAGTGCCAGAGGCCCGCGCGCCAGAACGCGTCGCCCTCGCGTCGGTAGAAGTCGGCGAGGCGGAGGTCGATCGCGGCGACGGTCTCTTCGAGGCGCGCGATGAACTTCGCGCGCGGCGCGAGGCGGTGGAGCCAGCGCCAGACGACCGACGCCGGTGAGCCGCGCTGGATGCGGACGAGGGCGATGGCGAAGCCCGCGGTCACGAGCAGGAGGAGGAGGCCCCACGCGAGCGCGAGCGCCTGCTCCCCCATCCGGTAGAGGAGCGCCGCGATGCCGACGACGACGAAGAGGCTCTGCGTCACCGTGAGCGCGGTCTTCGCGATGACGATCGACGCGAGGCTGTCGGAGCCCGACACGCCCCAGGCGCGGAGCAGGTGCGCCTTCACCGGCTCGCCGCCGACGGCGGCCGTCGGCGTGAGGCTGTTCACCGCCTCGCCCGCCATCCGCACGAGGACGAGCGAGTGGAACGGGACGCGGCGCGCCGCGTCCGGCGGCAGCGTGCAGCGCCACCCGCGCGCGTCGAGGCAGGCGATCACGACCCACGGGACGAGGACGAGCGGCCCGTACCAGCGCAGCTCGTCCATCCGGTCGTGAATCGCGTCGACGTCGGCGTGGTAGATCAGGAAGCCGAGCAGGGCGAGACCCGCCACGAGCGCGATCGCCGTGCGGGCGAAGGGCACGCGGAGACGCGTGCCGGGGGCCTCCTCCGGCCCCCGCGGGACGTCAATTTGCTCGGCCCCCGTGGGTAGCGTCACGCTCCGCCGCCTCCAGGACCTCGACGACGCGAAGCGAGCGCGCGCCGCTCGTGAGCGGCTCGGTCCGCGTCAGGATGCTCTCCAGGAAATGGTCGGCGGCGAGTGCCAGCGGCTCGGCGGCGGTGGGCACCTCGAGGGGCCGGGCGGTGAAGTCGCGGATCGGGATGATGGGTGCGGCGCCGGTCGGACGCCCGTTCGACCGGTCGAGCGTGTAGTCGTAGAGCGTGATGCCCCGCTTCTCGAAGCGGCCCTCGTACGTGAGGATCCGCTCGCGGCCGACGACGGTCAGCTTCGCCGTCTTCTCGGGATGGAGCCAGGAGAGGTAGACGTGGGCGGAGACGCCGCCCTCGAGCTCGAGGTCGCAGACCGCCATGTCGGCGACCCCGGACTGCAGGTACGCGTGCAGGTGGAGCCGGGTGGCGACGACCGGCCGCTCGACGAGGTAGAGGAGGATCGAGAGGTCGTGCGGCGCGGAGTTCCACCAGACGCTCGAATCGCGGCGGATGCGCCCCATCGCCAGCCGT
>Ga0070741_10013407_pt1 | contig 14487 bp, 12 predicted proteins | sample Coa_R1_4_FD_66440 | JGI IMG/M metagenome (GOLD analysis project Ga0070741, IMG submission 66440) | Surface soil microbial communities from Centralia Pennsylvania, which are recovering from an underground coalmine fire - Coalmine... | ecosystem: Environmental > Terrestrial > Soil > Unclassified ...
TCGTTCTCCCAGACCTCCATGGTCTCGTCGGTGCCGAGGATGGCGTCGAGGAGATCCATGGGATCGAGCCCGTCGCGGCCGGCGTCGGGGGTGGCGATCCCGTAGGTCCTGGGGTCGTCGGCGGGCGGGGTCAGGAAGAAGCCGATCGGGACGTGGAAGGCCCGGGCGAAGGCGAAGAGGTCATCGGCGGTGAACTGGCGGATGCGGCCGCCGTCGACGGAGCGTTCGATGGCCGAGAAGTTGGCCACGGACCAGTGGGCGCCGAGGTAGGGGGCCAGGGCTTCGGCGGCCTGCTCCTGCGTCCAGCCTCGGAACAGCCTGGCCCGGGCCAGGTTGTAGGCCACGACCTGGTTTGGTGTGAGGGTCGGCACCCTCTCTTCGTCCGGAACACGACGGCGCATCGATAGCCCCCGAGAGCCCAAATCTACTTTTGAGCACCATACTCAACATCCGGCTTGACGTCCAGCCTCGGGGGCGCGATTCTACTCACACGCGTGTGATTCGACAATCGCGCACTCCGAGCGGTTGGGCGCGCGGCTGGGGCCCGAAGGAGGCGCCGTTGCGCAACCTCGAAGACCTTCCCCTCGTCCTGACCATCGAAGAGGCCGCCGAAATTCTCAGAATCTCGCGGTGGGCCGCCTATGAGCAGGCCCGGATCTGGCGCGAGAGCGGCGGCCGCCACGGCCTGGCCGTCCTCACCCTCGGCCGCTGCCTGCGGGTCTCCCGGGCGACGATCGAGGAGATGCTGCGTCCGGTGGCGCCCGTGGCCCCGCCGGACTCCGACACTCGCCTGCCACACCTGAAGGCAATGCCGTAGTGGTCGACGACCGCCCCACATCGGGGCTGCTTGTCACCATCGAGTCTCGGGCGCTCAAACGCCGCCTCGGCCCCTTGGCGTGGTCCGTCCTGGAGGACGTCTCCCTGGAGGCCGTCCTCCAGGACGGGCGCTGGCTGGCCGCCACCAGCACCCGCCGGTTGGCCGACCATCTCGGTCTCACCCCCGGCACGGTGGCCCGGGCTCTGGCCCGGCTCTGCGCCGAGGGCCTCGTCCATCGCGAGGACCGGCGTGACACCCGCACCGGCCGTTTCGGTGAATCCGTCTATGTGGTTGCGCCCACGGTGGCCCTGTCGCCGTGTGTCGATCCTCCGCACACGGCTCGGCGTCACACGGACGCTCCGAACACGGTTCGTCCTGCCACGGCGTCGTCTCCCACGGCTGCACCGTCCGAGGCGCCGCCGTGCAAGGAAGATCAGCCGCCGGCGCCGGCGCCGGCACCGGGGCCGAGGCGGCGGCCGGGTTCGTCGGGACGGCGACGGGCAGGCGATCCGGAGCAGCAACTGCTGCTCGGCGATGCGGCGGTCGATGCTCCGGCCCCGTCGTTGCCTTCCCTTCCCCTTACCAACCGATCAACCTCTCACCCCCTCACCCCAAACCAACAAACCCCTACAACCAACCAACCCAACTACCAAACCAACCGCTCGACCCAACGCCTCAACCCCACCACCCAACGTCCAACAGACACTTGCCAGCCCTCCGGGCAGGCGCCGCCGGGGCGGGCGTCGTGCTGACGGTCACCGGCATCGGCAGTGCCGAATACCTCCTCGACTCGGTCGCCGTCGGGATCGAGGACTACTACGTCGGATCCGGCGAGGCACCCGGCGTCTGGCACGGGCAGCTGGCCGCCGATCTCGGACTGGTCGGGGTGGTCGACCCCGACGACCTCCGGGCCTTGCTCATCGGGGACGAGCCAGGGACCGGCGTCGGTCTCCTCGACGGGCATCGGAGCCGGAAGATCGCGGCGTTCGACCTCACGTTCTCGGCGCCGAAGAGCGTGTCGCTGCTGTGGGCCTTCGCTGGGCCCGAGGTGTCGGCGGTGGCGTCGATCGCCCATGTCGAGGCCGTCGCGGTGGCGCTCGACTTCATGGAGCGCCGTGCCGGGGCGACGCGCCAGATGGTCGACGGCGAACGCCGGCGACTTCCGACGGGCATCGCCGCCGCCACCTTCGTCCACCGCACCAGCCGGGAGGGCGACCCTCAGCTCCACACCCACGCGGTCGTGGCCAACCTCGGCCGGCGCCCCGACGGAAGCTTCGCCGCCCTCGACGCCACGCCGATCTACGAGTGGGCGAAGGCTGCCGGCTCCGTCTACCAGGAGGAGCTCCGCAGCCGGCTCACCGCCCGGCTGGGGCTCGAATGGGGACCCGACCGCAATGGATGCCGGGAGATCATGGGACTCGACCCCGGATGGCTGCGGACGTTCTCCAAGCGGACGCAGGCCATCGAAGAACACCTCGCCGCCGCCGGCCCCGAGCATCCCACCCCGAAGCAGCGGATGCGGGCCGACAACGACGCCTCCCTGGCCACCCGCCCGGCCAAGGACCGGTCGTTCACGCCCGAGATGCTGAGGGACCGGTGGCAGAGCGAAGCCGACCAGATCGGCATGCCGACTGGCCATGCCCTTGAAGCCGAGGCCTGCGGCCGGACGGCACCCGAGCTGCAGCCGGCGCTGGAGTGGGACGACGTCGTCGAGGCCCTCATCGACCCGGAGAGCGGCCTGTGTGCCCACCGGGCCCGGTTCCGCGAAGCCCACGTCGTGGAGCAGGTGGCCGCCCTCGGCGGCGGTCGTCTCGATGTCGCCGCCGTCGAGCAGCTGGCCACCGCCTTCCTCGGCTCGGAGGAGGCGGTGCTCCTGGTCGACCGCACCGGCCGCCGGTCGCCGGAGTACTCGACTGTCGACCATCTCCTCACCGAAGACGCCGTCCTCTACCACCTTGATCGGCTCATCTCCCGGCGGGTCGACGGCATCGACGAGACCGTGGTGGAGCGGGCCATCGCCGCCGAGGCTCCCGGCCTCGGTGCCGATCAGGCCGCCGCCGTGCGAGCGCTGTGCTCTGGCGGAGAAGCGCTGTGCTCGCTGATCTCCCCGGCGGGGTTCGGCAAGACCACCACCGTGCACGCCGCCGTCGTCGCTGCCGGTCACGCCGGTCTGCCCGTCGTGGGCCTCGCCGCCACCAACCAGGCCGTCGACGAGCTCCGCCACGCCGGCATCCCGGCCATGACGATCGCCCGCTTCACGCTCGACGGAGCCCACCTGGCGCCCAACACGGTCGTGGTCCTCGACGAGGTCTCGCAGGTCGCCACGGCCGACGCCGAGATCGTCCTCGCCGCCGTCGCCGGAACCGCGGGCGTCCGGCTGTGGTGCCTCGGTGACCCGCACCAGGCTCAGCCCGTCCGGGCTGGCGGGCTGGGTGCCGAAATTGCCCGGCTCGGGACCACCGGCCGGATCCCGGCCCCGGCCCTGACCGTCAACCGCCGCCAGGAGGACCCGGCCGAGCAGCGAGCACTCGCTCGCTACCGGTCCGGCCTCGTGGCCACCAGCCAGGCCATCCGCCGGGACCACGGCTGGGAACACGACCTCGGTTCACCCCACGCCACCCGGGAAAGCCTCGCCGACTCCGTGGTGGCCGACATCGACAAGCACGGGCCGGCCGAAGTCGTTGCCCTCGCCGTCTCCCACGTCGACTGCGAAGACCTCGCCGATCGCATCCGGAGCCGTCTCCAGGCCCAGGGCCTGATCCAGGGCCCGGACCTGATCGGTCCCGCATGGCGGGCGGGGGAGCGGCACTACGCCGCCGGCGACCGCATCCTCGTTCACGGCACCCTCCGGCTCGAGGGCCAGCGCCTCCACAACGGCACGGTCCTGACCGTCACCGCCGTTGATGACGCCGGACTGTTCGGCATCGATCAGCAGGGCCGCGTGACGAAGCTTCCCCGGGCGTTCGTCGAAGGGCGCCGAAGGGACGGGAGTCCCAACTGCTCCCACGCCTGGGCCCGGACGGTCGACGGCATCCAGGGCGGCACCTGGACCCAGGCCCACCTGCTCGGCACCGTGGCGCTGGAACGGTTCACCGGCTATGTCGGCCAGAGCCGATCTCGCCAACCCACCCACACCTGGAACGTCACCCGGACCCCCGAAGTGGACTTCGGCGGCGTCCCGGCCGACCAGCGCAGTGCCGAGAAGGTCGTGCTCGACGCTTTGAGACGCCAGCCCGACACCGGGTTCGCCATCCACGACGCGCCCAGTCGGGTCGAACAACTTCTCGACAAGCAGTCCGAGCTTCGCCACCTGCTCCGCCAACGGCCCCCTGACGTGGGCCCAGGCCTCCGGCAGGCCGAACGGGCGTTGGCCTCGGCCGAGAACGAGCTCCACAACGCGCACCTCCGGCTCCAACGCGCCGAGGAACGCCTCGCAGGATTCGGGAAGCTGTCACAGCTCCGACGGCATGGCCGCGAAGAAAAGTTGTCGACGCTCGACCGGATCGAGCGTTGCAACGGTCACGTCCGGACCGCCGGGACCAAGGCCGCCCAGTGCCGCGACGAGCTCGGAGATCTGCGCTCCCAACGCGACCGCCGGGCCGCCTGGGATGCCGAACACGATTGGCCCGCCGAGCGCCTGCGAGGCGTCGAATCCGAACTCGCGAGCCTCGCCGGACGGGCACACAGCCCGGAACGAGCAGGCCGGACCCATCTGCTGGATCGCAGTACTGGCCCGGACCACGGCGGCAGGTACGAGATCGCCGGGGTCGAGATCCGTCCCCCGGCACGCGGACCAGACCTCGGGATCGATCTCGGGCTGTGAGCGCTACCTCTCGATGGTGCGGGCCGCGAAACTCGGGTGCAGCGCCGGCGCGGCTCCGCCACCATGGTCTCGAGCGCCTTCAGGTCTATGAGGAGATCGAACCGTGGCTGCGTTCCGACCGTATCCGCCGTATCCGGAAGGGATGATCCTCCTGGTCGAGGTGGGCTCCACCGCGCACGGCACCGGCCTTCCGGGCGGCGAGGACCACGACGAGACCGCCATCGTGGTGGAGGGCCCCGTTCAGGTCCTCGGCCTTGGCCCCGGGCTGGAGAACCACATGCAGCGGACCCAGCCCGAAGGGCACCGGTCCGGTCCGGGCGACACGGACCGGCAGGTCTACAGCCTCCGAAAGTTCCTGGCCATGGCCGCAGCGGGGAATCCGAGCATCCTGCTCACCCTGTGGGCGCCGGTGATCGAGACCTCGGACCTCGGCCGCGAACTCGTCGGCCTGCGGAAGGCCTTCGTCGGCCGTCACATCCTGCCCCGCTACCAGGGGTACATGCAGTCGCAGGTCATGCGGATGCAGGGCATCAAGGGCTCGGGGCACGGACGCCGGGGTGGCGGCAAGCGCGAGGAACTCGTCGCCGCCCACGGATACGACACCAAGTTCGCCATGCATGCGGCGAGGCTCGGCTACCAAGGCCGTGAACTGATCACCAGCGGCGGGCTCGAGCTGCCTGTCGCCGGCGCGGCCGGAGATTGGCTGCGAGCCGTGCGTCGCGGCGAGGTGCCCTACGACGAGTGGCTGGCCCGGGTCGGTGAGCTCGACGCCCAACTGACCGCTCTGGCCGAGGACGCCCGCTACCCGGACGGTCCGGATCGGGGCCGAATCGAGGCCTTCTCCGTCGCGGCCCACCGTCGCGCCTGGGGTTGGTAAGCGGCCGTAGGCAAGAACTTCGCCTAACGAGGGCAATCAGCCGTTTGGTTTCGTTAGGACGGGCCTAGTGAAAATTCGTTTTTCGTAGTTGCCGGTCGTATTACGGCGAAGCGTTCGGATCGTCAGCCTCCGGAAGACCCGTAGCCCGACGCAGCTCGTCCTCGATGGAGGAGACCCGCTCCGCAGCGCCGGGCGTCTCGAGAACCCGCTGCTCCCATTCGCTCACGGCCGTGGCCGGCTGGTCACCGAGGGCTTCGAGCATGGCGGGGAGATCGTTGGTGATCGTCGACCAGAGAATGTCGAGGTCGATGGCGAAGTAGTGGTGCACGAGGCGGTCTCGCATCCGGGAGGCGGCCCGCCACGGAACGTTCGGATACCGCTGTCGTGTCGGCTCGCTGATGAGCTTGGCCGCCTCACCGACGATCTCGACGAGCTTGGTCAGCGCCAGGCGCAGCATCTCGTCGGAGTCCAGGTCGGCGCGCGTTCGCCCGTCACAGAACGCCATGGCCTTCTGCGCCGCTTCGACGAGGTCGCGGAGCCAGGCCTCGTCAGGCGGCGGCATACAGCGGAACGGCCCGGGACTGGACGTCCTCCCGGAAGTGCGGGCTGAGGTCGGCCGCCGTCCGGAGGTCGACCTCCCGCCCCCCGAACAGGTCGGCGAGCTCGAGTTCCATGCCCGCCAGCTTCAGGAGCCCGGGAGTCTGCCCGGGATGGAACTCGACGAGAAGATCGACGTCGCTCTCGGGGCCGAAGGCATCGCCGAGGGCGGAGCCGAACAGAGCGAGGCGCCGGATCCCGTGGCGCCGGCAGAAGGCCGCCAGGGCGTGGGCGTCGACGTCGATGTCCGGCCGGATCTTCACTCCGTCATGTTCTCACGACGAGCGGCTTCCGGACCGCGCTGCCCTCTCTCGCGGATTTTGGGTTGCAAAATGGTTGCAGTCTGGGTCCGGCGGGCTACCTGCAAACCGTCGTTCACACTAAAAGTGCTGGTCAGACCTGGTGCGAGCGGGGAGACTTGAACTCCCACCCCCTCTCGGGGACCGGGACCTAAACCCGGCGCGTCTGCCTGTTTCGCCACGCTCGCCTGCTGTACGTATCTACGGCGCCTACCCGGAACTGGATGAAAATTTCCCGCAAAGGTCGTGCGGGGCACCGCGGCGGGCGCCCCGCGTCCGGTCCGGCGGCGGGGGCGGGGTAGCGTCAACCGGCGCGGGGTCGGGACGGACAGGAGGAGGGGAACGCCAGTGGGGGAGGCCGCCAGCCCGGCGCTCGCCCTGCGCGATCTCCGCCGGGCCCGCCACCACCGCCACCAGGACGACGTCGACTGGGTCGAGACGCTCTACCGCGTCTACGTGACCGTCCTGTCGACGGTGGCGGTCGTCTGGTTCTCGGTGTCGAAGGTGACGGACTCCTCGGCCCGGGGCGGCGGGCTGGCCCACATCCGGGACCACGGCGCCGCCGCCCTGGGGCTGCTCATCGCCTATCTCGTGGCCCTCGGGCTGCGGTCGGGAAGCCGGGGAGGGCCCCTGTCGCTGGAGGCGGCCGACGTGCGGGTCGTCCTGCTGGCGCCGGTCAGCCGGAGGCTGGCCCTGTGGGCGCCGGCCCTGCGCCAGGTGCGGTCGGCGGCCTTCGGCGGGCTGTGCGTGGGGGCCGTCGCCGGCAACCTGGCCGGCCACCGGCTGCCGGGCGGGTTCGCCGCCTGGGTGGTGGCGGACGCCGCCTTCGGGCTGGTGGCGGCCGTGCTGGCCGTGGGGGCGGCGCTGGTGGCCTGCGGGCTGCGCATGCGGCGCCCGGTGGCCACCGGCCTCGGCGTCGCCGTCCTGGCCTGGTCGGCGGCCGACGTGGGCGCCGGGGCGGCCACCTCGCCGCTCACCCGGGTGGGCCGCATCGGGCTCGGTCCGCTGACCGGCGCCGTGGCCGGCGGGCCCATGGGCGTCGCCATCGCCGTCGGCGTGGTGCTGTCCGGGGCGGTGCTGCTCCTGGCGGCCATGCGGCTGGGGCACATGTCGCTGGAGGCCGCCGAGCACCGGGGCCACCTGGCCGCCCAGCTCCGCTTCGCCCTGAGCCTCCAGGACCTGCGGGCGGTGATCCTGCTGCGCCGCCGGCTGGCGGCCGAGGAGCCGCGGGCCCGGCCCTGGGTCCGCCTCGGGGAGGCGGGCCGCCGGGCCCTGCTCTCGGCACAGGAGAGCGCGCTGCCCGTCCGGATCCCGCCGGTGGCGACGGCGGCGGAGTCCGACCCCGCCGCCCCGTCGGGCTGGCGGGATCGCCTGGGGGCCTGGTGGCACGGGCCCGGGGCGGCGGTGCGGCGGCGGGGCCTGCACTCGCTGCTGCGCTGGCCGGTGCCCCGGGTGGCGCGGGTGGCCGGGCTCGGGCTGGTGGCGGGCTTCGCCGCCGCCGGGGCCTGGAAGGGGACGACGCCGCTGGTGGTCGTGGCGGGCGTGGCCCTGTTCGTGGCGGCCCTCGACGCCCTCGAGCCGCTGGCCCAGGAGATGGACCATCCGACCCGGCGGGACAGCTTCCCGCTGCCGCCGGCCCGGCTGGCGGTGGCCTCGCTGGCCGTGCCGACCGCCGTGCTGGCCCTCACCACCGCCCTCGGCGCCGGTGTGGCCACGGCCGCCTTCGGCGTCATGCCCGGCCCCATGCTGATCTCGATCCTCCCGGCCACGGCGGCGGCCGTGGCCGGCGGCACCTCCAGCCTCGTCCTGGAACCGGTCAGCGCCGCCGAGCTGATGTCCCGCTACCCGGTGCCCGAGGCCGCCGGGCCCGTCCTCGTGGCCCGCCTCGGCTTCGCCCCCGGGCTGGCCATCGCCGGCTGGCTGCCCCTGCTGGCCGGCCGCACCGCCCTTCACCAGCACCTGTCCCCCGGAGCGGCCGTGTTCCAGTCGGGCGTGGCCGTCGTCGGCCTGTCGATGCTCATCGTGCGGGCGCTGACCGCCCACTTCGAACGCAAGCGGGCGGTGCCGGCGCCGTGAGCAACCGGCCGGCACCCGTCCTCGAGATCAAGGGCCTCGTGCGGCGCTACGCCACCCTGGTGGCGCTGGGCCCGATCGACCTCGAGATCGGCGAAGGCGAGTTCGTGGCCCTCGTCGGGCCCAACGGCGCCGGGAAGTCGACGCTGCTGGCCTGCGTGGCCGGCCTGCTCGAGCCGAGCGAGGGCGACGTGCGGGTGGCGGGGGCCCGGGCCGGCTCCCTGCCCGCCCGGGGCGCCACGTCGTACCTCGGTGACGAGCCCGTCCTCTACGACGACCTCAGCCTGGAAGAGCACCTGGAGTACGTCGCCCGCCTCCACGGCGTGGAGGACTGGGAGCGCCCGGCCGCCGACCTCGTCACCCGCCTCGGGCTCGACGAGCGCGTCGACGACCTCCCGGCCCACTTCTCCAAGGGCATGCGGCAGAAGACGTCGATCGCCCTCGGCCTGGCCCGGCCCTTCACCCTGCTCCTGGCCGACGAGCCCTTCGACGGGCTCGACCCCCCGAGCCGGGAGGTCCTCACCGACCTCCTGACCGAGGCGGCGGCCAGCGGCGCGGCGGTGGTCGTCTCCACCCACCGTCTCGACATCGCCGAACGGGCCAGCCGCTGCATCGCCCTCTCCGACGGCGAGATCACCTACGACGGGCCCGCCGACCAGGAGACGATGCGCAAACTCCTGCCCTGAGGGCCCGGCGGCGCTCAGCCGTCGAGGTCCAGGCGCTCCGCGTGGGAGTAGACGTTGAAGCCCCGGCCCCGGACGAAGCCGACCACGGCCAGGCCGAAGCGGTCGGCGGCCTCGACGGCCAGGCTGGAGGGGGCCGACACGGCGCAGATCACCGGGAGGCCGGCCACCGCCGCCTTCTGGACCAGCTCGAAGCTGACCCGGCCCGAGACCATCAACACCATGTCGGACAAGGGGACTTCGCCGGCCAGGAGCGACCGCCCGACGAGCTTGTCGACGGCGTTGTGGCGGCCGACGTCCTCCCGCACGGCGATGACCCTGCCCGCCCGGTCGAACAGGCCGGCGGCGTGGAGGCCGCCGGTCTGCTCGAAGATCCGCTGGGCCTTGCGCAGCCGGTCGGGCAGCGCCACCACCACCGAGGCGGCCAGCGGCTCGCCCGGCGGGATGGCGGCGCAGTGCACCTCGACCTGGTCGAGCGACGCCTTGCCGCAGATGCCGCAGCTCGACGTCGTGTAGAAGCGGCGCTCGGCGCCGGCCGGCTCGAAGGGCCGGGTGAGGAACACCGACACCACGTTGTAGAGCTGCGGCTCCTCGGGCGGCAGGTCGCAGTAGCGGACCGAGGCCACCTCGTCGCGGCGGTGGAGGAGCCCTTCGCCGACCAGGAAGCCCACCGCCAGCTCGAAGTCGTGGCCCGGCGTGCGCATGGTGACGGCCACGCTGACCGGCTCCTGGCCCGGCCCGCCGGCCCGGATCTCCATCGGCTCCTCGGTGGCCAGCCGCTCGGGCCGCTCGATCGTGCGCCCGTCCCGCCAGGCCAGGGCCCGCGACGGCGTGACCGTCCGGCGGACGGGCCCCGGCTCGGGGCCGGGCGGGGCCGGGCCGGGCGACGGCAGCGGTGACGTCGGCATCGCCACCATCATGGCTCCTCCACCAGGCGGCGCAGGTCGCCGGGGGTGTCGACGTCGGCCAGGGCGCCGGGACCGGCCACCGCCGCCCACTCCCCGGGCTCGATCCAGCCGACCTCGAACCCGGCGTCGGGCGACTCCACCAGGCGGCGCAGCGACACCCCGCCGGCGGCGTGGAGCCGGGCGGCGGCGGCCAGCGCCTCGGGCCCGTAGCGGGCGCACAGCACCTGGGGATGGCCGCCGCCCCGGGGGACGGCGGTGGCGGGGCCCGGCCGGTCGGCCAGCAGCGTCAGCAGCTCGGCGGTCACGAACGGCATGTCGACGGCCAGCACGATGACGGCCCCGGCGTGCCCCGCCGCCCGCAGGGCCGCCGCCCCGGCGACCACCGCCGCCAGCGGCCCGCTCCCCGGCGGCTCCTCCCGGACCGCCGCCAGCCCCGACCAGCCCGGCCCGACCTCGAGCACCGGGTCGGCCACGGCGGTCAGCGCCGCCACGGCCCGGTCGACGAGCCGGCGCCCGCCGACCTCGATGAGCGCCTTGTCCCGCCCCATCCGGCGGCTGGCTCCACCCGTCAGCAGAAGGCCCGCGCACTGCATGCCGGCTGTCTAGCTGACGGCGGAGGGCCGCCTACCAGTCGGAGGGGTCGTAGCAGCGGTCGGCCACACCGGCGGTGATGGCCCGGATGCGGGCCGCCTCGGTGGGCGTGATCGTCTTCTCCCAGGCCCGGATCATGGCCTTCGAGTCCATCGGGCGGAAGGCGGTGCGGGACAGGCCGCCGTGGCGCGACACCCGCCAGGCGTGCGACTGGTTCCTCGAGCTGCCGTTGGTGCCGGCCACGACCTCGTCTCTCGCCGCGTCGTTGAACTCCAGGCCGAGGCGGGCGAAGAGGCGCTCGTACTCGCCCTCGGGATCGGCGCAGAGGTCCTCGTAGCGGACGATGTGCAGCCGCTCCGAGCGGTCGGCCATGGCGAACAGCACCCGGTGGAGCATGGCCCAGAACGTGGCCACCTGGGCCACCCGGTCCTCGGTCTCGACCAGCGCCTCCATCTCGGCCCGCCACGGCTCGAGGTGGTCGGCCATCAGGGCCGGCTGGTCGAGGAAGTGGCGGAAGTGGGCCCGGTAGCCGAGCTTGCGGTAGCTGGCCACCATGGCCGCCGGGTGGCGGACGAGGAGGGCCACCTGCCCGTCGAACTCGTCGGCGATCCACGGCGCGGCCAGCGAGGCGTAGGGGTCGTCGAGCAGCGGACGCTTGCGCCGCAGCGCCCCCATGGTGAAGGCGGTCGAGTACTTGGCCATCTTGGCCAGGTCGAACCAGGTGTGGTTCTGGCGCACCTCGGCCAGGTGGCGGTAGCGGAAGCGGAACGTGTCGACCAGCGCCGGGCGGAACGTGTCGGCGTTGTGCGACGCCACGTAGATGTAGCCGACCGGCACGGCGGCGTTGAGGATGCCGGGCGACTGCCCCGGCGGGCGCTTGGGGTTGAACGGCTCGTTGAGGTGGACGAACCCGCCCGCCGCCCGCAGCATCTCGGCCACCCAGCTGGTGCCCGCCCGGGCCATGCCGGCCACGTGGATCGGGCCCCGGGAGGGCGCCGGAGCGCCGGCCGGCTCGGGCCGGCGTTCGATGTCGGACTGGCGCAGAGCGCTCATCGCACCGGCTCCTTCGTTCGCTGCAGCGGCATCACCGGGGCCAGCGGCAGGTTGTCGTCGTCGTCGTCCTCGTCCTCGGGCACGGTCTCGCCCCGCACCCGCAGGAGGGGCCAGCCCTTGTTCAGCACGTAGCGGAACCAGCCGCCGGCGAACAGCGAGGTGACCACCGCCGTCAGCACCAGCGTGACGAAGAACCGCTCGTCGATGATGCGGGCGTCGAAGGCCACCGAGGCCAGCACGATCCCCGGGCCGCCCCGGGCGTTGAGGGCGGCGGCCAGGTTGGCCGTCGACAGCCAGTCGCCGGTGCCGAGGCGGCCGGCCACGGCGGTGGCCAGCGTCTTGACCACGGTGCAGAACAGGAAGAAGCCGAGGAAGAACTTGAGGTCGAAGCTCTTCACCAGGTCGAGCTTCAGCCCCACGATGGCGAAGTAGACCGGCGTGAAGAACACCAGGGCGAAGGCCTTGACCTTGGTCCGCACGACGTCGACGACGTCCTGGGGCAGGCGGCAGATGGCCATGCCGGCCAGGAGGGCGCCGAACATGTCCTTCACGCCGAGGAGCTCGGAGATGGCCACCATCGAGAAGCAGGCCAGCAGGGCGAAGCGCACCGGGCGGTTGTCGACCACGCTGTGGGCCGGGGTGTGAAGCAGCCCGTTGAGCAGGCGGGGGAGCAGGACCATGGCCACGGCGAAGAAGGCGATGGTGACGAGCGGCGTCCTGATGAAGTCGCCGAGCGACGGGTGGGCCGACTTCGACAGCGAGATGGCCACGGCCAGGAGGCCCCAGAGGGCGATGTCCTCCACGGTGGCCACCGTCAGGCAGATCCGGGCGAAGCGGGTGTGCATGATCCCGAGGTCGAGGAAGATCTTCGAGATCACCGGGATCGAGGTGATGGCGACGGCGATGCCGATGATGATCGTCAGCGACGACAGGTTGCCCGCCGGGCCCAGGTAGGGCCTGAAGTCGACGACCTTCGGGGCGGCCAGGCCGATGAGGAAGGGCAGCAGCGTGGCCCCGGCCAGCAGCGGGAAGGCGATCTTGCGGTCCTCCCGGGCGAAGCGGGCCTTGATCTCCATCCCCGACATGAACATGAGGAGGATGAGGCCGAACTCGCTGGCCATGGCCAGGAGCTTCCCTTCCTCGGGGAAGGCGGTGAAGCCCCAGTGGTAGGCGCCGGGGGCGAAGTGGCCGAGCAGCGTCGGCCCGAGCAGCAGGCCGCCGGCGATCTCGCCGACCACGCGGGGCATGTGGAGCCGGGCGAAGACACTGCCCACGAGGTGGGCCAGACCCATCAGCCCGACGATGGCGACGAGGAGCCGGGTGATCTCGACATCCGACAGCGAGATGGCCGCCAGGGGGAGGTGGGGCATGAAGAGACCTCGTCAGTGGGGGGATCTGACGTTGTTGTGTTCTGCGGCCGCCCCGGCTCCTCCTGCCGAAGGGAGCGAACCTGTCACCCGGCCGGCGGGCAGCTCGGGTCCTCCTGGCGCTTGAGCGTCATGGCGGCGTCGGCCACCACGGTGGAGAAGTGGAAGACGGCCGGGTCCGACGGGTCGACCGTGGCCCGGATCCAGGCGCCGGTGTCGGTCGTGCCGTGCGTCTCGAGCCTCGTGAAGTTGGGGACGTCGGCCCACGGCCGGTTCACCTGGCAGAGGTGGGTGTCGCCGTTGACCAGCACCACCGGCTTCCCGAAGGCCGCCGCCCGCTGCTTCAGCTCGTCGACGAGGTAGCCCCAGTAGCCCGGCGTGGCGTCGACCCCGAAGATCGGCTGCCAGGGGTCGGCCTGCCAGATGATCATCACCGCCGCGGCGTGGGTGGCCTGGGCCTCGTCGAAGGCCGCCTGCAGCCAGGCGAGGTTGGCCACCCGGCGGGGCCCGGACTCGTGCTTCTGGGGCAGGTTGTCGGTGGGCCCGGGAGCGTTGAGCGTGGCGAAGACGACGCCGCCCATGGTCCAGCGGGCGTTCTCGGGATAGCCCGCCGGGCGCTGGGTGGTGACCGGCAGCCGGTTGACGCCGAGCGAGGCGTCGTCGTGGAAGAACAGCTCCCGCAGCTCGTCGAGCCGGTTGTCGGCGTCGATCGGCGCCACGTTGGGCGTCGTGCCGACGTTGTCGCAGTCCATCCACTCGTTGTCGCCCGGCGTGAACACGAAGGGGGCGACGGAGTTGTTGAACTGGGCCTTCACCGCTTCGAAGCGCTCGTCGGTGCAGGCCGTGGTGGGGTCCTTGATGTCGCCGTCGTGGACCACGAAGGCCGGCGGCGCGGCGTTCATCTGGGCGATGACGGCGTCGAGCACCCCGTCCTGGGGCTGGGTGTAGCCGGTGTCGCCGATCAGGCCGATCTGGAACGGCCGGCCGGGCGCCGGCGGCCCGACCTCGCCGGCCGGGGCGGTGGTCGTCGTCGGCCGGGCGGGGGAGGACGGGCCCTCGCCGCTCTCCGTCCCGGCCCCGCCGGCACCGCCCGGGGCGGCCATCACGACCACTCCGGCCGGCAGCGGTGTGCCGCCCGCCGAGCCCAGGAACGGGGCGTCGCCGAAGTTGAAGATCCCGCCGTCGGACGCCACGAACCAGTACCCGGCCCCGGTCGGCGACGCCGCCAGGCCCACGATCGGCCGGCGCAGCTTGATGGCGCCGGTGGAGCCGTGGAACCCGGCGTCGCCGAAGGAGAAGATGCCGCCGTCGGCGGCGACGAACCAGTAGCCGTGGCCGGTGGGGGTGGCGGCCATGCCGACGATGGGCTGGTTGAGTTTGAGGGCGCCGGTGGAGCCGT
>Ga0070741_10013408_pt1 | contig 14487 bp, 14 predicted proteins | sample Coa_R1_4_FD_66440 | JGI IMG/M metagenome (GOLD analysis project Ga0070741, IMG submission 66440) | Surface soil microbial communities from Centralia Pennsylvania, which are recovering from an underground coalmine fire - Coalmine... | ecosystem: Environmental > Terrestrial > Soil > Unclassified ...
TTCCTGCGGTGGATTGTGGCCCACGTTCTCGAATACGCGGCGATCGTAAGGCCCTGAGAAGTACTTGTCATGCCGCTCGGAGATGCGGACCGGATTCACACCGTCCGCCGCACCGTGGATCACGATGGTCGGAACTCCGATCTTTGGTTGCGTTGCCAATCGCGCCTCGCTGGCTGCATAGCGAGGATCGCCTTCGGCGTAACCGAAGCGATGCCGATAGGAGTGAATGACGACATCGACGAAGTCGGCGTTTTGAAACGACGTCGCGCTCCGCTCGAAAGCCGTTTGATCGAACGACCAAGTGGGTGACCACAATTTCCAGAGTAGCTGCGACAGTGCCTCGCGGTTCTGCGTGAGTCCGGCACGCCCCCGCCCGGTATGAAAGTAATACTGATACCACAGGCGCCGCTCGCTCTCGGGATCGAGCGGCCTTACCGCCGCCGCGATGTCCTGAATTTGGTAGCCGCTGCAGCTCACCAGCCCGCGCACGCGCTGCGGCCATAGCGCGGCGACCACGCACGCCGCGCGCGCACCCCAATCGAAGCCGGCCACGACCGCCTCGCTGATCTGCAGCGCATCGAGCAGCTCCAGAAGATCGTGCCCGATGGCCGCCTGCTCGCCCGATCGCATGGTGTCGGAGGAGAGGAAACGGGTGCCACCGTAGCCGCGCAAATAGGGAACGATGGTGCGAAAGCCGGAAGCGTTGATGATCGGGACGACCTCATCGAACGCGCGCGGATCGTAGGGGAAACCGTGCAGGAGCACGACGGGAAGTGCGTCGGCCGGACCGGCGTGCTCATAGGCGATGTCCAAGACCGAAGTGCGAATGCGGGAGAGCTGAATCATTACATGTCGACCCACGAAAGTGACGCACCGCTACTTGCCCATCTTCATCTCCAGTGCCTTGAAGTTGATCCGCTCGCGGAGGAGGGCGGTGTCGTTAGGACCCAACTTGAAAGAGCCACCGGCTTCGATAAGCCCCACAGAGCTGGGCCTAAGGACCACAGCATCGTCATAACGCGGAAAGCTGCCCCAAGTTTCGACTTGCTCCAGACCCGAGGCATTCCACTGCGACAGGACGCCAAGCTGCGCCGGGTTTCTGATAAAGGCCTTATTGGAGAATAGCTCGCGGTACTCGCTGGCGTTCTTCGATATGTCATCCAGGTTGGCTGCTACTTGCCCGGATACGGTGACGTCAAGCACCTTGCCGCCCGAGGTCTTCAGCGAGCGGGCAACTGTCGAAGCTTTACTCAAGGCCGCAGCGAGCGTGTCGCCGTCCTCAAGGTCGACCGAGGGCAAAGGCGTTACTTCCATCTTCGTCTCGGCAACCCGTGAACAAGTCAGCTTCTCGCCAGTCGTGCTGCAGCTCAACTTCTGCACAACGCGCGGCGCGAGCGTCCACTTCGGTCCAAACGTCACAACTGCCCAGTACATGAACTTTGCCTTCCATTCGCTCACGCCGGCCGCTCGCATCCCATAGTAGAAATTGCGATGCGTGTCGTGCTCGGTTCTGGTCTTCATCACGCAGTAGTAGTCGTGGATAACCGAAGCCTTGATGTAATCGCCCTCGAAGGGACCGCCGATGAAGGACCAAAACGGCTGTGGGATCGAAGCGCCATCCACTTCCTGGTTGGGCGGGACAGTCCACAGGAGGCCATTCGGGTCCGCGAAACGGAATTCGCCGCCAAGCTTGAATTTTGGCCTCGGCTTCGCCTCGACGAATTCTCCCTTGAGAACGTCGCGGAATTCACCGAAATATTCAACTGCTGAACAGGGTTGAGGGACAACGATGCAAAGCAGAAGAGTCAAGGATGGAATTGTTCTCATAGATCTCTCTCCCGATGAGCTGTAGATCGCCATCGACATCCAGCCACGATGGTAGTCAAATCGAGAGCCGATACTCTACTGTTTCTCAATCCGGCAAGGCATACCGCAGCTTCCCTTCGTCACATACCGCGCGGCCGCCCGGTACGGCGGGAAAAGGCGTGATTTTGTAGTCGCGCGTGCCTCTGATGCCCGAGTACTTTCCGGTGCCCGCCACGACCGTGTAGTTACCCGCCACCGGATCCACCCGCACGTAATGCATCAGCACCTTGTCCCCGTCCTTGTCTGTCCACTCGCAATGTCCCCAAACGCTCGGCTTACCATCCGCTACGCGACCTGCCCCTAAGCAATGGCTGGTCATCATGTCGAATAAACCGCCCGCAGGCTCGGTGCGTACCGTGCCCCAAGCCTTGCCTACGTTGAAAGAAAGCTGAGGAGATGTCTCGACGGTTTGCACCTCCGAGCCTGTGCACTGGACGATGTAGACCTCTCCCGATTTCGCGAGCGCGACAGCGGAACCGTTGATGGCTCCGGCGAGCACGAGCGTGACCCTCATCACTCGATCCATAGCAAGTCTCCTCCCTTGATGGTGAATAGGCAGACGAGCCATGCGGATCGAGGGACCATCTCGCTGGCATCCGGAGTTTCATCACCAGCAAACCCCATTCTTCCTATTGCCGCTGCTGGCGGCTCAGCACCCATTAAATCCCTTCCAGTCCGCGCTAGCAACGGTATATATAACCTCCTCGATCCGATCGGTTAGACTGCCTTCAGCCACCGCTCGCCGGCTATCGATCACGCACCCAGTTTCTTTTTCCAGCTCACGAGGCACTCGATGCATCCCGATACGCGCTATCTGTTCATCGCCAGCATGGACGTCGACCCGGACAAGGAGGCGCTGTTCAACGAGGTCTACGAGACGGAGCACATCCCGCTCATCCTCGAGGTGCCCGGAGTGCTCGGCGCCGTGCGCACGACGACCGCGCCGCTCACGATGTTCATCGGCGGTGAGACGAAGCAAGTCGTGGCGGAGGGCGAGCCGCGCTACAGCGCGATTTACGAGCTGACCAGCGCGGAGGTGCTGACGAGCGCAGCATGGGCGAAGGCGGTCGACCAAGGGCGTTGGCCGACCGAAGTGCGGCCCTACACGCGTAACCGCCGGCACGTGTTGAAGAAGGTGATGTGAGCGCAGCCATGGCCCGTGTCCCCTATCTCGATGCCGCGGATCTCGCACCGGCGAACCGCGATCTGCTTGCGCGCAACATCAACCTCTATCGCGCCCTGGTGCACAGCCCGGATGCCACGCGCGCTTTCTTGAGCGTGGCGAAGCACATCCGCTATCACAGCCGGCTCGATGCCAAGCTGCGCGAGCTCGCCATCCTGCAAGTGGGCTACGTCGCGCGCTCGCCTTACGAGTATTCGCATCACGTGAAAATTGCGCGGGAGTTCGGCGTGAGCGACGCGGAAATCGGCGCGGTGGCGCTGGAAAGCGAAGGCCACTCGTCCGGGTTGGCTCCGCTCGCGAAAACGGTCCTGCGCGCCGCCCGCGAGCTCTACGCGCAGCCAGCCCTCTCGGACGAGACCTTCCAATCACTCAAACAAGGCCTCGACAACGAGCAACTGGTCGACTTGATCCTCACCATCTCGTTCTACTGCGCGGTGGTCCGATTGCTCGGCGCGTTGCAGATCGACGTCGAGGACGACTACCAGCAGTACTTGCGCGAATTCCCGCTGCCGAGCTAGGCGGTCGCCTAGGAAGGTGTTGAAAAACGTAGCGAGCGGGCCTTAACCGGGCACGACCGCAACAGAGACAGAGCGGCGCAGGACCGGAAGGTACCGGCTAGTACATGAGAATTCCCGATCTCATTGAGTTTTGGGCACCGCGCAAGCCCGGATCCGGCATGCGCAATAGTTTTTCAACACGCTGCTCAGGGCTTGCGCGGTGCTGCGAATCCTCCTGCCACCCTGCGCGCGGGATCAGCGCTTGCTGATCGCGCTTGCCCGACTCGCAGCGGGCATCGCTTGACCAGGGAGATGCTGAATGCGTTTCGTCGCGCTCGCCACTGACTATGACGGCACCCTCGCCCATCACGGCAAGGTGTCGCCGGAAGCTGTCGCCGCGCTCGATCGCTTCCGCGCCACCGGACGCAAGCTCGTCCTCGTCACCGGTCGCGAGCTCGATGAGCTGCTCGAGATCTTCCCCGAGATCGACCGATTCGACTGCGTGGTCGCCGAAAACGGCGCCTTGCTGTACACGCCATCGAGCGGCGAGCGCAAGTCGTTAGGGGAGCCCCCTCCGCCCGAATTCATCGACGCGCTGCGCGCCCGCGGCGTGCCCGTGTCCGTCGGCGCGACAATCGTCGCGACGGTCGAGCCGCACGAGACCGCGGTGCTCGAGACGATCCGCGACCTCGGACTTGAACTCCAGGTCATCTTCAACAAGGGCGCCGTGATGGTGCTGCCCGCTTCGATGAACAAGGCCACCGGGCTGGCCACCGCGCTCGAGCTGCTCGGCCTCTCGCCGCACAACGTCGCGGCCATCGGCGATGCGGAGAATGACCACGCGTTGCTGCACGCGGTCGAGTACGGCGTGGCGGTGGCGAACGCGATCGAGACGCTGCGTGAGGCGGCAGATCGCGCCAGCGCGAAGGATCATGCCGATGCGGTGATCGAATTGATCGACGACATCATCGCGCACGATCTGCAAGAAACGCCGCCGCGTAAGCCGCGTCGCACGATATTGCTCGGCCATACGGAGAGCGGCGAGCCCGTCTGCATGCCCCCTGCATGGACCAGTCTTCTCATCGCCGGCACATCGGGCAGCGGCAAGTCCACGCTCGCCACCGGCGTGCTGGAGCGCCTGTGCGAGCAGGGCTACCAATTCTGCGTCATCGATCCCGAAGGGGATTACGAGGACTTCTCCGCCGGCATCGTGTTCGGCAACGCGCAGCGCGCACCGAGTGCAGACGAGGTGCTCACCGCGTTGGAGAAGCCCTCGACCAATGCCATCGTGAACCTGGTCGGTCTGGCATTGAAGGACCGGCCCGCCTTCTTCGCCGATCTGCTGCCGCAGCTTCAAACGCTGCGCGCGAAGACGGGTCGGCCGCACTGGGTGCTGGTCGACGAAACCCATCATCTCATGCCGCGCGAATGGAAGCCCGCGCCGCTCATCCTGTCGCGCGAGCTTGCGGGCATGATCTACGTCACCGTACATCCCGATCAGATGTCGCCCTCGGTGGTGCGCGCCGTGCACTGGATCGCGGCATTGGGCGACGATCCGCAGGGCACCGTGCAGGCCTTCGCGGAGACGGCGGAAATTTCGCCGCCGCTCCAAGTGCCGGCGCCGCTGGAATCCGGAGAAGCGGTCCTGTGGCGACCGTCCAGCGGCGAGGCGCCGATCAAGATGCGGGTCGCGCCCTGCCGCAGCGACCGTCGCCGCCATCGCCGCAAGTACGCGGAGGGTGAACTGGCGCCGGAGCGCAGCTTCTACTTCCAGGGACCGCAGGGCAAGCTCAATCTGCGTGCGCAAAACCTCATCCTCTTCCTTCAGCTCGCAGACGGCGTCGATGACGAGACCTGGCTATACCATTTGCACGCGCACGATTATTCGAAATGGATGCGCGAGTACATCAAGAATGCGGAACTCGGTGCCGAAGTCGAGCAGGTCGAAAACGACGCGTCGCTGGACGCTCGCGCGAGCAGGAAAAGAATCAGAGAGATCGTCGAGACGCGCTACACGTTACCGGCCAGCGGCGAGGGGGCGGGGTAATCGGATGCCGTTGCAATAGCCCGGTCCGAACCATGCTGCGCAGGTCGGAGCGTGGCGGCGAATGCCAACAGCAATTGGCTCGCCTCTCGCACGCAGACGTCATCAAAAACAACTGATGGAGGGATCTCATGCGGCAAAATCTACATCGATTGCTGTCATCGGCTCGGATGCTGTTCCCTGCGTTGCTCGCGCTGGCGACCCACAACGCCGCCGCCGCGCTGGTTCAAATCAACGCGCTGGATACAGGTTTCTACAACCAAAACGGCGCTCACATTCCGACTAATCAGACGTACATCGCGGGTCAGTTCTCTGGCGTTCAAGATCGCGACTTCTTCGTCTTCGACCTGTCGGGGGTTTCGGGAATCATTACCGCAGCGACGCTGAATCTCTACAACCCCGGCAACCTCGGCCCTTGTTGCAACGGTTATGTCAGCCCGGATGCGAGCGAAACCTTCACGCTGTACGACGTCACGACGCCCACGGCGACATTAGTCGCCGGTGGCACCGGCTTGGTCCCGGTGTTCGACGATCTGGGCAGCGGAACCGTGTTGGGGCAGCGCCAAGTCTCGGCGGCCGACAACGATACAGTCATACCAATCTCGTTGAATGCCGCGGCGCTCACCGCCTTGAACGGCGCCCTCGGCAGCAGAATCGCTTTCGGCGGCAGCGTCGATACGATCAGCGGGCCGGCGGATCAGTTCATCTTCGGCTTCAGCACTGCGCCCTTCGCTCTCCAGGATGTGCGCCGCCTCGATCTGACCGTGGTGCAGGCTGTGCACGAACCCGCGTCGCTGGCGCTGCTCGGGCTGAGCTTGCTTGCACTCGGCTGTCGGTTCGCGCGGACACCGCGCGAGCCCATGTTGCGTTCGCCCGTGTGCACGGCATAGCGCGGAAACGAGATTCGAGGAGATCTTGCAAAGCCCGCCGAGTCGAATGGGCTGATCTGCTAGCATGCGCGCTGCGCGTCGGTGAGGGCTGCGGCCCCGCCGACGCTTCACAAAAGAAATCACGAGAACTCGGAGGAGATTCATGAGCAACGTCTACGGCGCTGCCCACCGCGCCCTGCAAGACCAATTCGACACGCGCCGCCTTGCCGATCTGCTAGAAGGCGGTTTCATCGTCAACGAGATCGACGACAACAACAAAGCTTTCATCGAATCGCGCGACATGTTCTTCCTGTCGACCATCGATCACAAGGGCCAGCCCACCGTTTCCTACAAAGGCGGCGATCCGGGCTTCGTCCGGGTGCTCGACCAGCGCACCATCGCGTTCCCGTTCTACGACGGCAACGGCATGTTCTACTCGTGGGGCAACATCGAAGGCAACGCGAAAATCGGCATGTTGTTCATCGACTTCGTCACGCCGTTTCGCTTGCGCGTGCAAGGCAGCGCGAAAGTCGACATGAACGATCCGCTGATGATGGATTACGTCGAGGCGCAAGGCATCGTGCGCGTGACCGTCGATTCCACCTGGCCGAACTGCCCGCGCTACGTGCATCGCTACGAGAAGGTCAAGCAGTCGCGCTACGTGCCGCGCCCGCAATGCGAGACGCCGCTCGCCGGTTGGAAGCGCATCGACATCGTTCAGCCCAGCCTGGCTGCGAAGGACCAAGGCAAGGCAGAAAAGGCCGGCGGCTTGGTAACGCTCGAGCAATGGTATGGGAAGGTTGCCGAAGGCAGCGAAGAGGCCTGATCAGGCGAAATCGAAGCGCCCGCGGGCGGTCATCAAGCGGTAGCGGCCGCCGATAGTATCGCCGCGGTAGAGCCCCGCGCGCTCGAACGCCACGTGCGGCTCGGGCGGGCGGTGGCGAGGCAGTGCTGACCACTGCACGACCGCGGCGCGTGCCATCGCGGCATCGGGGCCGCCGCGCAGACTTCCCTCGGTGGTACCCGATGCGGAAGCTTGCCCGACCTGCGCAAGCACCAACAAGCCTTCGAACGCCGCGTCTTCGGCGAGGGCGGCAGCGATTCGATCGAAAGTCAGGTGGGTGGCGTCAACAGTGGCGTCGAGCACGATCAAATCGAGCAACGCACCCATGCCACGCATCGCGCGATAGTCCGCACGCATCACGGTGCGATGCATATTGCGGAAAGAGGGCATCATCCGCTGCGTCCACGGCGTGGGCGCGCTCAGCCGCTCGCGATACGCCGGCGAGGTGAGCACATCGGGATCGTCGGTTTCGTAAATGGCGAAGTACTGCAGCGTGGCGTTCTCAGCAACGTAACGGCGCACGTTGTTGAAGCCGGGAACGCCGAGCCGCTCGGGCAGGTGCTCGTTCTGGTACCAGCGGTTGAATTCATCCTCGGCATCGGCCGCGACATCGTTGGCGATGACCAAATAGCCGCGTTGCATGGTGCTCCTCCTTCGCTCATGGTCGACGACCCGCCGCGCGTAGAGCGTAACTGCTATCAGAACAAGCATCGATTGCGGCAGTGTATCGGATCGCGCCGCTCCCCCTGTTGCTCGATGGGAGAGGATGAAACATTTAGGTCGATGCAACGGCCGCCATTCGTCAGCCCCCCTTCCACAAAGGAACAGGGAGCGCCGAGCAATGCCGTTCTCGAAATCTTCCTGCGCTGCCGGCGCCGCTCTGCGGGCAGTGCGACAGCTCGGTAGTGGGGCGGCGGGTGAGTTCGATACACTGTCGAGAAGTTAACGGGAGAAGCTTCCATGTGCCATCTCTGTTCGCCTTCGCGCCGGCGCTTTCTGCGCCGCCTCGGCGCCACCGCTGCCGGCGCCGCAACCGCTCATTTACTCGGCGGGCTGAGTGCGACCCTTCTGCCGCCGCGATCGGCGCATGCCGCCGAGCCGATAATTCTCGGTCAGGGCGCCTATCGCTACCAGGTGCTCCAAGCTTGGGGCGAGCTGCCGCCGGGCATGAGCTACAAGGACTGCGCAGCGGTGTGCGTCGACAGCAAAGACAACGTGTACGTGTTCACGCGCGGCGCCGATCCGGTCATCGTATTCGATCGCAAGGGCAAGTTTCTGCGCTCGTGGGGCAAGGACATCGGCTTCACCAACGCGCATGGCGCCTCGATCGGTCCCGACGACATGCTCTACCTCACCGACGACAAGGGACACACGGTGCGCAAGTGCACGCCCGACGGCAAGGTGCTGATGACGATCGGAAGGCCGAACGTCGAGGCGCCGCGCTTCAGCGGCGACCCGTTCAATCGCTGCACGCACACGGCGCTCTCTCCGGAGGGCGAGATCTACGTGTCGGACGGCTACCAGAACGCGCGCGTGCACAAGTACTCGCCCGACGGCAAGCTGCTGTTCTCGTGGGGGGAGCCGGGCACCGATCCGGGCCAGTTCAACCTCGTGCACAACATCGCCACCGACGACGCGGGTTACGTCTACGTCGCCGATCGCGAGAACCATCGCGTGCAAGTGTTCGACAGCAAGGGCAAGTATCAGGGGCAGTGGAACAATCTGGCGCGGCCGTGCGGCTTGTTTGTTTCGCGCGGAAAGAATCCGATCGGCTTCATCGGCGAGCTCGGGCCCGAGACGGTGGCCACGCTTACGCGTGACGTGCCCAACCTCGGCCCGCGCGTGACGATCGTCTCGGCCAAGGGCGAGCTGCTCGCGCATCTCGGCACGAAACCGATCGGCGAGGGGCTCGGTCAGTTCATCGCCCCGCACGGCATCGCGGTCGATTCGCGCGGCGACATCTACGTCGCCGAAGTCTCTCATACGTATTGGCCGATTCTCTATGGCAAGCAGCCGGACCACGAGCTGCGCACGCTGCAGAAGCTGGTGAGGGTGAGCTGATATGGCACGCTTCGATGCGCGGCGCGCGCGCTTTCGCGCCATTCTCCAGGGCGATCGCTGCGTGTACCCCGGCTCGGTGTTCGATCCGATCTCCGCGCGCATCGCTGAAGAGCTCGGCTTCGAAGTCGGCATGTTGGCGGGATCGGTGGCCTCGCTCGCAGTGCTCGGTGCCCCCGATGTGATCGTGCTCACGCTTACCGAGTTCGCCGAGCTGGCACAACGCATCGGCCGCGCCGGCGAGCTGCCGCTGCTGTGCGACGCCGATCATGGCTACGGCAATGCGCTCAACGTCATGCGCACGGTCGAGGAGCTGGAGATGGCCGGCGTAGCTGGACTGTCGATCGAAGACACCGATCTGCCGCAGCCTTTTGGAACGGCCGGAAAGGCGCGGCTGCTGGCCATCGAGGAAGGTATCGGCAAGATGCGCGCGGCATTGGCTGCACGGCGCGACGACAAACTGGTGATCGCGGGTCGCACGAGCGCGCCGGCGATCACCAGCATCGCCGATACGATTGCGCGAGCCAAAGCTTACGAGGCGACCGGCGTGGATGCGCTCTTTCTGGTGGGCGTGAAGACGCGCAAGGATCTCGAAGCAATCGCGGCGCAGCTCACGCTGCCGCTGATCCTCGGCGGCGCCGGCAAGGAACTGATGGATCGCGATTACCTCGCGCAGCACAAGGTGCGCATCTGCCTGCAAGGCCATCAGCCCTTCGCGGCCGCGGTGCGCGCGGTGTACGACACGCTACGGGCGCTGCGGGAGGGCACTGCGCCCGATCGCCTGGAAGGCATCGCCGACGACGAGACGGTGAAGCGACTGATGCGCAACGACGAGTATGCGCGGTGGATGAAGGAGTGGTTGGCTTGAGAGGTTCTGGGGGCTGGGGACTAGGTTTTGGGGGTTGGGGAATATCGCCGCCGCACCCAGGTTTCCATCTTCGCATGCACCGACAAGCACTCGATCAAAGGGCCCGCTACGCCTCTTTGCCGACCACGCTCCGGTCCCTCGCCCCCGCAGCCCCCACCCCTCACACGCGATACCGCTCGATGACCTTTAGATCCGGCTCCAACCCCAAGCCCGCTCCCATCGGCACCTCGATCTCACCGTTCTTCGGCACGCCCGCTTCGCCGTAGAGCCGCGCCTCCAAATCGAAATAGCGCCACTCGACGAGCGAGTCGCGACCCAGCGCGGCGTTGACGTGCAGACCGGCCAGCAAACCCGGCCCATCGTAGAAGGTGTGCGGCATCACGCTCACGTTGTTCGCCGCGGCGAGCGCGAAAACTCTGCGCAGCTCCGACACGCCGCCCATCTTGGTGGGGCTCGGCTGCACGAAATCCACCGCCTGCGCTTCGAACATCTGCTGATACTGCATCAGGCTCGCCGCGTTCTCCCCCGCTGCGATCGGGATGCCGCTCAAGCCGCGCAGCGTCGCGAGCGCCGCGTAGTTCTCCGGCGGCCATACGGGCTCTTCCAACCAGGTCAGATCATAGGGTTGTAGCTGCGCCGCCATGTCGAGCGCTTCGCGCAAAGTCCACGGGCAGTTGACGTCGAGCATGATGCCAACGTCCTCGCCGGCGGCGTCACGCGCCGCGGCAGTGGGGGCCACTTCGATTTCATGCAGCTTGACGTAACGAAAGCCTTGCTCGACCGCGCGCTCGACGTTCGCGGCCACGCGCTTCGGCTCGCTGTAACGAATCAGACTCGCATAGCAAGGCAAACGCGGCGCACGACAGCCACCAAGCAGTCGATGCAGCGGTAGACCCGCGGCCTTGCCCGCGATGTCCCACAGCGCGATGTCGATGCCGGACAGGCCGAAGACCACGGGACCGCCGCGACCGAAGATGTGCAGCTTCTGCTGCAGCTCCTGCATCAAGCCTTCGATGTTCGACGCGTCGCGACCGATGCACAGCGGCGCAATCATCTGCTCGATCGCCGCGCGCGTAGCCGGGATCGCGTTGTAGCCGAATGCCTCGCCCCAGCCGACGAAGCCGTCGTCGGTGGTGACTTTGACCAGCAGCATGTCGGCCGTCTGCCATGCCTGACCGCCCCACGCCGCGGCATCCGCACTGCCGCCCGCGGTATAGGGAATGCGAAGGAGAATGGTATCGATGGAGGCGATGTTCATGGCTGGATACTTTTGGAGATCGGAAGCGGTCAGTGTAACGTTCGCATGAAATCCTGCGCGCAGGTCGGAACGATCGCATAATCGCAGCAGCTGTTCAGCATGCCATACACGTCCCCTAGGAGGAGCCGATGAGCGCTGTCACGCCGAATGCCCCGAATCACGCCAATCTGCCACCACTGGCCTCGCGCTTCGTCGAAGTCGCCCAGCTGCCGTGGGTGCAAAGCAAATCCTATCCAGGCTGCGAGACGAAGACGCTGCTGATCGAGCGCGAGACGGGGTTGCTGACCATGCTGATGCGCATGGCCCCTGGGGCGAAGCTGCCGGATCACGAGCACGTGTTGATCGAGCAGACCTACGTGCTGGAAGGCAGCCTGGTCTGCGGCGAAGGCGAGTGCAAGGCGGGCGATTACGTGTGGCGGCCCGCAGGCAGCCGGCATGAAGCGTGGGCCGGACCGCAAGGCGTGTTACTCCTCGGCATGTTCCAAATGCCCAACCGCTTCTACACCAAGGATGGCCGCACCACGGACTTCCTGGGCAACGACTGGGACGAGACCTGGGGCAAGGTCATGGAGCGGCACGAGCAATCGCTGTTTGCAGTGCGCTGAGCCCGCCTCGTTTAAAGGGTCTGCTCGCTTAGCGTACGTGGCCGGGAAGCCAGGTCGTGATCGGCGGAAATACGATCGTCAGCACCAGCACGATCAACGCCCAGCCAAGAAAGGGCAGCACCTGCCACATGACCGGCGCGGTGCGTACTTTGCCGACACTCGAGACGACGAAGATCAACAGCCCGATCGGCGGATGCATGAGGCCGATCATCAGATTGAGCACGACCACCGCGCCGAACTGAATCGGGTCGATACCGAGCTGCGCGCCGAGCGGAATGAGCACGGGCAGGAAGATGATCATCGCGGGCAGGGGCTCGATGATGCATCCGATCAGCAGCAAAAAGGCGTTGATGATGAGCAGCACCACCACCGGGTTGGTGGAGAACGACTGAATCGTGTCGACCACTGTCTGGCTGATCTGACTTTCCGCAACCAACCATGAGAACGGCCCCGCCGCGGCGAGCAGGAAGAGAATGACGGCGGTCGAGCGCCCGGCGTCGGCCAGCAGCTTGGGCATCTCGCCCAGCTTGATGCCGCGGTAGATGAACAGACTCACCAGCAGCGCGTAGAGCACCGCGACCGCGGCCGCTTCGGTATCGGTCACGAGCCCGAAGCGGATGCCACCGATGATGATGACCGGCATCAGCAGCGCCCAGCCCGCACGACCCGTCGCCCGCATCTTCCCCTGCAGCGGGACCGGCGGGCGCGCGGGATAGTGGCGCATCCGCGCGACGATCGTGCAGATGACGAGGAAACCGAGCGCGAGCAGCAGGCCGGGGACAATGCCGGCCATGAAGAGCTTGACCACCGACTGGCTGGAGAGCTGCGCATACACCACCATCGGAATCGATGGCGGAATGATGGGGCCGAGTAACGCGCCCGCCGCGATCACCGCACCAGCAAAGCCTTCGCCGTAGCCTTCTTTGCGCATCGCCGGAATCAGTGGCTTGCCGGTGGCGACGGCATCCGCTACGGCAGAACCCGACACACCGGCCATGACCAGGTTGGTGAGGATCGAGACATGCCCCAAGCTGCCGCGCATGCGTCCGACCATCGCCTGCGCCCAGTCGATCAGGCGCATCGTCAATCCGCCTCGATTCATCAGCTCGCCGGCGAGAATGAACAGCGGCACTTGCACCAGCGCGTAGGTGTCCACACCGGCGATCATGAACTGCGGGATCATCGCCGGGTTGACGTCCTGGCCGCGATATTCGACGCCGAGCCAAGCTGACAGCAACATCGAATAGCCGACGTCGAAGCCGATCAGCAGCGCGATCATGAACGCGACGAACAGCAGCAACAGCACGACGCTACTCCAGGTGGGTGGCGCGCGGCAGCGTGCGACCGGCGAGCCGCAGCACGATGCGCAGAACCAGAAAGAGCACGAGGAAGACGCCGCTGACGAGCAGCGCCGCGGTCGGCCAGGCTTCGCTCAGGACGGTGCCCAGACGCTCTTGATCCGCGCCCACGAGCAACAGCGGCCACGCGTGCCAGGCCGCGAAGCCGGTGATGATCAGCATCGATAGGTCGAAGACGAACTCGAGCAGGCGGGCGACGCCAGCAGGCAGGCGCGCGTCGATGATGTCGACGCGGATGTTGATGCCGTTCTTCACGGCGACCGCGAAGCCGATAAAGGTCAGCCACACCAGCATGACGCGCGCGTACTGATCGGGGGCCGCCATCGGCAGGGTGACGAGGTGACGGTCGACCAACTGCGACGACACGATCAGCACGAGCCCCAGCACGAGCAAGGCGATCAGCGCCTCCAGAACTTTCTCGAGGCGCGCGAGCCAGCGATCGAAAAGGTCGATCACGTTCCTAGCCGCCAACGGCTACTTCTGCGCGTCGCGGATCTTCTGAACCAGACCTTCGGGCCAGACCTTGCCTTCGTAATTCTTGTAGACGTCGGCCCACGCCTTCGCGAAAGCGGCACGATCCGGCACGACATAATTGACGCCGGCCTTCTTCAGCTCCTCCAGGCCGTGCTTGTCCAGTTCTTCGCCGAGTTGAGTGGCGAGCTTGCCAGCTTCGGCGGCGGCCTTCTTGAACATCGCTTTTTGCTCGGTCGTGAAGGTCTTCCACTTGCGCTCTGACACATAGAAGGCGGCAACATCATAGACGTGGTCGGTCGCGGACCAGAACTTCGACACTTCGTGGAAGCGGAAGCTGAGCGTCAGGTCGAAACCGTTGTCTTGGCCGTCGACCTGTCCGCGCGACAGCGCCATGTACACCTCGTTCAGGCCCAGCGGCACGACCTTGACGCCGACCTTCTCGAAAGTGTCGCGGAAGATTGGAATCGGCGGAATGCGCATGCGCAATCCGTTGAGATCCTCGGGTTTGCGGATCGGACCTTTCGTGGTCACGATCGCACGCGGACTACGTTCACCGCCGACCG
>Ga0070741_10013409_pt1 | contig 14485 bp, 11 predicted proteins | sample Coa_R1_4_FD_66440 | JGI IMG/M metagenome (GOLD analysis project Ga0070741, IMG submission 66440) | Surface soil microbial communities from Centralia Pennsylvania, which are recovering from an underground coalmine fire - Coalmine... | ecosystem: Environmental > Terrestrial > Soil > Unclassified ...
GGCAGCGAGGGCAGGGTGCGCGTGGCGTAGCAGAATCCCGTGACGTCGCTGTACGAGCTTGCAGTGCTCGAGCTGGTCGAGGGACTGCCCACCAGCGTCCCGTTGCTGTAGCCCTGGGTCGTGGTCGTGGTCGTCGTCTTGTACTGGATCTTGTTGCCCGCACTGCCGGTGCCGCAGGTAATCGTCAGGCCGTTCGCATCCGGCCCGCTGTTCGCGGTGCAGGAATCTGCCTCGACGAAGCCCGTGTCCGTGGTCTGGCACTGCGTGGTGGTCGGGCTGCTGAAGCTCGCGGTACAGGAGCCGGCGTTCACGAACCCGGTGTCATTGGAGTTGGTGCACGTGATGCCGACCCAGCTATTCCCCGACCCGGCCGTCTGCGCGCTGCAGGTGGCCGTGTCGACAAACGACGTCCCGGTGCCGGCCGGGCTGCTATTGCAGGTCGTCGTGACCCAGTTGTTGCCCGAGGTTTCGCCGGACGGCGTGCAGCTCTGCACCCCAACGTTCGTCGTGTTGTTCGCGGCGGGACTCGCAGGCTTCGTGCACGTGGTCGTCGCCCAGGGCGGCGTGCCCGTGCCGTTCGTCGTCGTCGAAGCGACCGTACAGGTCGTCGACTGGACCGGGGTCGCGGCCTGCGCGTTCGGGCCGTTCACGCAGTTCGTGACGGTGCGCGTCGCGCCAGCCGTCGTTCCGCTGATCGCGCCGTAACTCGGGCTGCCCACCGTGCTGCCCACAGTGCAGGTGCCGGGCGCAAAGGCGGTATTGGTGCCGAGGGTCGGCGCAGTGCTCGTGCCGCCGGCGAAGGCGCTGCCGCCGGCCGCGTTGACGTTCGTCATACTGTTCACGCGATTGGTGGTGAATGACGGGGTATTCGTATTAGTGCCGGCGGGCGCCATCAGAGTGACGTAGGCGTATCCATGTCCTGACAACGATGCGGGGCAACCTCTTATGGGATTATTCAATGTCCCGGAGCAAGCACCATTCGCCATGACCTCGTAGCCGCCGCTCAAGCCGGCGCTGGCGATGCCGCTTGCCAGATTGTTGGCTCGGGTTTGGACGTTGGTGCTGTTGTTGGATACCGTGCTGACCAGCCGGTTGCTCCCGCCGATCGTGATGGCAGATATCGAGGAGCTTTGGGAGCTGCTGCTGGCGTTATTGTCGATGATGATGCTGACGGTCGAGCGCGTGTCCTGGGACGTCTGCTCCCCGATCTGCGTGATCGTCTGTATCGTCTGAGAAGTGCTCTGCACCGTCTGGGTGACGGTCTTCTGGGTCTGGACCGTGCGCTTCTGCTTCTGCTGCGTGCGCTGGGTGACGGCCGTGCAGCTGCGGTAGCGGTAGATGTTGCTCTTGTCGACGGTGACCTGCGACTGGCTCGTGCCGCCGTCCCAGAGCGGGCGCGGGTCCGCGCTGATGTCGCTGTCGTAGGTGTTGCTGTCCATCGCGGCGCCGGTCATGTCCACGCCGCCGTTGCCGTTCCAGTAGCCGTCGGTCGTGAGCACGGTGAAGTTCTGCTGGCACGAGTACTGGATCGGATCGTCGCTCATGCCGCTGTTGATTCCGGTCGTCTTGTTGGCGTAGTAGCGTCCGACGCGCGAGAGCGCCTCGCGCAGCGGCGTGCTGCTGCCCACCGTCTGGTTCGTCACCGCGGAGAACCAGGTCTGCTTCGCGCTCGAGGTGAAGTCCGCCATCGGCACGAAGTCGGGCGCCGTGCCGCTGGTGCTGACCGGGCTGCTCGGCGAGATGATGACGAAGCCGACGCGGTAGCCGGAAGTGAGCTGGACGAAGGCGCGCGTCGCCGCGCTCTTCATCATCAGGATCCGCGTCCGGTAGTAGGTGTACCAGTTGGCGAAGTTCTGGCGCTCGTCCGAGCTGCCCGTGCCGGAGGTGCTGCTCACCGTGACCTTGGTCCAGGTGCCGGGATCGTCGGTAGACGTGTAGGTCGTCGTCGCGTTCGCGACGCCGTTGGTGCTCGAGCGCGCCACGGCCATGACGAATGCAGTGGTTCCCGTGCCGCTCGCGCCGACCGCCGTGCGGTAGATCCGGTAGCCGGTTGCGGGCGCGGTGCCGCCGTTGTCGGTGATGACGAATCGCGCGCCGCCGCCCGCGCCGATGGAGATGACCGAGCCGAGCGCCGTCGCCGCCGACTCGCCGATGTTGTTGAACGCGCTCACCTGGTAGGCATAGCTGCCGGCGTTCGCCGCCGTATAGACGGAACCGGTGACCGACGCGACGGCCGTCACGGTGAACGAAGGAGTCGCAGGCGAAGCCGGGTCCGACGAGCTTTGCGCGGTGATGGTGCCGGCGGACCCGGATCCGGAGGTGGCCGTCGCCGTGCAGGGCGGGCCGTTCCAGGTCAGCATCGACGCGCCGGAATAGCTGTAGTAGTACGCGGCCTGCGACGTGTCGGAGCTTCCGCTGTTGCCCGTGGTCGTGGTGTACGCGCGGAAGCTCGTCGAGAGGTTTACGGCCGTGCCGCCGAGGAAGCCGTCCGGGCTCGCCGAGGTGAAGGACGGCGCGGTGCGATCCGAGGCGTCGTAGTTCTTCGGCAGCGTGTAGGTCGTGGTCGGGTTGTAGAACAGCGAGTTGCACGAGGAGTTCTTGTAGCCGATCGTGCCCACGTTGCCGTTTTCGTCGTCGGGCATGTGGCCCCAGGCCATGGAGCCCGACGTGTCCATCAGGTACATGACGTTGGGCTTCACCGTCGCCGTGGTGCTGCTCGCGAGCGGCACGTTGGAGATGTCCGTGACGGACGCCGCGGCCTCGCCGGCGACGAAGCAGAACAGCGTCGCCGCGGCGATCGCGCGCCGGGCCCGGTCGGAGAGAAACTTTCTTTTTGTGTCGATTGCAGTCATGGCGCCTCCCTTGAGGGCGTCAGTACATGATCGTCTGGATGTAGCTGGTGGTGTTTCTCGGTCCTGCGACGCGCACGGTGATGCGGAAATAGGGCTGGACGGTGTTGGAGAGCGGCAGCACGCCGTAGGCGCCGCCGCCCTTCGATCCGCCGCTGCCGGTGGAGCCGAGCGTGACGCACTTCTGCGCGCTGTTGGTGACGTCCTGGTTCGCGTTCTGGCACAGGCGGTGCACGACCCAGCGCACCTCGTTGCCGGTGCCGTCGTCGGCCGTCACCTGGTAGGAGTTCGTTCCCGACGTCCAGTTGTACGTGGTCGGGTTGAACGTCGTGTCCCAGCTCGAGAAGTAGCCGTTCTTCGCCGGCGCCTGCGCCGAGCCGTCGTTCGAGAGCGTGCCGGAGCCCTGCGTGACGAGCCAGGCGCGCGCGTCCTCCACGCCGAGGTCGCCCACCGAGGTGGCGTTCGACTTGAAGGCGAGGTTGCCCGCGATGATCACCCCGGTGCCGACCTGGCGCATCATCGCGATCCCGGCGAGCGTCATGACGACCAGGACGATGAGCGCGATGAAGAGCACGACGCCGCTTTGCTTCGTCCTCATGGCGCGTATCCCCAGATCACGTTGCGAAGCGGGATCACCTGCTCGTAGACCCGGTAGCGGTAGTGCTTCCAGCTGTCGACCGGGTTGGCCGGCGTGGTGGTGCCGGCGGTGCCGTCCAGGTTCTTCACCACGAAGGGCGAGCTGGTGCTTCCCGACCACGTCGGCACCGACTGCGTCACGCCGGCCGGGGGGGTCTGCTCGTACTGCTGGCTGCGCGCGAGGATGCCGATGCGGATCGCGCGCACGTTCTTCCAGTTCGCGGTGCTGGGCGCGGTGGAGGTCCATTCGGTGCTTGCGATCATGCTGTCGCCGTTGGTGTCGATGCCGTATTCGGCCTGCAGGTCCACGATGCCTTCGGCGACATCGTTCCACGCGGTTCCGGTGGCGTCCGAGATGTCGTCCCGCCAGGAGAGCACGTTGCCGCTGCGCACCTGCCAGATGATGCGCTGCGGGCCCGGCCCCAGGTTGTAGAGGTTTCCGCTCGAGAACGTCGTGCCGGTGCCGGCCGGATTGTTGTAGCGCAGGCCGCCGCTGTGCGTGATGTCCTGCGCGCCGACGCTGTCGACCTCCACCATGGAGCAATTCCCGGACGGGAACGCGTTGCCGGCGACGACGACGAGATCGTTCACGCGGAAGCTGTTGATGCCGAGGTGCGGCCGCTTGCTCGTCGAGGTGGAGGTGTCGAAGGTCTCGCTCGAGGTGAAGTAGGCCGAGTTGCCGTGGAGCGAGCGGATTTCATCGGGCCCGGTCGCCCCGCCGTCCACGATGTAGACCGGCACCAGCGGGAAGGTGAACGCGGCGCCGCGCGTGGTGTCGTAGGCGTTGACCGTGCAGCCCATGTACGTCGAGTTGCCGAAGCCGTAGCCGCCCTGGCGCAGGTCGCGCTCGATGTTGAAGAGCGCCACCGTGCCCGAAACCTGGGCGTCGCTGCCCGAGGCGGTGGTGCGCTTGCGCGACTCCCAGATCTGCAGCGACTGGAACACGACCACCATGCCGATCAGGCCGATCGCCACGCCGACCAGGATCTCGATCAGGCTGAAGCCGCTCTGGCGTGAAAGGCGCATGGTCAGCTCACCTCAGTTCACGTAGGTGACGAGGGTATGGCGGCGCGGCGCCGCGTCGGCCGCCGCCTTCCAGCAAACCGTGATCGCGACCTGGTTGAATCCGGCCGCGGTCGTGTTGGCCGTGACCTGCAGCATCGAGGCCGCCGTGCCCGGCAGGGCGGTCGGCGCGGTGGTGAGCTGGGTCGCCCAGCCGGTCACGATCGCGCTCGCGGCCGCGGCGCCGGAAAAGTTGCAGCTCGTGCTCGCGCCGGTCGGCTGGTGCACGAAGTTGGCGAGCGACGTCTGGACCGTCGCCGCGTTGGTCCGGTCGACGTTCACCCAGATCTCGCTCGCGAGCTGTTCGGCGCGCTTGGACGCCTCGATGCGCACCTGGGCGTCGGTCTGCGCCGAGATCGCCGAGGCCTGGAGCGCGATCAGCGCCAGGATGCCGACCGAGAAGATCAGGATGCCGACCAGCGCCTCGATCATGAAGACGCCGCGCTGCGCGCGGCAGGGGGCTCGGTGCATGGCTCGCCTCAGCATTTGCGCGTGTCCGACGCGGCGCTGATCGCCGGGTCGCACATCTTGATCTGCCCGCCGATGGACACCACGACGTTGAGGCAGCGCATCGGGCCGCTCGAGGCGGCGCAGGCGCCGCCCGCGGGATTGGTGAACTGCAGGGTGGCGGCGGCGCCGAGCGTGGTGGCGCCGAGCGGCGTGAAGGTGACCGTGCTCACCGTGCTCGCGAGCGCGACGCTCCCCGTTCCCTCGGCCGCGGGCTTGCTGTTCAGCAGCACGTAGTTGCCCGGCACGGCGGGGTCGGGCGTGCGCACGATGTAGTTGAGCGCGCTCGTGCTCAGGTTCGTGGTATTCGGGTCCACGCCGGCGTGCCCGATATCGTCGGTCGTGAGGATGAACTGCACCTGCGCGTTGCGCTGCACCGCCGACGCGCGCGCCGACTGCAGCCCGGTATAGAACCCCTCGGCCGTCGCGCGGATGCGCGAGTTGTTGATGAAGGTGTTGTACGCGGGCAGGCCCATCACCATCAGGAAGGCGAGGATCGTGATCGCAATCGCCGTCTCGATGAGCGAGAACCCGCTCGCCTGCTTCAGCACGAGCCGTCCTTGCGCGTCACCCAGCAGCTCGACCCGGCGCCGGTCCAGCCCGAGCCGAGCTGGAGCGTGGTGCGGGTGTTGGCCTGGTCGATCGAGTAGTTGAAGCCGAGCATCGCGTTCTTGCCGGTCGCCGTGACCGTGTAGGTCGTCGTGCCGAGGTTGCTGCAGGCGAAATCGAAGTTGTTGGTCGAGCTCGGCACCGGCGCCACGGTGCCGGCGGCGCAGGCGGTTGCGTAGGTGCGGTTGTCCTGGAAGAACTGCTCCATCTTCACGCGCATGTCGGAGAGCGCGGAGGTGGCCTCGGTGATCTTCGCCCGCTTCACGTAGTCGCTGTAGGCGGGCAGCGCCACGGCGGAGATGATCGCGATGATCGTCACGACCACCATGAGTTCGATGAGGGTAAAGCCCTTGTGGAGGCGTGCCGGGCGAGCGGAGCGCTGCATGGTTGTTCTCCCTGTAGTTGGAATCCTATGTGGCGTCGCCCGGGCGCGGCAAACGCGGACGACCAGCGGCGGAAATCGCGGACCGAGCGGCGCGACCGGGCCAGTATAGCGGAACTAGTTCACGCCCCCGGTATAATGGCCGCCCTTCAGCGCTGGTGTAGCTCAGCTGGTAGAGCAACTGATTCGTAATCAGTAGGTCGCCCGTTCGAGTCGGGCCACCAGCACCAATTACTCAACAACTTGCAATTCTTTCCCACGATCCGTCCCAGTTCCCTGTGACGGATTTGTGCCGAGCAGGTTGTCTACGACGCTTGCGTGCCTTGCGATGTGCTCGGAGCCCAGGTGTGCGTAGCGCTGGACCATCTCGGTACTTCGCCACGCCCCCATCTCCTGCAGCGCATTCAATGGCACGCCGTTCTGCGTCAGCCAGCTCGCCCAGGTATGGCGCAGGTCATGCCACCTGAAGTCCTCGATTCCCGCGCGCTTTAGCGCGTTCCTCCAAGCCTTCGTACTGACCTGCCGGATCGGCCGCCCCGCGTAGCTGAACACGTAGCGCGGATGCTTTCGCGCTTGGCGGTTCAACACCGCGAGAGCCGTATCGTTCAGCGCCACCGGGATCGAACGCTTTCCCTTTGCCTGGTCCGCGTGAATCCACGCAGAGCGCCGCGCGACATCGACTTGCGACCACTCCAACCCTGCGACGTTTCGCTGCCGCAGCCCCGTAGCAAGCGAGAACCTGGCCATTTCCGCCAAGTGCTCCGGCAGCTCGGAAACGAGCCGCTGTGCCTGCTCCGGCGTCAACCAGCGCACTCGACGCTTTGGCTCCGGGTATAGCCTGATGCGGGGCGGACGCTCCGTCCATTCCCACTCCAGACATGCACGCCTCAGAATCGCGCGAATCATGGCGAGATACCGATTCGCCGTGCTCGCGCTTGCCTCCTGGCGCTTCTTTTCGGCCACCTCCGCAATCAAATCGCGCGTGATGTCCGAGATATACCGACCGCGAAAGAATTTCTGCAGCCACAAGATTTGCTTCGCATCCTGCAGATGCGACTTCTTGTGCTCCGTCTCGCGCAGCCACCTCAAAGCCGCTTCATCCCACGTGCGCTTTACCTGCTCGCCCAGCTTGCAAGTGCGCCACGCTTCAGCCTTTAGCTTGTCGTGGAGTTCCTGCGCCTGGGTCTTGTCTTCAGTTCGAGCAGAGCATCTAACTCGCTCGCCGGCTGGCGTGATGAAATCGATCCACCACGTCCCGCCGCGTTTGCGAAGTGACATTCAGCCTCCTTTCTCAGCGTCACTCGCAACGCTTGCTGAACGGGAGCATAGAGCGAGCGTAGATAGGCGGCAAGGTCGTCCTCGATAAAGACCCAGCGCTTGCCAGCCTTCGCGCCTGGGAGCTGACCCATGCGCGCACGTCGGCGCACCTCCTCCGGGTGCATCCTGAGAAACTCTGCCGCGTCAACGAGGCCAAGGGTCTTCATTGACGCTCATCCACTGCGAGCAAAGCGCCCGCCTGGACGAGCTTTCGCGAATGGTGCGTGGCGAGAATCTTTTCGCATAGCGTGAGGTAGTCCCCGCCGCAGTACGCAAGCCCCGTGTAGAGCACAGCGCCCCATTGCTTCTTTACCCGCTCAAGCGCCGCCTCAATCGCGAGGATTCCCCGGTCCCGAGGTCGTACGAGCACGCGGGGCTCTACTTCCGGAAGCAGCTCGGCAAGGAAAGGGTAGGCGCCTGCGAAGTATTCATCCCGGCGCGTTATCCAGTCGTCGGCGATAGGCCGGTTCTTAGATCGAAGTTCGAGCTCGGCCCGGTACCACGAGGCGAGGTCAAACGGTTCGCCCTGATTTAGCGCCGCATCCGTTACCGTCACATCTTCGGCAGATCCCGCGAGCTGGCGAAACACCTTGCTCGCTGATTCGGAGAATTCCTTCTTCCCCTTCTCGTAGAAGCGCCCGAGCGCATCGCCTCCGCGCTGCCCGATGTAGATGGTCCGGCCCCGATTCCGATCCGTCGTCGTGATCGCGGTGAGCAGCGGTTCGCGCCCGCCGCGGGTGAATTTGCCCTCCTTATGAGCCTGCTTTACGCGCTCGTGGGTGAGCTCCCCACGGAAGAAGTCCGCAGCGATGTCCGCCCGCGTCCAGGACCGCTCAGGAAGCGCCAGGAGGGCCGCCTGTGCACGCTCCCAGTCCTGGACGAACCCGCACCCCGTTCCCGACACGTCGATGCACGCACGACCGCGCTGCGTCTCGCCCCCAGTCAGAACTTCCCCGGCAGGCACTCCCGCAATGAGGATGCGCCGCGATTGGTCGAAATGACGCTTTCCCGGACCCTGCTCGAAAGATGGCACTGCCGGCGCGCCGCTGAACACCTCGGCCAGGCACCGGCTTATCGCGTCCCGGTCCTCGCGGCAGGAGATGGTGAGGTAATCGACCTTGGTGCGCGGTGCGGCAATCCCGTTCCCCGGGGTACTTGTCCCCCGTATTACCTTGGGGGGCGCACTGGCGGGCGGCGCACCGTCCTCGCCAGGGCTGCGGGCGCTGCGCGCGCCCGCTGCACCATCCGACTGAGATTGCGGGCCGACAGCATCCGGCCCCTTCGGCGTTACTTCATTGCGCTCTTCCATGACTCCATCCATCTCGATCGGATGGAGCCAGGGCGAACCATGGCTCTCACTCGATCAAGTCAAGTGAGGCAGATGGAGGTGCAATGCACTTGCGCCGGTAAAGTGGTGGCGGGTGCGTAACGTCCGCCAGCAGTAATTTAGCAACTAACTGTATAAACGTACAGTAGCATCCAGATTTCCCATGTGAATTCGCCGCGCAATTCACGCGGACGGGCGTGCAACCTACTGATCGCGCAGGCATTTACGGTTTCACCCTGAATACTACTGGCTTGGTGGGACGGGCAGCTTAACGAGGTGCCACTTGAGCAGGCGCTGCATGTCCCCATCCTTCACGTCCTTGGGCGAACTCACCTTCAGCCCAAAGGTTTCACGGACCTGCTTAAGCAGCTCCGTATGTCCGAGCGGGTACATCTGCTCCTCAAACAACAAGCCGAAGCCGCCGCTTTTGAAGATCTCGAACATGTAGGACTTGGGCGCGAATCGCATGATGAAAAGCGGCTTAACGCCGAGGTGTCTGCACAGTTCAATTTTGGTGCGCAGTTCTTCCCTCGAGATGTAGTTCTGCGTGTTTTTGATTTCCACGCCATACGCCACTCCGTCCCGAATGACGATCCGGTCGAGGTTGTGGTTCGTCTTCATCCACGTTTTGCCACCCCAGCTTTTGGTGTTCGATGCTTCCGCGCGGAAGCCGTAGCGGCCTAGCGCAGCGTCGAACATCAATTCACCTTGACGGCCTATGGCGTGGGTGAACTCCGGGTCGTAGATTCTCGCGAGCAGCGCGAGCATGGTCTTCAGTTGCCGCTCGAAGTAGCGGTGTTTCCGGCTCGCGTAGAAGTTGATGGACTGTCCCTGCAGCGGCATCGTGCGCCTGGTTAGTTCGGCCGCGTTCCCAAGTTCCAGGAGGCCGCGACCCACGATCCAGTGGAAGAAGTCCCTTTCCAGCGCGGTTTCTATCTGCGTCGAATAGAAAAGCCGCGTGGGTGCTTGGGAAAAAAATGAGCGCAGCCGCGCTATAGCCCGGTCTAGAACCGGGTCTCGCGGTCGATCTTCCTCCCAGTCGTCCGAGGGTTCTTCGTGGTCGATCACGTCGGCGGGTAGCGTACGCGATTCAAGCTTCGCTGTTAAAAATCAGGTCCCATGTTGCGAGCCGTCGCTTGCGTCGCAGCGGTCGCCGCGCAAACCCTGCTGTCGCCCCTGCCATGGAAGGGCCTACCTTAAAGCGGATGACATCCTGAGATCTGAAAGCCTTCTCCATTAGAGATATCTCAACTTTTCGTTCGACAGACGCTTAGCCGCATGACAAGGTCAACGCACAAGCCGCCGGGAGACTTATCCCGCAGTCTTGCCAAAGGGGACCCGTTATGCGTCGGCATTTCACGTTCATTCTCCTAGTTTTAACGAGCGTCATATCCGCTTCGCCAGTAGTTGCGGCACCGCGCGTGAGTATGAGCATGCCATCCACCGGGTCTCTTTATCTGGCGCCGGCAACGCTTGCAGTCAGCGCTACCGCATCTACGACTTCGCCTGCGACGGTCGCCCAGGTCGATTTCTACGCGAACGGGACGCTCGTACAAAGCGTCACGAGCTCGCCATATCAGTTTCAATGGTCGAACGTGGAAGCCGGCTCCTACAGCATTACGGCGACCGTCACCGACAGCACCGGAGCGCAAGCAACTTCGAGTGCCCGGAGCATCACGGTGTCCGCTACCAACGCAGCGCCGACTGTCAGCCTGACTGCGCCCGCCGATGGCTCGCGCTATCTGAATCCTCCAAGCGTTACGATTTCTGCGAACGCTTCCGGCCCCGAGCTGAACGACATCATCCAGAAGGTCGATTTTTATCTAAACGGAAACCTGGCGAACAGCGTAACCCAAGCTCCGTTCAGCTACTCCGCTTCCGGCCTGACGGTCGGCACTTATACGCTGACCGCGATTGCCACCGACAGCCAGGGCGCGCAGACGACGAGCGTTCAGCGGACCTTCACGGTGTCCGATACCAACACGCCACCGACGGTCTCGCTCATTACTCCTACGGACAATACGCGCTGGAACTCGCCTGCGACTGTATCCGTCTCTGCCAGCGCCAATGCAGGCGAAGCGAACGATACCGTCAGCGTCGAATTCTTTGCGAACGGCACATCCCTTGGCGTGAGAAGCAGCGCGCCGTACAGCCTCACAACCAATCTCAGCGCTAACACCTACCACCCTGACGGCAGTGGCTACCGATGGCCAAGGTGCCCAGGCTACTTCCGCTTCCAGAACCATTACCGTCTCAGATACTAATTTGCCGCCGTCCGTGAGCATCACGGTGCCTGCCCAGAACACGAACTTCCCTAATCCGCCCGTTGCGTCGATCAACCTTGCGACAACAGCCACCGGGCCCGAGGTGAACGGCTGGATTACCAAAGTCGAGTTCTACGCAAATAACGCGCTAATCGGTACCCGTACGTTCGGGCCATGGAATTTCACTTGGAACAATATTGCGCAGGGCAATTACACGCTCACCGCGATCGCATACGACAACTTCAACGCCACGACGACCTCCGCGCCGATCAACATCAGCGTCGGACCTAAGCCCGGCCAGCTCTTCTTCCTCGAGGTCGACCATCTGAACACCCCGCGCCAGGTCTACGATCAGAACCAAACCCTCGTCTGGAAGTGGGATCAGCAGGAGCCGTTCGGGGCAGATTCGCCCAACGGTGACCCGAATAGCACGGGCAACGTGTTCGAACTTCCGTCAGGGCTCTCAGGTTATTACAGAGACCGGGAAACTGGCATCTTTTACGCGATGCAGCGCGACTGCTACGATCCTGCAACAGGACGGTTCTGTGAGAGTGATCCGATAGGGTTGCGCGGCGGCCCCAACTCCTACGTCTACGTCGCGAGTAGCCCCCTAGCGTACGTTGATATCGACGGCCTCTTCTGCGTCTCAGAGAATTACATTAAAGTGATAGCCGCAACCGGTGGCGGCGCCGTTACCGGAGCTATCTTGGGCCGCAGTTGGCGATCCGCCGTGGTCGGCGCGGTCGTCGGTGGCGGCCTCGAAGTGATAGCGCAGAAATCCGGATTGTCAAATGGCCCTGGCGGTATAACTGCAATTGGTGCGGTCGCTGGATTCCTAAATGGGCCAGGAGACATTCGCACTCGGGTACTAGCCGGAATCGCAGGCGCGTATGGCGGCCTAGTGCAGTCTCAATCTCCGGGTGAATTTCAGAATACGACCGCCGGTGGATTTGGAGGGTTGGTGGGCGGGGGTCTCACCGAATTGCTTTCCCACGCGCGTCCATCCATCATCAATGTCGCGAAGGGTGGAGCAGCCGGAGTCGCGGGCGGGTTTACGCAGGACGCGTTGGAAGCCCTCTTAAAAGAGCTGGTTGGATGTAAGAATGATGGTGCCTGTGTAAAGCACTAGTTGACTGACAAGAAAGGGAAGCGCGTGACGTCTAATCAAACGTTTTTTGCATACTTGTCAGCAGCGATCATTTACGTGGTGCTATGTGGCTTCGTGCTCGACTACTTCGTCGGACCTATTCACGATCTGCCGTACTGGACGCGATATGTGATATGGACGATTGCCGCTGTTCCATTCCTTTGGCTATGTGCGAAGGCATACCAGAACAAGAAATAAATTGTAGAAGCTGATGTAGCCTAAACGCCGGCGTTTGCCGGCGTTTTGCTATCGCCCTCAGCATCTGAACACCCCGCGCCAGATTTACGACCAGAATCAAACCCTCGTCTGGAAGTGGGACCAGCAGGAGCCATTCGGCAACGACACGCCGAATGGAGATCCGGGGAACACCGGCGCCGTCTTTGAACTTCCGTCCGGGCTCTCCGGCTACTACAGAGACAAAGAGACTGGCAACTCGTATGCAATGCTGCGTGACTGCTACGATCCGTCGACCGGTCGGTTCTGCCAATCCGATCCGATTGGACTACTGGGAGGTGTAGGGACCTACAACTATGTTGGAAGCCGACCCCTAAATGCGGTCGATCCAACAGGAGAGTGCCCGTGGTGCATCGGCGGGGCACTTATCGGTGGCGGTATCACGCTTTACACGCAGCTCCAAGAGCACGATGGGAACTGGAATCAGGTCAATTGGGTAGCTGTGGGCCTAAGCGCCGCAACTGGAGCCATCGGTGGCGGAGCCGGGGCATTCATCTACAGCAAGACGACTAGCGTTCTCGCAAATGCGCTTCTTAATGGAGCCGTCAACTCGACAAGTAATGCGGCTGCAACTGCAATTCAGAACCTAGCGTGCAAGGAGGACCAAAGCGTGCTGGCGAGTGCGGCCCTCAATTTCGGTCTTGGCGTGATTGGCGGAGCGGGCGGCGCAAAGCTTGCAAACGTGGCAACGCGAACCGGTGCCGGTGCGCAGAACTGGATTAATACGTCAACGACGAATGTCGTCAATACACTACTGCCTCCGAAACCCGGGCAGATTCCGTTCCAATATCAGGGCGCGTCCGTGGGAAGCCTGATTACTGGCGCTGGAGGTGTGACGGCGAACGTGACGGGAAACTTCATTTCAAACGCTGGACCGCTCATCGCCCCCTGATATGCTAGAGGAACCAGTATGAGCACGAGCTCGCGAGCTAAGCCGATTCTTTATGCGGTCCTGAAGGGACTATTAATTAGCGTTACGATGGCGGTAGCCGTTTATTTATTTCTCTTGTTGTTCCCTGGGATCACGTCATCAGCGCGCATGACCGCATCGTTAGCGTTCCTCGGGTTCGGGCTATTATCGACCGCCGTAATCGCAATCAACGCATACCTTAGCCCCAAGGATCCGACGACTCCCCAGTAGCATCTTTGGAAGCTCTCTCAAAAGAGTGGCCCATTGGTCGACCGTAAATCCGACCTAATTTCAAAGTGCCACCCCCGGTGTTCACCTGAGCGCGCGAGACTGAAGCCGCTTAGTGCATTCTATGAAAAACGCCACGCAATCTCGTACTCCTTCTTGGTATTTGGAACGACTGAGTGCGCGCGCACGACAACAAGGCGGTGCCTGCCTTTCGCCGGATTACCGCGGTGTTCATACGAAGCTTCGCTTCCGTTGCGCTAGCAACCATATCTGGGAAGCCACGCCTTTAGGGATTAACGCTGGCCGTTGGTGTCCGAAGTGCTTTCGGGAACGGAGGAAGATCGGTCTTGATAAGGTTCAGGCCATTGCCCGGGCTGCCGGGGGAAGATGCCTGTCCACGGCATACGTACATGGCGACGTTAAGCTGGGCTTTGAATGCTCCAAAGGCCATGAGTTCTGGCTCCAGCCGCGCCGCTTGAGCGAAGGGAGGTGGTGCCCGCAATGTTCACTGAACGATTACAAGGTTGCGGAGCGAGCACGACTGCTCCGTAAGCTGGCCACATTGGCCGATGAGCGCGGAGGTGTTTGCCTGTCGCAGGCTTATCTAGGAGACCTAAAGGAGCATGCCTTTCGATGCGCGGCCGGACATGTCTGGAATACCAAAGCGAAGAACATCCATCTCGGCTTTTGGTGTCCGAAATGCGCTCGGGAGGAGCGAAAGCTGGGCCTGCGTCGGATGCAAGCTCTGGCGAAGCGTCACGGCGGTGAATGCCTTTCCTCGCGCTACATCGGGAAAGACTCGAAGTTGTTGTTCCGCTGTGCGCAAGGCCATGCATTTTTAACGAGCTCGGCGTGCATTCAGCGAGGACACTGGTGCCGGCGTTGCGCAATGGCAGCACGCGCGCTGCCGTTAAGCCTGATGAAAAAAATTGCGCGATTGCGCGGCGGTCGCTGCCTGTCCACCAAATACGTCAACAACCGAACGCACTTAACCTGGCTATGTGCAGACGGTC
>Ga0070741_10013410_pt1 | contig 14484 bp, 13 predicted proteins | sample Coa_R1_4_FD_66440 | JGI IMG/M metagenome (GOLD analysis project Ga0070741, IMG submission 66440) | Surface soil microbial communities from Centralia Pennsylvania, which are recovering from an underground coalmine fire - Coalmine... | ecosystem: Environmental > Terrestrial > Soil > Unclassified ...
CCGGCAGTGTCCTTGTACGGATCGCCCACCGTGTCGCCGGTGACCGCCGCCTTGTGCGCATCGGAGCCCTTGCCTCCGTAGTTGCCGTCCTCGATGTACTTCTTGGCGTTGTCCCACGCGCCGCCGCCGGTGGTCATCGAAATCGCGACGAAGAGCCCGGTGACGATGGTGCCGATCAGCAGCCCGCCAAGCGCCCGGGTGCCGGCCCCGGAACCCATCAGCCAGTTCATCACCACCACCAGGACGATCGGCACCAGCACCGGCAGCAGCGAGGGAACGATCATCTCCTTGATGGCGGCCTTGGTCAGCATATCGACCGCGCGCGAATAGTCGGGCTTGGTGCTGCCTTCCATGATGCCCTTGATCTCGCGGAACTGGCGGCGCACTTCGTTCACCACCGACCCGGCGGCGCGGCCCACCGCTTCCATCGCCATCGCGCCGAACAGATAGGGCACCAGCCCGCCGATGAACAAGCCGATGATCACCGCCGGGTCGGACAGAGTGAACTGCTGCAGCTTGCCGGCCGCCTCCAGGTTGTGGGTGTAGTCGGCGAACAGCACCAGCGCCGCCAGACCGGCGGAGCCGATCGCGTAGCCTTTGGTCACCGCCTTGGTGGTGTTGCCCACCGCATCCAGCGGATCGGTGATGTCGCGGATCTTGGACGGCAGATCCGCCATCTCGGCGATGCCGCCGGCGTTGTCGGTGATCGGGCCGTAGGCGTCCAGCGCCACGATGACGCCGGTCATCGACAGCATCGCCGTGGCGGCGATCGCGATTCCGTACAGGCCGGCGAGGGAAAATGCCGCCCAGATCGATGCACATACCGCCAGCACCGGCAGCGCGGTCGCCTTCATCGACACGCCCAGGCCCGCGATGATGTTGGTGGCATGGCCGGTCTGCGAGGCGGCGGCGACGTGGCGCACCGGCGAGTACTCGGTGGCGGTGTAGTACTCGGTGATGACCATCATCGCCGCGGTGAGCGCCAGGCCGATCAGCGCCGCACCGAACAGCGCGCCGACCTGGCCGGGCATCAGCCAGCGGGTGATGAACCAGAAGGCGATCGCGGCGAGCACCCCGGACACGATCACGCCCTTGTACAACGCGTTCATGATCTTGCCGCCCTCGGAGATCCTGACGAAGAAGGTGCCGATGATCGACGCGATGATCGACGCGCCGCCCAGCACCAGCGGATAGAGAATGGCGTTCGCGCCGGCGCTCTTCATCACCAGTCCGCCCAGCAGCATGGTGGCGACGATGGTCACCGCGTAGGTCTCGAACAGGTCGGCGGCCATCCCGGCGCAGTCGCCGACGTTGTCTCCGACGTTGTCGGCGATCACGGCGGGGTTGCGCGGGTCGTCTTCGGGAATGCCCGCTTCCACCTTGCCGACCAGGTCGGCGCCGACGTCGGCGCCCTTGGTGAAGATGCCCCCGCCCAGGCGCGCGAAGATCGAGATCAGCGATCCGCCGAAGGCAAGCCCCACCAGCGCATGCAGCGCGCGACCCGCATCGGTGAGGCTGGAGGCGATCCAGTAATAGCCCGCTACGCCGAGCAGACCCAGGCCCACCACCAGCATGCCGGTGATCGCACCGCCGCGGAAGGCCACATTGAGCGCGGCGTTCATGCCATTGTTCGCTGCTTCCGCGGTGCGCACGTTGGCGCGCACCGAGATCGACATGCCGATGTAACCGGCGGCGCCGGAGAAGATCGCGCCGACGACGAAGCCGAGCGCGGTGGCCCAGTTCAGGCCGAAACCGAGCACCAGAAACAGCACCACGCCGACGAAGCCGATGGTGGTGTACTGCCGGTTCAGGTACGCCTTGGCGCCCTGCTGGACTGCGGCGGCGATCTCCTGCATGCGCGGGTTGCCGGCCGGCTGCTTGAGCACCCAGCTGATCGAAATCCACCCGTAGGCGAGCGCGACGAGCGCGCAGACCAGCGCGATGAACAATCCTGAAGACATGGAGTCCCCCTAAGTTATGGAAGGGCCGAGATGGGTCGGCCCCTGACCCTGGAACGTTACGAGAATGTCGAACCGCGGCCGCTCCCCGGGCAGTGGGCCGCGGCGGGCCAGCGCGCGATTGTAACCGAGATTATTTGCGCGATAGAACGCCCTGAGGGGCTCACAACTTGAATTCGGTGGCGAGCCTTCGGGCGACGGAGACGTTTTTCAGGGATACGTACTGCGGCAGGCCGTTCCGGTACGGCGGATAGGCCTCTCCCTGGATCAGCGGCGACAGATACTGGCGACACCTGGCGGTGATGCCGAAGCCGTCCTCGGAGATGAAGTCGCGCGGCATCTTCTTCTCGACGTTGGCGACGTCCTTCAGGTCCGCCACGCCGATCGTCCATTTGTAGGGTTTACCGGACTTGCGCACGATGGTCGGCATGACCGCGTTCCTGCCTTTGAGGGCAAGCTCCACTGCCGCCTTGCCCACCGCGTAGGCCTGGTCGAGGTCGGTCTTGGAGGCGATATGGCGGGCCGAGCGCTGCAGGTAGTCGGCCACGCCCCAGTGGTATTTCAGCTTCAGCCCCTCCCTGACGATGCCCGCCACCACCGGCGCCACGCCGCCGAGCTGGGCGTGGCCGAACGAGTCGCGCAGTCCCTGATCGGAAAGGAACTTGCCGTCCGCATCCTTGACGCCCTCGGAGACGACCACCGAGCAGTAACCGTAGCGCTTCACCAGCGCGCCGACATGGTCGAGGAACTTCGCCCTGTCGAACGGCACTTCCGGAAACAGGATCGCGATCGGCAGCTCGCCCTCCGTCCCGGCCGCGAGCCCGCCCGCGGCCGCGATCCAGCCGGCGTGCCGGCCCATGACCTCGAGGACGAAGACCTTGGTCGAGGTCTTGGCCATGCTCGCCACGTCGAAGCTCGCCTCGCGCACCGACACGGCGACGTACTTCGCCACCGAACCGAAGCCGGGGCAGCAGTCGGTGATCGGCAGATCGTTGTCGACCGTCTTCGGCACGTGGATCGCGCGGATCGGGTAGCCCATCGACTCGGAGAGCTGCGATACCTTCAGGCAGGTGTCGGCGGAGTCGCCGCCGCCGTTGTAGAAGAAGTAGCCGATGTGGTGCGCGAGAAAGACTTCGATCAGGCGCTCGTACTGCGCGCGGCTCTCATCCAGGCTCTTCAGCCTGTAACGACAGGAACCGAATGCGCCCGCCGGCGTGTGCTTGAGCGCGGCGATCGCCGCGGCGGATTCCCTGCCGGTGTCGATCAGGTCTTCCGTGAGCGCGCCGATGATGCCGTTGCGGCCGGCGTAAACCTTGCCGATCCTGTCCTTGTGCCTGCGCGCGGTCTCGATGACGCCGGCGGCGGAGGCGTTGATGACGGCGGTCACCCCGCCGGACTGGGCGTAGAACGCGTTCATTTTCGCCATGGTGAACCTCCGAAAGCAGTCACCACGGAGGTCACGGGGAACGCGGAGGAAAGTCGAAAACTGAACAAATGAACCACCAAGATCACCAAGGCACCAAGAAAGACAAGTCACTGTTCAAGATTTTTCTTGGTGAGCTTGGTGTGCTTGGTGGTTCTCGTCTTGTTTTGGGTTTTTCTCCGTGTCCTCCGTGTCCTCCGTGGTTCAGGATTTGTCGGCGCTACTTCAGCGCGGCGAAGATCCGGTCGCGGATCGATTCCACCGACCCCACGCCCGGAATGCGCACGTATCTCGGCGCGCCCGGCGCGCCGCTGTCGGCCCATCTCGAGTAGTAGTCGACGAGCTGCTTGGTCTGGGAGTGGTATACCTCCAGGCGACGGCGCACGGTTTCTTCCCGGTCATCGTCGCGCTGGACGAGCGGTTCCCCGGTGATGTCGTCCTTCCCCTCGATCCTGGGCTGATTGAACGCCACGTGGTAGGTTCGGCCGGACGCGGGGTGCACGCGCCGACCGGACAGGCGCCTGACGATCTCCGCGTCTTCGACGTCGATTTCGACCACGTAATCGAGGTTGACTCCCGCGACCTTCATCGCATCGGCCTGAGGAATCGTGCGCGGGAAACCGTCGAAAAGAAAACCTTTTGCGCAATCCGGCTGCCGGATGCGTTCCTTCACCAGACCGATGATGACGTCATCGGGCACCAGCGCGCCCGCGTCCATGAATTTCTTCGCCTGCAGGCCGAGCGGGGTGCCGGCCTTGACTGCGGCGCGCAGCATGTCGCCGGTGGAGATCTGCGGAATACCGAATCGCTGCGTGACGAACGCGGCCTGCGTGCCTTTTCCGGCGCCGGGTGCGCCGAGCAATATCAATCTCATGACGTTCCTGTGAGGGACAGCGGCCCGCGTGCGCAGGAAGGAAGGGCTTTCGGGGCCGAATTATAACCGCGAGAAGGCACGCCGCATCTTCTCCAGGTCCTCCAGCGTGTCCACGCCAGGCTCCGGCGCCTCGCGCGTCACGGCGCAGGCGATGCGGAAGCCGTGCGCCAGCGCGCGCAATTGCTCCAGCGACTCGATGCGCTCGATCGCGGCCGGTGCGAGCCGCGCGTAGTTGCGCAGGAAGCCGCAGCGATACGCGTACAGACCCAGATGCCGGAACGCAGGCAGTCCCTCGGGCAGGCTGCCGCGGTCCCTGGCGAAGGCGTCGCGCGCCCACGGGATCGGCGCGCGAGAGAAGTAGAGCGCGTAGCCGCGTTCGTCCATGACCACCTTGACGACGTTCGGGTCGAACATCTCCCGCGCGTCGTGGATCGGGTGGCAGGCGGTGGCAATGGCGGCCTCGGCGTGGGTCGACAACTCGGTTGCAACCGAGCGGATCAGCGCCGGTGGAATGCGCGGCTCGTCGCCCTGCGCGTTGATCACGATCTCCTCGTCGCGCCAGCTGCGCGCCTCGACGACCTCGGCGACGCGATCGGTGCCGGTGGCATGTTCCGCACCGGTCATCACCGCGATGTGACCATGCCGTTCTACCGCGTCGCGCACGCGCGCATCGTCGGTCGCGACGATGATTTCGCGCGCCCCGGACTCGCGTGCGCGGTCCGCAACGTGCACCACCATCGGCTTGCCGGCGATGTCGGCGAGCGGCTTGCCGGGCAGGCGCGTGGAGGCGTAGCGGGCGGGAATGACGACGACGAATGAGATCACGGGACTCCGTGCTCGGGACCCGGCGTTCCGGATGAAGTGAAATAAGCGCGCGGAACAGCCGGATGCATCGGCCGCGCTTGGCTGAGTCCCGAGTCCCCGGTCCGGAGCCCTGTCAAACTTCCTCCTCGGGAGGAAGCTTGCGCGCTTCGTCCTCGAGCATGATAGGGATGTCGTCCCGGATCTGGTAACCGAGACGGCAGGGCTTGCAGATCAGCTCGAGCGCCGTCTTGCGGTAGACGAGCGGACCCTTGCAGACGGGACAGACCAGAATGTCAATGAGCTTGGCGTCCACGATTCGTCTTGAGACGTTGAAGAATGCGATCCACCAGCGCCGGATCGACTCGCGCCTCGACCGGCAAAGTCCACCAGTTGTCGCGCGCGAAGGAGCCGCATTTTATCCCATCCTTCTCCGTCATGACGACCACCCCATCGGGCGCGAAGTCGAAGTCCGACGGCACGAAGGGATGATGATCGGGAAAAGGATGCTCGACGAACGTCAGGCCGAACCGCCGCAGGTGGGCGAAGAAGCGCGCCGGTCTGCCGATGCCCGCCACGGCGTGGACCGCTGCGCCCCGCATGGCAAGCGCTGCGACGCCCAGGGACGGGTCGCGCAGATTGCGCAGCGTTTCGCCCTCGAGCCGCATATCGAAGCATGGCGCGCCCGGCGCGACGAACTCTCCGGGCCCATTGGTCACCACCGCGTCGACGCGCGTCAGGCGCGAAGCGGGCTCGCGCAACGGACCTGCGGGCAGCGGCAACCCGTTACCCAGACCTTGCTCCGGATCGAAGACCGCGATCTCGATATCCCGAGCCAGCCGGTAATGCTGCAGGCCGTCGTCGCTCACGATGACGTCGCATTCGGGATGGGCGGCCAGCAGCGCGAGTGCGGCGGCGACGCGGTCGCGGCCGACCCATACCGGGCATCGCGCACGCCGGCAAAGCAGCACCGGCTCGTCGCCGACCTCGGCCGGGGACGAATCCGGACGCACTTCGGCAAGCGTCTCGCGCCCGCCGTAGCCGCGGCTCACGATCCCCGGGCGCAGGCCTCGCGCGCGCAGGGCCTCGGCCAGAAAGACAACGAGCGGCGTCTTGCCGGCGCCGCCGGCGACGATATTGCCGACCACGATCACCGGCACGGGCAGGTGCACCGCGCGCAGGACGCCGCCGCGGTAGAGCAGCCGCCGCGCGCCTGTGACCACGGCGAACACAAGCGCGAGCGGCAACAGCAGAAGCGACGCCCAGGTCAGGCGCTGCCAGTGTTTTTCCAGCGGATGCACGGGACGACGCGGGAGCGGGGGTGCCCGTAGCTTAACAGGGCGCTAGGGCGGCGCTATTTCTGCTGCGTGGTGAAAGTGATGCGACCGAAGCCCGCAAGCCGGGCTGCCTCCATCACGTTGATCACGGACTGGTGGGTGGCGTTCTGATCCGCGTTGATCACGATCACCGGATCGGGATTGCCGCCTGCGGCGCGCTGCAGCTCGGCGGCAAAGGCGGACGGCGTGGTGAAGACGACGTTGTTGCGATTGATGACGTACTGGCCGCTGACGGAGACGGCCACGTTGATCTGGTTTGGATGTTCCTGTGGCTTGCTCGCTTCCGCGGTCGGCAGGTTGATCTGCAGCTCCGCGAACTTGGAGTAGGTGGTCGTCACCGCGAGGAAGATGACGATGACCAGCAGGATGTCGATGAACGGAACCAGATTGACCTCGGGTTCCTCGGGCACCCGCCCGCGCCGGAAATTCATCGCCATGGCAGTCTAGACCGTACGTTCACCGTGGATGATTTCGACCAGCTTGATCGCCTGCAGCTCCATTTCCACCACCAGGGACTCGACGCGGGCGCGGAAATGTCGATAGAAGACCAGGCTCGGCACGGCGACCATGATACCGAAGGCGGCGTTGTACAGGGCGACGGAAATGCCGTGCGCAAGCTGGGCCGGGTTCGTCATGCCGCTTGGCGCCGAAGCGCCGAAAATTTCGATCATGCCGATGATCGTGCCGAGCAGCCCGAGCAGCGGGGACATGGTGGCAATGGTGCCGAGGGTGGTGAGAAAACGATCCAGCTCGTGCGCCGCGGCGCCGCCCGCCTCCTCGATCGACTCCCTCATGATCTCGCGCGAACTCTTGACGTTCTTGAGGCCCGCGGCCAGGACCTTGCCGAGCAGCGAATTCAGCGCCAGCCGATCCAGCATCTCCACGGTCACGCCCTTCTGTCGATATTCCTGAACGACCCTCGGCAGCAAGTCGCGCGGCGCGACCACGTTCTGGCGCAACGTATAGAAGCGCTCGCCGATGATTCCAATCGCGACTATGGAGCAGAGAATGATGGGCCAGATCGGCCAGCCGGCGGCCTCAATGATTTCGAGCACGCGATTTCTCCGGATGCTTTTTTGCGAAAGCGCGCACTTTAAACCCCGGGCGCAATGAGCGGCAAGCGCGCGGAATTCATGTCGGCGCCCTCTTGACGATGCAGGAAAGTGCGGTTCAAGAGATCAGAACTTGTCCACAATTGTTGTGGATAACTATGTGCATAGTCTGTAAAAAGCAGAGATAAGTCGCGTTGGGACAAGAAAATTTCTCGCTGCGCTGAAAAATTGTGCGTCCCGTTTCCTGTTTTTAAAACAGCGGCTTATGGAAGATCCCCAAGCATCGGTGCGGGTTTCCGGGCGGCCGTATTACGAAGCTGCAACCATTGTGGATGAGCCGGTCGGGATGCATCGACTTTTGTCAAGCATCCGATGTGCATTTTTTTGAATTCTTTGTCGTCGTTTTCAGGCCGCCTTGTCGGCCAAAGTAGAATGGCTGCGTGAATACCTCCGAATTAGCGGCGCAGGTGATCACGGTAAGCGAGCTGAATCGCCGCGCCCGCGAGCTCGTGGAAGCCGGATTTCCGTTGTTATGGGTCGCCGGCGAGATCTCCAACTTCACCCGCGCTGCCTCCGGCCACTGTTACTTTTCCCTCAAGGATGCGCAGGCGCAGGTGCGCTGCGTAGTCTTTCGACACAAGGCGGCGCTGATCGACTTCCCGCTCGCCAACGGCATTCAAGTCGAGGTGCGGGCCCTGCCCACCCTGTACGAGCCGCGCGGCGATTTTCAGCTCGCCGTGGAAACGGCGCGCCGCGCCGGTCTGGGTCTGTTGTTCGAGGTGTTCGAGCGCCTGAAGAGGAGGCTCGAGGCGGAAGGCTTGTTCGAACCCTCGCGCAAGCGTGCGCTGCCGGCGTTTCCGCGGGCGATCGGCGTAGTGACTTCGCCTGCCGCCGCGGCGCTGCACGACGTGCTGACCACTCTGCGACGGCGTATGCCGTCGATCCCCGTCGTACTCTATCCGGCGCCGGTGCAGGGTGAGGGCGCCGCGGAAAAGATCGCCCAGGCGATCCGTGATGCCTCCGTGCGCGCCGAAGTCGACGTGCTGATCGTCTGCCGCGGCGGCGGGAGCGTGGAAGACCTGTGGGCTTACAACGAAGAAGTCGTGGCGCGCGCGATCGCGCAGTGCAGAGTCCCGCTAGTGAGCGGGATAGGGCACGAGACGGATTTCACCATCGCCGACTTCGTCGCCGACCTGCGCGCACCGACGCCTACCGCCGCGGCCGCGGCGGCATGTCCGGACCGGCTCGAGCTGTCGGCGCGGCTGCGGGTGCTGTGGCGTCGCGTCCTTCGTGCGGCGCAGCGCGGACTGGAGCAGCGCATGCAGCAGGTCGATTATCTGGGCAAACGTCTGGTTCACCCCGGCCAGCGCGTCGCGATGCGTCTCGATCAGCTCGCGCATCTGCGCGCGCGTCTGGGCGGCGCTTTGCGCCGTGCCACCGAGGGCGCAGGCCACCGGCTGCACGGGCTCCGCGGCAGGCTCGTTGTTGCGCGACCGGATTTCGACCTGCTGAAAAGATTGCGCACCGAACAAGGCGCCAGGCTGCGCCAAGCGGTTGCGCGCGGCATGGAGCGCCGGCGGCAGGCGCTCGCGGCGTTTGCGGCTCACCTCTCGCACCTGAATCCCGAAGCAGTGCTCGCGCGCGGCTACGCTATCGTCACCAGGGAAGGGGAGCGGATCGTGCGCGATGCCGCGGAACTCGCCGTCGGCGATTGCATCGGCGTGCGGCTTGCGCGCGGGCGCGTCACGGCCGAAGTCGAAACCACCGAGCTCGAAGACCGGAGCTGAGTTGCCATGCGCGCGTCGCGGCGCTATCTTGCGCCAAGCGGACGCGTTTCGTGCCGGCGGGGCTCGGTGCGGAAGAGGCCGATCCTCTGCAACATCTACCACCTGGAGGAGATCCCCCATGACAATCACGAAAAGGATCGGTTGGGCGCTGGCGTCGTTCGCGTTTGCGCTGATCTGCTCCGCGGCGCAGGCGCAGCTTGCCGACAAGAAGGTGCTCACACTGGAGGCGGCGAAGAAGATCGCCTCGGGGGCCGAAGCCGAAGCGAAGCGAAATAGCTGGACGGTAGTGATCGCGGTGGTGGACGACGGCGGCAATCTGATTTACCTGCAGCGCATCGATGGAACCCAGATCGGCAGCATCGACGTCGCCATCAAGAAGGCGAAGACGGCGGCCGCCTTCAAGCGGCCCACCAAAGTCTTCGAGGACGCGATCGCCGGCGGGCGCACCGCGATCCTGGGCCTCGACGCGGCATTGCCGCTCGAGGGCGGGCTGCCGCTGATCACTGGCGGGCAGGTGGTCGGCGCGATCGGCGTCTCGGGGGCGACCTCGCAGCAGGACGGTCAGGTTGCCAAAGCTGGTGCGGATGCGTTCGGAAGCATGTGTTCGTCGGGCGCCGGTGGAAATTGCTAGCCGGAAGGGCGCAGCGCGGCCTCCAGCCAATCGCCGATGCGCTCTGGCAGATCCTCGACCAGGCAGTCGAACTCTTGCAGTCCCCCGGTGACGCGCAGCCAGGTGAGCTGGCGCTTGGCGAGCTGGCGCGTGGCAGCCACGGCCTTGTCGCGTAGCGACGAGAGGCCGAAATCCCCCTCGAGATAGCGCCAGACCTGGCGGTAACCCACGCAGCGCATGGAAGGCAGGTCGGGGCCGAGCTCGAACTCCTCGCGCAAGGTTCGCACTTCTGCGATCAACCCCAATTCCAGCATGTCCTCGAAACGCGCTTCAATGCGTTCGTGCAACTTCGCGCGATCGCTCGGTACGAGCGCGATCTGAACCATGCGGTAGGGAAGCGAAGCGTCCCGCCTGCCTTCGATCAAGGCCGACATCGGCCGGCCGGTCAGGTAATACACTTCGAGCGCGCGCTGGATGCGCTGCGCGTCGTTCGGGTCGAGGCGGGCCGCCGTGGCCGGATCGACCCGCCCGAGCTCCGCGTGCAACGCGGCCCATCCCGCTTCCGCCGCCATCGCGTCGATCACCGTGCGGGTTGCGGAATCGGCTTGCGGCAGATCGCTCAGCCCCTCGCGCAGCGCCTTGAAATACAGCATGGTGCCGCCTACCAGCAGCGGGATACGGCCCCGCTCGACGATATCCGCCATGATTTCCAGCGCGTCTTGCCGGAACTGTGCCGCGGAGTAGGTTTGCGTCGGCTCGATGATGTCGACGAGGTGATGGGGAAAGCGCAGCCGAGTCGCGACGTCCGGTTTCGCGGTGCCGATGTTCATGCGGCGATAGACCTGCGCCGAATCGACGCTCACGATTTCGACCGGGAGGCGTTTGGCCAGCTCGATTGCCACCGTAGTCTTCCCGCTTGCAGTGGGACCCATGAGCAGGATTGCCGGCGGCAGTTCCGCCGCGGGACGAGGGGCGACGGGCAAGGAGCGAGTCACCGCGGCAGCGACCGTCGGCGGCGAAGGGCGGGCATTTGCTCGGCCCTCGACGGTCGCACCTTGCCCATCACACGCATTATTTTCCGCGCATGAACATCCGGTCCAGATCCGCAAGCGTGACCTGGAACCAGGTCGGCCGGCCGTGGTTGCACTGGCCGGAGCGTTCCGTTGCTTCCATTTCGCGCAGCAGCGCGTTCATTTCCTGAACGCCGAGCGCGCGGTTGGCACGCACCGCGCCATGGCAGGCCATGGTGGCGAGCATCTCGTTGCGGCGTTCGGTGAGCACCCGGCCGCCGCCGAATTCGGCGATTTCCGCGATCACCTCGCGCGCGAGGCGCGCAGCGTCCGCGCCGGACAGCATCGCCGGCACCGCGCGCACCGCGATCGCGTTCGGCGTGAGCACGGCGAGTTCGAAGCCGAGCCGGGACAGCGGTTCCGGGTTTTCCTCGACGGTCGCCACCTCCAGCGCGCTTGCAGCCATGGTCGACGCGATCAGCAACTGTTGCGTCGGAATACGGTCGGCGTCCAGCGCGCGTTTGAGCTTTTCGTACACGATACGCTCGTGCGCGGCGTGCATGTCTACCACCACCAGTCCGGCGCGATTCCGGGCAAGGATATAGACGCCGGCGAGCTGAGCCAGCGCAAAGCCCAGCGGGTATTCGTCGCCGTCTGCCTCAGCCGTTGCGGGCGCGGTGGCGGGAGCGATCTCCGCGGCAGAAGCCTGCTCCCCGAACAACGCCGCGTAGAACGGCGCAGGCTCGCGCGCCCGCAGGTCCATCGCGGCCTGCGCTGGCACAAACAAAGGCGACGGCGTGGGCAGGACCGGCTCCGGCGCCGGGCGCGATCCTGCGGCCGCACCGGCCGCCGTGGCGGCAAGCGCGCGATCCAGCGCATGGAACACGAACTGGTGCACCGCCTGCGGTTCGCGAAAGCGCACCTCGATCTTGGTCGGATGCACGTTCACGTCGACGAGCCGGGGGTCGATCTCGACAAAGAGGACGTAAGCCGCGTGGCGGTCGTGGTGCAGGACGTCGTGGTAGGCCTCCCGCGCCGCGTGTGCGAGCAGCTTGTCGCGCACGAAGCGGCCGTTGACGAAGAAGTACTGCGCCTCCCGCCCGGCGCGCGAATACGCCGGCTGGGCGACCAGGCCGGAGACGCGAAATTGCCCGCTGCCCGCTTCCACGGGCAGCGCCGCTTCACGAAAGGCGTCTCCGAGCACGGCATGAATGCGCGCAGCCGCGGTGCAGGCGCCGAGCCGCCACTGCAGGTGCCCGTTGTGGACCAGCGAAAACGACGCGTCGGGGCGCGAGAGCGCGATGCGTTTGAACGCCTCTTCCGCATGCGCGAATTCGGTTGCCGGCGTCTTCAGAAACCTGCGCCGCGCCGGCGTGTTGAAAAACAGGTCGCGGACCTCGACCGAGGTCCCGCCCGACAATGCGGCCGGTTGCGGCGCCGACACGCTGCCCCCGTTCGCCTCGATCCTCCAGGCATGGGCGCTGCCGCCGGGGCGGCTGGTAAGAGTGAGGTGCGATACCGAGGCGATGCTGGCCAGCGCTTCGCCGCGGAAGCCGAGACTCTGCACCGCCTGCAGGTCGTCCAGCGAGACGATCTTGCTGGTGGCGTGGCGCGCCAGCGCGAAGGGCAGGTCGTCCTTGCCGATGCCGCCGCCGTCGTCGACTACCCGGATCTGCCGGCTGCCGCCGTCGGCGAGGTGGACCTGGATTTCCCTCGATCCGGCATCCAGGCTGTTCTCCAGCAGTTCCTTGAGGGCGGAGGCGGGACGCTCCACGACTTCGCCCGCAGCGATCTGGCTGATCAGGAGGTCGGGAAGCGGACGGATCGCGGGCATGGGAGCAACGCCATTATAACGACCGGGTGCGGAGCGAAAACGCCTGCTTGGTGCAGTGCGAAAGCTTCCCCTATAATCCGCGCTTTTATGTGTTCTCCCGGACCTCCGCGGCGTTCTTGCGTCGTTTCGGAGGCCGCCTCACAGGAGGAATTTCCATCCATGCTGATCGGCATACCGGCGGAAGTGCGCGCGGGTGAGACGCGGGTCGCGGCCACCCCCGAGACCGTCAAGAAGCTCGCCGCGGGCGGAGCGAACAAACTGATCGTTCAGGCCGGAGCAGGCAGGGCCTGCTCGATCCCCGACGCCGAGTTCCAGACCGCGGGCGCGACGCTGGTGCAAGCCGCGCAGGAAGTCTATGAACAGGCGGAAATCGTGCTCAAGGTGCGCGGGCCCGAGCCATCCGAGCTGCCGATGCTGCGCCGGGGGCAGATCCTGATTGGGCTGCTCCAGCCGCATAAAACCGAGGCACTGGAGGCGCTGGCGAGGCAGGGCGTGACTGCCTTTGCCATGGAATGGCTGCCGCGCATCTCGCGGGCGCAGTCGATGGACGTGCTGTCCTCGCAGGCGAACATCGGCGGCTACAAGGCGGTGCTGCTGGCGGCCAACACCTATCAGCGGTTGATGCCGATGCTGATGACGGCGGCGGGCACGGTGAAGGCCGCGCGCGTGGTCGTGATGGGCGTCGGCGTGGCGGGCCTGCAGGCGATCGCCACCGCCAAGCGCCTGGGCGCGGTGGTCGAGGCAACCGACGTGCGTCCCGAGACCAAGGAGCAGGTCGAGTCGCTGGGCGCGAAATTCATCGAGGTTCCGCTCACCGACGCGGAGAAAGAGCTTGCCAAGGGGCAGGGCGGCTACGCCCGCGACATGGGCGAGGACTACAAGAGGCGCCAGGCGGCGTTGATCGCGGAGCGCATCAAGCAGGCCGACATCGTGATCACGACCGCGCTGATCCCGGGCCGGCCGGCCCCGGTGCTGGTTACCGAAGAGATGGTGAAGACCATGAAGCCGGGCTCGGTGATCGTCGACATGGCGGTGGAACAGGGCGGCAACTGCCCGCTGTCGGAGCTGGACAGGATCGTCGTCAAGCACGGCGTGCAAATCGCCGGCATCGCCAACCTGCCCGCGCTGGTGCCCGCGGACGCCAGCGCGCTGTACGCGCGCAACCTCGTCAACTTCCTGGCGCTGATGCTCGATGCCAAGACCGGCGCGCTCAACGTCAACCGCGAAGACGAGATCATCGCCGGCACGCTCGCCTGCATCGACGGCCAGCTCGCCAGGAAACAGTAGGCAGCCGACCGTATTTTTTGGCGGGCGACTTGAAACCACGGTCCTTCCGCCATTCACTTGATATTGTCCGTTCACCATTCACTCTTGCGGAGCAGGCAATGACTGGAGCAATCGATCCGATCGTCGTCAATCTGACGGTATTCGTGCTGGCCATCTTCGTCGGCTACCACGTGGTGTGGAACGTCACGCCGGCGTTGCACACCCCGCTCATGTCGGTGACCAACGCCATCTCGGGCATCATCATCGTCGGCGCCATGCTGGCCGCGGGCCCGCAGCCCATCGACTGGGGCACCGCGCTGGGATTTCTCGCCGTGGTGCTCGCCGGGGTCAACGTTTTCGGCGGCTTCCTGGTGACGCAGCGCATGCTGGAGATGTTCAAGAAGAAACCGGGCAAGGAAGAGAACAAGGGTCATTGAACCCCGGGGTCCGCGTTCCGCTTCTTTGCCTCAAGCGCCAGTCTCGTCCAGGGAAAACAAATGTCAGCCAACCATGTCGCGCTCGCCTACCTGAT
>Ga0070741_10013411_pt1 | contig 14482 bp, 13 predicted proteins | sample Coa_R1_4_FD_66440 | JGI IMG/M metagenome (GOLD analysis project Ga0070741, IMG submission 66440) | Surface soil microbial communities from Centralia Pennsylvania, which are recovering from an underground coalmine fire - Coalmine... | ecosystem: Environmental > Terrestrial > Soil > Unclassified ...
CGCGCTCGACGCGCTCGTACCCCGCGAGGGCGAGCGCCTCGGCGAGTCGCGCGGTGCCGGGCTCGTCGCCAACGGCGAGGCGGACCGGCTCCGGCCGCTCCGGCTCCGGCGGCAGGCCGTCGGCGAGGGCGCGGGCGGACGCGCACACGAGCCCGCCGTGCGCGAGCACGTCGAGCGCCCGGAAGCGCTCGCCGACGAGGTGCGGCGGCGGCTCGAGCCCCGACCCGTGCGCGACGCCCCGGCTCGGCAACAGCGCCACCTGCTCCGGTCCGGTGAACCACGCCACCGACTCCGCCGCGTCCCGCGCGTCCGCATCCTCGGGCAGCAGCACGAGCAACGGTCGCGCGAGCTCCCGGTGCAGGGTCGCGAGCAGGAGCGGCAGCACGGGCTCCAATACGCGGGCGCGCGCCGGCACCGCGCCCAGGAAGCCGCGGAAGCGCTCGTGCGCCGCGAGCTCGTCGACGAAGGCGGTCAGCGGGGTGCGGTTCACGCGCGCGCCGGTGCGGTCAGCGTCGGGCAGTCAGGGCCTCGATGCGACCAGGGCCGATGCGTCCTGGCCGGTGCTCTCGGCTCGATGCGGTCATGCTCGCTCCGGTCGAGGTCGATGCGGGTCATGGTCCATGCAGCCAGCGGGACGGGCGTCCCGCGGCCCCATCGTATCCAGCGACACGACAGCCGCCCCACGCACCCCCAGGGGCACCCCCGGTGCCCCTACCGACACGCTATCCGCGCGCCCCTGACGGCCGTGTGCCGAGTCCGTGCCGAATCTGTTCGCGGCGGTTCCGCTGGCGCGCTGCCGCGCACGACCGCTCGCCGCGCACCGGAGACTCGGGGGCGGCGCGTGACGGTAGTCGCCGTCGGCCCGACGGGACCCGTCAGCGGTGCCGTCGCCCGGCGCCGAAGACCCGGCCGAACGCGTAGGCGACGACGCCGAGGACGCCGGCGACGTACGCGAACGAGACGAGTGACCGGAACGTCGAGGAGCTCATGGCCGCCTCCTTTCGATGCGCCGATGGTGCTGCGCCGGGCGCGCGGCTCCATCCGCAGGAACGGGCAGACCTGCTGCGCACAACGACGTAGTAGCCGGCACGACGGGCGGAGCCCTCCGCTCCCCGACCGGGTCAGTTGAAGCGCCGCTGCGCCGCCTCGAGCCCGTTCGCGACGAGCTCCTCGACCGCGTCGGCCGCACGCGCGACGATCGCGTCCGGATCCTCCTCCGGCTCGAACGGCGAGAGCACGTAGTCCGCGACGTCGCGCGGATCGCCGCGCCCCGGGCGGCCGACGCCGATCCGCAGGCGCAGGAAGTCCCGCGAGCCGAGCGCCGCCGCGATCGAGCGCAGCCCGTTGTGTCCCGCGAGCCCCCCGCCGGCACGCGCCTGCAGCCGCGCCACGTCGAGGTCGACGTCGTCGTGGACGACGAGAATGCGGTCGACCGGCAGCTTGAAGAAGGAGCGCGCGGCGCCGAGCGAGCGCCCCGAGTCGTTCATGTACGTCTCCGGCTCGAGCAGGGCGACGCGCCGGCCGGCGATGCGCAGCTCCGCCAGCCTGCCGCTGAACTTGGAGCGGAAGGAGGCACCGTGGCGCCCAGCGAGATGGTCGACGACCATCCAGCCGACGTTGTGGCGGTCGCGCTCGTGCTCCCTGCCCGGGTTGCCGAGGCCGACCACGAGCAGGTCGAGCGTCGAGGCGCCCTCGCCCCGACGGAACAGCGCCATGCGCTACTCCCCGGCTTCGCCGGCGGGCTCCGCGGAGCCCTCGGCCTCGGGCGCAGCCTCGGCCTCGCCCTCGACCTCCTCGCCCTCGGCCGCCTCCTCCTGCTCGAGCTCGGCGATGCCGCGCGGCGTCGAGCACGACGCGAGCACCGTCTCGTGCGGGTCGTCGAGGAACGTCACGCCCTCGATCGGCGGCACGTCCTCGAGCCGCAGCGTCCCGCCCACCTGCAGCTCGCTCAGGTCGACCTCGATGTGCTCGGGCACAGCGGCGGGGAGCGCCTCGACGTTCACCTCGCGCACGACCTGCTGCAACACGCCGCCCTGCTTGACGCCCGGGGACTCGCCCACCAGGTGGATCGCGACCGACGCGTGAATCGGCTGGTCGAGGCGCACCTCGTGGAAGTCCACGTGGGTGATCACGCCGCGCAGCGGATGCTGCTGGTACTCCTTCAGCACCGCGTGATGCGGGGTCTTCTGACCGTCCAGCAGGACGTCGACGATCGCGTGCAGCCCGGATGGCCCCGTCAGCGCGGTGCGCAGGTCGCGCTCTCCGACGACGATCGCGCGGGCATGGCCCTTCCCGTAGAGCACGCCCGGGACGAGGCCCTGCCGGCGCAGGCGACGCGCGTTCCGCGACCCGAGCTCGGCCGCGGCGCGCTCCCGCACCTGCAGGGTGATCCTGTCCGTCGACACGGCGGCGGATTCTAGCTGAGGTCGCTCGGGCCGCTCCGCGCGTCCAGGTACCGCCTGGGGGAAGGCGACCTCCCCACGGCGCGGCGCGCACAGCGGTTCGGGATCTCGGTCACCTGGGGCCTCGAACGACCCGCCGGGCCAGGGAGCTGACCCCGACGAGATCGCCGCTGCCGTAGCTCCCCGGTGGCGCGGGGATCGCCGTGTCGCTGGTGTCCGGCGCTCGGGGTCCGTCTGCGTCGCCGGCGCGCCATGCCCGACGAGCCTGAGCACCTGGCGCGGGAGGTGGGAGTCGCCGTCCGCTCCGACGAACAGGCCGCTCGCGTCGGCCGAGACGTGGCTCGCGCCGCCGCTCTCGCCGCCGGGCAACGCGTCGCCCCCGGGCCGACGCCCGCCGTCGGTGGGCGACGCGGACGACGGAGGCGGCTGGCGAGCCCGTTGCCGCCCGGAAGCGCCTGCTCGCGCATCCTCGGTCCCTAGCCCAGCCTCGCTCTCTCCGAGCGAGCCGCGCGTGCGTCGCCGATCTGCGAGACGCTGGCCGAGCGGGGTTGCGTGACACGAGTTGCGCCGCGTGGGAGCCCGGCGAGCTGGGCGTGCTCGAGCTCGTTGAACGCGTTCACGATCCGGGGGTCGAATTGGCGACCCGACAGTCGGTTGATCTCCTCGACCGCCTTGCTGAGCGGCCAGGCTTCCTTGTAGGGACGTGCGTGGGTGAGCGCGTCGAAGACGTCGACGACGGCGACGATCCTGGCGGGCAGGGGGATCTGCTCGCCTCTCAGTCCGTCCGGGTAGCCGCTTCCGTCCCACCACTCATGGTGGTAGATGGCGATCTCCTCTGCCAGCTTGAGCACGTCGAAGTCGCTGCCGGAGAGGATCGACGCCCCGATCGCCGAGTGTCGTTTGACGTGCTCGAACTCGGCCGGAGTGAGCTTGCCGGGCTTGAGCAGGACGGTGTCGCTGACGCCGAGCTTGCCGATGTCGTGCAGGGGCGCGGCTTCCCGGATCAGCTCGATGTCGCGGTCGCTCGAGCCGAGCCGGGCTGCCAGCGCGGCGGCGGCGCGGCCGACGCGCTCGGTGTGCTCGAAGGTCTCGTCGTCCCGGTACTCGGCGGCAAGGGCGAGCCGGCGAAGCGTCTCCCGTCTCGACTCGGCCAGTTCGGTGTTTCGCTTCTGCAACTCGGCGGTACGTTCCCTCACCGCCTGCTCGAGCATCTGCTGGTATTCGTGCTCTCGCCGTTCCAGCTCCTTGCGCTCGGTCACGTCGCGAGCGACGGCAATCAGCGTGCGGCTGGCTGGGTTGGGTCGCGACATCCACTCCAGCCAGCGGTAGGAGCCGTCTTTGTGCCGGTAGCGGTTCTGGAAGTTGAGCACCTCCTTGCCCAGCTGCGTCTGGCGTGCCACCTCGGTCAGGGTGGGCTCGCGGTCGTCGGGGTGGACGAAGTCGAGGAACGGCCTGCTGGTCAGCTCCTGCTCCGTGTAGCCGAGCGTATGCGTGAAGGCGGGGTTGACGCGCGTGAAGTAGCCGTCGAAGCTCGCCGTCGCGATCAGGTCGAGCGAGAGCTCGGCCTGCTGCTCGAGCGTGCGCCAGAGGGCGCGACGCGAGTCGATCAGCAACCCCAGCAACGCACCCAGCACGAGGTAGGTGAGGATCCGGGAGGTCGCCCAGGGCCAGCTACCAGGGCGGCCCTTCTCCAGCCACCATGCCAGCGCGAGCGCCGAGCCGAGCGCCGTCGACACGAGGCCGCCCCTGAGACCGAACGCGAACGCCGACAGCGCCATCGGCACGACCAGGAGAAACAGGGGCGCGTCTCCGAACCGGTCGCTCTCCACGGCGAGCACGTACACGACCAGGCCGAGCAGCAGGGCAGCCACCCCGATCGCCGATCGCCGCACCGCGCTCAGCGACGCCGCATCCCAGTAGAGAAGCGCCCTCGATCGCCCTTGCTCTACCACAGGCAAGCTATCGGCGGCAGCGTCGGCGCTCTTGAGCTGGCCGCCCGTGGCAGCGCTGCCGCCGAGAGGAAAGCGCGCAGGCGCCCTTCTGCGACCTGGGCTGACCGCCACGAACGACGCGATCGCCGGAGCGGACCCTAGAAGAGCTGGTTCTCGCCGCCGAAGATGGCGGAGACGGACTCGTCGGCGAACACGTTCATGATCGTCTCGGCGAGCAGGCCCGACACCGTCAGCACGGTCATGTTGTCCGGCTTGCGCAGCGGGTCGATCGGGACCGTGTCGGTGATCACGATGCCGGCCAGGTCGGCTTCCGCGAAGCGCTCGAGGGCGCCGGCGGAGAAGAGCCCGTGGGTCGCGAACACCCAGACGTCCTGCGCGCCCGCCTCCTGGAGCGCGCGCGCACCGGCGAGCAGCGTGTTGCCGGTGGAGATGTTGTCGTCGCCGACGATCGCGACCTTGCCCTTCACGCGGCCGGTGATCTCCGTCATCTCGGCCTGGTCGTGGGTCGGTCGCGTCTTGTGCATGATCGCGAACTCCGCGTCGATCATCTCCGCGAAGCGAACGGCGTGCTTGGCCCGGCCCGCATCCGGTGCGACGGACACGACCTGGGCGCCGGTGAGGCCGAGGTCGCGGAAGTGCTGGGCGAACAACGGCAGCGCGGTCATGTGGTCGACGGGGATCGTGAAGAACCCCTGGATCTGACCCGCGTGCAAATCCATCGTCAGCACCCGGTCGACTCCGGCCATCTGGAGCATGTCGGCGAGCAGCCGGCTGGAGATCGGCTCGCGCGGCTTGGCTTTCCGGTCCTGGCGCGAGTAGGGGAACCAGGGGATCACGGCCGTGATCCGCTTCGCAGAGGCGAGCTTGGCGGCCTGGATCATGAACAGCAGCTCCATCACGTTCTGGTCGACGGGGTGGCACCCCGTCTGCACGAGGAAGACGTCGGCGCCGCGGATCGACTCGCAGTAGCGGATGTACGTCTCGCCGTTCGCGAACGTCTTCAGCTCGATCTCGCCCAGCTCGACGGCGAGGTGCTCGGCGATCCGGGCCGCCAGCTCGGGGTGCGAGCGGCCGGAGAAGACCATCAGCCGCTTCTGCGGCGTGAGCGGGATCGCATGGCCGGTCGTCATCTGAGTGTGGGGCGTGCCGGGGTCGAGGCCCGGGAGCGTCTGCTCAATCGTCGCGCTTTCCACCACGGCCTTCCTTGTTCACCTGACGGGCACGTGCGATCGCGAGCGCATTGGGGGGCACATCCTCCGTGATCACCGAGCCGGCTGCAATCCATGCGTAGTCGCCGACGCTGACCGGGGCGACGAACGCATTGTCGACGCCGGTCCTGACGTTGCTGCCGATGGTGGTGCGGTTCTTCTCCGCACCTCCGTGGCCGAGATTGACGGTGATGTTGCCGGCCGCGATGTTGGTGTCCTCGCCCACGTCGGCGTCGCCCACGTACGACAGGTGTGGCACCTTGGTGCGGGCGCCGATGCGCGAGTTCTTGATCTCCACGAAGGCGCCCGCTTTCGACCCCTGCTCCAGCTCCGTGCCGGGGCGAAGGTAACAGAACGGCCCCACCTGGACGCCGGGGCCGATGCGGGCGTCGATCGCGACCGCGTGGGGCCCGACCTCCGCGCCCGCCGCGACACGCGTCGCGCCGCGCAAGACCGTGAACGGGTGGACGACCGCGTCTGCCTCGAGCTCCACGGTGACGTCGATCCAGGTCGACGCCGGATCGACGATCGTCACGCCCGCCAGCATGTGCCGCTCGTTGACGCGCTGGCGCAGCGCGGCCGCGGCGGCGGCGAGCTCGGCGCGCGTGTTGACGCCCTCCGCCTGGACCGCGTCGGGCGCGACGTGAACGGCGACGCGGTTGCCTGCCTCGACGAGGTCGCGGAGGACGTCCGTCAGGTACAGCTCGCCCTGCGCGTTGTGCGGCGACAGGCGCTCCAGGGCCGGCCAGAGGAGGACGCTGCGGAAGACGTAGATGGAGGAGTTCGCCTCCCGGATCGCCAGCTCGTCCGGCGCAGCGTCCGCCGCCTCGACGATCGCGCGCAGAGCACCGTCGTCGCCCCGCACGATGCGGCCGTAGGAGCGGAGCTGCTGCGGCAGGAACGAGAGGACGGTGGCAGCGGCGTCCTCGCGTCGGTGGGTCTCGATCAGGCCGGAGAGCAGCTCCGTGGTGAGCAGCGGGGTGTCTCCCGAGAGCACGAGCACGTCTCCCGTCGGCGGGACCGCGGCGCGGGCGCAGCGGACGGCGTCGCCGGTGCCGCGAGGCTCCTCCTGCACGGCGACCTCGACCCCGTCCCACGCGTCCGCCGTCGCCGGGGACGTGACGACGACCAGCGGCGCCGGCGCGAGCGGCCGTGCGGCCTCGAGCACCCAGTCGACCATCCGGCGCCCGAGCAGCGGGTAGAGGTGCTTCGGCACGGCGGAGCGCATGCGCGTTCCCTGGCCTGCGGCCATGACGACTGCTGCGAGTGTCTCGGTCACCGGTGGCGGGGTGCGGAGATGGCTGGGGCGCCAGGATTCGAACCTGGGATCACGGGACCAAAACCCGTTGCCTTACCGCTTGGCCACGCCCCATCGAAGCGGACCGCCATCTTGCCACGGGGGAACGCCGAACGTCCGGTTCAGCGGCGGTCGCGGAGCAGCGCCACCAGCGCGGCGAGCGCGAGCACGACGAGCAGTGCGACCGCGAGCGCCGTCACGACGGCGGCGGCGATCGGGACGAGCACGAGCACCAGCTGCGAGAACGCCGCGATCCAGGCGATCTGCACGAGCTCGCCCCGCCGCTCGCGCACCGCCACGTAGAGGGCGAGCGCACACGCGGCGAGAACGACGACGAGCCACCACGGCAACGCTCCGGCGAGCACGAGGATGCCCTCGACGGCCGCGAGCGCGAGCGCGATGCGCAGGCGGTTCTCCCGTAGCCGACGCGTCCGGCGGCTCTCGCCGTGCTCGATCACGAGGTCGCCCATCGCCCGCGATCAACCGTACCAGCAGGGCATCGTCACGATCGTCCGCCCCACCCGCCGCAACGCGCGGCCGGCGCGCGCCGCCGCGCGCGCGTCGGGGAAGAGGCCGTACACCGCCGGGCCGGCACCGCTGACGTCCGCGCGGAAGGCGCCCAGCTCCTCCAGCCGGACGCTCCACGGCGAGGAGGCGAGGTCGTTGCGCGGCAGCAGGGCGAGATCGGTCGCGCTGTCGACGGCAGCGAGCCGCGACCACAGCTCCTCGCGGCGTCGCTCGAACCCCGCCGCGCCGCCGCGCTCGTCGAACGCGGCGTAGACCGCCGCGGTCGACGCCTTGGCGACGCCGTGCGGCACGAGCAGCAGCACGGCGTAGTCCTGCGGCAGCTCCAGGGGCTGGAGCTCGCCGCCGTCGCCGCTGCCGAGCTGGGGGCCGCTGGTGAGGAAGAAGGGCACGTCCGCGCCGAGCCCGGCTGCGAGCGCGCGCAGCCCGCGCGGCCCCAGCGGCTGCGGCAGGAGCCGGTCGGCGAGCCGGAGCGCCGTCGCCGCGTCCGAGCTGCCACCACCCAGCCCGGCGGCGACCGGGATGCGCTTGCGGATGCGCGCGCGCCAGCGCGGCTCCACGCCGGCCGCTGCGGCTACCGCCTCGAGCGCGCGGCGGACGACCGTGTCGGCGGCGAAGCCCTCGACGCGCAGCTCGCCGGCCGGCTCGAGGTCGACGCGGTCGGCAAGAGCGACGCGCTGGTAGACCGTCAGCACCTCGTGCTTGCCGTCGTCGCGCCGGGGGCCGACGACGAGGGCGAGGTTGATCTTCGCGGTCGCAGGCGCCGACGTCACGACGTGAGCAGCGTGGCCAGCTCGACGAACTGGGCCGGGGCGAGCGCTTCGGCACGGACGTCGGCGCGCCGGCCCAGCCGCGCCAGCGCCTCCACGACCGCCTCGCGGCGGGCGACGCCGGCGAGCTCAAGTGCGTTGGCGAGCGTCTTGCGCCGGTGCGAGAACGCCCCCTCGACGACGCGCCGCACCGCAGGCAGGTCCGGCGGCGGCTCGACGCGCTCGAAGGCGACGAGCATCGACTCGACCTTCGGCGGCGGCCGGAACACCGACGCCGAGACGGCGTGCCGTCCCGTCCGCCGCGCGGTCAGCTGCACGACCACGGAGACGGCGCCGTAGGCCTTGCTCCCGGGCGGCGCGAAGAATCGCTCGGCCAGCTCGCGCTGGACCATCACGCACCAGCGTCGCAGCGAGCCGGGCGCGACGAGCGTCTCGACGACGAGCGGCGTGGCCACGTTGTAGGGCAGGTTGGCGACCAGCTTGCCCGGCTGGGGATCGAGCGCGGCGCGATCGAGCCCGAGCGCGTCCGCGAACACGAGACGCACGTTCGGGCGCCCCGCCAGCGCAGCGCGCAGGCCCGGCTCCAGCGAGCGGTCGAGCTCCACCGCGTGCACGAGCGCGACCCGGTCGGCGAGATAGCGCGTCAGCACGCCGAGGCCGGGGCCGACCTCGAGCACGACGTCCTCCGGCTGCAGCGACGCCAGGCGGCCGATCACGCCGAGGATGTTCTCGTCCACGAGGAAGTGCTGGCCGAGCGCCTTCTTCGGGACGACGCTCACGGCGCGCCGTCCGGGAGCCGGAACGCCGCGCGCGCGTTCTCGTCCAGCCGCGCGGTCAGCGCGGAGACGTCCTCGCCGCGCAGGTCGGCGAGCAGGCCGACGGTGTGCGCCAGGTAGGCGGGCTCGTTGCGGCGGCCGCGTACCGGCTGGGGAGCGAGGTAGGGGCTGTCGGTCTCCACGAGGAGGCGGTCGGCTGGGACGGCCGCGGCCGCGCCGCGAAGCGACGCCGCGCTCGGGAAGGTGACGTTGCCCGCGAACGAGACGTAGTAGCGGCGTTCCAGCGCCGCGGGCAGCAGGCTCGGCTCGGAGAAGCAGTGCAGCACGACCGTGCCGTCGAAGCCGGCGAGCGCTGCCGCGGTCTCCTGCGGAGCGGCGCGGCAGTGCACCACGACCGGGAGCCCGAGCGCCGCGGCGACCTCGAGCTGGCGGTCGAACAGCAGGCGCTGCTCGCGCAGCGTGCCGGCGCCGTGGTGGCCGTCGAGGCCGGTCTCCCCGACGGCGACCGCTCTCGGATGCTCGAGCAGGGGGAGCAGCTCCTCGACCCGGCCCGCGTCGGGCGTCGCGGCCCGGTGCGGGTCGATGCCGAGCGCGACGACGACGCCTGCGTGCCGCTCGGCGAGCCGGAGGGCGGCGCGGCACGAGTCGACGCCGGTGCCGACGGTGACGATGCCCGTCACCCCGGCCGCCCGCGCGCGGGCGACGACCTCGTCCGGCTGCTCGCACGCGTCGAGGTGCGCGTGCGTGTCGATCACGCCGCTGCGGTCGGCGCGTCGATGCGGGGGAACAGCGGCTCTGCCGGCTCGATCCCCTCGACGTCCCCGGTCAGGCCGGGCGCCACCTGCGACCAGGCGAGCTCCCGCGGCTGGCGGAGCGCGGCGAGGATGCGATCGGCCGTCTCGGGGACGTACGCGTGCAGGGCGACCGCCAGCGCACGGAGCCCGTCGACCAGCTCGTAGAGGACGGCGTCGAGCTCGGGCCCCCGCGCGGGGTCCTTCGCGAGCTGCCATGGCGCGCTCGCCTCGACGTGCCGGTTGAGCGCCCGCACGACCTCCCAGATGCGCTCGAGCGCGCCCGTGATGTCGAACGCGTCCAGCCGCCTCGGCACGTCCTGCGCGAGCGCCTCGAGCGCGGCGGCGAGGTCGGAGGCGCGGCGCGCGTCCCCGCGCACGACGCCGCCGCGATAGCGGGCGACCATGGCGGTGGTGCGGGAGAGCAGGTTGCCCAGCTCGTTCGCGAGCTCGCGCTCGTAGCGCTCGTGGAGGCCCTCGAGCGACACGGCCCCGTCCTGTCCGAAGGAGACCGAGCGCGCGCACCAGAAGCGGACTGCGTCCACGCCGTACACCTCGACGAGGTCGAGCGGATCGAGGACGTTGCCGAGCGACTTCGACATCTTCCGCTCGTCTCGCAGCAGGTAGCCGTGCACGAACAGCTGCTGCGGCGGCTCGTACCCGGCCGCCAGCAGCATCGCCGGCCAGTAGACGCAGTGGAAGCGGAGGATGTCCTTCGCGAGCAGGTGCCGAACAGCCGGCCAGTAGCGGCCGCGCAGGTCCTCGCCCGGTCGCGCGTACGTGAGCGCGCTCAGGTAGTTGACGAGCGCGTCGGCCCACACGTAGGCGACCTGATCCGGATCCCACGGAATCGGGACTCCCCACGGCTGACCCGCCCGCGAGATGGAGAAGTCCTGCAGGCCGCCGGCGATGAAGCTGCGCGCCTCGTTGAAGCGGAACGCCGGCTGCACGAAGTCGGGGCGGCTGTCGTAGAGGTCGAGCAGGCGCTCCTGGTAGGCGGAGAGGCGGAAGAACCAGTTGCGCTCCTCGATCCACTCCGGCTCCACGCCGTGCAGCGGGCACTTCCCGTCGACGAGCTCGGACTCGGTCTTGAACGCCTCGCAGCCGACGCAGTAGAAGCCCGCGTAGACGTCCTGGTAGATGTCCTCGCGGCCGTTGTCGCGGATGCGGAGCAGGAAGTCCTGGACGAACGCCTTGTGGCCGTCATCGCTCGTGCGGATGAAGAAGTCGTTCGTCGCGCCCACCCGCCGGGGCAGCTCGCGCCAGACCCCGACGATGCTGTCGGCGTACTCCTGGGGCTCGAGCCCCTGCTCGGCGGCGACCCGCGCGACCTTCGACGCATGCTCGTCCACGCCCGTCAGGAAGAACGTGTCCTGTCCCCGCTGCCGCTGGTGCCGGACGAGGATGTCGGCAGCGATCGTCGTGTACGCGTGCCCGATGTGGGGCGTCGAGTTCACGTAGTAGATCGGCGTCGTCACGTAGTACGTCATCTCCGGCGATTGTACGGAGCACGGGCAGGTTCCCCCCGCGCCGGCGCCACGCCGCCGCGGCCAGGGCCGCCGCGAGCAGCGCGAGCGGGGCGAGGAGCGCGAGCAGCCACGCCGCGTCGCGCGCGCCGACGGGGCCGGGCCGGCCCGGCGCGGCCGGCGAGACGGGACGCGCGCCGTCCTTTCCGCTCGCCGCGAGCGACTCGGCGCCCGCGAGGAGCCCGGGGCGGCGCCGGCCCAGCGCGGCTGCTGCCGCGACGGGGCTCGGCTGCGCGCGCGCGACGACGCCGTGCACGTCGCCGGTTCCCGACGCGTCGGGCCGCGTGCCGGCCGCAGCGTCCAGGCGCTGCGCCCCAGCGCGGCCGGATTCCGGCCGGGGCGCGGCGCGCGCCGCGGCCGGCGCCTGCCCGTGCGAGGATGCTCGAGCAGCGCCCTTCCCGTGCGCGGCCACGCGTCCGCCCTGCCCGCGTCGGCGCCGGGCGTGCGCCCCGGGCGTGCCGAGCGGCCGCGGAGCGGCCGGGCCCGCCGAGCTCGGCGTGGCGGCCGACGCCCTCACCGCCGCGGTCGCGGCTGCGCGCACGCGAGCGCGGGCTGCGTGGGTGGGAGCGCTCCCCGCCCCGCTCGACACGGTGAAAGCCGGCTCAGCCGGCGTCGCCGAGCGCTCCGAGGCGTCTGCTCCGGACGTCGCACCAGCTTGTTGCCCCGAGCTCGGAGCGGGCGCGCTCGCGGCGGCGGTCGAAGGAGCCGCCGCGGCGCTCGGTGCAGCCGCTCCGGCAGACGGGCCGGACGCGGACGCCGGCGGCGCTGCGGGAGCCGACGAGGGCGCGTCCGCCGCCGCGGCCGGCGGCGGAGCGGGACTGGCTGCTGGAGCCGCAGAAGCTGCGGGAGGCGGCACGGGCGCGGAGGCAGAAGCGGGGGCCGGCGCGGACGCAGGAGCCGGCGCGGGCGCCGTCGCGGGCGCCCCGGCTCGCGCGGGCAGGAAGCGGAGCGGGTCGAGGTAGCCATTCTCGTCCGCCGCCACGCGCACGCCGAGATGGACGTACGGCACGTCCACCTCCGGGTCGCCGGACGGCCCGACCGTGCCGACCCGGTCGCCCTCCGCCACGGAGGCGCCCCGGGCGACCGCCAACGAGCCGAGGTGGGTGAGCGTCACCGCGTAGCCGTCCCCAGTGACGATCGTCACGCAGAGGCCGCTCGACGGGACGCGGCCGGCGAACGCGACGGTTCCGGCGGCGGGGGCGACCACCGGCGCGCCGGCCTCGCCTGCGACGTCGACTCCCCGGTGCTGCCCGCCCGCGTACGGGTCGGGGCCGACCGAGAACGGGCGCACCACGGCGCCGGCGACGGGCCAGCTCCAGGCGAGCGCCAGGGCCGGGGCCGCGAGCACCGAGACCCCACAGACAGCACCGACGACGAGCAAGCGACTCCGCATCCCCACCGCTCCTTCACTGTTCTCTCGATTGACAATACGGCGAGGGTAGCGCGTCGCTCGGACGTTGTCAATTCTGATTACAGAGAGGCGCGGTAGAGCTGGTTTCGCGGCTGCCCGCTGACGTCGGCCACGATCGCGGCAGCCCGCCGGCGGGGGACGCCCTCCGCGACCAGCTCCCGCACGGCAGCTACCGCGCTCGCCAGCTGCGACCCGGTGGAGCCCGCATCGGCGCCGGCGACCACGACCGTGACCTCGCCCTGCACGGGCTCGGCGATCCGTCCGCTCAGGGCGGCTGCGGTTCCCCGCACCACCTCCTCGAAGCGCTTGGTCAGCTCGCGGCAGACGGCGACGCGACGCTCGGGCAGCGCCGCTGCCAGGCTGCGCAGCAGCTCGGGCAGGCGCTTGGGCGACTCGAAGCCGACGGCCGGGTGCGGCCACGTGCGCAGCTCCGACCAGAGCGCGCGCCGCTCGGCCTCGCGACGCGGCAGGTAGCCGAGGAAGCGGTACTGGTCTCCCGCCAGGCCGGAGGCGACGAGGGCCGTCTCCACCGCGGACGGGCCGGGCAGTACGGTGACCGGGATCCCCTGGTCCAGCGCCGCGGCGACGAGCCGTCCGCCCGGGTCGTTGACGCCTGGCAGGCCCGCGTCGGAGACGAGCGCCATGCGCTCGCCGGCGCCGAGGCGCGGCAGCAGCTGCGCCGTCCGCGCCGCCTCGTTGTGCTCGTGGTAGCTGAGCAACCGCCCGCGCGCCGGGATGCCGTACCGCTCGAGCAGCACTGCGGTGTGGCGCGTGTCCTCGCACAGCACCGTGTCCGCCTCGCGCAGCTCCGCGAGCACGCGCAGCGTCACGTCCTCGAGGTTCCCGATCGGCGTGGCGCAGACCGCGAGCGGCACGTCAGCGCTCCCCGTCGAGCGCCTCGAAGCCGACGAGCGCGGCTCCGATCAGCCCCGACTCGTCGCCGAGCTCGGCCTGGACGACGCGCAGCGTCTCGTCGGCGGGCTGGATCGCCTCCGCACGCGCCGACGCGCGCGCCGGCTCGAGCAGGAGGTCGCCGGCCGCGGCTCCGAAGCCTCCGCCGACGATCACGACCTCCGGGTCGAAGACGTTCGCGAACGAGCCGATCGCAGCGCCGAGCAGCCGCCCGATGCGCGCCAGCGCCGCCAGGGCGGCCTCGTCTCCCGCCCGGGCGCGCGCGACGAGGTCGTGGGCGTCGGCGTCCTCGCCCCAGAGCTCGCGCGCCACCCGGGTCGCGGCGGTGCCGGAGGCGACTCCCTCCAGGTGGCCGTGCCCGTGACACGTACCCTGGCAAGGGTCGCCGCCGGCGAGCACGACGACGTGGCCGAGCTCGGCCCAGCCGCGGTAGAGCCGGCCGTCGAGGACGAGCCCGCCGCCGACCCCCGTCCCGAGCGTGAGCATGACGAGGTTCGCCGCGCCCCTGCCGGCGCCGAAGCGCCACTCCGCCAGCGCGGCTGCATTGCCGTCGTTCTCGACGCCGACGGGGACGCCGAAGCGCTCCCGCATCCGCCCGGCCAGGTCGACGTCGTGCAGCGGCAGGTTGGTCGCGCGCAGGCCCCGTCCCGTGCGCCGGTCGAGGTTGAGCGGGACGCCGAAGCCGATCGCCGCCACGTCCTCGCCGAGCAGCTCCGCGATCAGCTCGTCGAGGCAGGCGAGCACCGCCTCCTGCGACTGGACCGGCGTGGCCACCTCCTGCGTCGTGCGGATGCCGCCGTCCCGGTCGACCACGCCGGCGAGCGTCTTCGTCCCGCCGAGGTCGACGCCGATGACGGATCCCGGCCGCACCGCGCGGCTACCATACCGCCCCGGATGCCCGACCAGGAGAAG
>Ga0070741_10013412_pt1 | contig 14482 bp, 20 predicted proteins | sample Coa_R1_4_FD_66440 | JGI IMG/M metagenome (GOLD analysis project Ga0070741, IMG submission 66440) | Surface soil microbial communities from Centralia Pennsylvania, which are recovering from an underground coalmine fire - Coalmine... | ecosystem: Environmental > Terrestrial > Soil > Unclassified ...
CATCGGGCCGCTGGGGCGCGCATCGATCGGGCTGGTACCGTCGCCTTCGTCGTTTGGTAGGCGCTTTGGTTCGGCAGGTATCGGCCGTTCCTGGCAGGAAGCCTCTCCCGAGCACCCGTACCGAGAAGAGAGCCTCCATGTCCGCCGCCCGATCATCCTCGTCCGCCGTCGCGGCCGTCCTCCCCCGTGTCGTCACCGGCCTGCTGGTGGCCGGACCGATCGCAGCGGTGGCCGTCGCCGTCCCGCTGCTGTGGGGCCGCGCCGTGCACACCCGCGATCTCGTCCTCGGCGTCGTGCTCTACGCCGTGACCGGCCACGGCGTGACCGTCGGGTTCCACCGTCTCTTCACGCACCGCGGGTTCACCCCCAACCGTGCCCTCAAGGTGGCGCTCGCGATCGCGGGCTCCATGGCGGTCGAAGGATCGGTCGTGTCCTGGGTCGCCGCCCATCGCCGCCACCACGCCTACAGCGACCGGCTGGGGGATCCGCATTCGCCCCACGTCGGTGCGTCCGGGGTGCACGGGCCGGTACGCGGGTTCGTGCACGCCCACGTCGGATGGCTCTTCGCGGCCGACACCACGTCGAACGAGCGGTACGCACCCGATCTGCTGCGCGACCGCGACCTCACGGTCGTGGATCGCCTGTTCCCGGTCTTCGCGCTCGCGTCGCTGGCCCTGCCGTTCCTCGCGGGATGGGCGCTGTCGGGTTCGCTGCTCGGTGGCCTCACGGCGTTGGTGTGGGCCGGTCTCGTGCGCATGGCGTTGCTGCACCACGTCACGTGGAGCGTCAACTCGATCTGCCACATGGTCGGGCGGCGGCCGTTCGCGACCAAGGACCGCAGCCGCAACGTCCGCGCGCTCGCGCTCGTCTCGTTCGGGGAGTCGTGGCACAACCTGCACCACGCCTACCCGACCTCCGCCCGCCACGGCGTGCTGCCCGGTCAACTGGACTCGTCGGCTGGTCTCATCCGCATCTTCGAGCGCTTCGGGTGGGCCCGCAACGTGCGCTGGCCGAGCCTCGAGCGCCTCGCCGCCCTCACGCGACAACCCGCCTGATCGGGTTTCCGCGCGAGAGCGCGCTCAAAATCGGCGCGCCCGTTCGTCTGCACGACATGAAGCTCACCGTCCAGACGTTCCTGACCCTCGATGGCGTGATGCAGGCACCGGGAGGGCCCGAGGAGGATCCGAGCGATGCGTTCGTCCACGGCGGCTGGCAGGCACCGTTCGCCGACCCCGCCGTCGGTGCGTTCGTGGTCGAGCTCAACAGCCACGCCAGCGCGTTCCTGCTCGGTCGCACGACGTTCGAGATCTTCCGCGGCCACTGGCCCGATCAGACCGATCCAGCCAACCCCATCGCGACCGCGATCAACTCGCTGCCGAAGTACGTGGTGTCGAACTCGTTGCGGGAGGCCGATGCGGTCTGGCGCGGCGCGCACGCGGACACCGCCCGCCTCGTCACCGGCGACGTCGTCGCCGCCGTGCGCGCGCTGAAGGACGAACCGGGCGACGAGCTGCAGATCTGGGGGAGCGGCAAGTTGCTCGACACGCTGTTCCAGCACGGACTCGTCGACCGGTACCGGCTGATGACGTTCCCACTCGTGCTGGGCTCCGGTCGTCGCTTGTTCAACGACGGCGTGCAGCCGGTGACGATGCGCCCCGTCGACGTGACGGTCACCGATCTCGGCATCGTCCTCGCGACGTACGAACCCGACGGCCCCGTGCGTGTCGGCGTGATGTGAGCTGCGTCAGTAGACGCTGAAGTCGGCAGGCAGTGCGCCGCGGCCGCTCAGCGCCCGCACGACCTCCACGCCATGGCCCGAGCCGACCGCTTGTGCGACGAGGAAGGCGCCGCACTCGACGAGCGCCAGCGCGGGCGGCTCGACCGTCGTGTCGAGATCGAGGCCGTGGAGCACGAGCTCGGCGGTGCGCGAGGTCAGATACGACTCGAGCGACCGTGCACCGAACGGTGTGCCGACGACGGCGTCATCGGGCGCGGCCGCCACGACGGCGATGGCGCGCTCCGACGCGGCGCGCACGGCGGCAACGGGGTCGTCGCCCAGTGCCTCGGTGGCCTGCCGTCCTCGCGCCGCGATGTTCGCCGGGAGCAGGTAGCTCGCGAGCTCGTCGGGTGCCGCTGCCGGGACGGGCCGTTCGTAGTACTCGACCGGGAGGACGTTGGCGCGGTTGCCGTGACCGATGAGGTCGAGCACGCGCCACTCGTCGGACCACCGCTGCTCGTACCGGTCTCGCGGCACCGCGGCGACCGCCTCGACGAAGAACCTCGACGCAGCGCTGAACGCGGCGACGGCCGGCGTGTCCATGGTCCGCTCTCAGTGCGGCGTCAGGCGCGCCGCAACCAGCCGAGTGGCATCAGGAGGGACGCCTTGACGAACGAGGCGAACGATCGGCGCCGCAGCACGACCAGCCCAGTGGCGACCATCGGCGTGCTCTGCGCGACGCACTGCATGCACATGGGCGCGGACTCTACGACCTCGTGGAGGCGGTGGGCTGGCGGCCGGTCGATCCCCAGTGGTCGATCGCGGCGAGTGCGGTCCGCGGCGGCTCCGGTGGGGTCGATCCACCGAACAGGTCGGCGAGGAGCGGATGGACCACGGGGTGGAGCCGCTCTTCCGCGAACCGGTCCCAGTGCGCCTCGGACTCCCAGACGTCGACGTAGCGCAGGCCGCCGTCGGGGAGCTCGTAGGCGAGGTGGCTGATGAGGCCGTCGGGCACCTCGTCGCCCACCCCCTCGATGATGCGACGGTAGAACGCGGCGTCGATCGGCACGTCTTGGGTGAACGCGTACATCGGCACAGTCCCTTTCATCCGAACTTCATTCGGGCTAATATTGGGACACATGCCTCGAGCCGTCAAGCGCCGATACGACGCGTCGAGCCGCAAGGCGCAGTCGGCGGCGACGCGCCAGCGCATCATCGACGCCGCCCGGACGCTCATGCTCCAGCGCGGCTACCGCGCGACGTCCGTCGCGAACATCGCGGCGAAGGCGAACGTGAACGTCGACACCCTGTACGCCCTCGTCGGACGCAAGCCCACGATCCTGCGCGAGATCGTCGAGCAGGCGATCTCCGGCGCCGACCACGCGGTACCGGCCGAACAACGCGACTACGTCGCCGCCATACGTGCCGAGCCCGACGCGGCCCGCAAGCTCGCCATCTACGCGTCGGCGGTGCGGCACACGCAGGCACGACTCGCGCCGATCGCGCGCATCATCCGCGAGGCGGCACCGAGTGAGCCGAGCGTCGCCGCGCTCTGGCACGAGATCACCGAACGCCGCGCCGCGAACATGCGCACCTTCGTGCGCGACGTGGCCGAAGCATCACCGTTGCGGGAAGGACTCACCGTCGATCGCGCCGCCGACATCGTGTGGACGCTCAACAGCACCGACGTGTATCTCCTGCTCACGTCCGACCGAGGCTGGACGCCCGACGAGTTCGAAGGCTGGCTCGCCGACACCTGGCAACGGTTGCTGCTCCCCGACCGCCGCCGGGCGCGGCGGGCGTGACCAGGACGACTGAGCGCGCTCGGAGGGACTCGAACCCCCAACCTTCTGATCCGTAGTCAGATGCTCTCTCCAATTGAGCTACGAGCGCAGGGTTGGACCGTCGAGTCTATGTGCTGGCTCTCATCTGGCCTTCATCCAACTTTCGGGCAACGGTCCTACCGTTTCCGGGCATGGCGAGCGCAAACCGGCAGCCGAGGGCGCACCCGGCCGCCAACGCCCGCGCCTGGGTGCTCGCCGTCGCCGCCATGGCGGCACTCGGGTTCACGGTCGAGTTCGCCGTCGCGTCGCCCTCTTCGTCGGCGGCCGGCACCACGACCACCAACGGCACCGCGACCACCACGACCGTGCCGCGGCGTACGCAGCCGGCGACCGGCTCGTCGTCCACGCGCACGCAGCCGCAGCCACGCACCCGATCGGGCGGCAGCTGATGCACGAAGTGCAGTTCCGAGCCATGGGCACGAACGTCCACCTCATCGTGGTCGGCGGCGACGAAGAGCTCCTCGAGCGAGGGCGGGCCCGGCTCGACGACCTCGAACGACGGTGGAGCAGGTTCATCGCCGACAGTGAGCTCTCGACGCTGAACGCCCTCGCCGGCAGCGGCGAGCCGGTGGCGCTGACGTCGGTCACGTTCGATCTCGTGACCGCAGCACTCGACGCGTGGCGCGCCAGTGGCGGCGTCTTCGATCCCACGATCCTGCCGAGCCTCGTGGCCGCGGGGTACGACCGCAGCTTCGACGAGGGCCACGGTCCGACATCGCTCACCGGTCACGTCTCGCGCTGCAGCGAGATCGTGATCGACGACGCAGGGCACACCGTCGTGTTGCCGGCCGGGTGCGCGCTCGACCTCGGTGGCATCGGCAAGGGACGGGCAGCGGACCTGGTCGCGGCCGACCTTCTCGAGGAAGGCGCCGACGGCGTGTGCATCAACCTGGGCGGAGACCTGCGCGTCGCGGGGGTCGCGCCCGACGACGCGCCTGCGTGGGCGGTCGCGGTCGACGATCCGACGACGCCGGCCGGCACGCACGACCTCTACGTCGTCGGGTTGGCGGACGCCGCCCTGGCCACGTCGAGCACGACGCGACGGCGGTGGGAGAGCGCGGACGGCACGACGCTGCACCACCTCATCGACCCGCGCACCGGGCGGCCGGCCACGACGGGGATCGCGTCGGTGACGGTGATCGCGTCGACCGCGGTCGCGGCGGAACTGGCCGCCAAGGTCTCGCTCATCGAGGGCGCACCGAGCGACGACGCCCTGCCGATGTTGTTCGTGCACGAGGACGGCCGTCAGCGGATGTTCGCCGCGTTCGAGGAGTACGTGTGGTGAGCAACGAGCTGTGGTGGTACGTCGCCCGGTCGTCGGGGCTCGTTGCGTGGGCGGCTGCGCTCGGTTCGGTGCTGTGCGGCCTCGCGCTCAGCACGAAGGCGCTCGGTCCGCGACCGCGGCGGCCATGGCTGCTCGACCTGCACCGCTTCCTCGCCGGGCTGGCCGTCGGCTTCGTCAGCCTGCACGTCGTGGCGCTCGTCGCCGACAACTACATCTCGTTCGGTTGGACCGAGGTGCTCGTCCCGTTCGCCTCCAGCTATCGCCCCACCGCGGTGGCCTGGGGGGTCGTCGCCTTCTGGTTGCTGGCGCTCGTCGAGGTCACGTCACTCGTGCGCAACCGGCTGCCTCGCCGGGTGTGGTTCCGCATCCACCTCGCCAGCTACGTCGTGGCCGTCGCGTCGACGCTGCACGGTCTGCAGGCGGGCACCGACAGCGGCAACCCGGTGTTCACGTGGGTCAGCCTGCTTTGGTTGGGCGGGACGGGGTTCTTCCTGATCTACCGGGTGCTCACCCCGGTCGAGCCAGGGGGGAACGGCTCGACCAGGGTGAGGGCACGACCGGCGGTCTATGCCGCCCAGGCGCAGGACCAGGGGCTCCAGCCGCCGCTGTTGTAGTAGAGCCACGCCGCGTACTGGGCGTTCGGGTACGGGTTCAACACGTTCGACCACGGCTGGCCGGTCACGGCCTCGAACTGGCTGGCGTGGACGGAGTTGATCTGGAACAGGCCCCAGTTGCCTCCACCGGGGCTGACGGCGGTCGGGTCGAGGCCCGACTCGCACTGGGCCACACGGGTCGCCTGGTCGGCGACGCCCGGGAACCAGAAGTTGATGGCGTCCTGCGTGGGAGACGGCGCGCTCGCCTGCGCGCCGCCCGGGTCGCATGCCGCAAGGCCGAGCGCCCCCACGAGCACGAGCCCGATGAGGCCCGCACGGAGTCGCTTGGTCATGGTGGAGGTTCCTCCTGTTGTCGGTGGACCCGCGTCCGCCCGCGCGCCGCGAGAGGCGACGAACTGGCGGGGGACGGCACGGGGGCGCGCCGCCTGGGAGTCGGATGATCTGCGAGCCGGTGCGGGAGCGTCCCCAGACACTCACCGTGGCGTGGATCGAGGCTGCTGCTACCGAACGTCGGCGGCGGCGGCCGTCCCAGCGCGGGTCCTATGGGGTGTGCGCAACATGTTCGCCATGTTCGTCATCGAACCGCAACATCAGGTCTTGTGAACAATGTCACGATTGCTCGCGATGGCAAGCGGGTCCTGGGCACGGCCCCCGTGGCAGCCCCGAGAAATCGTCCGCCGAGCCGGACAATTGGGACGGCGGCAGCCCCCACGACCGCGGCGGAGCGGGGGGGATTCGAACCCCCGGGCCCTCGCGGGCCGACGGTTTTCAAGACCGTTGCCTTCGTCCACTCGGCCACCGCTCCGGCTCGATGGTCGCACACGCGGTAACCTCGACGGTCCACGAGGAGAGGTGGCTGAGTCCGGTCGAAAGCGCCTTCCTGCTAAGAAGGTGAGGGGTGTAGAGCTCCTCCGTGGGTTCAAATCCCACCCTCTCCGCTGTCATGCCGGGGGCTGCGCCCCCGCTCGCCCGGCGGCGCCTCAGCGCCCCGGCGGCACCATGCTGCGCAGGCCGCGCACCCACTCGTCGGCTGCCCGCCACGACGCCTCGGCGTCGCGCCGCAGCGTCTCGCCGTGCGCACCCGCTGCGGGGTACGAGCCGAGGAACTTCACGTCGGCCTGCTTGCTCTTGAGATCGCGCAGGCAGTCGGCCACGAGCTCGTCACGCACGTGACCCTCGAGGTCGATCATGAAGCAGTAGTCGCCGAGACCGCGACGGGTCGGGCGCGAGTGCAGGCTCGTGAGGTTGATGGCCCGGGCCGCGAACTCCTGGAGGATGGCGAGCAGGCTGCCGGGCTCGTCGGCCTTCTGGAAGACGACGATCGACGTCTTGTCGTGCCCGGTCGGGGCCGGGATGACGTCACGAGCGAGCACGCCGAAGCGCGTCTCGTTCTCGGGATGGTCCTCGATGTCGGGCGCCAGCACCTCGAGGCCGTAGATCTGGCCCGCGAGCGCGGTGCCGATGGCGGCCACCGAACGATCGCCGTCCTCGACGATCTGGCGGGCTGCTTCGGCGGTCGAGTTGGCGGGGAGCAACACCGCGTGCGCGAGCTCCTTGCGCAGGAACGAACGGCACTGCGCGGTCGCCACCGGGATCGACAGCACCCGGCCGACCTCCGCGATGCGCGCGCCCGGCAGGCCGAGGAGGTTCATCTGCACGGAGATGACGATCTCTCGCTGCAACAGGAGATCGACGTCGAAGGCGAGCGTGTCGAGCGTGACGTTGACCGTGCCTTCGATGGCGTTCTCCAAGGGCACCACGCCCACGTCCACGTCACCGTTCGCCGTCGCCTCGATCACGTCGGTGATCGACGGCAGGTCGACGAGGTCCGCGGCGGCGAGGTCGTCCTGCGACAGCAGCGCCTGCTCGCTGAACGTGCCGGGCGGTCCGAGGTACCCGACGCGCATGCGGGCGACGGAGGGATGGTCGGCGCCCGGCATGACGAAGCAGGATAGGTGCATGGACGAAGCAGCCGTCCGCCGATTGCTCGACGACGTGCGCAACGGCGTGCGCTCACCCGACGACGCCGTCGAGGCGTTGCGGCGACTGCCCTTCGCCGATCTCGGTTTCGCGCGCGTCGATCATCACCGCCAGCTCCGCCAGGGACGGGCCGAAGCCGTCTACGGACCCGGCAAGACACCGGCACACTGCGCCGCGATCGTGGCCGAGTTGCTCGACGCCGGCGACGGTCCCGTGCTGCTCACACGCGCCGACGACGCGCAGGCGGCCGCCGCGTTGGCGCGCAACCCCGGCGGCGTGCAGCAGGGGACGACGGTCGTGTGGCGTCCGAGCGCGCCCCGGCCAGAACGCGTCGTGATCGCCACCGCGGGGACGGCGGATCTCCCGGTGGCCGACGAGTGCGCAACCACGTTGTGGGCGCACGGCATCGACGCCGTCCGCATCACCGACGTCGGCGTCGCCGGCGTGCATCGCCTCCTCGCCGTCACCGAAGACCTGTTCACCGCGGACGCCGTCGTCGTCGTGGCCGGGATGGAAGGCGCGCTCGCCAGCGTCATCGGTGGGCTCACGCCCGCGCCGGTCGTGGCGGTACCGACGTCAGCGGGGTACGGCGCGTCGTTCGAAGGGCTCACCGCGTTGCTCGCCATGTTGTCGTCGTGCGCGGCGGGCATCACCGTGGTCGGCATCGACAACGGCTTCGGTGCCGCCAGCGCCGTGCTGCGGTTGTGCAAGTGATGACGGCACGGTGACGGCCATCGCGTGGTTCCACTGCTTCTCCGGCATCGCCGGTGACATGGCACTCGGCGCGCTCGTCGACGTCGGTGCGGACATCGACGAAGTGCGCAAGATGTGCGAGCGCATCCCCATCGGCGGTTGGACGCTCGAAGCCGAACCGGTGCTGCGCGCCGGTCTCGCGGCGACCAAGGTCGAGGTGCGGGCCGAGGAGACGTCGGTCGTTCGCACGTACGCGCACATCGCCGCCATGGTCGAAGAGGCGCGCCTCCCGGATCGCGTGCGCCAGCGCGCGCTCGATACGTTCCACGCCCTGGCCGTCGCAGAGGGACGCCTGCACCGCCGTCCACCCGAGCAAGTGCACTTCCACGAAGTCGGCGCGCTCGACGCCATCATCGACATCGTCGGTTCGGCCGCGGCGCTCGAGGTGCTCGGCGTCGACGAGGTGCACGCGTCACCGGTCGCCAACGGGATGGGGATGACACGCGCCGCGCACGGCGCGCTGCCGATTCCCGCACCCGCCGTGGTGGAGCTCCTCCAGGGTGCGCCCACGTACGGCGTCGATCTCCCGTTCGAGCTCACTACACCCACCGGCGCCGCGCTGCTGGCGGCCACCGCCGTGGGTTGGGGGCCGATGCCGGCGCTCGAGGTGCGTGCCGTCGGCTTCGGGGCGGGCACGCGCGAGATCGACGGACGACCCAACGTCGTGCAGGTCGTGCTCGGCGACGCCGCGGCGACCATGGCACCGGGTCAACCCGTCGTGCAGCTCGAGGTCAACGTCGACGACGCCACCGGCGAGACCATCGCCCATGCCATCAGCGCGCTGCTCGACGCCGGTGCCCACGACGCCTGGGTCACGCCGATCGTGATGAAGAAGGGACGTCCCGCGTACACGGTGGCCGCGCTGTGCGATCCCGCCCTGTCCGCCCAGGTCGCCGCCACGTTGACGCGCGAGACCGGGTCGCTCGGCGTGCGGGGCACGACGAGTGAGCGGTGGCCGTCCGCACGCGAGCTCGACGAGGTCGAGGTGCACGGGTACCCGTTGCGCATCAAGGTGTCGGCGGGCCGCGTGAAGGTCGAACACGACGACGCCGCGCGCGTCGCCAAGCGCACCGGGCTGCCGCTGCGCGAGGTCGTGTCGCTCGCCGAGGAAGCGGCGCGGCGCGGTCACGGTGTCGTCGCGCTGCCACCGACCGGCGGACGCGACGACGACACGGCCTGATGATCTTCGTCGACGACGCCATCTGGCCGTTCCGCGATCGCGTGTGGGCCCACCTGATCAGCGACGAGAGCTACGACGAGCTGCACGACTTCGCCGAACGCCTCGGTCTGCCGCGCCGTGCGTTCCACCTCGACCACTACGACGTCCCCGAGGAGCTGCGGGGCAACGCTCTTGCGCTCGGCGCCACCGCGGTGTCGGCCCGCGAAGTGGTGCGCCGGTTGCAGGCCTCGGGGCTACGGCGAAAGCGCGGCGAGCTCGGTTCGTAAGTTGTCGCGCGCTCGCTGCTCCAATCGATCGCGCAGCCGATCGTCGTGGTACAGCCGATCGCGCGCGAGGAACGTGGCGAGCACCGCTGCCCGTCCGGCGCGCCAGGCGTCGTCGTCGACGTGCGCGTACTCCGAGCGCACGTCGTCCACGTAGCGCGCGTAACGCTCCGGGGCCGCGCCGAGGACGGCGAGGTCGGCGTCCGCGAGCTGCGTGGCGCGCACATCACCGTCGACGGGATCGTGCGTGACCGTCGTCAGTACGAGGCGAGCGACCTCGTCGACGATGTCCGGAGGCGCACCGAGTGCAGACAACGTGTCACGGGCGAACAGCGCGCTGCGCGCTTCGCTGTCGGTCGCGGTCGCGTCGTACACGACGTCGTGGAACCACACCGCGAGAACGACGACGTCGTCGGCGCCCACGTCGTGCGCCACCGAGAGCGCGTCGTCGACGTGATCGAGCGTGTGGTAGCGGCGGTGCGGTTCGCGGTACCGGTCGACGATGTCGGCAGCGACGCGGTCGACGGTCGACGGCTCGGCGTGCCAGGCGCCGAGCAGCGCGGTCAGCTCGGCCGTGAGGCGAGCTTGCGCCACAGCGCGGTGTACGTCGGGTACTCGAGCTCGGGCGTGACATAGCCCGCGGCCACGAGCTCGGCGTGCATCTGCGGCAGCTTCCGCCACGGCACGCCCATGTCCACGTGGTGGGCGAGGTGGTAGCCGATGTTGTACGGCACCATGAAGAACCGTGCGGGCAACGACTGCCGCACGGTGTGCGTCGTCAGCCGCCGGTCGCTCGAGCGCTGCATGCCACCGTGCTCGGCGATGGCGCGCAGGCGGTTGATCACGCGCCACTCCGTCATCCACGGCAGGAACCAGAGGAACAACCAGAGCTGCGGCCACCCCGCCAAGGTGCACGCCGCGAGCAGCACGATCTGCGACACGAGGATGCGCACGACGTGCGCGCGCGTTGCGTCGTACCGGATGCCGCGCAGCAGGCTCTTGAGGTTCTTCCACCCGCTGTTACCGAACAGGTCACGGGTGAGCTTGCGCCGCAGCGACGCCTTCGTGATCGGGTAGCCGTTGTACAGGTTGAGGTCGGGCTCGTTCGGACCGAACTCGTCCTTGTGGTGCGCCATGTGACCGCGGCGGTAGAGGTCCGTGGAGAGGAAGGCGGGATAGCCGAGCACCCACCGTCCGACGAAGTCGTTGAGACGCTTGTTGCTGAAGAGCAGGCGGTGGGCGGCCTCGTGACCGAGGCTGGCGAAGCGGGCGAACTGCGTACCCATCACGACGAACGCGACCAGCCACGCGAGCGGGTGGTCGATCCACGCGGCAGCGACGAAGATGCCGATCGTGCTCACCCACAACGCGATCACCGACCACGCGTTGGCCACGTCGGGGATGCGGCGCAGCTCGCTGCGGATCTCGGGGACCGGCTTGCCGCTGCTGGTGAGCCGCTCGGTCGGGAGCACCTCGGGAACGGCGTCGCTCGGCGGGAGCATGGTGAGCGCCATCGGGATCAAGTATTACACTTCCCCACCACGTGACGCAACCTCGTAAGACCTTGACGGCCCGGTCCGTCGTGGCCAGCACGCTCCTCGGCACCGACCCGCCGGTGCTCCCCGGCCGGGTGCTCGTGCGAGCGGCTGCGCTGTTCGGCATCTCCGAGGGCGCAGCCCGGGTGGCCCTCTCCCGCATGGTGGCAGCCGGCGAGCTGGCAGGCGACGACGGCGTCTACCGCCTGGCCGGCGCCCGCTTGCTCGAGCGCCAGGCGCGGCAGCGGGCGAGCCGGCGCGCCGCGACCGGGCGGTGGGACGGCACGTGGGTGCTGGCCGTCGTCGTGGCCGAACGGCGGGACGCGGCCGACCGCGTCGAGTTGCGCGACCGGCTGCGTGTGGCGCGCCTCGCAGAGCTCCGCGAGGGCGTGTGGCTGCGCCCGGACAACCTGGACGTCACATGGCCCGCCGTCGTGGCCGAGCACTGCACGATCGTCACGCACGCGCACGTGGACACGTCGATCGCGGCCACGTTGTGGGACCTCGATCGCTGGGCCGCCGAAGCGGACGCCCTGCGCGCCGAGATGGACGAGCTCACGCCCCGCCTCGAAGCGGGCGAGACCGACGCGCTCGCGCCGGGGTTCGTCACATCCGCCGCGGTGCTGCGCCACTTCCAAGCCGACCCGTTGCTGCCCGCCGCGCTCCTCCCTGCCTCGTGGCCCGGTGGTGCGCTGCGCGACGAGTACGACCGTTTCGACGGCGCCTACCGCAGGGTGCTGCGCGACTGGTTTCGTGCGAACCGGTGAGCGGTTCTTATCCTCACGGCATGGACGAGCGGCTCTACTTCCGCCAGCTCCTCGCCGGTCGCGACTTCGCCACGGCGGATCCGATCGCGCGGCAGATGGTCAACTTCGTGTACCTCATCGGCGATCGCGCCAAGGGTGAGGCCGTCGTGGTCGACCCCGCGTACGACATCCGGGGGCTGCTCGACATCCTCGCCGCCGACGACATGAAGCTGGTGGGCGCGCTGGCCACGCACTACCACCCCGATCACGTCGGCGGCACGATGATGGGCTACACGATCTCCGGCGTGCGCGAGTTGCTCACGTTGCACCCCGTACCGATCCACGTGCAGGCCGACGAAGCGCCATGGGTGCGACGCGTGACCGACGCATCGACGTCCGACCTCGTGCAACACACGTCGGGCGACACGGTCACCGTTGGCGACATCCCCATCGAGCTCATCCACACACCCGGTCACACGCCGGGCAGCCAGTGCTTCTTCGTCGACAACGCGCTCGTCGCCGGCGACACGTTGTTCCTCGAAGGGTGTGGGCGCACCGACCTCCCCGGTGGCGATCCGCTCGCGCTGTACGAGAGCCTCACGCAGCGGCTGGCGAAGATCCCGGACGACGCTGTGCTGTACCCAGGGCACCTCTATTCGATGGAACCGTCGGCGTCGATGGGCGACACCCGGCGGCTCAACTTCGTGTTCCGCCCGAAGTCGGCCGAGCAGTGGCTGATGATGTTCGGCCAGGGCTGAGAGGGACACTCCCCCTGGTCAGGGCCGCCGTGACCAGGGATTTACGCGTCCCGCCCCGGTCCCCGCCAGGGGTATCCGCCGCCACGTTATTCCTTTTGCCCACCTCGGGTGCGTGTGATCCGTCAGCCCACGACGTCGTCGGACGAGTCGCCGAGCAGGTAGCGCGGCCCGGTCCCGAGCGCGGCGGCGCCGTCGTCGGGGTTGTACAGCGCGCAGGCGCGCAGCGACAGGCATCCGCAGCCGATGCACGACGACAGTTGCGCGCGGAGCGCGACCAGGATCGCGATCTGCTCGTCGAGCCGCGGCCGCCACGCGCGCGACAGGTGGGCCCAGTCCTTCGCCGTCGGCGTGCGCGCGTCGGGCAGCGTCGCCAGCGCATCGCGCACTTCGTCGAGCGACAACCCGACGCGCTGCGCGACACGGATGAACGCGAGACGGCGGAGCACCTCGCGCTCGTAACGACGTTGCCCTCCATCGGTGCGCGTCGCGTGCACGAGTCTTTCGCTCTCGTAGAAGCGGAGCGCCGACGTCGCGATGCCGCTGCGCGCCGCCACCTCGCCGATCGAGAGGAGGTCGTCGGTCATGTGCGCAAGGTCACCACGGCAGATCCTTGACTTCAAGTGAACTCGAGGTCGTACGGTCGCCGCCATGGACGACGCCGAGCTCATCGCCCGCTGTGCCGCGGTCATCGATCGACCGAAGGTCGCCCCTCCGGACTCGTTCGTGCTCCACGCGCCGCTGGAGCTGCTGGCACGCGTCATCCTGCTGCCGCGGGTGCCGGAACCTGCCAGGATGGCAGCCCGCGCGCGGCTGCAATGGGTGGCCGACACGTACGCGGCGGCGGGCCCCGCCACGGAAGCTCCACCGCCGACCCTCGAGCACGACATGGACGACGTCGTGACCAGCCTGGCGGCCGCGGGACACGCCCCGATCCTGTGGAACCTGCGACCGCGGGTGCCCCACGTGCCCACCACCTTCGGCGCGGGCATGGTCGCGCAGGAACTGGGCCGCCATCCCGACTGGACCCTCACGTGGCCCAGGGTCCGCCGCACCGGCGGGCGCTCGTCGGGCGACCTCGGCGAGCGGCTCTCGGCCCCGCCCTCCCCCGGTGACCCCGGGAGCGACTTCATCTACCCGACCATGCACCTCACCGAGCGCAGCGGGTTGGCGGAGAAGGTCCTCGACGAGCCGTTGCGGGGCCTGACCGTCGACGAGGCCCGCCGCACGCTGCTGCGCGTCGCGGCGCAGTCGATGTTGCAGGACGCACCGGCGGCCGCGCCGTACGGATGGACGCACTGCCTGACGATGCCGCAGGCCGTGCTCGCCGCCGCCGACCACGGGGCTGATCCCGACGTCGTCGTCGCCGTCGCCGCCACGTACGTGCTCGGCTTCCGGGCGACGCAGGGTCGGGTCGCGCTCGACCCGGCATGGCAGCCGGTCGCGTCGTCGGCCGCCAGCCGTGTGTGGGCCGCGTCCCACGACGACGTGCCCGCGATCGTCGACGTGCTCGTCTCGTTCGCCGCCGTCCACGAGGACGCGCACGTCGCGAAGTACACGCTCGCCTGCCTCGACGCCGCGCAAGCAGATCCCGATGCGGCGCGCCTCTTCCTCGCCGCCGCCGCCCACCTGCACGAATGGTGGCGGAACCACGACGCAAGAAACCCTTGACGCTGTCGACACGGCGAGTAGGGTCCGCACCCGCGCGGACCCGACAAAAGGGGACAACATGAGAACGAGACTGCTGGGGCTCGTCTGCACGGCGGTGCTGGCGACGAGCGCGTTCCTGGTCGGTTCGATCGGTACGGCG
>Ga0070741_10013413_pt1 | contig 14480 bp, 12 predicted proteins | sample Coa_R1_4_FD_66440 | JGI IMG/M metagenome (GOLD analysis project Ga0070741, IMG submission 66440) | Surface soil microbial communities from Centralia Pennsylvania, which are recovering from an underground coalmine fire - Coalmine... | ecosystem: Environmental > Terrestrial > Soil > Unclassified ...
AACGTCCTCCGCTCGTACGTCTACGGGCTCGACCTATTCGCGATGAATAGCGGCGGCACGGCTTACTACCTCCACACCGACGACCTCGGCTCAACCGTCGCAGTCACCGCACAAGACGGCTCCATCGAAACAACAACCACCTACGATCCCTATGGGAACGTTCGACGCCAGACGAACGTTGACCCGAGCGCACCCACGATGGTGCTGCAGTTCGCCGGCGAACTCGAAGATCCCGAAACGGGCCTATACGACATGCGGGCTCGTATCTACGATCCGGCAACTGGGCGGTTTCTATCCCAAGATCCGATGACTTCTGCGCCGGCGACGGCAACCCTGAACAACTACATCTATAGCGTCGATGACCCGCTCGCCTACGGGGATCCAAGTGGCGCGGTCGTTTCCTGCCTCGACATCTGCGGAGGCGGCATCCCTCCAGGCGACGGCGGCTCTAGTCAGCCCCCGGCCACGTCTGGATCTTCCGATTCGGGCGGTTCTGGGTCATCCGGGAGCTCTGGCGGAGCCGGTGGAGTCCCTCGAGGAGTCGGCTTACCATCGGTCGATCTGGCGAACCTTGGACTTGTCGATCAACTTGAGCAACCGAGCGCCGAGGGTTCGGAACTATCGACAGTGACCATCCAATTGCCCCCATGCATGGTCTGCGGTAAGGACATCTGTGCTGTCGTTAGCGGTGGGGCCATCACCATTTCGAGCAGCGCGCTTTTAACTACCCCGACAATCGACACGAAGTCGAACGCGCTTGGCTTCACTGTTGGCGATGACACGATCCAAGCCGATCAGACGATGTTCTTGCTGATGCTGGCGGGCCTTCATTCACAGACAGGCGAAAATACGGTGCAAGGAGAAGTGAACGACAGTCACGGCGGCATGAATATCTCAATGTCGGGTGGGCCTGAGACGATATTGGCTGACGGCACGGCGTCAGGAGCGACGGTGAGCGGCGGTCTCTCGGATGTAAACGTGCGCTTCAACCTAGGCTCCACATTCCCGAATTACATTGTCCATAACAAGGAAACCCTTACTCTTGCAGACGGCACTTCCCTTACGGAGAAAATGAGCCTCTCGATTCACTACGTGAAAAACACTAACAATCCTCCACCGAAAGGTGGTTTGATTACGGTGAACCCCCATTCTAAAAACTCCGCCTCCGTATTCTCGGTGGACGCTGCCAGAGCTGTGGCTGAGTCGACCCTCCTCGCGCTCGGCGGTTCCCCGCCCGCCGAAGGTGGTGGCCACGAATGAGCTACCAGCTGGCCTGTCTGCGTACCCGCGCAGGGACAAGTCTGCTGGTGCCATCGTTACTCGTTCTTTGTGGCTGTGGCGCAAGCCACCACTCAAATCAGCAGACTTCAAGCCTGTTTCAGAGTCTGACAGGAACCCGAGAGGTGTCTTCGGCAGTTTTGGACGAACGCCGTGGGCGGCTCGGACGCCTCCATCTAGGCATGTCTTTTAGTCATGCCGAGCAATTGTTACCGGCACGCGACTCGTGGCGGAAGGTAAGTGGACCAGGGAATATTGCGTTCTGTAGCCACCTACATGCCAACCGTTGCACAGGGTTGATGGTCCGCATCGTCGGACAGACCGCCGCCGTCGCGTCTAGCGACTCGGATTCCGAAACACTAGGAGAAATCTCCGTTACAGCTCTGGCAAACGCTTCGGGTGATCTCGCGCCCGATCCTTTACGCACTCATGCCGGTCTCCGACTGGGAGGTTCGAGTGATCGACTGCGACAGCTGTATACCGTCGCGCACGTGGGTAGCGTTGCCTGCGGTGGCGGTGCGCCCCCGCCTGGCCACTCGTACGTCGTCGCAACGACGCGGACAACGACGCTAGTCATCACGGTTCACGGGAGCCGTGTGTGGGCGCTCTCCCTCGTCGACAGTCCAGCGACGCGCGTGTGCACCTAAGGCCAGAAGACGTCAGTATCCGAGCGTTTTGGCGCATTGTGAGGGCTAAGGCGAACCGAGTGACGCAGGTTCCTGCGCTGCGTCGCCGTTGACAACAATCTGGTCCTCGGAGAGGTGCTGCAGTGGTTAGAGCGGGCGCCTCGCATCGACAGGAATTCGCGGTTTCGTCCGCTACCGCGCAAAAGGCAGTCGGCTTCTCGGCGACTAGCTTTCGGTAGGGCCAGCGCACCGGGGACGAAAGGCGTCATAGACATGCAGCGCCGCCGAAGGGCGCGTACCCGACGGGGAGGTTGGCGTGATGGACGGGTTGCCCGACCCTTTCGCGACCCTGTGATCTGGAGGGTCGGTTGTTGCGCACCACTGAGAGGACCACACGCATCCAGTCCGAGAATCCCGCAGCCGAGCCGCATCTCGGCCCTGTTGCGAGGCATCATCATCATGCCCCCGGCAAGAATCGAACTTGCGCACGCGGTTTAGGAAACCGCTGCTCTATCCACTGAGCTACGGGGGCAAGACTCAACAGGGTAGGGCTTGAACGATGCCGCGGCCCCTAATAGTTTCGATTTGTCCGAGCACGGTCTGCGAGCACGAGGAACGGTGAAGGTCAGGGGTCTGGTGGCGTGCGCGCTCGTGTGCGCCCTGGTTGGGATTTGGCGGGCGGCCGACAGGCAACCTCGACCCGTCGCAGGACCTGCTCGTCTCGATGGCCAAGACGCTGCTGGCGAGCATTCCGAACACGCCGGTGAAGTAGCTGCGACCGTCATCGCAGCTCCTTTCCCGAAGGTGGGACTCTCGGAGGGGCGCGGGCAATAGACTCGCTTCGGGTCCCCCCTTCGTCTGGCGTCGATTCATCGTGACCGCACGGATATTCATCTCCTGCCCTGCCTGCCGGAAGCCGATCGAGCTGCCGGCCAAGGGTCAGCTCGTGGAGACGCTGCACTGCCCGTCATGCGACGCCGTGCTCCGAGCCCGCGGGCAGGGCCGCGGCGATTCGGTGTCTAAGGGTGGCATGGTCGAGACCGGCCGGGACGTCACGCCCGAGTGACGCGACGCGCGCGGGGTTGACACCTGCCCGTTTGTTCTATTGACAACAGGTCTCTGTGCGCTCAAGGATTTATACCGCTCCCAGCACAATCGGCGGCAGGCAGAAGGTGGCACAACGACGCGGCTCGTCATCGGCGCGGATGATCCAAGCACTCGGGTCGCGATTGCGCGAGCCGCGAAGGCGGACGGCTTCGCGGTTTGGAACGTGGCGGGCTGCTCGGAACTGCTGTCCCTGCTCGAAGAGGACGCGATCGACGTCGTTCTCCTCGGGGACCGCCTCGCGGGGTCGGAACCCGACGGCTGTCTCGATGTCGTCGTCAAGCGGTTCCCCGAGATCCCGGTCGTTGTGGCGTCCGGCTCCCCGGTGGTGGACCCGCGCGACGCCCTACGGCGCGGGGCGTGCGGGTACATCGCTCACGGCGGGGATCTCGCTGCCGTGCCCGCCGCGCTTCGGCGCGTGCTCGCGTTTACACCCGGCCGGTATGAAGAAACCTGAACGTCATGTCCGTCGACGCGGCGTAGCCTTGATGGGCAACGTCGCGCTCTAAGACCCGGATATTCATCGCGTGCCCGGTGTGCGTGGAACCGATCGAGCTTCCCGCTGGGGGCGAGTTGCCGCAGGAGCTGCATTGCCCGGCGTGCGGGCGCGTCATTCGGATCAGCGAGCAGGAGCCGCCTGCCGGCGGCGCTCGCCGGGCGTAGCGGGCTGAGCCTCCGGGCTCGGCGCCGCCGCCACGCTGAAGAGCAACGGCAGGAGCAACGCGCACGTGACGGCGTTCGACGAGACCACGCGGGGCGCCGACGTCTCGATGTAGTTCTGGATCGGCGCGGCGCTGACCCAGTACACGGCGACGTTGCCGAGGAACGCAAGCACGACGAGGCCCCACGTGTAGACCGCAAGGTCGGCGCGCACGCGGAAGATGAGGACGGCGAGCAGCACGGCGACCGGCACGGCGAGCAGCCACGCGCCCGGATCGACGAGGTAGCCGGGCGTGTCTGCGAGTGCCGTCCAGAGCCGGCCGCGCGCGGCCCACAGTAGGCTCGGATGGGCGAGGTTGGCGTACGGCACGGCGCCGCTCGAGACGATGTGGTGGTCGCGCGTCCAGACGCGCCACGGGACGATGAAGACGATCGGCGCGAGCAGCAGCGGCAGCAGCACGCGCCACGGGCGTAGGCGCGTCGCCACCGCCAGCATCACCACGACGAGCAGCGCGCCCCACAGTCCTTCCACCTTCGTCCACGCCGCCGCCGTCAGCAGCACGCCGCAGACGACGAGCAGCCGCGGGTCGCGCGACCCCAGCCAGACGCCGCCGGCGAGCGCGCCGAGACCGAGCAGCATCGCCAGCGGCTCGTCCCCGAGTGACGAGCCGATCAGCCCTTCGAACGCCGGCATCAGCACGACGAGCGCGAGGCCGGGCCAGAGAATCGCGGGCCGCACCCGGTCGGCCAGCAGCGCCGCCGCGGCGGCGAGGAACGCGACCGCGACGATCCAGTGCTGCGTCGGCAGCGCCTCGACGTGGAGGTTCCCGGTGAACCGCCAGCTGATCGCTTCCTGCGCCGGCGCGAAGATCGGGTAGTCCGGGTTGAACATCCCCTCGATCGTCGCCGGCCCCGTGTGGATGCCGTTCTGGACGACGATCGCCGCGGCCTTCGGCAGCCAGAAGCTGTTCGCATCCCACGCAGTCGTGACTTCCTTCGTCGTCTGACGCAGCAGGTCGAGGAGGTACACGACCACCACCGCGGCGCCGACGACCGCGGCGGCGAGCGGCAGCCCGCGCTCGCGCAGGACCGGCACCGGCCGCGCGGCCGGTACCCGGCGCGCAGGCGCGGCGCCTGCAAGGGTCGCCGCGGCGGCGAGCGCCAGCACCTCCCACAACGCGAGCGACCCGCCGGCGACGAGCAGCAGGCTCGCGAGCACGCCGACTACGGCCCAGCCCGCGAACAGCGCCAGCCCCACGAAGCGCAGCGCGCGCACCCACGAGCGGACGAGCCCGAGCCCGAACAGCAGCGCGTAGCCGACGACGAGGAAGACCGCGTCCGACGCGAGGATCCCGGCGACGTCGCGCGGCGTCATCGCGCGATCTCCGCGACCGCGAGGCCCGGCTTGAAGTTCCAGATATGGCTGAAATGGATGTCCAGGCCGCCGTACCGCAGCAGCGCCCCGTACGAGATCACGTACTGCGCGTGCGCGAGGTCGGTCGGCATGCGCGGCAGGAGATAGAGCTGGCCGAACCCCGCAACGGCGTCGGCCGCGTTCGCCCGCTTGAAGTGCGCCTGCGGACCGGTGATCACCGCGTACGTCGCCGTCGGCGGGATGATCTGCGCCGCGAACGGATAGATGCCCGCGCGCAGCTCGAACCCGGCCGCCTCCTGGAGGAGCCGCAGGTGCACCGGGGTGCCGCCCCAGAACTTCGCCTCCCGGTTGACCGTGCCGAACCGGCCCGGCAGCGCCCACAGCCCGGCGCCGACCGCCGCGGCGGCGAGCAGCGCCGTGAGGCCCTGCGTCACGGAGATCCGCTTGCCGAGCGCCTCCCGCGGAACGGACGCATCCACGGCACCATTCTGACGATGCACCTGGACGCGGTCCGGATCGACAAGTGGCTGTGGGCGGCGCGCTTCTTCAAGACGCGCGCGCTCGCGACGGAAGCGGTGAACGGCGGCCGCGTGCACGTGAACGGCGCTCGCGTGAAGCCGGCGAAGGACGTGCGCGTCTGCGACACGGTCGAGATCCGCATCGGCGTGGTCGCGTGGACGGTCACCGTCGCGTCGCTGTCCGACAAGCGCGGCCCCGCCAAGGTCGCGCAGGCGCTCTACGAGGAGACCGACGAGTCGCGCGCCGCGCGCGAGCAGCAGGCGCTCCAGCGCAAGACCGCGCCGCCGCCGTTAGGCGCCGATCTCGGCGCGCGGCCGACCAAGCAGGACCGGCGGCGTCTGGATGCGCTTCGGCGCTCCCAACGCCGATAGCGTTGCCTTCATGCGGCAACGCGAGATCAAGTCGTGGCTGATGGACATGGACGGCGTGCTCGTGCGCGAGGAGCACGCGATCCCGGGCGCCGACCTCTTCATCCAGCGCCTCCGCGAGCGCGACCTGCCGTTCCTCGTGCTGACGAACAACTCGATGTACACGCCACGCGACCTCGCGGCGCGCCTCGTCTCCGCCGGGCTGCACGTGCCGGAGGACGCGATCTGGACGTCGGCGCTCGCGACCGCGCGCTTCCTCGGCGACCAGCGCGCCGGCGGCTCGGCGTTCGTCATCGGCGAGTCCGGGCTGACGACCGCGCTGCACGAGTCCGGCTACACGCTGAGCGAGCGCGATCCCGACTACGTCGTCCTCGGCGAGACGCGCACCTACAGCTTCGAGCGCATCGCGCACGCGATCCGGCTGATCGGCGGCGGCGCCCGTTTCATCGCGACGAACCCCGACCCGACCGGCCCGACGCCGGACGGGCCGCTCCCGGCGACGGGGTCGGTCGCCGCGCTGATCAGCCGCGCGACCGGCGTCGCGCCGTACTTCGTCGGCAAGCCGAACCCGCTGATGATGCGCTCCGCCCTGAACGCGATCGACGCGCACTCGGAGACGACGGCGATGGTCGGCGACCGCATGGACACCGACGTGGTCTCCGGGCTCGAGGCCGGGATGCACACCGTCCTCGTGCTCACCGGCTCGACCACGCGCGAGCAGGCGGAACGGTTCCCGTACCGCCCGTCGCGCATCGTCGACAGCATTGCCGACCTTGTTGCGGAGCTCGGCTAGCGTCGCGGTCGCCGCGCTGGCGGCGATCGTCGCGCTGCACGTTCACGCGGCGGGCGCCGCGCCGCCGTGCAAGCCCACCGTCTCGCGCGCGTACGCGCAGGGGATCGGGCGGATCGTGCGCACCGGTCGAGACGTCTGGGGCGCGGAGCTGGACAAGAACCCGACCTTCGCGGCGGCGCAGAAGAAGCTGCCGCCGATCCTGTTCGCGACGCAGCGGTCGCACAGGCCGCTGACCAAGAGCGGCGTCTACTACCTGGCGCTGTCGTACCCGACCGGCGCGAACGCGCCCGAGACGTTCGCGCTGCACGTGGCGGACGGCAGCCAGATCATCAGCCGCTTCGTCGGCGGCGAGAGCCTGACGATCGACGTCGGCCGCACCGGCCACGAGCGCTACGGGTCGTGCCTCGCGCGTGCGACACTCGCGACCCTCGCGAACGGCTACCTGCCGATCCTCGAGACCGGCTACACCGACGCGGGCGGCGTGCAGTACACGGAGGAGTCGTTCGCCGGCCGCATCGGCGGCGCGCGCTCGATCGTCAGCTTCGTGAAGCTCGACGTCGACGCCGAGCAGTCCAAGGTCGGCGCGACCGTGCGTCTCGTCTCGTCCGACCCGACGCGCCTCGTCGCCGACCAGGACGTCGTGCACGTCCCGGCCGGGACCGCGCGCACGGTCTACGCCGCGTTCGTGCACGACACGCCGTTACTGAAGCCGATTCGCGCGAACGCGTACACGTACGAGCGCGCACGTACAGCGGTCGCCGACTACTGGGACAACCGGCTCGCGCAGGGGATGCAGTTACAGGTGCCCGACGACACGGTCACCGACGCCGAGAAGGCGATCCTCATCCAGCAGCTGACGCAGGGCTGGCGCTACAGCGTCGGCAACGACTACGAGGAGCTGTCGTACGCGGAGGCGGTCGACACCGCAGAGGTGATGGCGGAGTACGGCTACCGCACCGCGGCCGAGGGGATCCTGCGCTTCACGCTCGCGCGGCTGCCCGACCGATTCAGCTCGCTACGCACCGGCCTGCGGCTGCTCGCGGAAGGCGTCTACTACCAGCTGTACCACGACCGCGCGCTCGTCGACGCCGACGCGACGGACATGGCGACCGTGCTCGACCTGCTCGCGGCGAGGCAGATGCCGAACGGCCTGTTGCAGCCCGAGCCGCTGTCGACGGATCTCGGCGGCGCCGTGACCGGCCTGCCCGAGCAGGTCGCGGTGTGGGAAGGGCTGCTCGCCGCCGGCCGTGTCTGGGCGGTCACCGGCCACCACGACCTCGCAGCGAAGGCGAACGCGATCGTGCTCAAGCTCGAGCCCGCGCTGCGTGCCGCCGTGCGTGCGCACGAGGTGCGGCTGCCGGACGGCTCGATCTTCGTGCCCGACACGCTCGACGGCAAGACGAAGCCGTACAAGCTGATCACGCTCACGCGCAACGGCTCGTACTGGAACCTCGTGATGCCGTACGTGTTCGCGTCCGGGTTCTTCCCGCCGGGCGGCGCGGAGGCGAACGGGATCCTGAAGTACCTCGCGCTGCACGGCGCGCGCCTGCTCGGAGTGCCTCGCGCCGATGCACACGTCGTCTTCGGCAAGGTGAACGGCCAAGGGCTCGGGCAGGTGTACGGGCAGAACGAGATGCGCTTCCTCGCCGACAACGACCAGCCGGATCAGCTCGCGCTCAGCCTCTACGGGCAACTCGGGGTCGCGATGACGCAGGGCACGTTCGTCTCCGGCGAGGCGATCTCGGTGCTCCCGGTCGGGACGTCGTACTACCGCTCGATGTACATGCCGCCGAACCTCGGCGCGAACAGCACGTTCCTCGAGACGTTGCGGCTGCTGCTCGTGCACGAGCGCCGCGGCGCGCGCGGCGCGCCGGACGGGCTCGACCTCGCGTTCTCGACGCCGCCGTCGTGGCTCGCGGACGGGCAGTCGTTCGGCGTGCAGAAGGCGCCGACGAGCTTCGGCACGCTGTCCTACACGGTGACCCGCGACGGCAAGACCGTCACGGCCGACGTCGCCGAGCCGGCGGCCGCGCGCAAGGTGCGTGTCCGCCTGCGGCTACGGCTCCCGGCCGGAACGCGCGTACTGCGCGTGACGGGCGCCTCGTCGTTCGACCGCGCGACGGCGACGGCGACGCTGCCACGACGTGCGCACGTGCACCTCGTCGCGACTCTGTCAGGCCACGCCTAGCTGCTAAATAACCTCTTCACCCCGCAGTGAGGAGGACAGGATGGCGTTGACGATCGGCGACACCGCACCGGACTTCGAGGCGGACTCGACCGAAGGGCGGATCGGCTTCCACGACTGGCTCGGCGACTCGTGGGGCGTGTTGTTCTCGCACCCGAAGGACTTCACGCCGGTGTGCACCACCGAGCTCGGCTACATGGCGCGGATCAAGCCGGAGTTCGACCGCCGCGGCGTGAAGATCATCGGGCTGTCCGTCGACTCCACCGACGACCACGCCGGCTGGGCGAAGGACATCGAGGAGACGCAGGGCACGGCGCCCAACTACCCGATCATCGCCGACCACGACTTCAAGGTCGCCAAGGCGTACGGGATGCTGCCCGCCGACGCGTCGGGCGAAGCCAAGGGCCGCACGCCGAACGACAACCAGACCGTCCGCAACGTGTTCGTCATCGGACCGGACAAGAAGATCAAGCTGGTCCTCGTCTATCCGATGTCGACCGGCCGCAACTTCGACGAGGTGCTGCGCGTCATCGACTCGCTGCAGCTCACCGCGAAGCACAAGGTGTCGACGCCGGCGCAGTGGAAGCCCGGCGAGAACGTGATCATCAGCGGCTCGGTGTCGAACGACGAGGCGAAGGAGCTCTTCGGCGAGTGGGAGTCGCCGAAGCCCTACATCCGCATCGTCAAGCAGCCGGCGTAGCTACACGGCAACGCGTACTTCGCCCGCGACGAGCACGCGCTCGATCTCGACGCGGTCGCTCAGCACGACGACGTCGGCCGGCAGCCCAGGGGCGAGCCGGCCGACGTCGTCCAGGCCGAGAATCGCCGCGGGCACCGAGGTCGCCGCCCCCACCGCCTCCGGCAGCGGCACGCCGAGCGCGTGGTAGTTGCGCACCGCCTCGATCATCGTCAGCACGCTCCCGGCGAGCACGCCGTCGGGCCCGCGCACGGTGCCGTCGTGGACGCTCACGTCGAGGTCGCCGAAGCTGAAGGAACCGTCCGACAGCCCCGCGGCGGTGATCGCGTCGGTGACGAGTGCGACCCGCCCCGACGCGGCACGCCACACGACCTGCGCCGTCTCGGGTGCGAGGTGGATGCCGTCGACGATGATCTGCACGATCACGTCGTCGCGCGCGAGCGCGGCGCCGATGATGCCGGGGTCGCGGTGGCGGAACGGCCGCATCGCGTTGAAGAGGTGCGTCACGGTGCGCACGCCGCGCGCGAACGCGTCGTTCGCCTGCTCGACGGTCGCGTCGCTGTGGCCGAGCGACACGCGCACGCCGCGCCGCAACAGCTCCTCGATCAGCGCGTCCGCGCCGGCCAGCTCGGGCGCCAGCGTCATCAGCCGCACGGGACCGCCGTCCAGGAGGCGGCCCAGCAGCTCCAGGTCGGGGTTGCGCCGCGACGACGCCATGTGCGCGCCCAGCCTCGAGGGGGAGAGGAACGGCCCCTCGAGGTGGACGCCGAGCACGTTCGGCCGGCCGCCCGCGGCGGGCACCTCGCGCATCGCCGCGAGCAGCTGCTCCTCCGGGCTCGTGATCAGGGTGGGCAGGTACGAGGTGACGCCGGTCTCGAGCAGCGCCTCGCCGGCGCGCTTGTACCCCTCGGCGTCCGCGTCGAGGAAGTCGACGCCGCCGAAGCCGTTCACCTGAAGGTCGACGAAGCCCGGCACGGCGATGCCGGCGCCGGCCGGCGCCGCGAGCCCGACACCGGTGATCCGGCCGTCCGACACCTCGACGTCGCCCGGGACGAGCGTCCCGTCGACGAGCGCCGCTGCCACACCGAGCTTCATCGCGGGGAGTGTATGACCGGTTCGAGCAATGGTCAATACCACTAATGGCTGTGATCCCTTGAATGCGGCCGCGCTGGTCTATACCATCTGCGGGGCAATGGCGGCGATCCGGCTCGAGCACGTGTCCAAGCGGTTCGGTGACGTGGCCGCGGTGGACGACGTCTCCCTGGCGATCGAGGACGGCGAGTTCCTCGTCCTCGTCGGCCCGTCCGGCTGCGGGAAATCGACGCTCCTGCGCCTGATCGCGGGCCTGGAGGAGATCACCGGCGGCAGTGTCGTGATCGGCGACAACGACGTAACCGACCTGGCGCCGCGGAGCCGCGACATCGCCATGGTCTTCCAGTCCTACGCGCTCTACCCGCACATGACCGTGCGCCAGAACCTCGGCTACGGGCTGCGGGCTCGGCGCACGCCGAAGCCCGAGGTCGCGCGCCGCGTCGACGAGGTCGCGGAGCTGCTCGGCCTCGACGAGCTGCTCGACCGGCGGCCCGCGCAGCTCTCCGGCGGCCAGCGCCAGCGCGTGGCGATGGGCCGCGCGATCGTGCGCCAGCCGCAGGCGTTCCTGCTCGACGAGCCGCTGTCCAACCTCGATGCGAAGCTGCGCGTCGGCATGCGCGCCTCCCTCGCCCAGCTGCACCAGCGGCTCGGCATCACCACCGTGTACGTCACGCACGACCAGACCGAGGCGATGACGCTGGGGCAGCGCGTCGCGGTGATGCGCGACGGCAAGATCCTGCAGGTCGACCGGCCGCAGCAGCTCTACTCGAAGCCGCGCAACCTCTTCATCGCCGCGTTCATCGGCTCGCCGGCGATGAACCTCGTCGAGGCGACGGTCGAGGGCGGCGAGGTCGCGTTCGGGCAGTACCGCGTGCCGCTCGCATCGCCCCGCGAGCCCGGCCGCGTCGTCCTGGGGATCCGCCCGGAGAGCTTCGAGGACGCGTCGTTCGCGCCCGGGCTGCCGACGATCGACGTCGCGGTCGAGGTGCTGGAAGAGCTCGGCTCCGACTCCCACGTCTTCTTCCACGTCGACGCGCCACCCGTTACCGCAGAGGTGCTGGAGGCGCGCGACGAGGCGATCTTGGCTGGAAATCAGGCACTTTTCGCCGCCCGGGTCGACGAGCGGACGCGCGCCCGCGTCGGCGCGCACGTCGAGCTCGCCGTCGACCCCGGCCGCTTCCACTTCTTCGACCCAGAGACGGGCGACCGTCTGGGGGCCGAGACCCGCGAGCTCGCGACTGCATGACCAAGCAGCGCGAGACCCGTGAGCGCGTGCTCGACCTGATCGAGTCGCTCTCCCCGGGCGACGCGATCCCGTCCGAGCGCCAGCTCAGCGTCGACCTCGGCGTCTCGCGGCTCACCGTGCGCGCGGCGCTCGACGATCTCGTGCGCGAGGGTTACCTGCTGCGCCGCCGCGGCGCCGGCACGTTCGTCAGCGAGCCGAAGGTCGCGAAGGGCGTCGGCACCGTGACCTCGTTCAGCGACGACATGCGCGAGCGCGGCATGACGCCCGCCAGCCGCACGCTCGACCTCTCGGTCGTGCCCGCCGGCGCGCGCCTCGGCCGTATCCTGCACGTCTCGCCGTCCGAGCCGGTCGCGGTCGTCAAGCGCCTCCGCCTGGCGGACGGCGAGCCAATGGCGATCGAGTTGCTGCACGTGCGGCAGTCGCTCGCGCCGGGCCTCACCGCCGGCGACCTCGAGGTCAACTCCTTCTACGACCTGCTCGCGTCGCGGTACCAGGTGGCGATCGTCGGCGGGACGCAGACGGTCGAGCCGACGGTGACGAACGAGGAGGAGTCGAACGCCCTCGGCGTCCCGCTGCACTCGCCGGCGCTGCTCTTCGAGCGCGTCACGCGCGCGGCCAGCGGCGACGTCGTCGAGTTCACCAGCTCGACCTACCGCGGCGACCGCTACCGCCTCGTCTCCGAGCTGGGGGCGGGCGGCGTGCCGGCCGAGCCGATGGGGCTCGCCGCCGGTCTGTCACAGTGGTATTGACAACTCTGTTACCACTGTGCGACGATCCCGAACCAGTGGCAATTGGTCTTAACCAAACCGAGCGGCGCCGAACCCTTCGCGATCACGCCACGACGCGGAGCGAGCGACTGGCCCGCCTGACTTCCGGAGGCTCCAGGTGAAGAGACGCAGCATCGCCGCGTTCTCCGTCGTCGCCGTTCTCGCCGCTGCGGTCATGACCGCGACGTCGGTTGCGTCGACGAAGAAGGCGACGGCCAGCAGCATCACGGTCTGGCTGCAGGTCGACGCGCAGTCCGGTTGGCCGGATCTCGTCGCGGCGGCGAACCAGCAGTTCCAGTCCGACCATCCCGGCACGACGGTCAACGTCCAGTACCAGAACTGGGGCGACCACCTGCAGAAGTTCGACGCGACGCTCGCAGGCGGCGGCGGCCCCGACGTCATCGAGATGGGCAACACCGAGATGACGAAGTACATGGCGGCCGGCGCGTTCGCCGACCTGACGTCGGCCAAGGGCACGTTCGCCAACTCGGCGAACTGGCTCTCGGGCCTCGCCAAGTCCGGCGTCTACAACGGCAAGGTCTACGGCGTCCCGTACTACGCGGGCTCGCGCGTCGTGACCTATCGCTCCGACCTGTTCGCGAAGGCGGGCATCAAGTCGCTGCCGAACTCGCTCGCGGCGTACACCGCCGACGCGAGGAAGCTGCTCGCACACAACAAGCAGAAGGGCTTCTCGCCGTTCTACGTCGCGGGTGAGGACTGGTACTCCGCGATGGGCTTCGTGTTCGACTACGGCGGGGGCATCGCCACCCGCGTGAGCGGCAAGTGGAAGGGGCTCCTCGCGTCGCCGAAGTCGATCCAGGGCCTGACCGCCTACAAGAACTTCTTCATGGCGGCCTCGCGGGCCGGCAAGACCGCGACCGAGGGCGCTCCGGACCCGAACCCGTACGACGTCTACGCGCAGGGTCGCGTCGCGTCGATGATCGGGCCGAGCTGGTTCTCGTGCTGCGTCGGCAAGAAGTACACCGGCGTGACGAAGCAGTTCGTGATGCCGGGCCACGTCAAGGGAACCTCGATGCCGGGCTTCCTCGGCGGCTCCGATCTCGCCGTGCCGATCACGTCGGGCAACAAGTCCCTCGCCATCGACTGGATCAAGGACTTCACCAGCACGCAGAGTGAGAAGGGCCTCCAGGCGAAAGGGAACATCCCGAACGCGACCAACCTGCTCGGCAACAGCGTGAACGAGCGCGCTGCGTCGCGCAGCTGGTTCGTCCCGACGGCGAAGCACTGGGTCGACGTCGAGAACGGCAACATCCTGCGCAACATGCTCGGGCAGATCCTGACCGGCAAGCTCACGGTCAAGCAGGCGGCGCAGTCCGCCAGCGACAACATCGCCTCGGTGCTGAATCAGCCGTAACGAGGCGTTGCAAGGGAGCAGTGCCATCACCGCCGCCGCCGAGACCCCGCGCTTCCGGTCTCGGCGGCGGCGGCTTCTGTTGGAGCGGTCGGCTCCGTACTGGCTGATCCTCCCGACGGTCGCCGCGATCGTCGTCGTGCTGGGCTATCCGCTGTACTGGCTCGCGCGGCTGTCGTTCGAGCGGTACGGCCTCTTCGAGCTGATCCAGCACCACGGCCCGTCCGCCGGGCTGCACAACTACGGCAGCGTCCTGCACGACTCGATCTTCTGGCACACGCTGCTCCGCACGGTGATCTTCACGGCGGTGAACGTCACGCTGACGATGGTGCTCGGCATGGCGATCGCGCTCCTCCTTCGGCAGGTGAGCAGTTGGGTGCGGTTGCTGCTGACGTCGG
>Ga0070741_10013414_pt1 | contig 14478 bp, 14 predicted proteins | sample Coa_R1_4_FD_66440 | JGI IMG/M metagenome (GOLD analysis project Ga0070741, IMG submission 66440) | Surface soil microbial communities from Centralia Pennsylvania, which are recovering from an underground coalmine fire - Coalmine... | ecosystem: Environmental > Terrestrial > Soil > Unclassified ...
TTCTGGCCGTTGATCACGTAGTCGTCGCCGTCACGAACGGCAGTGGTACGCAACGCGGCCAGATCCGTGCCCGCGCCCGGCTCGGAGTAGCCGATCGAGAAGTGCAGTTCGCCCGACGCGATCTTGGGCAGGTAGAACTTCTTCTGCTCGTCGGTGCCGAACGCCATGATCGTCGGAGCGACGCTGTTGATCGTCAGGAAGGGCACCGGCGCGCCGGCGATGGCTGCCTCGTCGGTGAAGATCAAGGCGTCCATGGGCGGGCGGGCCTGGCCACCGAACTCCTCCGGCCAGCTCAGCGTCAGCCAGCCGTCCTTACCCATCTGCGCAACCGTGTCCCGGTAGACAGTGCCGCTGCCCACCTCGCCCTCGCTGGAGCCCAGCGCCTCGACCCGCTCGGGCGTCATCAGTTGGGCGAAGTACGACCGCAACTCGCGGCGCAACTCCTCTTGCTCGGGCGTGTAGCCGATCCGCATCGCGCCGTTCCTTTGCCTTGTGTGGGTACCCAGCAACCACCCCGGTTGTAACACGTTCTAGTCTTGGGGTCCAGCGGTGGTTGTTGTCGGTGGCCCTTCGACCTGGTCGTATTGTGGGTCCTGCGTCAAGACAGGTGCCGTCCGGGTTAGTGCTAGGAGGTTGTCGTGCGGGTGGAAGTGGATCGCGATCGGTGTGAAGGCAACGCCGTCTGCGTGGGAATCTCGCCAGACCTGTTCGATCTCGACGACGAGGACTACGCGGTGGTCAAGAAGGATCCGGTGCCGGCTGACGAGGAGGACCTCGCCGAGCAGGCAATCGCCGAATGCCCACGCGCCGCGTTGCTCCGCAAGGACTAGAGGTATTCATAAATTGAGCGCATCTGAGCTGACGGTGCCCGATGGTCGCTCGGGCGAGCCTCGCTCCGACCTCTCCGGCCGCGTCGCGGTAGTGACCGGTGCCGCTGCCGGGCTCGGCCGGGCGGAGGCCATCGGGCTCGCCCAGGCCGGGGCCACCGTCGTCGTCAACGACATCGACTCCGCATTGAAGCGCTCCGACGTCTTCGACGAGATCAAGGCCGCCGGTAGCAAGGCCGTCGCGGTAGCCGGTGACGTAAGCGAGCGGTCGACCGCCGATGAAATGGTCGCCAGCGCTGACCGTGAAGGCGGCCTCGACATCGTCGTCAACAACGCCGGCATCACTCGCGACAAGATGCTGTTCAACATGAGCGACGAGGACTGGGACCTCGTCATCAACGTGCATCTGCGTGGACATTTCCTGTTGACCCGCAACGCGGCTGCCTATTGGCGTGCCAAGGCGAAAGAGGCGGACGGCCGGATCTTCGGTCGGCTGGTCAACACCTCGTCGGAGGCCGGGCTGTCCGGCCCCGTGGGTCAGGCGAACTACGGTGCGGCCAAGGCCGGCATCACCGCGCTGACGCTCACCGCCGCGCGCGCTCTCGGCCGCTACGGCGTGTGCGCGAACGCGATCTGCCCGCGGGCCCGCACGGCGATGACGGCCGAGGTGTTCGGCGAGGCACCCGAACTCGGTGACGACGACATCGATCCGCTGTCCCCGGAGCACGTCGTGACGCTGGTGCGGTTCCTGGCATCGCCCGCGGCGGAGTCGGTCAACGGACAGCTGTTCATCGTCTACGGGCCGACGGTGACTCTCGTCGCCGCGCCGACGGCCGAGCATCAGTTCGTCGCAGACGGGTCCGCGTGGGCGTCGAACGACCTGAGCGCGGCGATGCAGAAGTACTTTGCTGACCGGGATCCAGACCTGACGTTCGCGGCCACCCAATTGATGGCGCCCTGACGGTGACACTGGCGTCAATCCGTCGCAACTTTACAGCTAGAACACGTTACAGAACTCTGTGTGGCAAGTCACTGTGAACTGGACAAACGAGCGAGTTTTGTCTCGTTTTCAGTTCTTTGACACCGCGAACGTGTTCTAGTTAGTATGATCCGGCTCACACCGCGTCACACCGAAGTTAATGGTGAAAAGGGTGCGTGGCCAGCGGGTTTCCTGGCTTCGCCCACAGAGCGTCGCTACACCTCACGTCCGAGAGGGGGGCCGGAGTGAAGGATCAGCTTGCGGTTCCCGCCCGGGCCGTCGGCGGCTTCATGGAGATGTCGATCGAGACATTCCGAGCCGTCTTCCGCCGCCCCTTTCAGTTCCGGGAATTTCTCGAGCAGACCTGGATGATCGCGCGCGTCTCGATTCTGCCGACGTTGCTCATCGCGATCCCTTTCACCGTCCTGGTCTCCTTCACCCTCAATATCCTTCTGCGCGAGATCGGCGCGGCGGATCTGTCAGGTGCGGCCACCGCGTTCGGCACAGTCACCCAGCTCGGCCCGGTGAGCACTGTGCTGGTTGTGGCGGGGGCGGGCGCAACGGCAATTTGCGCCGACCTGGGTGCCCGCACGATCCGCGAAGAGATCGACGCGATGAAGGTGCTCGGCATCGATCCCATTCAGCGGCTGGTGGTACCGCGCGTGCTGGCGTCGACGTTGGTGGCGGCGCTGCTCAACGGCCTGGTCGTGGCGATCGGCCTGTCGGGTGGGTACGTGTTCTCCGTCCTGCTGCAGGGGGTCAACCCGGGAGCGTTCATCAATGGCCTGACCGTCTTGACCGGACTTGGCGAGCTCGTCATCTCGGAGGTGAAAGCCTTGCTCTTCGGTGTCTGCGCCGGGCTGGTCGGCTGCTACCGGGGTCTGACGGTCAAGGGCGGCCCGAAGGGCGTGGGAGAGGCCGTCAACGAGACGGTGATCTATGCCTTCATCTGCCTGTTCGTCATCAACGTGCTGATGACGGCGATCGGCGTGCGAGTGCTGGTGCGCGGATGAGCGCTTGCGCGAAGAGGAGACGGCAGCGATGAGCGCGAAGCGGGGCCGGGTGTGAGCCAACTCGGCAGCTACGACATCACCCTGCGCATGCGCAGGGCGTTCGCATGGGTGCCGAAAGCCGTCGACTCATTCGGCGAACAGGCGTTGTTCTACGGCGAATCCCTGCGCTGGATGCCCAACGCGATACGGCGCTACCGCAAGGAGACGCTGCGGCTGATCGGCGAGATGGCGCTGGGCTCTGGAGCGCTGGTGATGGTTGGCGGCACGGTCGGCGTCGCGGCATTTCTGACGTTGGCATCCGGCGGCGTCCTTGCCGTGCAAGGCTATTCATCCCTCGGAAACATCGGCATCGAGGCGTTGACGGGCTTTTTGTCCGCGTTCCTGAACGTCCGGATCGTCGCGCCGGTGATCGCGGGCATTGCGCTGGCTGCCACCATCGGTGCGGGCACCACCGCGCAGCTGGGTGCGATGCGCATCGCCGAGGAGATCGATGCCGTCGAATCGATGGCTGTGCACTCGGTGTCGTACCTGGTGTCGACGCGCATGGTGGCCGGCCTGGTCGGAATCATCCCGTTGTATTCGTTATCGACGCTCGCGGCGTTCTTCGCGGCGCGGTTCACCACTGTCTACATCAACGGCCAGTCGGGAGGTCTGTACGACCACTACTTCAACACATTCCTGAACCCGACTGACCTGCTGTGGTCGTTCTTGCAGGCCATCGTGATGGCAATCGCGGTGATGCTCGTGCATACGTATTACGGCTACAACGCATCGGGCGGGCCCGTCGGCGTCGGCATCGCCGTCGGTCAGGCGGTGCGTACGTCACTGATCACGGTCGTCATCATCACTTTGTTCATCTCCCTGGGCGTGTACGGCGCCTCCGGTAACTTCAACCTCTCCGGATAAAGGAAGGGAACGTGTCCAGGACTGGGGCCATCAGGATCGCCGCGCTCGTGCTCGCGGTGATCGTTGTCGGGTTCATAGTCCTGTCCTATCTCGCCTACATTGCCGCCTTCAGCCCCACTGACACGGTGACGGTGATGTCACCCCGGGCGGGCTTGGTGATGGATCGCGACGCCAAGGTCAAATACCGGGGCGTCCAGATCGGCAAGGTGAAAGGCATTGCGTACAAGGATGATCGAGCGCAGCTGACGCTGGCGATCGACAGCGGCCAGATGCACTACATCCCGTCGAACGCGACAGTGCACATCGCCAGCACGACGGTGTTCGGAGCCAAATCGGTGGAGTTCATCGTGCCCGACAATCCGTCCGGCACGCCCCTGCGGCCCGGCGCGACGGTGCAGGTTCAATCGGTGCAACTGGAAGCCAACACGTTGTTCCAGAACCTGGTCGACCTATTGCACAAGATCGACCCGGTCAATCTCAACGTCACCCTGAGCGCCATCGCCGCGGGCTTGCGCGGGCACGGCGACGATCTCGGAGCCACCTTCGCCGGCCTGAATCAGTATCTGTCGAAGCTGAATCCGAAGTTGCCGACGTTGGAGTCGGATGTTCAGCAGGCCGGAGTGGTGGCCGGTATTTACGGGGACGCGGGGCCGAACCTGGGTACCGTGCTCGACAATGTTCCGACGATCAACAAGACCATCGTCGACGAGCGGGACAACCTGAACGCGACGCTGATGGCTGCAATTGGTTTGGGTAACAACGGATATGCGACGTTGGCACCGGCTGAGGACGATCTGATTGCCGCATTCCAGCGGTTGCGCGCGCCGCTGAAGGTGCTCTCGGACTACTCCCCCGAATTCGGCTGCATCCTGCAGGGCATAAAGAGGTTGGGCGACAAGACAAGTCGCCTCCTCGGTGGTATCAAACCCGGTGCGATGGTGAACTCCGACTTTGTGCTGGGCACTCCGTCGTACACCTACCCTGAGAGCCTGCCGATCGTGAACGCCACCGGCGGACCCAACTGCCGCGGACTACCCGAGGTGCCAAGCAAGATGTTCGGTGGCTCGTGGTACCACACGCCGTTCCTGGTCACCGATAACGCGTTGATTCCCTACGAACCGTTCACCGAGGTGCAGGTGGACGCGCCGTCGACACTGCAATTCTTGTTCAACGGCGCATTCGCTGAACGGGATGATTTCTGATGAGTAGCGCCTGCGCGAAGAAGAGGGGGCCGCGATGAGTCACCGCGCGGTGCTGATCAAGGTCACGATTTTTGCCGTCGTGATGGTGCTCGTCGCGGCGGCCCTGGTGATCGTCTTCGGTCAATTCCGCTTCTCGCCGACCAACAGCTACCACGCCACTTTCTCCGACGCCACGCGGCTGAAGGGTGGCTCGAAGGTGCGCATCGCCGGCGTCGACGTCGGCCGGGTCGAGAGCGTCAAGCTGAATCCCGACACCACGGTCGACGTCGCCTTCACGGTCGACAAGAAGTACCAGATGTACACCTCGACGCGGGCATTGATCCGCTACGAAAACCTCACGGGCGACCGGTTTCTCCAGATCGCTTCGGGCCCAGGAGAACTGCGCAAGCTCGGCGCGGGCGGCACCATCGATATCGCCCACACCGAGCCGGCGTTGGACCTCGATGCCTTGCTTGGTGGATTGCGCCCAGTGCTCAAGGGGCTCGACGGGAACAAGATCAACGAGATCAGCAACGCGATCATCGAGCTGCTGCAGGGTCAGGGCGGCGCGTTATCGGATCTGCTGTCCAGCACCGGTTCCTTCACCCAGACCTTGGCCAACCGTTATCAAGTCGTCTCGGACGTGATCCACAACCTGAACACGGTGCTGGGTACCGTCGACGCGAAAAGCACCGAATTCGATGCCAGCGTCGACAAGCTTCAAAAACTGGTTACCGGTTTAGCGCAGGGCCGCGACTCCATCGCCGGAGCCATTCCACCGTTGGCCTCTGCAACGAACGATCTCACGGACTTGCTCCAGAAGTCACGGCGTCCGATCCAGGGCGTCCTCGAGAACACCCGTCCGTTGGCGACGGAGCTCGACAACCGCAAGGACGAGGTCAACAGAGTGATCGAACCGCTTGCGGAGAATTACTTGAGGCTCAACGCGCTTGGCGCCTACGGCTCGTACTTCAATTACTACATCTGTGAGGTAAGGCTCAAGATCAACGGTCCGTCGATCGGTTACCCGGGCCAGATCCCCGGGGCCACCCCGTCGGACAGCGACATCATCGTGCCGTTCGCAGAACAACCGGACCTGTCGAAGGGCAGGTGTTCCGAAAATGGATAAGACGATTCGCACCGGCATCTTCGGGATCGCGGTAGTGGTGTTCGTGGTGTTAGTGGCGTTTGGCTACTCAAAGCTGCCGTTCTTCCCGCAGGGCAAGCCGTTCGAGGCGTATTTCAGTGACGCCGGCGGCATCTCGCCGGGCAACACCGTCACCGTATCGGGCATTCCGGTCGGCAAGGTGACCAGCGTGGAGTTGGCCGGCGACGTCGCGAGGGTGAACTTCACCGTCGACCGCAAGGTCAAAGTCGGCGATCAATCCTTGGTGGCGATCAAGGTGAACACGATCCTCGGGGAAAAATCATTGGCGGTGACCCCGCGCGGACGTGGGGAGTCGACGTCGATACCACTGGCCCGTACCACGACGCCGTACACGCTGAATGACGCGTTGCAGGATCTCGGGCAGAACTCCGCCGAACTCGACAAGCAGAAGACCACGCAGGCGCTGCAGGTGTTGACCGACGCATTGCACGACGCGACACCGCAATTGCGCCAAGCGCTCGACGGGGTGGCCGCGTTGTCGCGGTCAATCAACGCCAACGACGAGGCGCTTGCGCAGTTGTTAGCCCGTGCGAAATCCGTCACCAAAGTGCTCGCCGACAGGGCCGCGCAAGTCAACCAGCTTGTCGTCGACGGCAACCAGCTGTTCGCCTCGCTCGACGAACGCCGAACGGCGATAAGCAATTTGATCTCTGGCATCGAGCCCGTGTCCCGTCAGCTATCGGGCTTCGTGGCCGACAACCGCCGTGAATTCGGACCAGCGCTCACCAAGCTCAATCTTGTGTTGGACAACTTGCTGCAACGCCGCGCACATATCAGCGAGGCGTTGAAACGACTGCCGCCCTACGCCACAGCGCTGGGTGAATCGGTCGGCTCCGCTCCTGGGTTCATGGTCAACCTCCCGAACTCGTTGCCTGGCACGGCGACGCAGGAAGTGCTGTTGGATCTCTACTTCCAACCGGGCAAGCTGCCCGCGAGCCTGGCCGACTATCTGCGCGGCTTCATCACCCAGCGGATCCTGATACAGCCGAAGTCGCCATGACGGGTAACAGATGGGTGCGCTACGGCATCATCGCGGCACTGGTGGTGGCGCTGGTCGGCGGTGTGTACGTGCTCTGGCCCGGGCGCCGTGGTCACAAAGTGGTCGGATACTTCGCCTCAGCGGTGGGGCTGTACCCGGGTGACGACGTGCGCGTCGTGGGCGTACCGGTAGGTACCGTCGACTCGATTGAGCCGCAACCAGATTCGGTCAAGATCACGATGAAGGTTCGCGACGGTGTCAAGATTCCGGCCGACGCACGCGCGATCATCATGTCGCCCAACATCGTTGCGGCACGCTTCATTCAGCTCACTCCGCCGTACAAGGGCGGCTCGGTATTGGCCGACGGCGGCTCGATCGGGCTGGATCGCACGGCGATCCCAGTCGAGTGGGACGAGGTCAAGTCGGAGCTGACCAAGCTGAGCACCCAACTTGCGCCGCAGGCGGCGCAGATGCAAGGCCCGATCAGTGCGTTCGTGAACCAGGCCGCCGATACCCTGGACGGAAACGGCGACTCGTTCCGGAGGGCACTGACCGAACTGTCACAGACCGCGGGCCGTCTCGGCGACTCACGCACCGACCTGTTCGGAACGGTCAAGAACTTGAAGATCCTGATCGACGCGCTGTCGAAGAGCAACGACCAAATCGTCCAATTCAGCGGCCATTTGGCGTCCGTGTCTCAGGTGCTCGCCGACAGCTCGGCGAACCTCGACGCCACGCTCGGAACGTTAAACCAGGCGCTTTCCGATATCCGGGGGTTCCTGCACGACAACAACGACGCGTTGATCGGCCAGATCAACAAGCTGGCGGACTTCACGAGCCTGCTGTCGAACCAGAGCGACGACCTCGAGCAGGTATTGCACGTATTCCCGAACGCGCTCGCCAACTTCTACAACATCTACGACCCGGCGCAGGGCGAGGCGTACGGCGTGCTCGGCCTGCCCGAGTTCGCCAATCCGGTGCAGTTCGTCTGCGGTATCTTCGACGCCGCCGGCACCACCGACAACATCAAGCGGACCGAGATCTGCCGCGAACGGATGGCTCCGGTGCTGCGCCGCCTGGCGATGAACTACCCGCCCTTCATGAGTCACGGGATCAACACGATCACCGCCTACAAGGGCCAGATCATCTACGACACGCCGGCCACCGAGGCCAAGTCCAAGACCTATATCCCCTATCTGCAGTGGGTTCCTTCGCAGGGCAAGTTGCCTCCTCGTTCGGGCGAGGGGACGGACCCCAGCTCATTGTTGTTGCCGCCCAACCCCGCTCCGGGTCCACCCCCGCCTGCGCAGCCCTTCACGCTCGGTCCGGTAGTGGCGCCGGGACCACCTGCCGGCCCGCCGCCGGGGCCACCTGCAGCGGAACCCGGCGGTTACCCAGCCGAGGGTGTCCCGCCGATGCAGCCTGTCGGACCGGACCAGCCAGGAGCGGGCGGATGACGCGAAAGTCACTGGGCCTCAAGCTGAGTCGCACCTGCCGACGCACGCTCGCGATTGGTTCTGGCGCGCTGCTACTGGCAGGCTGCCAGATGGGCGGATTGAACTCGTTGAACATGCCCGGCACCGCCGGCCACGGTGCGGGTTCATACAGCATCAACATCGAAGTGCCGGATGTGGCCACCCTCCCGCAGAACTCGCCGGTGATGGTGGACGACGTCACCGTCGGCAGCGTCTCCGGCGTGTCGGCGGTGCAACGACCTGACGGCAGCTTCTATGCCGCCCTGAGGATTTCGCTGGACGGAGACGTCAAGCTGCCGGCCAATGCCACTGCCAGAGTGGCGCAGACGTCGTTGCTGGGCTCCCTGCATGTCGATTTGAATCCCCCGGTGGGCGAACCGCCGGTCGGCCAGCTTCGCGACGGTTCGACGATTCGGCTGGCCCAAACGGGTAGCTATCCGACCACCGAGGAAGTGCTGTCCGCCTTGGGCGCCGTGGTGAACAAGGGCAATCTTGGTGCGCTGCAAGACATTACGAACGAGGCATACGCCGCCGTCGCTGACCGGCAGGGTTCCTTCGCCGGTCTCATTCCACGCCTCGCCGAGTTCACCGCATCCCTTGATCGGCAGACCAATGACATCATCGCCACAGCCGAAGGCCTGAACCGCTTCGCTGTCGTGCTGGCTCAGCACAAGGACAGTCTGGCCCGGACCCTCGACACCCTGCCGAAGGCGCTGCAGGTTCTCAACGACAACCGGGCCAACATCGTCGATGCATTCGCCGCCCTCGGCAAGCTGGCCAGAGTGGCCTCGCATGTTTTGACGGAGAGCAAGGACGACCTGGCCAAGGACCTGATCGATATCTACGCATTGATCAAGCCGCTCAACGACAACCGCGCCGACTTGGTTTCCGACCTCGACAGCCTGGTCACGTTCCCGTTCCCCGAGCATGCCGTGCCGAAAGTGGCCCGGGGCGACTATTTCAACATCTTCGAAGTGTTCGACCTGACGATCCGCCGCCTCGGCGAGACGATCTTCGCGACGTCGTTCTTTGACCCGAACATGAAGCATCTCAATGAAGTCGTCAATCCGCCCGACTTTCTCGTGGGGGCGATGGCCAACCTATCCGGACAGGCTGCCGATCCGTTCAAGATTCCGCCGGGCACCGCGTCCGGCGAGGAGGTGCCGCCGAACTAATGACTCGACTGGTGCGCATACAGCTCACGATCTTCGCCATCGTCACGGTGCTCAGCGTCGGCGCGATCGCACTGTTCTACCTTCACCTTCCGGCGAAGTTCGGGCTCGGCGCGTACACCATCACCGCCGACTTCGTCAAGGCCGGCGGGTTGTACAAGAACGCGAACGTGGCCTATCGCGGGGTGACAGTCGGTCGCGTCGAGGACGTTTCGCTGACCAACGATGGTGTCGCTGCGCGTATGCGCCTCAACAGTGACGTCAAGATTCCCGAGAACGTGACGGCGACCGTCAAGAGCGTGTCGGCCGTGGGCGAGCAGTACGTCGACCTGGTGCCGCCGGCCAATCCGGCCAAGGCCTCGCTCGCAAACGGTGCGCGGATCGGAAAGGACCGAACCGCGATCCCCCAAGACATTTCCGAACTGTTGACCAAAGCTGACCAACTGGTCAGCAGTATCAACAACGCCCGGTTGCAAGATCTGTTGCGAGAGACGTTCAAGGCGTTCAACGGCACCGGGCCAGAACTCGCCCGGCTGATCCAGTCGTCGCGCCTACTTATCGATGAGGCCAACGCAAGCTGGCCGGAGACGTCACAGTTGATCGACCAGGTGGGTCCGTTCCTCGAGGCGCAGATCCGTAGCGGCGACGACATCCGAACGCTGGCAGACGGTTTGGCGCGCTTCACTACCGAGCTCGCGAATGCCGATCCACAGTTTCGGGAGACACTAACCCTTGCACCCGGGGCAACCGATGAGGCCAATGCCACGTTCAGCGGCATCCGGCCATCGTTCCCGGTGCTCGCCGCGAGCCTGGCGAATCTCGGCCGCATCGGGGTGATCTATCGCCGGTCGATCGAACAGGGGCTGGTCATCTTTCCCGCCACGGAGGCGGCCCTTCAAACGATCGCCGGTCAACTTCCCCCGGAGGAAGGCGCCAAGCAGGGCTTCAAGATCTCGATCAACGATCCGCCCCCGTGCAATACCGGGTTTTTGCCGCCGCAGTTCATCCGTACACCTGAGGACACCACACTGCGTGATCTACCGACCGACATGTATTGCAAAGTGGCACAAAACGATCCGATGGTAGTGCGTGGCGCCAGGAACTACCCATGCCAGGAGTTCCCGGGCAAACGCGCGCCGACCATTCAGCTTTGCCGCGACCCCCGCGGTTACGTCCCGGTGGGTAACAGCCCGTGGCGCGGGCCGCCGGTGCCAACGGGCACACCGGTAACTGACCCGCGAAACATCTTGCCGCCCAACAAGTTCCCCTACATCCCGCCGGGCGAAGACCCAGATCCGGGCTATCCGGTTGCGCCAGGTGCTCTCCCGCCGGGAGTGCAGCCCGGACCGGGCCCTGCGCCGAACCAACCGTGGCCGTATATCCCTCCACCCAACGACAACGGGCCGCCGCCGCCGGAGACGGCCTGGATCCCGCCGGCTCCGTATCCGAACGCGTGGCCCCCGCCGGCCAATCCACAGCCGCCGCCGGGTCCACTGTCGCCGGGACCCTATAACCCGGTGGTGCCGCCACCGGGTCCGGCACCGGGTCCCCCGCCGCCGCCGAACCCGGCCGACCTGCCGCCTGCCGACGTGAGTCCGCCTCAAGCCAGCGGTCCCGCGTACGGTACCTACGACAAAAACACCGGAGTCTTTATCGACCCCGCCGGCGGGACCGGCGTGTACGCGCCGGCCGCGGCCAACATGCGCCCACAAGAGAATTGGGTTGATCTGATGCTGGACCCAAGGCAGACGTAATGAGCTCAACACCCTCCCCGTCTTCGCAGACGGTGCGCCGGCGCGCGTCCCGCGCGGCCGGTCCCGCTGGTAGTGGCACCGCCGAACCCACAATCGTCCGGATCGAGAAGCCGGACGCCGACCGCAAGCCGTCGGTATCCAAGGTCCGCAAGTCAACAGCGCCGCCACGCCGAATGGCGCATCGACGGCTGGTTGCATTGTGCGCGTTGGCATTCGGGTTCATCGGGTGCGCGGCCGTCGCGACGACCGTGGTGCTGCTATTGATGGAGAAGAGCCACATCGAGGCGACGCAGGCCCGCGATCAACGGTTCGTCGACACCGCCACGCAGACCGTCGAGAACATGTTCAGCTTCAAGCAGTCCAACATCGAAGACAGCGTCAACCGGTTCTACGCCGGCACCAGCGGGCCGTTGCGCGACATGCTGAGTCAGAACAACAACGTGCAGAACCTCAAGTTGATCTTCCACGACACGGGCGGCAGTTCGGAGGCCGTGATCAACGGCGCGGCGATGGAAAGCTTCGACGACATCAGCAAGAACGCGTCGGTGCTCGTGTCGGCGCGCGTCACCCGAAGCGACATGAACGGAAACAACAGGCCGTCTGAGCCGTACCGGATGCGCATCATCGTGCACGAGGACGACGACGGCACGATGACGGCCTACGACCTCAAGTACCCCAACGGCGGAAATTAATGACGAAGCTGCTCGCGAGAGTTACTGCGGCCCTTGCGATCCTGCTTGCCGCGGCGTTCGTCGCGCTTGCTGGCGGAGGTGGCTGGCTGTACTGGAACCGGGTGGAACTGCGCGCCGAGCAGGCCACGCGCGATGAACTCGGGTCGCTCGCACAGAAACAGATCCCGAAGGTGTTCGGTTACGACTACCAAACTGTCGGGCAAAGCCTGCGCGAGGACTACGCATTTCTGACGCCCGCCTACCGTCACGAGTTCGAATCGAAGGCCAACTCCGACATCATTCCGCAGGCTCGAGAACGACAAATTATGAGCCAGGCCAACGTCGTCGGCGTGGGTGTCATGGAGGCGCGCCGTAACTCTGGATCGGTGTTGGTGTTCATCAACCGTACGGTCAGCGACAAGACGAACCGCCAACAGCCGATCTACGACGGAGCGCGACTGAAGGTCGATTACGTACGCGTCGACGGTAAGTGGTTGATCAACTACATCACGCCGATTTAGCTATCGCCGCCCCCGACGGGCTTGGCCGACAGCGCCTCGAGGAACGACCGTGCCCACTGGTCGACGTCGTGGGTTAGCACCTGCCGGCGCATCGCCCGCATCCGGCGGCGGCCCTCCTCGGGTGATTGATTCATCGCCGCCTCAACGGCGTCCTTGACGCCTTCCAGGTCATGGGGGTTGACCAGATAGGCCTGATTGAGTTCGTTTGCGGCCCCGGTGAATTCGCTCAGAATGAGCGCACCGCCCAAGTCGCTGCGGCAGGCCACGTATTCCTTTGCGACCAGATTCATCCCGTCGCGCAGGGGTGTCACCAGCATCACATCGCTGGCGACGTAGAACGCGATCAACTCGTCGCGAGGCAGTGGCCGATGAATGTAATGCACGACCGGATGACCGACTTCGCCGTATTCGCCATTGATGTGTCCGACTTGGCGCTCGATGTCTTCGCGGAGAACCTTGTAGCTTTCGACGCGTTCGCGGCTCGGCGTTGCCAGCTGGACCATCACGGTGTCGTCGCGTTTGGCCCGGCCCGCGGCGAGAAGCTCCGAAAACGCTTTCAGCCGAACGTCAATGCCCTTCGTGTAGTCGAGGCGGTCAACCCCTAACAGAATCTTACGAGGGTTGCCCAGCTCCGACCTGATCTCGCGGGCGCGCTGCCGAGTGCGGCGATCTCGACCCTTGTGGTCGAGGTCGGCGGAGTCGATGGAGATCGGGAACGCGCCGACACGCACAGTGCGCGAATCGTATTCGATCTCGCCGAGCCGAGACCGCAGACCGATGGTGCCGCGCGATGTGGTGGCGCCGACCAGCCGCCTGGCCAGGATCAGAAAATTCTGCGCTCCACCGGGGAGCTGGAAGCCCACCAGATCAGCACCGAGCAATCCCTCGACGATCGCTGTGCGCCAGGGCATTTGAAGGAACAGCTCGACCGGCGGGAAGGGGATGTGCAAAAAGAAGCCAATGGTCAGGTCGGGCCGAAGCTCTCTCAGCATCTTCGGGACGAGCTGCAGCTGGTAGTCCTGCACCCAGACGGTCGCGTTGGGTGCCGCAGCGCGCGCAGTGGCCTCGGCGAAGCGGCGATTCACGTCGACGTATCGGTCCCACCACTCGCGGTGGTAGATGGGTTTGACGATCACGTCGTGGTACAGCGGCCACAGGGTGGCGTTGGAGAAGCCCTCGTAGTACTCCTGGACGTCTTCGGTACTCAACCGCACCGGGCACAGGTGCAGGCCCTCCTGGACGATGGGTTCCTCGTCGGCGTCTGGAACGCCCGGCCAGCCGATCCATGCGCCCTGACGTCGGCGAAGGAGCGGTTCGAGGGCGGTGACGAGACCGCCGGGGGAGCGTTTCCAGGTCGTCGTGCCGTCGGGGAGCTGTTCCAAGTCGACTGGCAGCCGATTGGCGACGACGACAAATTCTGAGCCCTTTCCGCGGTCGGTGGACGTGCCGGTTTGTTCCGCGGCAGGGCTCATCTACGACTCGTTCTTGGCGGGTCCAATACCGAGCATCGACAGGAAGACCCGGCATTCGTCGGCGTCGGTCGCATACGCAGCAACGACGCGGCGGGCCTGCCGTGCGGTGCTGTCGGCCAGGGGCTCCACGTCGCCGAGCTCGGCATGGTCAGATTTTGCGGGCATGAATCAACTGTAGGTGAAGAGCGGTGCTCCTCACACGCGCGGCCCGTGGTTCGATGCTAGAACGTGTTCCAGTCTTGGCATAAGGGGATGTGGTGGTGGAGCTGTTACTGACGGACCGGACCTGCCTGGTGACGGGCGGCGGGAGCGGAATCGGCAAGGGCGTGGCCACCGCGCTCGTCGACGCCGGTGCGCGAG
>Ga0070741_10013415_pt1 | contig 14477 bp, 13 predicted proteins | sample Coa_R1_4_FD_66440 | JGI IMG/M metagenome (GOLD analysis project Ga0070741, IMG submission 66440) | Surface soil microbial communities from Centralia Pennsylvania, which are recovering from an underground coalmine fire - Coalmine... | ecosystem: Environmental > Terrestrial > Soil > Unclassified ...
CGCACGCGCCCTCCCCGGCTACCTCCGCTGGTACAACCAGCACCGACCACACAGCTCGATCGGCGGCCGGCCACCGATCAGCCGCGTCTCGCAGGTCTGTGGGTCCCACAGCTAGACGGCGCCGATCGGAGCCGCCGGACGGGAGCCACGTGCCCGCCCGGTACAGTGCGCGGACCCGAATGAGCTCGCTGCCGCCGCTTCCGTACGACGACTGGGAGCCGACGAAGCAGACGCTGCACCTGTGGGCGCAGATCGTCGGGAAGGTGAAGCTGGCCACGTCGCCGCCGAAGAACCACTGGTGGCACGTGCCGCTCTACCTCGACGTCCACGGGCTGACCACCCGGCTGCTGCACGGAGCGGACGGCCGGCCCTTCGAGATCCGGTTCGACCTCGTCGGGCACCGGCTCGTCGTCGAGACGGGCCAGGCGGAGGACTCGTTCGCGCTCGCGGACGGGTTGTCGGTCGCGGAGTTCGACCGGCGGCTGCACGCGATGCTCGCGGGCCTCGATCTCGACGTGCCGATCGTGGAGCGCCCGTTCGGCGTAGCGACGACCACCCCGTTCCCGGAGGACACCGAGCACCACTCGTACGACGCCGAGGCGGTCGAGCGGTTCCGGCGCGTGCTGGACTGGAGCGGGACCGTCCTCGAGGAGTTCGCCGGGTGGTTCGACGGCAAGCAGAGCCCCGTGCACCTGTTCTGGCACTCCTTCGACCTCGCGCTGACGCGGTTCAGCGGACGCCGGGCGCCCGAGCTCGCGGACGCCGACCCCGTCACCCGGGAGGCCTACACGCACGAGGTGGTGTCGTTCGGCTTCTGGGCCGGCGACGACCGGGTCCGCGAGCCGGCGTACTACTCCTACACCGCGCCGGAGCCCGACGGCCTGCGCGGGCGCCCGATCGCACCGGAGGGCAGGACGCGCTGGGTCGAGACGGGCGGCGGCTCGCTCGCGGTTCTCCCCTACGACGACGTGCGGAGCGCAGCGGATCCGAGGGCGACGGTGCTGGAGTTCCTCGAGAGCGCGTTCGAGGCCGGCGCGGACGCGGCCGGCTGGAACCGCGCCGAGCTGCGCTCGACGTGGTGTCCGCCGCTGCCCTGAGCCGGTGATCTTCGAGTTCGGCACCCGGCAGGAGCTGCAGCTACTCGGGCTGCTGATCACCGGCGCCGTGCTGCTGATCCTGGCGGGGCCGCTCCGGATCCCCTACCCGATCCTGCTGGTGCTCGGCGGGCTCGTGCTCGCCTTCGGGCCCGGCGTGCCGAAGGTGACCATGCCGCCGGAGGTCGTCCTCGTCGGCATCCTGCCGCCGCTCCTCTACCAGACCGCCTACGCGACCGGCCTCCGCGAGCTGCGGAAGAACCTGCGGCCGATCTCGCTGCTCGCGGTGGGCCTGGTGGTGACGACCACGTGCGGCGTCGCCGTGGTCGCCCACGAGCTCACCGAGCTCGGGTGGGCGGAGTCGTTCGTGCTCGGCGCGGTCGTGTCGCCGACCGATCCGATCGCTGCCACGTCGATCGGTCGCCGGCTCGGGATCCCGCGCCGCCTGGTCGACGTGATCGAGGGCGAGGCGCTGGTCAACGACGGGACCGCGCTCGTGCTCCTGCGGACGGCGATCGTCGCGTCGGTCTCGGGGTCCTTCTCGCTGTGGGACGCGGGCTGGCGGCTCGCGCTGAACGTCGTCGGCGGGATCGCGTTCGGGCTGGCGGTCGGCTACGTGATCCGGCGAGTCCGGCGCGTGCTCGACAACCCGCCGCTCGAGGTGACGATCGCCTTCCTGACCGGCTACTTCACGTTCCTGCCGGCGACGGCGCTGCACGTGTCGGGCGTGCTCGCGGTCGTCACCGCGGGCGTCTACATGGGCTGGTACACGCCCGAGCTGACCACCGTGCAGACCCGGCTGCAGGGCGAGGGCTTCTGGAGCGTGCTCATCTTCCTCCTCAACGTGCTGCTCTTCGGCCTGGTCGGCCTGCAGCTGCGCCCGGTGCTCGACGGGCTGTCCGGACACGGCGGCTGGTCGCTCGTCGGCGACGCGGCCGTGATCGTGCTCGCCGTGATCCTCCTGCGGATCGTCTGGGTGTTCCCGGCGACCTACCTGCCGCGGTGGCTGGTCCCGCGGATCCGTGAGCACGACCCGTCGCCGCCGTGGCGCTACCCGGCGTTCATCGGCTGGACCGGCATGCGCGGCGCCGTGACGATCGCCGCCGCCCTGCTGATCCCGCTCGAGACGGACGCGGGCTCGCCGCTCCCGGGCCGCGACCTGATCGTGTTCTTCGCCTTCGCCGTCGTGCTCGGCACCCTCGTCGGCCAGGGCCTGTCGCTGCCGCTCGTGATCCGCGCGCTGCGGCTGGAGGAGGACGACTTCGGCGCCGAGTCGGAGGAGGCGCACGCCCGCGTCCGCGCGGCCGAGGCGGCGCTGGAACGCCTCGACGAGCTGGCCGCCGAGGACTGGGTGCTCGACGACACCGCCGAGCGGCTGCGCGGCGCCTACCGGTTCCGGATCGACCGCTTCACCGCACGCCTCGACCCCGACGGCGACGGCAAGATCGAGAAGCGCTCGCTGAAGTTCCAGAAGCTGCGCCGGGAGCTCCTCGAGGCAGAGCGGCACGCCGTGGTCGAGCTGCGCAACACCGGCGAGATCAGCGACGAGGTGATGCGGCGCGTCGAGCGGGACCTCGACCTCGAGGTGTCGCGGCTCGACCGCTGAGCCCTGCCGGGGCGCTCAGCCGCGCGGGGCGGCCGCGGCATCCTCCGCCCCGGCCAGGTACTGGTGGACGAACGCGATCGCCATGCTGCCCTCGCCGACCGCGGCGGCGACCCGCTTCACCGGCCCGAGCCGGACGTCGCCGCACGCGAAGATGCCGGGCACGCTCGTCTCCAGGAGGTACGGGTCGCGGTCGAGCTCCCAGCGGCCGGCGAGGCGGACGTCCGACCCGGTCAGGACGTAGCCGTTCTCGTCGACGGCGATCTCGGGCGGCAGCCAGCCGGTCTCGGCGTCCGCGCCGATCATGATGAAGAGCCCGCCCGACTCCTCCCGGGTCGTCTCGCCGGCGGCCGCGTCGTGGACGTCGACCGCCTCGAGCGCCTCGTCGCCGTGGGTGGCGACGACCTGGGAGCGCAGGCGCACGCGGATGTTCCGGCGCCGCCCGAGCTGGTCGATCAGGTAGCTCGACATGCTCGTGCCGAGCCGGTCGCCGCGGCACAGCACGCTCACGCTCTGCGCGTACGCCGAGAAGTGGATCGCCGCCTGGCCGGCGGAGTTGCCCGCACCGATGATGTGGACGTGCCGGCCGTGGGTCGCCCGCGCCTCTCCGCGCGCAGCCCCGTAGGAGACCCCCTTGCCGAGCAGCCGGTCGCAGCCGTCGATCGACAGCCGCCGCCACGAGACCCCGAGGGCGAGGATGATCGTGCGGCCGTGCAGGACGTCGCCGCCGTCCAGGTGCACCTCGCGGGCGGCGACGTCGAGGCGGTCGATCGTGCGCGTGACGAGGATCTCCGCGCCGAGCCTCTGTGCCTGCTGGAAGGCGCGGCTGGCGAGCTCCTGGCCGGAGAGGCCGGTGGGGAAGCCGAGGTAGTTCTCGATCCGCGACGACGACCCCGCCTGGCCGCCGGGCGCCTCACGCTCGATCACGATCGTCCGCAGCCCCTCGGAGGCCCCGTACACGCCGGCGGCCAGCCCCGCTGGTCCCGCGCCGATCACGATCGTGTCGTACTCGGCCGCCTGCGGCTCGGTACCCAGCCCGAGCAGCTCGGCGACCCGGCGGAGCCGCGGCCGGGACACCGTCTCGCCGTCGAGCACCCGGACGACCGGGAGCTCCTCCTCCGGCGGCAGCGGGGCGCCCCACTGCTCCGCGGCGTCCGCCGCGTCCGGCTGCAGCCACGTGAAGACGATCTGGTTGCGGTCGAGGAACGTCCGCAGCTCGGTGCACACGGGGTCGAGCCGGTGCCCGAGCAGCACCGCGCGCGGCGGCGACGGCTCCGCGGCGAGGCCCTGGAGCCCGCGCGACCCGCCCATGCGGTGCGCGGCGAGCCGCCCGACCTCGCGGCCGATGTCGGGATGCAGGGCGACGGCGGTGTAGTAGTCGTGGGGCTCGAGCCGGAGCACGCGCGACTCCTCGGCCGCCCGGAAGCCGACGGGAAACACGGTGCCGAGCGTGATCGGCACCTCGCCGAAGATGTCTCCCGGAAGGCGGTGGCCGACGACGCGCTCGATCCCGTCCGTGAGCTTCACCGCCTCGATCCGGCCGTCGACGACGGCGAAGAGCGCCCGCTCGCTGCCGTCCGGAGCGGCCCACTCGCCGGGCATCAGGGTGATGTCCGCGGCCGCGCGGGCGAGCTGCTCGCGGGCCGCCTGCTCCAGCGGGGCGAAGATCTCCACCTGGCCGATCTCGTCCGGGGTGACCATGCGGACAACGGTACTGGCTCCGGCCGGGCGTTTCCGGCGTCCCGGCCGGTGGAACCGAGAGTCTGCGATGACCAGGCTGAGCGCCCGCGACTACCTCGGGATCCTGAGGCGGTCGCTCAGGGAGGTCGGCGCCGACAACCTGACGAGCGTCGCCGCCGCGCTCGCCTACTACGCCTTCCTCGCGATCCCGTCGGTGCTGATGGTCGCGGTCGGGGTGTTCGCGCTCGTCGGCGACGCGGGGGACGTCGCCTCGCTGGTCGACCGGCTCGGCGGCGTCCTGCCCGGACAGGCGCAGACGCTCCTCCGGAACAGCCTCACGACGCTGACCGCCCACAAGGGCACGGGCGTGTCGGTGCTCGCCGTCGGCTCGGTCGTCGCCCTGTGGTCGCTCACCGGGGCGATGCAGAACCTGATGTGGGGCCTGAACATCGCCTACGACCGGAAGGAGTCGCGCGGCTTCGTGCGCCGCCGGGCGACCGCGCTGGCGATGGTGGCGTTCGCCGGGCTGGGCGCCCTGCTCGTCTTCGGCCTGCTCGTGCTCGGCCCGCACGTGGCCGACTGGCTCGGCCGCGCCGCCGGGCACCCGACGCTCGTCTCCTGGCTCTGGTGGACCGCGCAGTGGCCGATCCTGGTCGCCGGCCTGCTGGTCGCCTTCGCGGGGCTCTACTTCCTCGGCCCCGACGTCGAGCGGCCAGGCTGGCGCCTCGTCACCTTCGGCGCGCTGTTCGGGCTCGCCGCCTGGCTCGCGCTCTCCGGCGCGTTCGCCTTCTACGCGAGCAGGTTCGGCTCGTACAACAAGACCTGGGGCTCGCTGGCCGCGGTCGTGATCATGCTCACGTGGCTCTGGCTGACGGCGCTGGCGATCCTGGTCGGGGCCGAGGTGAACGCCGAGACGGAGCGGGTGCGCAGGGCCCGCAGAGCGTCGAACGACGCCGTTTCGGCGGTCTGAGGCGGGCGTCCCTCGAAGGAGGGAATTGCCGCTCCGTCCGGCCTGCGTGTCTTGCTAGGCAGGCAGGAGGGCTGCCATTGTCCTCGAACAGCGCATCGTCAATCGTCCTCGGAGGCTCCGGATGGATCACTTGAAAGGTATGAGCCGCTCGTCCCAGTTGCTGCTCGGGGCCGGGCTGCTGCTCTTCATCTTCTTGTTCTTCGACTGGCAGCAGGTCTGCGTGAACTTCGGCGGGAGTTCGGCCTGCGGCGGTCGCTCCGGCTGGCACGGGTGGGGGGTGCTCGTCGGGATCCTGACGATCGCGCTGATCGCCTGGGAGCTCATGCACCTGTTCGGCGTGAACCTGCCGGAGCTGCCGGTGAAGGCGGCGATGATCACCGCGGGACTCTGCGCGGGGATCCTGCTCTTCACCGTGATCAAGTTCCTCGTCGACAACGAGGCCCGGCACTGGCCGGCCTGGATCGGACTGATCCTCGCGATCGTGATCGCCGTCGGCGGCTGGTTGCGCTGGTCGGGCGACGAGCCGAGGGAGCTGAACATCTCGAAAGCCCCGCCGGCGGCCCCGCCGCCGGCAGAGCCGCCGGCCGCCTCCTAGCGGTCGACCCAGCCCCACGCATCGAGGCGCCGGTCAGGCGCCTCGATGCGTTTCAGGGCGTCGAGCAGGAAGAAGTCGCCCCAGACGGTCGCGCAGTCGAGCCCGTGGCCGATCGGGTGCCGGTAGCAGCAGTGCAGGAGCACGCCGTCGGACTCGCCCTCGTTCAGGCAGGCGGCGACGAGCCCGTCGAGCAGGCGGCGCGCGTCGTCCTCCCAGCCGAGCTCGAGCAGGGCCGACGCGGCGATCGCTCCCGCCGAGGCGTCGAGCGGGCCCCCCGCCGGCGCGTCGAAGTCCCACGGCGGCACCGTGCCCTCGGGCAGGTGGTCGAGGAACCACCGCGCCGTCCGCTCCGCCTCCTCGCGGTACATCCCGGTCGCACGGTGGGCAGAGGCGAGCCCGTGCATCGCCCAGGCCTGGCCGCGGGCCCACGTCGACCCGGCGGCGTGGCCGTTGATCGTGCCGCACTCGAGGACGGCGCCGTCGTCGGCGATCCGCGCCGCGTGGAAGGTCGAGCCGTCGTCGCGGAGCAGGGCGGGGAGGGTCGCGGCCAGGTGGGCGTGCGCCGCCTCGCCCGCGCCGGGCATCCCCTCGCCCTCCGCCCACCAGAGCAGCAGCAGGTTCGGCCACGTGTCGACGATCGTGCGGCCGCGGCGCTCCGGATCGTCGAGCTCGCCGATCACCTGGATCACGCCGGACGGCAGCGCCCGCGCCGCCAGCGACGCCGCCGCCCGCAGGCCGAGCACGCGGTAGCAGTCGTCGCCGGTCGCCCGCAGCCCGAGCACGGCGCTGGGCCAGAACAGGAACCCGAGGTCGTGCGTCGTGGGCTCCGCGGCCCGCGGCCGGAGGATCTCCGTCACCGCCGCGGCCCGGTCGGGCTCGCCCGCGAGCCAGAGCTGGCCCGCGACGAACCCGCCCGTCCACGGCAGGCCGGTGAGCGCGGCGTCCTCGGCGTGGAGCGGCGAGAGCAGCTCCCAGCGGCCGTCCGGGCCGGTCACGTGCGGCAGCAGGCCGCCGCGCGGGGCGATCCGCGCGGCGAGCGCCTCAGCCCGCGCCAGGCTCACGGATCACCGTCAGGGTCAGGCCCTCCCGGCCGGTCACGCGCACGCGCTCGCCCGCCCTCGCGCCCTCCGCGCAGCGCGCCTGCCACAGCTCGCCCTGGACGCGGACGAAGCCGGACGGGCGGCACTCCTGCGCGACCTCGACGACGCGGCCGATCAGCGTCTCGGCGCCGACCTGGGCGCTCCGGCGCGAGGAGTACCGCAGCCAGAACAGGGTCTGCACGATCTCGAGGATCGCGGTGCCTGCCACCGCCGCAAGCGCCCACGTCCCGCGCAGCACGTGGAAGACGACCAGCGCGAGGGCGATCCAGAAGGTCATCCGGCCGCGCGTCGCAGCACGCGTTCGTCCCCGACCCGCCGGGTGACGCCGTCGGCGTCGAACCGCTCGAGCAGGAGCTGCGCCGGCCGGCGGCCGGTGCCGAGCAGGTCGCGGAACCGCGCCAGGGTGATCCACCCGGCCGTGCGGCACTCCTCGACCAGCGCCGCCTTCGCGCGCTCGTAGACGGCCGCCGCGACCGCCTCGCCGTCGCCGAGCCGGACGAGCCTGCCCTCGCTCTCGAGCGCGCGCGCGAGCTGCTGGTCGGCGATCTTCACGGGCACCGGGCCGGAGGCCTCGAGCTCGGCGAGCAGGTCGTCGGCGCCGTCGATCCGCGCGGCGGCTCCGGGCCGGTAGAGCCGCGAGCCGCGCCGCTCCAGCCCGAGCAGCGGCACGATCGCCGCCGCCCAGGGCTCGCCGGGCGCGTCGACGCCGGGATCGCGCGGGTCGGCGGCGTCGATCCGGGCGAGCATCCGCTCGCGCAGCTCGTCGAGCCACGCGCGCGAGTAGAGCCAGTCGCCGGCGCGCTCGACGCCGGCGAGCTCGCCGAGGTGGGCGAGCGTGGCGGCGCGCACGGGCGCGTGGACGGTCGCGCCGGCCTCGCCCGACCGGATCCGGTCGAGCCGCCCGGGATCGAGGCGCCGCGGGGGCAGCGGGTCGAGGACGACACCGCCGCCGACGGTCGAGTGCGTGCGCAGGACGACGCGGTCGCCGCGGGCGGCGACCACCGGCCGCTCGAGCCGGAGCTGCGCGTACTCGCCCTTCCGCGCGACGCGCGCCGGGACGTCGGCGGTCCCGAGGTGGACGGTCGCCGCCGCCGGCACGTCGCCGACCTCCTCCAGCGCGACGTCCAGCCGGTACGTGACCGGGTAGGCGCCACGCGCGACCAGGGCCTCGCCGCGCGAGATCGCGCTCCGGTCGACACCGGGGAGCGCGACCGCGACGCGCTGGCCGGCCTCCGCCCGCTCGACCGCACTGTCGTGGACCTGCACGCTGCGGACGCGCACGTCGAGGCCGCTCGGCTCGACGCGGAGCTCGTCGCCCTCGCCGATCGTCCCCGCCCAGAGCGTCCCCGTGACCACGGTGCCGATCCCGCGCAGGGTGAAGACACGGTCGACGTAGAGGCGCGCCTCGCCGTCGTCGTGGACGCGACGGGCTCCGTCGGCGGCGCGGGCGAGCGCGCCGCGGAGCTCGTCCAGACCCGCACCGGTCTTCGCGCTGACCGCGACCGCCTCCGCCTCCGGCACCAGCTCGCGCGCCTCGCCGAGCGCCAGCTCGAGCGTCTCCGCGTCCACGGCGTCCGCCTTCGTGACGGCGACCACGCCGCGGTCGATGCCGAGCAGGCGCAGGATCGCGAGGTGCTCGAGCGTCTGCGGCCGGACGCCCTCGGCGGCGTCGATCACGAGCAGGAACAGGTCGATCCCGGTCGCGCCCGCGACCATGTTCCGGACGAAGCGCTCGTGCCCGGGGACGTCGACGAGCGAGAGACGGCGGCCTTCCGCGAGCTCGAGCGGCGCGTAGCCGAGGTCGATCGAGATGCCCCGCTGCCGCTCCTCCGGCAGCCGGTCGGTGTCCTTCCCGGTCAGCGCCCGCACGAGCCACGTCTTGCCGTGGTCGATATGGCCCGCGGTGCCGACGGTCAGCGGCATGTCAGCCGCGTGCGCGGGCGACCGCGGCGGCGGCCTCGTCCAGCTCGCCGTCCGCGAGCGTGCGGCAGTCGAGCAGGAGCATGCCGTCGCGGACGACACCGACGACCGGCGGCTCGCCCTGGCGCAGCGGCCCGGCCAGCGCCTCCTCCAGCGCGCACGCGAAGCTCGGCAGCTCGGCGAGCGGGAGGGCCCCGCCGCCGACGCGCGCGACCGTCTCCTCGACCGTCCCGCCGGTCAGCCCGGCGAGGCGCTCGGCGCGGGCGCGGACGGTCTCCGGCGGCTCGGCGAGCATCCGCAGGACCGGCACCTCGCGCGCCGCGCGCTCCGGATCGAGGTAGAGGGCGAGCGTCGCCTCCAGCGCGGCGACCGTCAGCTTGTCGGCGCGCAAGGCCCGCTGCAGCGGGTGGCGGCGCAGGCGCTCGACGAGCTCGCCGCGGCCGACGACGATTCCCGCCTGGGGGCCGCCGAGCAGCTTGTCCCCGGAGAAGCAGACCAGGTCGGCCCCGGCGGCGAGCGCCTCCCGTACCTGCGGCTCGTCGTGCAGCGGCAGGAGCGCCCCCGAGCCCAGATCGTCGACCAGCGGCAGGCCGTGGCGCGACGCGACGGCGGCCAGCTCGGCCGTAGGGGGCAGCTCGGCGAACCCGACGACGCGGAAGTTCGACTGGTGGACGCGCAGGAGCAGTGCGGTGTCCGGGCCGATGGCGCGCTCGTAGTCGGCGGCCCGCGTGCGGTTCGTCGTCCCGACCTCGACCAGCCGTGCGCCGGAGCGGGCGAGCACGTCCGGGATCCGGAAGCCGTCGCCGATCTCGAGCAGCTCGCCGCGCGAGACGACCACCTCCCGGCCCTCCGCGAGCGCCGCCAGGGCGAGCAGCACGGCGGCGGCGTTGTTGTTCACGACGAGCGCCGCCTCGGCGCCTGTCAGCCGGCGCAGGATCGCGGAGACGTGGTCCTGGCGCGAGCCGCGCACGCCGCCGTCGAGGTCGTACTCCAGGTTGGAGTAGCCCGCCGCCGCGCTCCGGACGCGCTCGGCGGCGACCTCCGCGAGTGGGGCGCGGCCGAGGTTCGTGTGCACGATCACGCCGGTCGCGTTCAGCACGCGGCGGAGCCTCGGCCGCCTGGCGTCCTCGAGCTCGGCGCGCAGGCGGGCGTCCAGATCGCCGGGGTCGTGGCCGCCCGCGATCTCCTCCCGCGCACGGTCGATCACGCGGCGTGCGGCGTCGACCGCGAGCGGGTCGTCGACGGTGCGCGCGAGCTCGTCGACCGAGGGGAGGTCACGGAGCTGCATTGGCGAAGTGTTCCTGATCCGCCGTCCACCGGGATACCCTGCGCGCGTGCGCCTCCCCCTCGTCGCGCTTTCGGCCGCGGCGATGCTCGTGCCGTCCGCGACCGCGGGCGAGCGCGCGCCGCTCGTCCACCTCTCGGGGCCGCTGGCCACGCACGGGATCGCCGTCACCGCGAAGGGCGCGATCCTCGTGGACGCCGGCAGCGGTTCGGTGCTCTGGGCGAAGGCGGCGAACCGGCGCCTGCCGATCGCGTCGACGACGAAGATCATGACCGCGCTCCTCGCGATGAAGCGGCTCGAGCCGAACGACGTCGTCGACGTCGATCCGTCCGTCCGGCGGGTTGCGCCGTACACCGACGGGCTGCGACCGCACCAGCGGATCGAGGCCTGGAAGCTCTTCTACGCGCTGATGCTCTACTCCGGCAACGACGACGCGCTCGCGCTGGCGATCGCCGCGGGCGGGACGCGCTCGCGCTTCGTGGCGTGGATGAACGAGGAGGCGAAGGAGCTGGGGATGCACGACACGCACTTCCGCAGCCCGAGCGGCCTGCTCGACGTCGACAACTACTCGTCCGCCTGGGACCTGGCGGCGCTCACGCGCTACGCGCTTCGGAACTCCCGGTTCCGACGGGTCGTCAGCACCCGCGTGAAGCGGGTGCCGTGGCCGGCGCCCACCTACCTCAAGGTCTACGAGAACCACAACCACCTGCTCGGCACCTACCCGGGCTCCGACGGGGTGAAGACGGGCTGGACGACGCTGGCCAAGCACTGCCTCGTCGCCTCCGCCCACCGCGGCGGCGTGCGCCTGATCGCGGTCGTCCTCGGCTCGGACGACATGTACGGCGACGCGCGCAAGCTGCTCGACTTCGGCTTCGCAGTCCGCAGCTGAGCCGAAGCCGCCGGCCGCCGCTCGCCAACGAATTCCGAACGGTGCCAGGCACTGTTAAGACGACCCTTCGGAATCCGCCGTATTCCAGGGACTTTACGGTGCCAGGCATGGTTAAGACGCGCGAGTTCGGTCAGCCCTCCTGGAGGTACGCGAGCACCGCGAGGACGCGCCGGTGGTCGCTCCCCGAAGGCGGCAGGCGGAGCTTCTGGAAGATGTTCGCGATGTGCTTCTCGACCGCGCCGAGGGAGAGCACGAGTGTCGCGGCGATGCCGGCGTTCGAACGGCCCTCGGCCATCAGCCCGAGCACCTCGCGCTCGCGAGGGGAGAGCACGTCGAGCCTGCTCGCGCCGCGGTTGCCGAGCAGCTGCGCGACCACCTCGGGGTCGAGCGCCGTGCCGCCCTGGGCGACACGGCGCACGGCGTCGACGAAGTCGGCGACGTCGAGCACGCGGTCCTTCAGCAGGTAGCCGACGCCGCCCGCGCCTCCGGCCTCCGCGAGGAGGTCGGAGGCGTACGAGTGCTCGACGTACTGCGAGAGGATCAGGATCGCGGTCGCCGGCGCGGTGCGGCGGAGCTCGAGCGCGGCGCGCAGGCCCTCGTCGCGGAACGACGGCGGGAGCCTGATGTCGACGATCGCGAGCTCCGGCTGCTCGCGGAGGACGGCGTGGACGAGCGCGTCCGCGTCGCCGACCTCGGCGACCACCTCGAACCCGTTGTCCCGCAGCAGGCGTGCGAGCCCGTCGCGGAGCAGGGCGAGATCCTCGGCGATCACGATCCGCACGGCAGCTCCGCCCTGATCGTCGTCGGCCCGCCGGCCGGGCTCTCCACGCTGAGCGTCCCGTCCAGCGCCTCCACGCGCCGGCGCAGGCCGGCGAGGCCGCCGCCGGACTCGTCCGCGCCGCCGGCGCCGTCGTCGGCGATCTCGACCTCGAGCCGGCCGTCCGCCTCGCGCAGGGCGATCGCGACCTGCGACGCACCGGAGTGCTTCGCCGCGTTTGCGAGCGCCTCGGCGGCGACGAAGTAGGCCGCGGTCTCGACCGGGGCGGGAGGCCGTCCGGCGAGGTCGACCGTGACCGTGGTCGGGAGCGGGCTGCGGTCGGCGAGCGTCTCGATCGCGGCCCCGATACCGCGGTCGGAGAGCACCGGCGGGTGGATCCCGCGGGCGAGGTCGCGCAGCTCGCGCAGCGCCTCGGCGACGCCGGCCCGCGCCTCGGCGACGAGCTGCTCCGCGGCGACGGGATCGTCGCGGAACTTCTGCTCGGCCATCCCGAGGTTCATGCCGAGCGCGACCAGCCGCGCCTGCGCGCCGTCGTGCAGGTCGCGCTCGATCCGGCGGAGCGAGGCGTCCTGCTCCTCGACCGCGCCGCGGCGGCTCGTCTCCAGCGACTCGACGCGGCGCGCCAGCCGGCCCTGCCTCGTGCTGCGCTCGACGAGCCAGTGGACGACGACCGCCGAGGCGAGCCCCACCAGCGTCCAGCCGGGCCAGAACACGCCCCGCGAGGTGACCGCCCAGACGGCGACGAGGAAGAGGAACAGGGCCGCGACCACGCCGCCGTGGATCGCCAGCGCCCGCCGGGCGGGGGCGACGCGGGAGAGGGCCAGCTCGACGATCCCGTGCCAGGCGAAGACGAGCCCGAGCGGGAGCGCCACCCACTCCGGCCAGAAGTACGCCCGGGTGGTCGCCGCCCAGATGACGGTGACCAGCAGGAAGAGGCCGAGCGAGATGCCGCCGTGGATCCGGAGCGCCCGGCGGCGGACGTCGCGGAGCCGCGCCGGCGACGCGGGGGCGGGCCGCGGGCGGAGCAGCGCCCGCACCTGCCAGGCGGAGAGCGCCCCGAGCCCGCGCGCCAGCCAGCCGGCGACGACGAGACCCACGAGCCCGGCGGGCACGAAGAGGAGGGCCCGCCCGAGCGTGTCGACCCGCCACGACCCGAACCCGTTCTCGGCCCAGCGGTACCAGATCGGCTGCGTGATCCAGGCGAACGAGCCGCCGATCAGGCTGAGCTCGCCGATCCCGAGCCCGAAGCCGACGACCATCCGGAGCAGGAGGTAGAGCTGCTGCCGCCAGAACGTCGAGTCGCCGAGCACGGCCTTCGCGCGGCCCCAGAAGCCGCGGCCCTCCGACCAGGCCGGGGGATCGGCCGAGACGCCGAGGAGCGACCGGGCCAGCGCCGCGTCCCAGCGCGAGAGCACACCGACGAGGCCGCGGTAGCCGAGCAGCACCGGGACGATCAGCGGCGTGACCACGAGCAGGCCGATCGACGTCCAGCCGGCGACGAAGAGCGCGAAGACGAGGGCGGCGAACGGGATGCCGATCGCCAGGAAGAGGAGCTCGCGGTAGGTGCGGGCCCGGAACAGGGGGTGGACGGGGGCTGTGATGATCATGGTCGACTCCGTTCGTTGAAGTTGACCAGAGGCTGCCTCCGTCCGTGGCCGGAGGCCATGGTGGGCGCCGGTGTCGCGGGGTGGGGCTAGCCCCCTACTGCGCGTCGGCCTTCTCGGCCTCGTGCACCGGTGCCGCGCACAGGTCGGCCCAGCAGGCGCGGGCGGCCGCGACCGCCTCGTCGACGTCGTCCGTGACCCGCAGGAGGTCCAGGTCCTCCGGCGCGATGTTCCGCTCGGCGAGCGGGCGGGCGGCGATCCACTCGAGCAGGCCGTGCCAGTAGTCGACGCCGATCAGCGAGACGGGGAACGCCCGCACCTTGTCCGTCTGGATCAGCGTCAGCGACTCGAACAGCTCGTCGAGCGTCCCGAAGCCCCCGGGGAAGAGGACGAAGCCCTCCGCCGCCTTCACCAGCATCACCTTGCGCGCGTAGAAGTGGTGGAACGTGTAGCCGACGTCGATGTACGGGTTGGCGTCCTGCTCGTGCGGGAGCTCGATGTTGAAGCCGACCGAGAAGCCGCCGGCCTCCTTGGCGCCGCGGTTCGCCGCCTCCATCGTCCCCGGGCCGCCGCCGGTGACGACGGCGAAACCGGCCCCGGCGAGCAGCCGCCCGCACTCCCGCGCGGCCTCGTACTGGGGCGATCCCTCGGTTACCCGCGCCGACCCGAACACGGTCACCGCGGGCCGCGGGACAAGGTCGACTGCCTCGAACCCTTTCCGCAGCTCCTCCGCGATCAGCGCCACGTGCGCCTCGAGGCTGCCGCGCTCGTGCTCGAGGATCCGGGTGTCGGCGGTCGCCACGGCTACAGGCGGTGCTGCGCGACGTGGGAGCCGACCATGCCGACGAGCAGCAGCCCGGCGAGGCCGACGTAGACGACCGTGGCGAACGTCGCCCGCCCCGGCGTCCCGCCGAGCCGCATCGTCGAGATCGCCCGCCAGATCGACCCGCCGTCGAGGA